>WNGB01008700.1_pt1 | contig 14375 bp, 13 predicted proteins | sample 5400681 | NCBI WGS metagenome assembly WNGB01 (sample SAMN13153367, study PRJNA577476) | soil metagenome | isolation source: 115 cm soil or saprolite under grassland replicate 2 | place: USA:California | collected 2016-06-15 | reverse complement strand
CTCCGCCTCGATCAGCTCCGTGGCGGTGCGTAGACAAACGCCGAGGATGGCGAGCAGGAACGCCGGCACGAACGTCGCCGCCGACGAGTTTGTGAATCGCGATCGCGCTTAATTCCCGGTCGTGACTCAGCGCTGGGGCCGTCGATGCGCTGTACTCGTTGGGGATCGCGAGAGGCAATGGTCTGGCAAGGACAATGGTGTCGTCGTTTCGACACCCCGATACCAAGCAATGGTCTCGACGTCGTCGTGCTCACAGTGGAGACTATTGCGCAGCGCGCCGCGGATAGTCCTCTAAACCATTGGTCGCGCAGACGTTCGATTCGCGCGCGAGTTTCCGAGTAAAATGAGGACTTCGCCGAGGTAGCTCAGTTGGTAGAGCAATCGTCTGAAGAATCGCGAGGACCGCGATTTCTGAAATTGCTCGGAAACTCGCGACTGATACCGATATTCAGTCTCGAAGAGCAATGGTCTCAGCGGTCAATAGTCTAAGAGTGCGGCGGGCAGGTCGCGCTCCCACGAGGAACGCCTGATCCAGAGTCAGATCAGCGCAACTCCCCCACGACGCACCAATTCTCGCTCGAATTTGTAGAAGTCGGGGAGCGGGGCCACCGCACACCCCGAGAATCAGGTGAGCCTCTCACCAAGATCACCTGGATGCTGATCTAGCTATTCAGCCTGTCTCGGCCGGTCCCACGTACTTCACAAGGTCATCGCCGGGCGGGCATGGACCCTTGATACGCGTTCCTGACTGCATCTCTTCGAGCGCGTGGGCCACGATTCCAACACCGCGCGAGAGGCAGAACAGACCCTTCGCCGCTGCGGGCGGCAAGCCCAACTCGCAGTAGACGATCGCGGTCACGCCGTCCACGTTCAGCCCGAGGGATCGTCCCTTCTCCCGAACGAGCGCCGCTTCCAGCGCAAGCGCGGCGCGCGCGAAGGACCCTTTGACCTCACCAGCGGCGATCGCGCCTTCGATCAGCCGAAGCATCGGGCGTCGTCGTGGATCTTCATCCTTGTGCAGCTGGTGGCCGAACCCGGGGATCCTTTGACCGGATCCCAGCCGCTCGGCGATCAGCGACGTCGCGACCGACTCCGAGGATGTGGGATCGGCCGCGACGCGGGTCGCGGCCTCGTACAAGAGCTCCATGCACTGCTCGCCGGCGCCGCCGTGGTCGTCGCCGAGGAGGTTGATCCCTGTCGCCACTGCGCAGTTAAGCGGGACACCGCAGGTCGCGGCCATCCGGGCAGCGGCGACCGACGGCGCGCGCACTCCATGATCGACACCGGCGACCAGTGCGGCCTCGAGCAATCGCGATTGCGCCTGCGAGAGCCGGAGATTTCCGACGATCAGGCCGACGACCCCCGCATACGACATTGACTCGATGAGATGCTCGATGCGCTCGCCACGGATGACGATCCGTCCTGGCCGCACGTCGCTGATGGCTGTCTCCCACCAGGCGTGTCCACCCTCGCGAAAGCGGCTTAGCGCGCTGCGCTCGCGCCGACCCATACCGTTCCAAGGGGATCCCGATCCATGTTCTTCGTGAACGACCGCTCCATGTCCCGCGTCGCGTTCTTCAGTAATTCGGCGAACTCGTGGACCCGCACGTCTGTGAATCGCATGGTCGGGCCGGAGATCGCGAGCGCGGCCACGGTGCGCTCGCCGGCCCGGATCGGCGCTGCGACCGAGGACGAGCCTCGCTCGCGCTCTCCATGACTGGTCGCGACTCCCGCTTCGCGGACGCGCTGGAGCTCATGCAGCAGCCACGCGCGATAGCTCGCATCCTTGCCGCCCTGATCGAGCGCCAAGTCCATCAGCTCGGTCGGCGCGTCCGCCAACAGGACCTTCGCCGAAGCACCACCCCACAAGGGGAGCTGCATGCCGACCGGCACGACATAGCGGATGCTCTGTGGGCCCTGCTTCTGAGCTGCGCAGACCCGCCACGGCCCATCGAGCACGTACAGGTTGACAGTTTCGCGGCTGCGCCCGCATAGCAGTTCCATCGTGGCGTCCACGGCGACGGGCAACCGCCACACGAGGTCCACGGCTCGCGAGAGCCGAATGAGCCTTGGACCCAAACAGATGCGGCCATCCGGCCGGCTGTAGAGGTAGCCGGAACGTTCCAGCGTCTGGATCAGCCGCAACGCGGTCGTCTTGGGGAGCTCTGCCATTTCGACGAGCTCACGCATCGTTCGCGCCGGGTGTTCTTCATCGAAGAGAGTGAGAAGCGAAAGCGCGCGGTGGACGCTCCGGACGCCATCCCGGTTCTCAGCCGCCACGGCTTTCACTCCATCACCGCTGCGCTACCGGCCATCGACCTTGGGGCGCTGCCCAGATCGATGATCGAACTGCTCGCGAGGCGCTCAAGCTCCGCATCGTCGAGGCCGATGTCCCTTAGCACGGTCGCCGTGTCCGCGCCGGCGGCTCGTCCCAGCCACCGTACGCTGCTCGGGGCATCAACGAACCTCGGGACGACGCCCGGGACCAAGAGCTCACCGATACCGCCCGGGCCCATTAACCGCAGGATCATTTCGCGCGTCTGGTACTGGGGATCCGCGACGACATCCGCGATGCTGTAAACAGGCGCGGCCGGTACCTCCGCGCGTACCAAGATGTCCCAAAGCTCACCGAGCTCGTGTCGGCGCGTCCAAGACTCGATCAACTGGTCCAGCACGGCAACGTTCGCGCGCCGGCTTTGGTTGTCCGCAAATCGCGGATCGTCCGCGAGTTCCGGCCGCTCGATCGCGGTGCAGAAGCGACGAAAGATCGAGTCGCCATTCGCGCCGATCGTGATCCAGCGGTCATCTCCCGTCGGATACACGTTCGATGGCGCTGAGCCCAGCAGTGCATTCCCGCCACGCTGACGGATGGGACCCGCGTAACCGTATTCAGGAAGGATCGCCTCGAGCAGCGAGAACACCGACTCGTACAGCGCCACATCGACGGTCTCGCCGCATCCCGTGACCTCGCGACGATGAAGCGCGGCGAGCGTACCGATCGTCGCGTAGAGGGCGGCCACCGCGTCGCCGAGACTGACACCGACCTTCAGCGGCGGACGGTCCTCGAACCCGGTGATGAAGCGCAGGCCACCCATGGCCTCCCCAGTGCTGCCGTAGCCGGGTCGGTCTCGGTACGGACCGCTCTGGCCGAAGCCGGAGATGCGAACCACGATCAGGCGAGGGTTCTCTTCACGCAGCGCGGTCGGATCGAGATTCCACGACTCGAGGCGGCCAGGGCGGAAGTTTTCCACGAGGATGTCGACAGTGCCCGCGAGTTTCCGCGCGAGCCGTTGGCCTTCCGGTGTGCGGAGATCGATGACGACGGAATCCTTGTTTCGCGACTGGACCATGGACCACAGGGAGCCTTCCTCGGTGACCATGCCCCAGTGCCGGAGCGGATCGCCTCCGGGTGGCTCGACCTTGATGACCCGTGCACCCATGTCGGCGAGCAGGCGGGTGGCGAAGGGGCCGGCGATGAGCGAGCCGAGCTCCAGCACGCGCAGACCACTCAGCTGCCCTGCTGGCTCCCCCATGGCGCGTAGTAAACCACCCTGTGGACCAGTCCGTCCACGTAGCGGATTTTTCGGGTATCGTCCGCGCGGAGATGGAAAGAGGGGGAGCCTTCTCGGCGGACGCCTTCGTGGGCGGCGCGTGGCGGCGCGACACCTCTGGCGGCTTCGATCGGCGGCGGTCGCCGCACACAGGCGTCGAGGCCTCCATTGCGGCGGTGTGTGGAGAAGAAGAAGTCCGCGCCGCTCGCCGGTATGCGTCCACGGCGAGTCGTGAGATGCGCAGTCAGCCCGCGTACCGTCGAGCTGAGACGTTGGAACGGGCCGCATCGCTGCTCTCCGAGCGACGGGACGAGCTCGCTCGCCTGGAAACGACCGAACTGGGCAAGCCTATAAAAGACACGACTCATGAGGTCACGCGCGCAGCGGAGACTCTGCAGATCGCGGCGGCGGAAGCGCGCCGGATCGGCGGGGAGGTCCTTCCGACCGATGGCTGGCCAAGCGGCCACGGCTCGAGCGCGATCGCGATCCGCTTACCGGTCGGTGTCGTCCTCGCGATCACCCCGTTCAACGCGCCGGTAAATCTGCTCGCGCACAAGGTCGCGGCCTCGTTCGCGGCCGGCAACACGACGATCGTGAAGTCCCCGCCCCAAGCGCCCGGCGCCACAACGCTGTTCGTGCGGATCCTCTTGGATGCGGGGATGCCCGACGCGGCCATACAGGTCCTTCACGGTGGAGCTGCGCTGGGCACCTCCTTAGTCGCTGCTCCCGAGGTGAATGCGGTCGCGTTCACGGGGAGCGCGGCTGCCGGGCACAAGGTCGCGAGCACTGCAGCGGGCAAACGTCTCGTCCTCGAGCTCGGGGGAAATGCCGCGACGATCGTGTGCTCTGACGCTGACATGACCGAGGCGGCTCGGGTGTGCGCCCGCACCGGCTATAGCAACTCAGGGCAGAGCTGCATCTCGGTGCAGCGCGTATACGTTGAGTCGCCGCGCTTTGAGGAATTCGTCGCGCAATTCCGCGCGCAGGTTGCCTCTCTACGCGTCGGTGATCCGCTGGATCCCGCGACCGACGTCGGGACGATGGTGGATGCTGCGGCCGCGCAGCGCGTCGCGAGTTGGATACAGGAAGCCGTATCGGCGGGTGCACGCCTGGAAGCCGGCGGCGTCGTGCATGGTGCGACGCTGACACCCGCGGTCGTCGCGGACCCGCCGCGCACCGCGAGAGTCGTTACCGATGAGGTGTTCGGCGCCCTCGTCTCGGTCCTGCCATTCGATGACTTCGCCGGCGCCATCCGCGAGGCGAACTCGACGCCGTACGGGCTACAAGGTGGCCTGTTCACTTATGACCTCCGCCGCGTGGTCGAGGCCATCCGGGACTTCGAAGTCGGCGGCCTCGTCGTCAACGGCTCGTCGAATCAGCGCTTGGATCACCTTCCATTCGGCGGCATCAAGGACTCGGGCATCGGGCGTGAGAGCCCACGGTGGATGATCGAGGACTTCACGTACGTGAAGACCGTCCACCTGAGAGGCATGCCGTTATGGGCGTGAGCCAAATGGAAGCTGCCGTGCTGAACGGCCCAGGACGGGTTGAGGTCCAGGCGGTGCCGATCCCGCAGTGCGGGCCCGACGATGTCCTTCTCCGCATCGAAGCTGTGGGCCTGTGTGGCAGCGACTTCGCGATGTATGCGGGTCACTGGAGGTTCCCCCGGCCGTTCGTGATCGGTCACGAGGGATACGGGCGTGTCGTCGCGGTCGGCAGCGGCGTCCGCGACCGGGCGATTGGATCGCTCGCGGTCGTCGAGCCGAACATCGTCTGCGGGACCTGTCCCTCCTGCTGTAGGGGTGCGTCGTCGCTCTGTCAGCAGAAACGCTCGCTCGGCGTGGGCACGGATGGTCTGTGTGCTGAGTTCGCGCGGGTGCCCGCTGCGTTCGTATGGCCTTTGCCAGAGACGATCCAGTTCGAAGACGCCGTGTGCATCGAGCCCCTCGCCGTCGCGCTCGCAGCGATCCGCGAAAGCGCTGTGCGTTCGGGTCACGAAGTCACGGTATTCGGCGCCGGCTCTCAGGGGCTGCTCCTGACAATGGCTCTGGCCGCACTCGGCATCGCTCCACACGTCGTGGACCCTCAGCCGCAACGCCTCGAACTGGCTCGCGAGCTTGGCGCTCGGGCGGCGTCAGTCGATGTGCCCGAGGGGCCGTCCGCGGATGTGGTGTTCGAAACGTCTGGCGCGCCGGAGGCGTTGACGGCCGCGATCGCGGCGACCGCACCGGGCGCGACCGTCGTGCTCATCGGCTTTGGTCATCACCCGGTCCTCGTGGACACCGTGCGGATCGTTCGTCAGCGATTGCGCATCCAAGGCTCGATCATCTACGAGCATCCCGGTGACTTCCACTCCACCGTCGACCTCGTGGCCGGCGGGTCCGTTCATCCCGGACGTGTGATCAAGCGGGAGTTCGCACTGAGCGAAGCGGATCAGGCACTGCGCACTGCCCCGACGTTGCCCGGAAAGTCTTTGATTGCCCTCGCTGCGGGAAGCACGCCATGACAACAGCACTGACGCGTGATAAGCGCCAGCCGCTGGGCCACGGGCCGTCGACCGGTGCTGAAGTCTTTGTGAGCCAGTTGGAGAGTTACGGCGTCGAGGTCGTGTTCGGCCTCTGCGGCCATACGAACATCGCGGTGCTCGACGCCCTGTCGCGTAGCCGCATCCGCTTCGTCACCACGCGCCACGAGCAAGGGACGGCGCACATGGCCGACGGCTACGCGCGTATGACCGGCAAGCCCGGTGTCGTGCTCACGCACGCTGGGCCGGGAATGATGAACGCGATCACCGGCGCGGCGACCGCCGCGCTCGACTCCATTCCCCTCGTTGTCATCTCTGGGGATGTGCCGTCCTACTACCGCGGCCGTGGCCCTCATCAAGAGCTGAACCTGCATGTCGACGGGGATCAGTGGGAGCTCTACCGACCCTTCAGCAAACGCGCGTGGCGCGTCGATCGCATCGAAGACCTTCCGCGATTCGCCGAGCGTGCATTTTGGACCGCACAGAGCGGCCGCCCGGGCACCGTTCTTCTGAGCGTGCCGATGGACATGTGGTCGCGTCCTCTGGCTACGTCAGAAGCCGCACGGTATCCGCTCCCGGCGGACTTCTTCGGTCCTGCGCTACAGGCTGGCCTGGCCGAGCAGATCGTCGCGCGACTGGCCGCCGCGAAGCGACCGCTGCTCTTCGTCGGTGGTGGCGTTCGACACCCCGAGGTGCGCACGGCCGTGCTCCGGCTCGCGGAACGTCTCGCGCTGCCCATTGCGCACTCGCTGATGGCGAAGGGTGCGCTGCCGGACAGCCATCCGCTCGTGATGGGAATGACCGGGTTCTGGGGTACCCCACTTGCCAACACCTACGCACACGAGGCAGACGTGATCCTTGCGCTCGGGACACGCTTCGCTGAGACCGACTCCAGCTCCTGGGACGAGCGCTTCACCTGGAATGTCCGGACCGCTGAGCTCATTCACATCGACATCGATCCGGATGAGATCGGTCGCAATTACCCCGTCGCCCTCGGTGCCGTCGCCGACCTGCGGCACGCCGCGCCGCAGCTGGCGACCGCGTCCGACCCCGTGCCTATCCGCGCAAATGCCAGCTTGCGCGACGAGATCGGGAAGGCGCGCAGCACGATCTGGGACGAGACCGCCGAACGGGGTCGCCTAGATGCCTTTCCGCTCAAGCCCGAGCGGATCCTTGAGGACGTTCGCCTGACCGTTCCGGCAAACAGCGTGCTCGTTACCGATGTTGGCTGGAACAAGAACGGCGTCGCCCAGCGGTACCGGCTGCCGGATGAGGGCGTGTTCCTCACACCAGGCGGTCTCGCCACGATGGGATTCGGCCCGGGGGCGGCGATCGGCGCAAAGATCGGCGCGCCTGACCGACCGGTCATCGCCCTGGTCGGCGATGGCGCGATGAGCAGCCAGCTTCCGGTCCTGCCGACCGCGGTGGAGCAGGGCGTCGCCGTTGTGTGGCTGGTCATGAACAACGCTGCGCATGGAACGATCGCCGATCTTCAGATGTCGCACTACGGCGTGAACCACGGCACGCTGTTCAAGCTGCCCGGCGGCGAGGCATACACCCCCGACTTCGCTGCAATCGCGCGCGCGTGTGGGGCCTGGGGCAAACGGATCGAGAGGGCATCGGAGCTCGTCGTTGCGCTGAGAGATGCCCTGCGCGCAGGCGGCCCCGCGCTCATCGACGTGCCAATGACGAACGACCCGGTGCCCACACCCGGTCACTGGAACATCAACGACATCTACGAAGGGAGGTTCGATTGAAGATAAGGACGATCAATCCATTTCGGGATGCCAACGCCTTCTGGCTTGGACTGGACCAGCCCGGGTTCCGACGCAAGGTGTTCAAGATCGTCGACCGTGAACTCGTCAATTCCGAGTTCATGGTCGCCGGCTTGACCATCTTCGACCCAGGCGAGTCAAGCTCGGTCCACAACCACCCTGAGTCTGAAGAGATCAATTACATCGTTCGTGGGAGCGGAATGGTTCTGTCGGAGGGCGAGGAAGAGGAGTTCGGGTCCAACTCCTTCATGTTCATCCCGAAGGGTGTCGTCCACCGTCACGTGAATACAGGCACCGAGCCACTCTGGCTGGTGTTCATCTACACGCCGCCTGGCGACACACCGACGACATGACCATCGCGAACGAGCCGAATTATCAGAAGGGGAACATGCAAATGGCGAGACTTAGGATCCTGGCAGGCCTGACCATCGCGGCTCTCGTCGCATTCGCGTGCGGGGGCACCGCCGGTACTGGCGCGACTGCCGCGCCCTCAGCGGCGGCGACCGCGTCGCCGACTCCGGATCCGATCAGGGTGACCCTCATCGGATCCTTCACGGGACAGAACGCGGACCTCGGGAACTGGATGTGGAACGGCGTCAAGCTTGCGGTCGACGAAGCGAATGCCGCCGGTGGCGTGAATGGCCGCAAGATCGACCTCATCAAGTACGACGATCAAGGCCAGCCGACGATCGCCACCGACCTTGCGCAACGCGCGATCAGCGAGAAGACCGTCATGGTCTATGGCGCCAACCTCAGTACCCTCTCGCTGGCCATGATCCCGATCCTCACGGCGGCGAAGATCCCACAGATCACGTCAGGACAGGCTCCGGCCCTGCTCCAGCAGAACTCGCCCTATATCTTCATCGACAGCACGACGAGTGTCGTTTTCGACCAGACGCTCGCGAAGTACGTCTTGAACACGATGAAGATCAATTCCATCGCGATGATCTCGAACAACGGAACCTACGGAAAGGGCGAGCATGACTCGTTCCTGGCCGAGCTCACAAAGGCGGGCGTCGCGCCGACCGCCGATAAGGTCATCGCCCCTGACGTCAAGGACTTCACGGCGGTGCTTACTGAGATCCGGGGCACGAACCCCAAGGTGCTGTTCATCGGCGCCGAAGAGGTGCAGAGCGGACTCATCGCCAAGCAGGCCCGCAGTCTGGGGATCTCCGCGACGTTCGTGGGTGCGGCGCCGATCGGCACTCCGACATTCGTGCAGACCGCAGGCGTCGATGTGGCTGAAGGCAGCGTGATGACCTCGCCCTACCTGAGCAACGACACCAACGCAAAGACCAAGGCCTTCGCGGCCGCGTATCAGAAGGCGTTCAACTCGGAGGCCGAGTTCCACGGCGCGAAGGCGTATGACGGAATGAGCATCTTCATCCAAGCTATGAAGAAGACGCCGAGCGACCTAAGCGGCCCGAAGTTGATCGAGGCAGTTCGTTCGATCACCTATGAGGGGCTGCTCGGCCAATTCAAATACGACGAGGTAGGACTCGGGCTTCATGCGACGCAGATAGGCATCCTCAAGGCCGGCAAGATCGTTGCGCAATAGCCGGCGTCGACTCCGGGCAAATTGCGTGGGCCGCGGATCGTTCCGCGGCCCACGCGGCCTTCCGCCGCGATGATCTACTTCCTTCAGACGCTCGTGGGCGGCCTCGGTATGGGCGCTGTATATGCGCTCGTCGCGATGGGCTTCTCCATCGTCTACCGCACGATGGGCCTGGTGAACTTCGCCCACGCCGACGTGGTCATGATCGGCGCGTTCCTCGCGGCGACGCTGTTCGTCACGATGCATCTGCCCTTCGCGGTGGCGATCACCCTGGCCGTTCTTCTGACGGCTGTGATCGGGCTGGGCATGGAGCGGATCCTTCGCCCACTCGAGAGCAAGGACCTCAACTTGATGCTCATCGGCACGATCGGATTCGGGATCATGCTCCAGAGCGTCGCGATCGTGATCTGGGGTTCGTTCGGCGTAGCCGTACCTACGCCGATCCCCAACGTGCCGATCGATGTCGGCGGCGTCATCGTCACGACGTATCAGCTTTTCGTCTTGGCCGTATCGGGAATCGTGATGCTTCTCCTTTATCTCTTCCTCGACCGAACCAAGCTGGGCACCGCCATGCAGGCTGCTGCCATGGACCGTTCAGCCGCGACCGCGATGGGCGTGAACGTCTCGACTTCGAATGCCATGGCGTTCGCGATCGGATCGGCCATCGCGGCGGTCGCCGGTGCGCTCGTGGGGCCGCTCCTTTATGTCAACCCCACGCTGGGCGTCTACGTTGGCATCAAGGGATTCGCCGCGGCGATCCTCGGTGGCTTCGGTAGCATCCCGGGCGCGATCGTCGGCGGGCTCATCTTTGGCCTCATCGAGGCGTTCGCCGCGGGTCCCCTGTCGGCGTACTCCGAGCTGCTGACCTTCGTTGTGTTCGCCGTCGCGATGATGGTGCGCCAGACCGGCATCTTCGGTGAGCGGACGGTCGATCGCGCGTGATCCGCATCGGATTCGGCAAGCCGCTGCTCGTCGCTCTGCTGCTGCTGCTTCCAGTGGTCCTCGACTCGTACACGGTGCATGTCGCGATCCTCATCATGCTGTTCGCCATCGTGGCCGTCGGACTCAGTCTGGTCATGGGCTTCGGCGGGCAGGTGAATCTCGCTCAGGCAGCGTTCTTCGGGACCGGCGCGTACGTCTCTGCTCTGCTCTCCACGACCTACGGTTGGAATCCCTGGCTTGCGGCCCCCGTCGCTGTGCTGGCGACGTGTGGGGTCGCACTTGCGGTCGCGGTTCCCGCTCTGCGCGTGCAATCCCACTACCTCGGGATCGTGAGCCTCGGTCTCGCGGTGGCGTTCTCCAGCCTGCTTTCGAACAGTGACCTCACCGGTGGCGCGTCCGGGATCAGTAAGATACCGGCGCTGGTCGTACCGGGCCTCGACCTCAGTGGTCCCCGCGACTACTACTACCTGGTCGCGGTAGCGCTGATGCTCGTCGTGGGGTTCGCGTTGTTCGTCGCGAACACGACGCTCGGGCGCCGCTTCAAGGCCATGCGAGATGACGTGCTCGCGGCGGCCGCATCGGGCATCGAGATCCGCTACTACCGGCTGATGGCGTTCCTGCTCGCCGGTCTGGTCGGCGGTGTTGCCGGCGTGCTCTATGCCCACAACGCGCGGTACGTGAGTCCCGATACCTTCGGCCTCGGTGTCATGTTCCTGCTACTGGCGATGGTCATCATCGGTGGGCAGGACAGCATCTGGGGCGCCGTCGTCGGAGCCGTCCTGCTCATCACGGCTCGCAGCCTTCTGACCGGTGTCCAGACATATCAGCAGCTGGTCTACGGCGGGCTGATCGTCGCGACCGTGGTGTTCGCGCCACGTGGACTCGCAGGAGCGGCCTCTGATATCCGGCGGCGATTCGACCTGCCCTGGCTGTCCATCCCGACACCGTGGAAGGCTGGCGCGGTGTCTGCTGCGCCCACCAGGCTGAAGGTCGTGCCGCCCTCGCCGGAAGGCGTCGCATTGCGTGTCGACTCAGTGAGCAAGCGATTCAAGGGCCTGCAAGCGCTCGACGGCGTCTCCCTCCAGGCGAGTGCGGGCGAGATTCATGGCGTCATCGGTCCGAACGGCTCTGGGAAAACGACGCTGTTCAACGTGATCTCAGGCATCTATCGGCCTAACGGCGGCCGTGTTTTCGTCTGGGGTCTGGACGTGACTGGGCAGCGCTCGTTTCGGATGTCTCGCCTTGGCGTGGCGCGAACGTTCCAGAACCTGCGGTTGTTCCGGCAGCTGACCGTTCTCGAGAACGTCATGGTCGCGGTCGACCGCGATCCCGCCCATGCGCACATTCGCTATCTGATCGCACCGTGGGTCGTCGTGCGCAATGAGAGGGAACGCAGAGCGCGGGCGCTCCGTTTGCTCCAAGACTTCGATCTCCACGAGGTCGCGGACGAGCTCGCCGTGAACCTGTCCTATGGACGCCAGCGCCGGCTCGAGATCGCGCGGGCGTTGGCAGCGGAGCCGACGATCCTCCTCTTGGATGAGCCGGCCGCGGGACTCAACGCCGCTGAGCAGGAGGGTCTCAAGGCGATGATCCGCAGGATCCGCGACGCCGGCGTCACCGTCATCGTGATCGAGCACAACATGAATCTCGTCATGAACGTCTGCGAGCGGCTCACCGTCTTCGGCCACGGCAAGGTCATCGCCGCGGGCACGCCGCGCGAAGTAGCGGCGAATCCAGTCGTGATTGAGGCCTATCTCGGTCAGGACGCTTCCGAGTCCGAGGCAGCCTTGTGACCTCGCCGAATATCGCGGGCTTGACGGTGCAAGACCTCTCGGTGCGCTATGGCCGCGTCCAGGCCGTGTCCGGGGTGAGCTTCTCAGTGGCTGATGGCGCGAGTCTCGGGATCATCGGAGCGAATGGAGCCGGCAAGAGCTCCACCCTGAAGGCGATCTTCCGGTTAGTCGATTCGACCGCCACATCGATGCACTTCAATGGCACATCTCTCCAGGCGACTCAGCCGCATCACGTCGTCTCTCTAGGTATGTCATACGTTCCCGAAGGGCGTCGGGTCTTCGCCGGCTTGACCGTCCGAAAGAATCTCATGATGGGGGCATACCGGTCGAACTGGCGGTACCTCGGAGACCGCATCGAGCGCGTGTATGAGCTCTTCCCCGCGCTCAAGAGGTTCGACAGCGCGCTGGCCGGCGCGCTCAGTGGCGGTCAGCAGCAGATGCTGGCCATCGGGCGCGCGTTGCTCAGCGAGCCGAAGCTACTTGTGCTGGACGAGCCATCGATGGGCCTTGCCCCGGTGCTCATCGACGACATCGCGACAACCCTTCGTCGCCTGCGCAGCCAAGGCGTGAGCATGCTTCTTGTAGAACAAAACGCGAAGCTCACGTTCGGCCTTACCGACCGCTGCATCGTGCTTGAGAACGGTAGGGTCGTGAAGGAGGGTCCGTCGTCGGTCCTCCGCGCTGATCCCGCCGTCCGACAGATCTATCTTGGGTTGTGATCGGTGCATAACGTCTGTGCGACCGTTGTTCCACGGTGCGTTTGGTAGAGTGCCGTCGTGGGAGCGCTTGACGCAATCGACTGGCAATTGCTGAGCTTGATGGCTGACGCGGTGACGCCGGCCATCGCGGCTTTGGCCACTGCGGCGGGCATTTCGGAAGCTGACGCCGCGAAGCGCATCGACAGACTGCGCGAGAGCGGGGTGATCGCGAGCGTCCAGGCGCGGATCGCACCTGATCGTGTCGGACTTCCGATCACGGCCTTCTTCATCGTCCGCGTCGCTCAGACGGAGGACAGTTACCAGGCCATAGATCATCTGATCCGGGAATTCGACCAGGTGCAAGAGGCCCACGCGGTCAGCGGCCAGTACGACTGGATCATCAAGGTTCGGGCCGCGGATCCCGAGGACCTCCGCAACCTCCTCACCAGGCGGCTCGCGTTGCTGCCAGGCTTTGTCCGGGCCGAGACCCTGATCGTCCTCAGCACCGCCATCGACGCGGTGAACGTCGAAGCCGTCTCGCACCCGAGGTAGCGATGGGTTGGACTGACCACGAAGAGGCCGACGCGAGTAGGCACATGGTCGCGGGTCGCGCTCGCGTGTTCGATCGCCCGATCGCCCTCGCCGGCTTCATGGGTGTCGGGAAGTCGACACTGGGCAAGCTGCTAGCAGACGCGCTTCATCGTGACTTCTTCGACACCGACCGTGAGATCGAACGGCGCAGTGGGCGCACGCCGAACGACTTTTTCGCCAACGGCGGAGAGGCAGAGTTCCGACGGATCGAAGCACAGGTGGTACGTGAGCTTGTGAGGCGAGGGCCGGTGGTCATTTCGCTCGGAGGCGGCGCGCTGCTCGACCCCACGTCTCGGAAACTCCTCCAGCACAAGACGGCTTTGGTCCATCTGCACGTTTCATGGACGCATCTTCGGGTGCATCTCTCAGAGATCGCAGAGGGTCGCCCGCTTCTCAAAGGGAAGTCCGTGCCCGAGATCCACAGGATGTACTTGGCTCGTCACCACACCTATCAGGGAGCCGCACTACGGATCACGGTCTCGCGCGTCTCGATCGACGAGGCGATGAGAACGATTCTGACTGCGCTCGACCTTGTGCGCGGACCAACGACCCTGACCGCGGCTCTACCGGCACGCGCTCGATTCGATGTCGCCTCTTGGGATCAGGCATGGTTGCGCCGGGTCGGCAAGGCGTGACGGCGCGGGTCGTCCGCAGTCGACGCGCGGCGCGCATGGCGGAACGAGTCTCGTTGTTTGCCCCGCCGGATCCTGAGTCTGCGCTCTGGTCGGCCTTTGGCTACGACACCATCTGTTTGTTCTGGGGTCTTCCGGTCAGAGCGTTCCGGGCTCTCTCCGAAGCCGAACGTCAGAGAATGGTTCGAGTCTCTAACGGAATCGATGACATGTCCGCCACCGATAAGGAACCCCTACTGCGTGAGATCAGACGCGCCTCGCCAATGAAGCGCCTGGCGATGTTTCGCCGTCTCGCTCGCGCGCTCGCAGGCGGA
>WNGB01011741.1_pt1 | contig 14376 bp, 13 predicted proteins | sample 5400681 | NCBI WGS metagenome assembly WNGB01 (sample SAMN13153367, study PRJNA577476) | soil metagenome | isolation source: 115 cm soil or saprolite under grassland replicate 2 | place: USA:California | collected 2016-06-15 | reverse complement strand
CCAGATGGCGCGGTTGTCCCCGACGGCCTGGGTGAAGAAGGGGTTATCGGTGGGGATGCTGCCGTCGGCATTGATGCGCAGGAGCTTGCCAAGGCGGTTGCCGAGGGTCTGCGAGTTAGTCGAGACCGCATTCTCACCGACGCCGATATAAAGGCGGCCATCGGGGCCGAAGTGAATGCCTCCGCCGTTGTGGTTGGTGGCATTAAGAGTTTCCAGGTCCATGAGGACCACTTCGCTGCCGGGCACGGCCACATCGCCGTTGGCGGTGAAGCGGCTAATGCGGTTGTGGATGGGGATGCTGGCGGTGGTGTAGTAGACGTAGACGAAATGGTTCGTGGTGAAGTTGGGATCGAAGGCGACTCCGAGGAGGCCGCGCTCGCCGGCCGAACTGACCTGGAGCGTGAGAAACGGCGTGGGCAGCAGAGCACCGTTCTTGACGATGCGCAGGGTGCCGCCCTGCTCGGTGATGAAGATGCGACCATCGGGGGCGAAGTCCATCGCGGTCGGGGCGGTCAGGCCGCTCGCGATGACGCTTTCGGAGAAGCCGCTGGGGAGCGTCGCCGGTGTCCAGCGCTCTTCGAGTCGTTCCAGGGTGGGCCGGTAGCCCAGGCGAGTCGTCCACGAAGTCCAAAGCATGATGTCGCTCCTCGGTGCAGGGGATCCCACTTGACGGGTCAAGAGCGAGGATGCAAAGGCGATGCCGAGCCTCCTGCGTCTCCCCACTATCTTATCCTGCCACTGCACACTCTCCGTTCCGGTGCGCGCCTCCTCGGCTGCGAGCAGTTCCCCGAATGTTGTCAGCCGGGGCTGCTGCTCCGATAATCCCGGCATGGAGACTCCGGACGTCCTTGTGATCGGCGGCGGGATCGTCGGCTGTAGCCTGGCCTGGGAACTGGCTCGTACCCGGCTGCGGGTGACCCTTGTGGAGCGCGGTCGAATCGGGTGCGGCGCTTCCTCGGCGGCGGCGGGTTTGCTTGTGCCTCCGCGCGAAGGCCCGCTGGCCACACTGGGCCGCCGCGCCGCCGTATTCTATGACTCGTGGCTCGGCGAACTGCGTCAGGCAGGTGCCGCGGACGTCGGCTATCGCCGTCCGGGGTTGCTCGAGGTCTGCACCGATCCTCGTCGGGGAGAGGAAATACAGCGCGATCTGGCGGCTGCGAATCGGCTGCCATTGCCGGCAGAGTGGATCTCTGCAGCAGGACTCCGGGAGCGAGAGCCTGAGTTGGCAGCCGGTGTGTGTGGAGCGATCTTCTACCCGGAGGTTGCCCAGGTGGATCCTCCCCGGCTGGTTCGACAGGTCGCTCGCGTTGCCGAACTCGCCGGTGTGCGACTCCGCGAGGGAGAGCCAGTGCGGCGCCTGGTTCGTGAGGGAGACCGCATCACCAGCGTGGAGACCGGGACAACCCGTTACTATCCGGGAGTGGTAATTCTGGCGGCCGGCGCCTGGAGTGGGGACATTGCTCAGCTATTGGGAGTCGAGTTGCCAACCTCGCCGGTCAAGGGGCAACTGCTGCTCTCGGACTGCCGAGTGCCGCCGGTACGGACTCCGCTTTTCGCTGGCGATGCCTTGCTCGTACCCCGGCCGGAGGGCAGGTTGCTCCTGGGCGTCACCATCGAAGAGGCCGGGTTCGATGAGCGTGTGACGCTCGACGGTCTGCGGCACATCCTGCAAGGCACGTGTGCCCTGGTCCCGGCAGTGGGAAGGCTGCCGTTCGGCCGGGCCTGGGCGGGACTGCGGCCGGGTACGCCGGACGGTCTGCCTTACCTGGGATCTGTACCGCCGCTGAGCAACGTGTGGGTGAGCACCGGACACTTCCGCAAAGGCATCCTGCTCGCACCGCTCTGCGGCCGCCTGCTCGCCCAGTCCATCGTCGCCGGCCAACTCGACGAGGATCTGCTTCCCTTCAGCCCGACTCGTCCGCTGACCAGTTGATCGCTGGCGTCCGGCGGTGATCTGCGGTACAACAGGGGGTATGGCCACCCTCGTCACGTTGCAAGGCCCGGACGTAGGCCGCGAGTACAAACTGGCCGACCCGCCACAAGGGGCGATCACCGTGCTCGGCCGTCAGGCGGACGCGACCATCTGTCTCGTCGCCGCCGCCGTCAGCCGCCACCACGCCCAGATTGTCCAGGCCGACGGCGGCTACTTCCTCGAAGATCTCGATAGCAGGAACGGTACCTTCCTCAACGGCACGCGCATTAGCCCGCGCGTCCGCGTCCCCCTCACTGAACGGGACACCATTCAGATTGGCCCGTATCGCTTCGGCCTGCAGCTGGCGTCCTCCACCGAGCCGTACCTGCTCATTCGCGACCAGATTCCCGCTCACAGCCAGAGCGTTGATCGCCAGGGTTTGCCGAAGGAAGTTCAGGCGATGCGGGAAACGGTCCAGCAGCTATCCCTCACGAGGGATCGCCTCACTATGTGTGCAGCCGCTCCATCGCCCGGAAGGCTCTCGACGAGGGTGTTGGCATTCTCGGCGATAGCCTTCAGTCCGATCAGCGTTTCCAGGCCAGCAGTAGCCTGCTCAGTCTCGACGTGCACTCATTGCTTTGCATCCCGCTGCTGGGCCCCCAGGGCAGCCGGCTCGGTGTCCTGCAGCTGGATCGCCGGGGTCACGGTCTGCCGTTCCGCACGGAGGATCTGCAGCTGCTCAGCACCCTCGGTATGCTGATTGCCGAGATCCTGGAGCGCGCAGTCCGCGAGGCGGAGCGGTCGCCCACGGAACACCAACCGCCGGAGTCGGCGCTTCCCCGCACAGGGACCAGCTGGCCCAACGCCAGCGACTACCAGGACGCGATGCAGCACCCGGCCCGCTGCTTTCGCGACCGGTGGCTGCGCGGCTGTATGGCGGAGAAGAACACCCTGGGTGTCGCCAAGCCACGAGCGGGTACCTCGGCCCACGTTTACAAACTACAGCACGGCCCGGAAGCGAAGGCTGTCAAGGTCTTCCTGTATCCACAACGTGAACGGGAGGAGCGTTATCAGATCATCTCCGATTACCTCAAGGAGCGTGGCCAGCCGAGTTGCCTGGTGAGCTTCCACTATGAGCCGAGCGGGATCCGTATCCACAACGAGTGGTATCCAGTGCTGACGATGGATTGGGTGCCGGGAGTCACCCTGGAGACCTGGATCGGTCAAGTTGTCCAGGCTGGTGATCGAGGGCGTCTGCTCCTCATGGCCGAACGGTGGGTCCGGCTGGTGGAGGAACTGCAGGCCGCATCGATCTGCCACGGCGACCTGCAGCACGGCAACATCCTCGTTGCCAACGACACGCCTGCACTGATGGATTACGATACCTTGTGTGTCCCCCCACTGGTCGGCCGCGACTCCTTGGAGGAGGGTAGGCATGGCTACCAGCACCCTGCCCGGCGCGGGCAGAAGCTGTCGTTGGAGATGGACCACTTCTCCGCGTGGATCATCTTCATCGCCCTGCGTGCCCTGGCCGCCGACCTCACCCTGTGGGACCCCTATGGCCCACGTCAAAAAATCTGCCACTTGGATGGATCATGGTTTTCGACGGATTCCAGTGAATCGCGACACATCCAAGTGGCAGATTTATTGGCGTGACCCATATGTTGAGGCGCGGGCCAGCTCGACCATCATCTTCACCGAGACGGACCTCACGGAGCCGGAGCGTTCGCCACTGTGGGCCGACTTGTTCGCCTCCCCGGATGTCGAGGTGCAGTTCTGGGCGCGGCAGCTACGTGAGACACTCCCGGACAAACCCTTTGCCAACATCCCTCCCTTTGAACTCCATCCCATCCGACCTGCTGAGGCTGTCGATGTGCTGCTCACGCCGGGAGCCGAACCGTTGCCGGGGTACAAGCTGGTTCGCTGCCTGGGCCACGGTGACTTCGGCGACGTCTGGCAGGCACGCGCGCCGGGTGGGCTCAATGTCGCTCTCAAGTTCGTCCCTACTGCTGAGGAGGCAGTTACGCGCGCCGAGTTACGTGCCCTGGAACTGATGAGAACCGTCCGCCATCCCCACCTCCTGACCCTATTCGGGGCGTGGCAGACGCCCGATTTTCTCATCATCGCGATGGAGTTGGCCGAGGGCACCCTGGCGGATCGGCTCAGGCAGTGCCAGGGGCAGGGGCTTCAGGGTATTCCGCGGGTCGAATTGCTGAAGTATCTACGCGAGGCCGCCAACGCGATTGACTTCCTCAATGAGTTTCACCATCCTTCGCCGGACGGCAAGTTGGTCGCTATCCAACACGGCGACATCAAACCGAGGAACCTCCTGATGGTTGGGGACTGCGTCAAGGTGGCCGCCATTGGCCTGACGGAGGTGCGCACTGCCACCGTCATCCCCCGTGACCCTACGATGACCCCCGCCTACGCGCCCCCTGAGTTTGTCAACGAGGAAGGGACACGTTGGTCAGACCAGTACAGTCTGGCTGTTAGCTACTGCCAGTTGCGCGGTGGCCGCTTGCCGTTCGCGGGCAACCTCAGCCAGATGATTTCTGGGCACCTGGAGCACCCGCCAGACCTGAGTATGTTGCCCGAGGCTGAACGGCCGCCCGTGGCCCGAGCACTCGCGAAGGAGCCGACGGAGCGTTGGCGGAGTTGCCGCGAGTTCGTCGAAGCCCTGGCGACTGTCGCATCCTCCGGGCAGGCGGCCGACGTCCTCCCCATCCCCACGCCGATGCCCAAGCCCAGCAAGCCACAGGATGAGCGGGAACCGATACCCGTCCCCGTCTTCACCTGGCACCTCACCCTGGAAGGCCCGACGCTGGAACCGTTGGCGGTCGGGCAAACACTCACCCTCACCCTGCGATTAAGTCCCATCCCACAACCGAACAGTGTACCGTTCCGGCTGCCGGCGACTGCCCTGGACATGACCGTTTACCTGGAGGCTCCTGGCTTTCACATCGAGGGGGAACACGTCCGCACGCTGGCGGTCATTGACGGTTCCCCGTCGAGCGGCACCTGGATGTCCGACTCCTGCCGCTCGCCAGTGGCACGCAAACGGTGCGCGTCCTTGCCTACCCCGGCGGCCGCGTCTCCGGCCTGAGCCCCGCCGAAGTTGTCTCCCAGGTTCGAGTGGGGCCGCCGCATGTTTTGCCCAACGTGCGGGAGTTGATCGACCGCCGCGCCATCCCCGACCCTCAGCCCGACGGGTTCGCCACACTACGGCCTGAAGCTGGCTGCACTGGGCGGCCCGGAGTTTGCCGACGAGGAGGGCTGGATCGGGCCGTTCTCCCTCACGGCGCCTTCTACCCTGTGCGTCCGGCCCAGGGCTTCACCCTGTTCGAGGCGCTCGACCATCCCGAAGGACGGCCCTTCGAGGCGGGTCGGTCCTACCGCTTCCGGGCCAGCTACCGCGTGGAGGCGCCGGTGTGGTATCAGGGCCGATTGCGGCTGCAGCCCGCGGCGCTGGAGGGCGGCCCGGTCACGATCGCAGTCGTCCCGCTGCTCAAGGGCCTCCCGCCGCAAACTCACACACTAGTGGGTCAGTTGCGTTGGGCGCAGCCATAATCAACCTTGTTGCATGGCCTTTCCTGTCAGCCGTTTGTGACAATCGGGCGGTGACCAAGAATGGCCACGAGCGAGGCAACTGACCCACTAGTGCCGGTTCCCGGGCACACCGCCTATCAGTGTGTGCTGGAACTGACCATGCCCCGCAATGTCGAATCTCTCCCTCTGCTCGTCCGTTTCCGGCAGGGAGGCGAGGAGTTGGAAACCCTGGAACTGAACCTTGATTTGTCGGAAGGCCCATGAACTCGAATGCCCCCCGCGCCGGTGATTTCGTGCGCCCAGCCGCCGAACGCAGGGCCCAGCGCCCCGCGCTGACCTTCCAGATCCGCGCTCACGATGACGTTATCCTCGGCGACAACTTGGAGACCGAACTCGGGTTCACCGAGGAACGGTCTCGCAACGCCAAGTGTCAGTTCGCCCAGCGTCTCGGAGAGTTGGCCCGGCACATCGCGGGGCAGAGTCAGCGCAAGTTCGAGTTCGTCTCGGCCGAGGCGACTCCGCCGCCTCCGCGCGAGTCGGTGCTCCGGTTGGATCCCGATACTTGCGAGCAGTATGGCCCGCGACGAAAAATCTGCAACACCTCTTGGATCAGCTCGGCAGGAAAAACCCAACGGTGCCCCGCTTGGACTGGTTGCAGATTTTTCGTCGCGAGCCATACCTGGAAGCACTGCGAGCCCTCGGCGCCGGCCTGCACGGGTTGCTGTCTGAAGATCTGGTGACCAAGGCCAAGGCCTGCGGGTTTCCGGCCGAGCGGCCGGAGGACGAGCCAGCCCTGACATTCTTCGAGAAGCGCGAGCCGGTCCTGTGGGAGATGATGTACGAGGGCACCCGCCTGGAGCCGCTCGATTGGCAGCGCTTCTGGGGCTTCCGAGTTCCGACGACCCACTGGGGAATGAACAAGCCTCCCACCCCGCGGGAGATCTGTGTCCGCAATGGCCTCTTCTCGGCCATCTCGGAGGATCTGAGTGGGGCGAACCCGGAGGTGGCGGCCCTGGTGGAGCAACTGGAACAGTGTGTCACCGGGCTGCGCCACGGTCGGCTTGAGCAGGCCCTGCGTGAGCGCGTTGTGCGCGACCGCCGTGCTCCGGCTGCGGCGGAGGAGTTGCCGCGCGAGTGGTTCCGCTGCCACCTGGAGGGTAAATCGACCGTGGAGCGGAAGCGCTGGAAGGACGTCGCCTTGGTAGAGATCTTCAGGGACGCGCGCTCGCGCTATGAGTTGTTCCACTTCGCCTGTCACTGTGCCGCCGACAGCCGGACGGAGTTGTATTCGTCACTGGTCCTGAAGGTCGCTGGCGAGGCGCTGGCATTGGACGTGGGGCTATTGGCCTCGGACATGCGGCCTGGTCGCGGGTCAGTGCAGCAAGCGGGGCCGCTCGTGTTCCTGAATGCCTGTGGCACGAGCCAGCCGAACCCAAGCGGGGAGCCACCGGGGTTTCCCGACGTCTGGGTGAGCAAGCTCGGCGCGGTGGCGGTTATCACCACCCTTTGTCCAGTACCCGACTCCTTCGCCCAGGCATTCGCGGTCAAGCTCTATGGGCTCCTGTTTCCCCGTCCGGGCGCCCTTGCCCCACCCCGCTGCACTCATCTTGCCGAGGCCCTGCTCGCCACGCGCCGCTATTTCATGGAGGCGTACAACAACCCTCTTGGTCTGGCTTATGTGCTCTACGCCCGTCAAGGTGTGCATACCCTGCCCGCCGCGGGGCGGGGATGAGGTGTCCCATGCTGCCTGCTGAAGAACTGCGCCAGCGACTGAGCGAGCTGCGCCGGCTCTATGACGCCGTCCAGGCGCTGCGCGGCCGGTTGGACGACCTGCGGACCGTGGAGCAAGCGCAGGCGGCCTATGAGGCCGTCCTGACAGTAGAGCTGGCTCGCGTGACCGAACTGCAGCGCCGCCTGGAGGAGTTGCGCCTCAGATGGGGTCGGCTGACGGCCAGGGTGGAGGGAGCCGAGGCCGAGCCCCTGCCCTGGAGCACGGGGACAGGGCAGCTGTGGTCGCGGCGTGCCGCCCCACCCCGGCAGGTTCCAACAGAATCGGATTCTCCGGCGCGAGCCGAGGCACGCGAGCGCCTCGCTCTGCTGGTGAACCGCTTCCAATTCGTTTGGCGTCTGGGGGCCGAGGTACTTGGGCGGGTCAATGAGATCGTCGCGGACGAGGGCCGACCGCTGGGGGAAGCTCTTGCCCTGCTCCCCTGGGAGGCGTTCGCGGATGGCCGTCGGGAAGCGACCGCGCAGCAGCTGACCCGACTCACTGAGTGGGAGCAGGCTCTGGCGGAGTACCGTGGACGGATCGAGTCGGATGTCAACATTCGGGAGACGCGCTTTCGGAGTTGGCTGGGTGTTTGGGAGTTGTGGCGGAGCCGTGAGTGCGATCCTCACAGCGGCAGCCGCTGGGACACCTTTCTGGCCGAGAGGAGACGGGCGCTGATCGAGGAGGCGGATCGCCTGCGGCAGGAGATCGAAGACCTGGAGAAGCGTCTCGGGGGACAGTCATGAGCGGGGGCAAGATCACCCGCCACGGCGGGACAACGGCGTCCATTACACGCCATCTGGAAATCACTCCGGTCAACCCCCCGCCGAGCCACACCGGCTGGCGGAACTACGTGTCGCAGCGCTCAGTCCGCGCCATCGTCGTGAGTCCTGCATCCGAAACCCTGTGGCTCGCAACTTGGGGCGGTGTGCTGGAGTGGCGCCGCAAGGAGGACAGATTCTATCGGCGTCATGCGAGCGAGCACGGTCTGGCCAGCAATGCAGTGGCATGTCTGGCCCTCGGCGAGGACGGGCGCGTCTGGGCCGGACACGATGAAGGGGGCATCTCCTGCTTTGAAAAGGATTGCTGGCGCGTCCACGAAGATCTGGCAGGAGAACCAATCCGCGCGCTCTGCGCCTCCCACAAGGCAGGGCTCTGGGCGGCGACGCCCGGAGCGGTGTATCATGCGCCTTCGCCCGGAGTGGCCTTTGCACCCGTCGCACGTGACGACAATGGGTCTGTCGAGGCTCGGGCCCTGCTGGCGGACGGAGACACGGTCCTGCTCGCGAATGCCTGGGGCTTGTTCCGGATCCGTCCTGGGCATTCGCCTGAACCCATTGAACCTCAAACCCTGACCTCCTGCGTCGCCCTGGTGCGGGACCGTCAGGACGACGTATGGATTGCCACACCGCGGACGGTGTACCGCCTCCGGAATGGCTGTCTGGAAGGACCGTTCGTTCCGCCTGCGGAGGAGGCGCCGGAGCGAATCTGCGGGCTGGCGGCCGGCAAGGGGGCTGTCTGGGTGTGGGCATCCTCCGGATTGGGTTGTGTGGTGGAGGGGCATTGGCAATCGTTGCCCTGGCCGCGGGGCCTGGTGCCGCCGACCGCGGTTCGGGCTATTGCCTCCTGGCCTGGGGATCCGTTCTTGTGGGCCGGCACGGACGAGCGATTGGCTGTTGTTTGGCTGGACGGACAGGAAGCAATCTGTGATCCTGAGGTGTTGGCCCCCGAGTCCGACGACAAGTTGAATAACCTGGGTCGTTGCATCGCTGGCCCGAGCCCTGGTGGCGATCTCTGGGTTGGGACAGCGGGCGGCCTTATCACGTTTCACTCAGACGGGAGTTGGGATCTCGATAGTGACGCCGGCGACATCCGCGACTTGTGTCTTGGAGAGGGCGGATTGCACGTGCTTGCCTGGCCGCGCGGGCTCGGTCGTCTGGCCGGCACCGGCCCGGTCACATTCGCCATCCCGCAACCGTCCGGGATCCTGCTCGCCCTGGCGCTGGGACAAGCCGATCAGCCGTACGTACTCACGACACGAGGACTATGGCGACTCGCGCCGGGGGGCCTGGAGTCCGTTGCGGACGGCCCTCTTGAAGAGGCACGTTGCGTGGCCCAGACCGCGGACGGCGTCTGGTGGCTTGGGACCGTCCGAGGGGTGTGGCGACGGACAGCGGCCGGCCACTGGGCACCCTCTGGCGAGCAGTCTGGGCCTGGCCAGGCAGAAATCACCGCGCTGCTCGCCGCGGGTGGCACGCTCTGGGTGGCCACTACTGCTGGCCTTTGGTCCCGGGAAGGATTCAACTGGCAACCGCATCGCTTGGGGGAGGCATCCGCGCCTGATGCGGTAGTGCGTGCGGTGGCTCCAACACAAGCTGGGAGTGCTCTCTGGGTGGCCTCTGAGACTCGGTTGCTGCGCTATGGACTCGCGGCCGGCACCGTGATGGCGTCCTATACTGCCTGCGATTCCGGGCTGGGGAGTATGCGGATCATGGCGCTGTGCGAGGCGCCGGGCGCCCTTTTGGTCGTTACGCAGGCCGGCGTGAGCCGCCTGGCGTTGACATGAGGATGATGGCCGATGGCGGATACTTCGGATCCCCTGCGCGGACAATTGAGCTTCGGCATCGACCTGGGAACAACCAACTCAGGCATTGCGGGCTGGAGCGAGGAGCAGGGCCGCGCTGTGATGCTCCCAGGCCTCGATGGTTCACCACTCTTACCGTCCGTAGTCGGGTGGGACCGAGAGCGGCAAGTCTGGGTGGTTGGCTGTGAGGCGGAAGCACTCCGCCGGGACGTACCGCGGCAGGTTGCCTACTCGGTCAAGCGATTCATCGGTCGGAGTTTCGACGATCCGGAGGTGTGTATCGGCCGCCAGGAGATGCCTTACACCCTCGTTCGGGGTGACAGTGCCGACCTCCGCCGGACCGTCGCGATCGACTTCGGCGGGCCGAGGCTCAGCGTTCCCGAGGTCTCGGCCCGGGTACTGGCACAACTCCGTCGCCATGCCGCCGACGCCCTGAGCCTCCCCGATACAGCGGTCCGTCACGTGGTGATCACTGTGCCGGCCTACTTCAACAACAACCAGCGGCAAGCGACGCGGCTCGCGGGGGAACTGGCGGGGTGGGAGGTAGTGGATCTGGTGGACGAGCCGACCGCAGCAGCTCTCGCCTGCGGCGACTCTGTGCTCGGCACCGAGGAGAAACTGCTGCTGGTTTGCGACCTTGGCGGGGGCACTTTCGACGTCTCGCTGTTAAAGGCGAGCCGCGATGAAATCGGCTACTGCTTCCGCACGCGGGCGGTGGACGGCGATACCCGGCTGGGCGGTCACGATATCGATACCGCGGTCGCCCGCTGGCTCGCAGCGGAGGTCGAGCGCCTGCATGGTCAGCCCCTCCGCGCTCCCGACCACGCGCTGCGCGACCGTCTCCGCCGCACGGCCGAACAGGCGAAGGTCGCGCTGTCGGCCCAGGAAGCGGTCGAGGTGGAGCTGCTGGGACCGGACGTGAGCGGGGCCGCATCGGTGCCTGTGCGGGTGTCGCTGGATCGCAGACGCTTGGAAGAGTGCGCTGGCGCCGTGCGTCGCCAGATGCGTGAGATCGTCCGGCGGGCGGTGGTGGACGTGGCCGGTCTGAAGTGGGAGCTACTTGGGGAGGTCATCCTCGTCGGTGGTCAAACACTGATGCCTGCTGTGCGGCGTGACCTCCAGGAATTGACAGGGAGGCGGCCGTATACCGTCGAGCAACCGCAGCTGGCTGTCGCACTTGGAGCGGCGACCTACGCCCACATTCTCAGCCTTGGCCGCGAGCGTTTCCATGAGAACACGCTCATCAACGTCCTCGCCCTGGCCCTGGGGATCCGCCTGGATGACAACACCTTCGAGCAGTTGGTACCCGCCAACGCCACGGTTCCCTACACCAGCCGGCCGTTCGCGGTCACCACGACCGAGGATAACCAGACGTTCATCCGGGTGGAGGTGTTGCAAGGCTCCCGCCACGCCCGGGGGGCGGACGAGTGTGTCGTCCTGGGCAGTATCGAGATGGAGGTACCCCCGGCGCCAGCGCGCAAGTTACGCTTCGACGTCCAGTTCGGCGTCCGCTCGGACGGAACCTTGAAAGTTGAGGTCATGGACCCGCGCCGCGACCGTCGCGAGGTGCTGGACATCCTCGACGGTCGGGTGCTCGCCTGGCGCGAGGAAACCGAGGCGGCCCCACTTGACTGATCAGGCGCCCATCAAGTTTTTTTCGGGTCTTCCAAGTACCTTACGATATGGACATCACTTATAGTCACCAGTCCCTCCACGATCATTCCTTCCAGAGCTCCAAGCAAGGGGTCGATGCGTTCGGCGACGTCCACGATCTCGACGCGCACCGGCAGATGTTCGCTCAGTTCGAGCAATCGGGTAGTGTGAACGTGCCGGCTAGCGCCGTAGCCTTCGACACAGCGGCTCACCGTCGCCCCGGCAATCCCCCGCTCGTGGCATAGCTGGACGATTGCCGAGTACAACGCCCTGCCGTGCCACTGATCGGTACTGTTCACGTAAACGGTCACGAGTTTGGCATCAACTTCAATCTTCATGGCGGCACCACCTTGTTCCAGGGACCAGGGGGTCAGAGTACCGAGTACAAAGTACGGAGTGCGGAGGGCCGAGAATCGCGATCGTCGATGCCTCCCTTGGTACTCGGCACTCCGCCCACTCCGTTACCGTTTCGGGAAAAGGCCGTTCACTAGTGCCACGGCCAAGAGGATGGCAAGAAAGCCGGCGAGCACACTGCCTCCGACATTGTAAAAGGCACGGACATAGCTCCCATCGCGGACCAGCTGGAATGTTTCCCACTCGAAGGTCGAAAAGGTTGTGTACCCACCACAGAACCCGGTGCCGATGAGCAAATACCAGTCCTGGTGCCCAGGCGGTAACCGCTCATAGATCACCAGGGCGGCCACCGCCAGAATGAATGACCCGGTGACGTTGATGAACATCGTTCCATACGGGAATCCCCTCGTCCATTCCTGTTCATTGAACCACTTGGAGACCATGTAACGCAGCCAGGTGCCGACCGCACCCCCGACCATGAGCAGTACCATTTTTTGCCTCACCACGTGATGGAGCCACTCAAGCGCCGAGCCAAACCAGTCATTCACTGCCTGCCCTCCCGCCAGGGGTGTTTCCTTGCGGGCCTGTCCACAGACGTTCCGTAGCGACGGCAAGGAGAGCCACCAGGGACGAACCAAGCCGCCCGGCATTGGCCGTCAGGTGATACTCCAGCGGGTCGGCCCAGTCGTGACCGAAATAATGTTCGGTGAACCGGCGCCGCCGGGTGTCACTGTCTCCCATCATCTTCCGCGCTATCTCGGCTCGCACCCAATGCTGCCCCATGATCCGCTGTACACGCACATCTGGGGGGGCCACCAGCCGGACGTGGTAAGCCCTCGGGTGTTCCCGTAACACGTGGTTCCCTCCCCGGCCAATGAGCACCACGTCGCCTTGGTCCGCGAGTTCGCTCAGGATCTGCCGCAGGGCCTCCAGGTAACGCTGCGGTAGGCCCCCGCTCCCAACCCGTTGAAAGAAGCCAATCGGTTGCTCGTCCACCGTTTCCAGGTCGGCTCTGGTCACTCCCAATCGGGCTGCCTCCCGTTCCAGGAGTTCCCGGTCGTAGATCCGAAGGCTCAGCCGCGCCCCCAATTTCGAGAGCAAGGCCCCGTCACAGGCCCCAAGCTCGCGCGACAGTGTCAGCACACGTGGGCCGGCACCCTCGGCAGCCGGCTGATCCGCGCCTGCACCGCGCACGACACTCAGGGTGATCGCCACCACATCATCCAGCGGCACCCTTCCGGTATTGACGACCAGGTCATACTGCTCTGGCCGAGTGGCATCCGGACCGAAGAAATAGCGCGTGAAACGCTCGCGGCTACGCTCCACCTGCTCACAGCGGGCCAGCGCCTGCTCCATCGTCCAACCTTCGCGCTCAGCCATGCGCCGGGCTCGCCAGTCGCGCGGCGCCACCAGCCGCAGATGGCACGCGCCGGGCGTCTCTCCCAGGAGTTGCCGCGTACCGCGCCCAACCAGAACTACCTTGCCACTCGCCGCCGCCTGTCGCACAGCCTCGGTCAGGCCGTGGATATATTTCTGGTGCGGTGGGTGGAGGCGGAACCGGTCTATGAGGCGGATCGCCTGCTCGTCGAGGCGCTCCAGGTCGGCATCGGGAACGTGCTCGGCCGCGGCGGCCCGGTGCAGCAACTCCCGATCAAGCAACTCCCAGCCAAGTGCCTCGGCAAGACGACGGGCGACCTCGCCGCCACCGGCACCATACTCACGCGACACCGTCAGGACGTTCATGGGTAACGCTCCGGAGAGGGGCGCAAGCACAAGGCCCCACCAGGAGCGTGGTCCTCCAGGTGGGGCCTCGATGCTTGATCCGATACCCCCACCCGCGGGAGAACCCTTCAGGTAGGAGTCATCAGCTGCGGGGAAGTGGAGGAGCCGCAGCGGTTCATGGCGAACCCCATCGCCACTTGTCAGTTTAGTCGCGCTGTGCCCTCTGTCAACCTGCGACAGCCGGTTCCAGCCGCAGCCCGGACCGAACGAGAGCGCTGAGATTGTTGGCTGGTTTCTCTTGTCGGGAAGGAATCCCGCGATAGGACGACAGGGTTAAGGGTGAAGGCTGACGCAATCTGTCGGGGAAAGTGCCAGACCCGGCAAGCGCCGTCGGGGATTCACCTACATGAATTGTTGAACGAGCCGGAAGCGTCAGCGACGGACTCTCTCCGTCGCTGACGCTTCCGGCTCGTTCAACTCCTCCCTTCCCCTCTGCACTCGGGTTGCCGCCATCGCCCGAAGGGAGGACAATACCCCTTGAACAACTGTCTTCCCCAATTTCCGTTCTCACAAGGGGGTCGATGATGTTTGCACTGGTGATGACCGTGTTGACCGGGCTACCGGCCGGCGAGGCCGCGGCACGTCAGAAGGAATCGCCTCCTGCGAAGAAAGAACTGTTTGCCAACGAGGGTTGGTACAAGTCACAGAAAGGCGAGGAGCAGGCGTTCGTCGGCGTCCTGCAAAAGATCGACCGCGGCAAGGGCGTCGCCGGCTTCGGCCGCTTCAACCCCTATCGCCTCGTCATGAACACCGCGGCCAAGAAGACCGACACGCGCG
>WNGB01015362.1_pt1 | contig 14378 bp, 12 predicted proteins | sample 5400681 | NCBI WGS metagenome assembly WNGB01 (sample SAMN13153367, study PRJNA577476) | soil metagenome | isolation source: 115 cm soil or saprolite under grassland replicate 2 | place: USA:California | collected 2016-06-15 | reverse complement strand
AGCAGCTCGGCGGGGTGCAGACCCGCCAGCCAGCCGCGGCGCTTGCCGATCGGCGTACGCACTGCTTCGACGATGACCGGATTGCCCATGCTGCCTGCCTGTCTGCGGTGGGTGCGAGCCAAGGTGTGCTCTCACCAAAACTAGAACACGTTCTTATCTTGGGCAACCCTTCCGAAAGCAACGCGGGCATGCCACCATGAATTAGAACGTGTTACAGAAATGAGAAAGGGACCCCATCGTGACTGTGGCGCCTGAGCACCTCAAGGGCTTCGACCCGACCGACCCCGACCTGAACCAGGCGGGTGTCCCACACGAGCAGTTCCTCGAGCTGCGCCAGACGGCACCGGTCTTCTGGGTGGAGCAGCAGCCCGAGGCGCGCGCGGGATTCGACGACGCCGGCTTCTGGGCGATCAGCAAGCACGCCGACGTCGCCGCGATCTCGAAGAACAGCAGAGACTTCTCGACCTACGAGAACACCGCGTTCATCCGGTTCGCCGACGGCATGACCCGCGACGCGGTCGAGCTGCAGCGGGTGATGATGATCAACCAGGACTCTCCGGACCACGAGAAGATCCGTCAGATCATCAGCCGGGGTTTCACGCCGCGTTCGATCGGCGCCCTGCACGACGCGCTCGTCGCGCGGGCCGACCGAATCGTCGACGAAGCACTCGGGAGAGGTGAGGGCGACTTCGTCGAGGAGGTGGCCGCCGAGCTTCCGCTCCAGGCGATCGCGGACCTGATCGGCGTACCGCAGGAGGACCGCCGCAAGCTCTTCGAGTGGTCGAACAAGATGATGTCGTACGACGACCCGGAGTTCGCCGGCGAGTCGGAGACCGCGGCCGCCGAGATCGTCATGTACGCGATGGCGATGGCCGACGAGCGCCGGAAGGACCCTCAGGACGACCTCATCACCAAGCTGATCACCGCCGACGTCGACGGTCACGGCGAGCTGAGCGACGACGAGTTCGGCTACTTCGTCATCCTCCTCACCGTCGCGGGCAACGAGACCACGCGCAACGCGATCAGCCACGGCATGCACGCGTTCTTCGAGAACCCCGACCAGTGGGATCTCTACAAGCGCGAGCGGCCGCGCACGGCGGTCGACGAGATCATCCGCTGGGCCACGCCGGTCACGGTCTTCCAGCGCACCGCGCTCAACGACGTCACGGTCGGCGACCAGCAGGTCCGCAAGGGCCAGCGCGTCGGGCTATACTACGCCAGCGCCAACCACGACGAGGACGTCTTCGACGAGCCCGCCCGGTTCAACGTCCTGCGGGACCCCAACCCGCACCTGGCCTTCGGAGGCCACGGCGCCCACTACTGCATCGGCGCCAACCTGGCCCGCATGGAGGTCGAGATCATGTTCAACGCGATCGCCGACAAGGTGCCCGGCATCGCCAAGGCCGGCGAGCCGGAGCGACTGCGCCACGCCTGGATCAACGGGATCAAGCACCTCCCGGTCGCCTACGGCTGAGGCCCCGGATCCCGGGAGCGGTCACGCGAGCAACGAGGTCGTCGCCACCAGCACGGTGGCGACGATCTCGCCGATTCCCGCCTGTTTCGGCGTCGGCCGGTACGGCGGCACGACGACCGCCCTGACCAGCAGCAGGGCGAAGGTCGCGAGCAGTGGCCACGCCGTACCGAACACGACGGCGACCGTGGCCAAGGCCAGGAGGTGGTAGCCGCCGCTGACCCGGCGGAAGCCGACGTTGTCGCGCTCGCGGATGACCGTCTTCACGTAGAACACGGTCCCGGCGAAGTAGAGGAACTGCACGAGCGCGAGCTGCCACGCCCGGGCGAGGTCGGTGCCCGGGCCCGCGTCGTACGCGACGACGGTCATGAGGGCCGAGCCCGCTGTCGTGGCCAGGCCGGAGAGCAGGGTGCGGTCCCGGCGCTGTGCCGCCGCGCCGAGCCCCACGCCCAGCGGAACGACGAACAGCGGCGCCCAGCGGACCAGGCCCGGGTCGAGCACCACGACGGTGGCGCCGAGGGCGAGCGACGCCAGCCCGTAGGTGCGTACCGGCGGGAACCAGCGGGCGCGCCGGCTGGCCTTGAGCCACAGCGAGGTCGCGAAGAACGCGAAGTAGCCGACGAACCACAACGCCGCCAGCGGCAGGTGCACCCAGGCGAACCCGCCGGCGAGGATGCCGACCAGCAGGGGAGAGGCGAGCATCGCCCACGCCCCGTGCTGGTTGGGGACCCAGCCCTGGCCGCGCCTGCTCACGCGACCACTCTAGGAGCGGGTCAGAGCTTGTCGGCGCCGACGACCCACATCGAGAAGAACTGCGAGCCGCCGCCGTACGCGTGCCCGAGGGCCCGCCGTACGCCGTCGACCTGGTGCTCGCCCGCCTGCCCCCGCACCTGGAGGGCGGCCTCGGCGAAGCGCAGCATGCCGGAGGCGCCGATCGGGTTGGAGGAGAGCACACCCCCGCTCATGTTGATCGGCAGCCTGCCGTCGATCGCGGTCTCGCCCGATTCGGTGAGCTTCCAGCCCTCGCCCTCGGCAGCGAAGCCAAGGTTCTCGATCCACATCGGCTCGAACCACGAGAACGGCACGTAGATCTCGGCGCAGTCGATCTCGTCGATCGGGCTGGTGATGCCCGCCTGCTTCCAGAGCGCGGCGGCGGCCTCGCGGCCGGCGTGGGGGTTCACCTGGTCGCGCTCGGCCGCGGTGGTCGGCTCCGAGCGCATCTGGGTGCCGTGGATCCACGCCGGGTTGCGTACGCCGGATCTCGCGACTGCGTCCTCCGACGCGATCACCATCGCGCAGGCCCCGTCGGAGGACGGGCAGGTCTCGTCGTAGCGAATCGGGTCCCAGAGCATCTGCGAGGCGAGCACCGACTCGACGGTGGTGTCGGGGTTGTGCAGGTGCGCGTAGGGGTTCTTGAGCGCGTTCTGCCGGTCCTTGGCGGCCACCATCGCGCCGATGTACGTGGGCGCGCCGGAGCGCCGGATGTAGGAGCGCACGTGCGGCGCGAAGTAGCCGCCCGCCCCGGCGTGCACGGGCATGATGAACGGCACCGGCACGGACAGCGCCCACATGGCGTTGGACTCCGACTGCTTCTCGAACGCCACCGTCAGCACCCGCTCGTGTACGCCGGCCTGCACCAGCGACGCCGCCACGATGGCCGTCGAGCCACCGACCGAACCGGCGGTGTGCACGCGCAGCAGCGGCTTCCCGACCGCACCCAGCCCCTCGGCCAGGAACAGCTCCGGCATCATCACGCCCTCGAAGAGGTCGGGTGCCTTGCCGACCACGACCGCGTCGATCTCGTCGAAGGCCAGCCCCGCGTCCGCCAGGGCGCGGTCGATGGCTTCGCGACACAGCCCCGCGATCGAGACGTCCTGGCGCTTGGCCCGGTGGTGGGTCTGGCCGATCCCGATCACGGCCGCCGGCTGCTTGCTCATGAGTGTTCTCCCGACATCACGCACACGAGGTTCTGCTGGAGGAGGGGGCCGCTGGTCGCGTGCCCGAGGGCGCGTCCGGCGGTGCCGTCCCAGACCCTCCGCGCGGCCTCGCCGATCCGGATCAGGCCGGCAGAGAACATCGGGTTGGAGGCGAGCGCCCCACCCGACGGGTTCACGTGTACGCCGTCGCCGAGCCCCAGCTCGGCTCGCAGGATCAGCTCCTGGTGACTGAACGGCGCGTGCAGCTCGGCGACGTCGACGTCGGCCGGACCGGTCGAGCCACCAGCGTCACTCCCGGCCCGGCGCGCGGACGGGGCGCCGGTCAGCTGCCGCGTCCCGAGCGCGAGCGGGTCGACCGAGTGGGCGATGCCGGTGATCCACGCCGGGCGCTCCCGGGCGTCGCGGGCCCGGTCGCCGGCTGCGAGCACGATCGCGGCCGCACCGTCGGTCACGGGGGCGCAGTCGTGCTTGCGCAGCGGGTCGGCGTACGCCGGCCGGGCGATCAGGTCCGCGACCGCCGACCCGCCACGTCGTACGGCGTACTCGTTGGTCTCGGCGTCGCGCAGTGACCGGGCCACCACCGACGCCATGGCGGTCTCGTCCCACAGTCCCGCCTCGAGGCCGAGTCGCGCCTGCAGGGCGGCCAGCGACACGGTGTCCGGCCACAGCGGCGTCATCGTGTAGGGGTCGAGCTGGAGGGCCAGCGTGCGGCGCAGCACCCCTGCCGACGACGTACCGAAGCCGTAGACCAGCGCCGTGTCGACCTCGCCGGTCTGTAGCTTCACCCAGGCCTCGTAGAGCGCCCAGGCGGCGTCCATCTCCACGTGCGACTCGGTGACCGGCGGCAGCGCCCCGATCGCGTCGACCGCGCTCACGAACGAGAACGACCGCCCGGCCAGGTAGTCCGACGATCCCGAGCACCAGAACCCGATGTCCCGCTTCGTGAAGCCGGTCTGCTCGTAGAGCTCGGCGAAGATCGGCACCAGCAGCTCCACGCAGGTGGGGGAGCCGTCGAACCCCTGCATCTGTCGTTGGGCGAACCCGACGACGGCCACGTCCCTCATCGCGTCTCCTTCTTCGGCAGGACCCTCACAGGTGCTGCCGGTAGGTCTCGTAGTCGGCATCGGGCTCGCCGGTCGGCCGGAAGTGGTCGATGTTCTCGATCGTGGTGCCCCACTCGTCGCGGGCCTTCCACACCGCCTCGACCCGCATGCCCATCCGCACCTCGCTCGCCTCGCAGCCCAGGACCAGGTGCAGGAACGCGATGTCGGCCCCGTCGAGCAAGACGTACGCCGACACGTACGGCGGCGTGATCCGCTGGCCGAGGAACGGCACGTTGACGATGCAGAACGTCGTGACCGTGCCGGTGGCGGGCAGCTCGACCTCGTCCGTCGTGGGTACGCCGTCGACCGGGCAGGCGCCTCGGGGCGGCACGTAGACCTTGTGGCAGACGGGGCAGCGCTGACCGAGGATCCGGCCCTCGGCGAGACCGCGGAAGAACGCCGACTCCTCCCTCGAGGCGGCGTACAGGTAGTCGAGGGAGACCGGCGTGACAACGGTAGTCACTGCCGTGGTTGCGGCCGCTTCGTCCGCGTCGGCGGTCGAGCGTCGCGTCGCCACTCCTGGCGTCGTGGCAACGACGCTCTCGCCCGACGGCAGAGGCTCGAAGCAGGCGATGTCGGTGATCGCCCCGACCCGCTCGGCGGCCCATCTGATCCGCACTCGCAGGCCGGTGCTCACGTCGCCGGGGGAGTCGATGTCGAGCGCGTGCAGGAACGGCGCGTCGGCGCCGTCGAGTCGGACCAGAACCCATGCGAACGGCCGGTCGAAGGGCTGGCCGGCCACCGGCTCGGGCACCCAGGTCCAGGACACCACCTCGCCCGCGGTCCCCACCTCGACGAGGTCGGTGACCGGCGTGTGGGTGGCGGGGTCGTACTCCGGAGGGGGTACGACGACCCGGCCGGCCGTCGTACGCGCTCCGACGACGCGGCCCTCGCGCAGGCCCGACAGGAACGCGCCCACCACCGGGCCGGTCGACCGGGTGTAGTCGAAGCTCACCGTCACCGGTTCGCGCAGGGTGCGCGCGGCTAGCTGGGTCATGCCTTCCCTCCAAGGTCGGGTCCTCCGAGGTCGGGCAGGTTCAGGTCGAGGTTGGGCGCCTGCAGGCCGCCGTCGACCTCGATCACCTTGCCGGTGATGTACTGGCCGGCCGGCGAGGCCAGGAAGAGCACGCAGGCGGCGACGTCCTCGGGCTCGCCCACCCGCCCCAACGGGGTCGCGGACTCCATCTGGGCGAGCATCCCGGGCATCGAGGCGACGTACTCCAGGGCGCTCGTCATCACGGAGCCCACGGCGACGGCGTTGACCCGGATCCGCGGCGCGAGGTCGGTGGCGGCCAGCCGGGTCCAGTGGTTGAGGGCGGCCTTGGCCGTGCCGTAGGCGAGGTAGCCGCGGCCGGCGACCCGGCCCATCACCGAGCTGATGTTGACCACGGACTTCTGCCCGCGTGCACCGTCGCCATCGTCGAGCATCAGCGGCACCGCCGCCCGGGTCAGCGCGTGCGCGGTGGCGACGTTGAAGCTGAACGCCTCCTCGAGGTAGGCGACGTCGGTGTCGAGCAGCGCGTTGGGGATGGTGCCGCCGAGGTTGTTGACGATCGTGTCGAGCCGGCCGAACTCGTCGTACGCCGAACGGGCCAGCGCCGCGACGGCGTCGGTGTCGCTCAGGTCCGCGGGTACAACGAGCGCCCGCCGCCCGGCCGCGCGGACCGTCTCGGCGACCGCCTCGAGCTGGTCCTTCTGCCGCGACGAGATGACGACGTCCGCGCCGGCCTCCGCGAGGGCCACCGCGGTGGCGGCGCCGATGCCGCGCCCGGCTCCGGTGACCACAGCGACGTGGTCGGTCAGCGTGAACCGCTCCAGGATGCTCATCCCACCAGCCCCCTGCCGGTGACGATCGGGAGATCGAGGGCGGTGAGCAGGCCGGGCTCGCCGGCCACCACCGCGGGGACGGAGTTCACCAGCCGCATCGCGGTGGTGATCATGCCGGAGACGTTGTGGTCGCCGTACTCGCCGCGATGGGTCAGGTCGAGCTGCAGCATCGGCTCGCCGGTGACCACGACCCGGTAGCAGCCGCCGCCCTCGGGCGGGGTGGGCCACTCGGGCACCTGGTCCGGCGACGTGCGCGTGACGTGCTCCAGCACCACCCGCGGTACGCCGTCGACGCGGCCGATCACCTCGAACCGCACCGCGCCCATCGTCCCCGCCGGGATCGGCACCGAGACCGTGTCGAGGTCGACCTCGGCCGGCCGCCGGTCGACCGTCTCCACCAGCGGCTCGTCGAGCGTGATCCCGAGACCCGCCGCGAGCTGACGGACCACGCCGCCCCACGCCATCGACAGGACGCCCGGCTCCCAGAGCATCGGCCGCTCCTCGAGGGGCTTGCCGAAGCCGAAGATCTCGCGCATCACCACCGGCTGGTAGTACGTCGAGTAGTCGGCGATCTCGAGCACCCGCACCTCGTCGATCCGCTGGCTCAGCGAGGTGAGCCCGAGCGCGAGTACGTCGTTGGCGAAGCCGGGGTCGATCCCGTTCACGTGCAGGGAGGCGCCTCCCCGGACGGCCGCCTTCTCGATCCGCGCCACGAGCTCGTCGCCGACGACGCCGTACGGGTACTGCAGCAGGACCGGCCCGCTCGACACGACGTTGACGCCGGCCTCGAGGAACGAGACCAGGTCGTCGATCGCCTCGAAGGTCCGGTCGTCGGTCATCGCGGTGTGCACGATCGCGTCGGGGGCGAGGGCGAGCAGCGCGTCGCGGTCGGTGCTGGCCGCGACGCCGAGCCGGCGGTCCAGGCCGGCCAGCTCGCCGGCGTCCTTGCCGTCCTTGGCGGGGTTCGACACCCAGACACCGACGAGCTCGAGGTCGGGGTGTCGGTCGATGCCGGCGATCGCGTGGCGGCCGAGGGTCCCGGTTGACCACTCGACCACTCGAAGGGGAGCGGACGTCATGCACGACACACTAGAACACGTTCTAGATTTGCACTAGCGTGTGTGACGTCACCGACGAGGAGTTCGAGATGTTGCTAGGCCTGCAGCTGGGCTACTGGGGTGCGCGGCCGCCCACGGGTACGGCGGACCTGGTGCGCGCCGCCGAGGAGTCCGGTTTCGACTCGCTGTTCACGGCCGAGGCGTGGGGGAGTGACGCCTTCACGCCGCTGGCCTGGTGGGGCCGCGAGACGACCCGGCTGCGGCTCGGCACCAGCATCGTCCAGCTGTCCGGACGCGCGCCGACCAGCATCGCGATGCACGCGCTCACCCTCGACCACCTCAGCAACGGCCGGATGATCCTGGGCCTGGGCGTGAGCGGCCCGCAGGTCGTGGAGGGCTGGTACGGCCAGCCGTTCGCCAAGCCGCTGGCCCGCACCCGCGAGGCGGTCGACATCATCCGCCAGGTGCTGGCGCGCGAGGCCCCGGTCACCAGCCCCGGCCCGCACTACCCCCTGCCGTACGCCGGCGAGGGGTCGGTCGGCCTGGGCAAGCCGCTCAAGCCGATCACCCATCCGCTGCGGGCCGACTTGCCGATCTGGCTCGGCGCGGAAGGCCCGAAGAACGTCGCCCAGACCGCGGAGATCGCCGACGGGTGGATCCCGATCTTCTACTCTCCGGCCTCGGCGGAGATGTACCGGCCGTGGCTGGACGAGGGTTTCGCGCGCCCGGGAGCCCGTCGTACTCGGGAGACGTTCGAGATCTCCGCGACCTGCCAGGTCCAGGTCACCGACGACGCGCCGGCCGCGATCGAGGCGGCCAAGCCGGTGCTCGCGCTCTACATGGGCGGCATGGGCGCCAAGGACCAGAACTTCCACAAGCAGGTCTTCGAGCGGATGGGGTACGCCGACGTGGCCGCGAAGGTGCAGGAGCTGTTCCTCGCCGGACGCAAGGACGAGGCCGCCGCGGCGGTACCGGACCGGCTCGTCGACGACATCCACATCATCGGCGACCGAGCGAAGGTGAGAGACAAGATGCAGCAGTGGGAGGAGTCGGGAGTCACCATGATCATCGTCACCGCACGCACCCCGGACGAGGTCCGCTCGCTGGCCGAGGCGGTGCTCTGATGACCACACAGGGCGCCGGGCAAGCATTTGGGCAGCGCACCGGGCTGCGGACCGGCCCGCACCTGGGGCACCTGATGGCGGGGGCGCTCGCCGCGCACCACGACGACCCCGTGCTCGAGATCGCCGGCCGGACCCTGACCGGCGGCGACCTGGCCGGCGAGATGGCCCGGTACGCCATCGCACTCGAGTCGCTCGGCGTGACCACCGGCTCCGCGGTCGGGCTGTTGTCGCCCAACCGCCCCGAGGTCCTGGTGATCATCGGAGCGGGCCAAACCCGCGGCTACCGGCGTACGGCGCTGCACCCTCTGGGCTCGCTCGACGACCACGCGTTCGTGCTGGCCGATGCCGGCGTCGAGACGCTCATCGTGGATCCAGCGTTCGCGGCTCGGGCCGCGGACCTGCTCGAGCAGGTCCCGTGCCTCGAGCAGGTGCTGACCCTGGGACCGGCCGCTGTGGGGACGGATCTGGTGGCCGCGGCCGCCGAGGTCGAGGCCGCGCCGCTCACGGTGGTCGACCTGCCCGACGACGCGATCGTGTCGCTCACCTACACCGGCGGCACGTCAGGCCGGCCCAAGGGCGTCATCGGCAGGTCGGCCTCGATGGCGGCGATGACCCAGGTCCAGCTGGCGGAGTGGGAGTGGCCGGAGCGCCCGCGCTTCCTGATGTGTACGCCGCTGTCGCACGCCGGCGCGGCGTTCTTCGTGCCGACGCTGATGAAGGGCGGCTCGATGGTGGTGCTGCCGCGCTTCGAGCCGGAGCTGGTCGCGCGCACGATCGCCGAGGAGCGGATCACCGCGACCATGCTCGTGCCGTCGATGATCTACGCGCTGATGGACCACCCCGCGACCGCGTCGTACGACCTGAGCTCGCTGGAGACCGTCTACTACGGTGCCTCGGCGATCAGCCCGGTGCGGCTGGCCGAGGCGGTGGAGCGGTTCGGGCCGGTCTTCGCGCAGTTCTACGGGCAGACCGAGTGCCCGATGGTGATCTCCTACCTGGCCAAGGCCGACCACGTGCTGGCGTCGGGGGAGCCCGCCGGGGCCGACCGGCTGTCCTCGTGCGGCCGTCCGTCCGCGTGGCTGCGTACGGCGCTCCTCGACGAGTCGGGCGCCGCCGTGACACCCGGCGAGCCGGGGGAGATCTGCGTGGCCGGGCCGGTGCTGTCCTCGGGCTACTGGAACCTGCCGGCCGAGACCGCGGCCGCGTTCCGCGACGGCTGGCTGCGCACCGGCGACGTCGCCCGCGAGGACGCCGACGGCTTCTGGCACATCGTCGACCGGACCAAGGACATGATCGTCACGGGTGGCTTCAACGTCTTCCCCCGCGAGGTCGAGCGTTCGGCGAAGGGCTCGGTCCACGCGCCCAAGCAGGTGCTGCCGCTCGACGCGGTGCCGCTGACCGCCCTCGGCAAGCCCGACAAGAAGGTGCTGCGCGCGCGGTTCTGGGCGAATAGTGGGCGCTCGGTCGGCTAGACGAGTAATTCCAAGGGGTGGCCCAGCGAGCGGCGCCTGGCGCCCGCCTGACAAGGCGGAGGAGCGACGCTGTAGTCGACCCTCCTGCGAGCGACGACAACGCAGTCAGGCGGGATGTCAGGGGTCGCGCAGCGGGCTTGCCCTTGGAATTAGTCGTCTAGCCAAAGTGCCCCTGTCGGGGCGCCCGTTCCGGGCTGAGAATGGTGCTGCGGCCGCCCGGTGACGCCGTCGTTCCTATGGTCCTGCGAGGCCGTCGTCTAGCCGGGTGCGGGAACCGTGTGGTGGGCCCTTCAATGCTGCCGATCCGGGTCGCCAAGGTGGTGAGTCGGTGTGAGCGCGAGGACTAGATTCGCTGTTTGCCCTGGTGGTTCCCCCGAGCGGTCGTCTTCAACACAAGGTGCGATCGGACGGGAGGGTGGGGGTGTTTGCAGAGTCAGAAGACGATGAGCAGATCATCGAGCGGGTCGCGGCGCTGGACATCGGCAAGGCCGAGGTCGTGTGCTGTGTGCGGCTACCCGCGCCGGGCGGTGGGAAACGCCGGGTGCAGGAGGTGACCACGCACTCGACGATGGTCGGGTCGTTGAGCGAGCTGGCCAACCGGCTGGTCGAGCTGCGGGTCGAGCGGGTGGTGATGGAAGCAACCAGCGACTACTGGCGCCCGCCGTTCTACCTGTTCGAGGCCCACGGCCTGGATCCGTGGCTGGTCAACGCCAAGGACGTCAAGCATCTGCCCGGGCGTCCGAAGACCGACGTGCTGGACGCGGTGTGGTTGTGCAAGGTCGCCGAACGCCAGATGCTGCGCCCGAGTTTCGTGCCGCCGCACGAGATCCGCCGACTGCGGGACCTGACCCGCTACCGGGCCGATCTGGTCGGGGTCCGCACCGCGGAGAAGAACCGGGTCGAGAAGCTCCTGGAGGACGCCTGCATCAAGCTCTCGGTCGTCGCCTCAGACATCTTCGGAGTCTCCGGACGCGACATGCTCGCGGCGATGATCGCCGGGGAACGCGACCCGAAGCGGCTCGCGGACCTGGCTCGCTCGCGGATGCGTCCCAAGATCGGCCTCCTCGAAGAGGCGTTCGCTGGGCTGAAGGTCGGGACCTTCAGCGATCACCACCGGTTCCTGCTGGCACGGATGCTGGCTCGCATCGACCAGGCCGACGCCGACATCGCAGCCCTGGACACCCAGATCGAGGACCACTTGGCCCCTTTCGCTGACGCGGTCGCCCGGCTGGACGAGATCCCCGGGATCGGACCGACCGCGGCCGCGGTCATCATCGCCGAGATCGGCACCGACATGACCCGCTTCCCCACCCCCGGGCACCTGGCTTCATGGGCGAAGTTCTCCCCTGGGATCAAGTCATCGGCCGGGAAGAGCAAGGGCAACGGGGCCACCGGACACGGCAACCGCTACCTGGCTCGCGTCCTCGGCGAAGCCGCCGCCGGCGCCGGCCGTACCGACACCTTCCTCGGCGCCCGCTACCGCCGCATCATGCGACGTCGCGGGAAGAAGAAGGCCATCGTCGCCGTCGGCCGATCGATACTCACCATCGTCTGGCACCTACTCGCCGATTCCGAAGCCAGATTCGAGGACCTCGGCCCCGACCACTACGACCGCCGAGTCTCGACCACCGCCAAGAAACGAAGCCACATCCGAGGCCTCGAAGCACTCGGATACCGCAGCCACATCCGAGGCCTCGAAGCACTCGGATACCGCGTCACCCTCGAACCCGCCGCCTGAACCGCCCACCAGAGTCCCGGCTCCGCTCCGCTCCGCCGGGAGCTACCGCCTGCCTGGTCACCGCCATTCTCGGACTAGGACGCGGCGGTCAGAGCGCGCTCCCGACATGGGTGCATCTCGAGCCGCTCATTGGATGTCGCAACCGCTCCGCCGCCCGAAAGCCGGGCAGAGGTGATGACGAGATCTTCGGCCCAGGGCCCCACTTCGTGGGCGTGGCGGCGGCAGAGACGCCATCGCCCGCTCCACGTCGCGAACACTCCGCCAAAGCCCACCAGCCACCAGGTACTCAACACGCGCTCAAGCACGTACTCGGCGCCGGAGCGTGACGGGCAACTCGGGTCAGCTGGGTGCGTTCAGCCAGGGGTCCTTGAGGTCGAAGAAGACGGGTTCACCGATCGTGAGCGCGTCCATCTGCTTCATCATCTCCTGCGTCTCCGGCGGGGGCTCCTTCTTCTCCCCTTCGCGGGCCTCCTCTTCATTCGTGAAGTAGATGGCCATCGTCCAGGCATCGCCGTCGTGACCGACGGACAGCGTGCCGAGGATCTCCGGCCGGAAGGACCGCCAGTCGGTCGGGTCGTTGGCCATCAGCTCACGAGCGCGCTCCGGGTCGCTCGAGCGGCCCTGCATGACCTGGACGAAGCCGGCCTCCGCGGGATCGCCGGGCGTGTCGACCTCGACCGACGTGCTGTTGTGGAACACCGGCTCATCGGTGAACAGCGCCGCCATCTCCTCCCACCAGGCCGACTGCTCCGGCCGATCGCTGTTCTGCTGCGCGAGCTCCTCGGACTCGAAGCGCACCAGCGCGATCAGTTGGCCGTCCTCCGTGACGCCGGCGGTGCTTCCAAGCCACCCCGCAGCGCCGGCAGCGAGATCCGACTGCCACTTGTCCAGCTGCCTGTGCACGGCCTCGGCATCAGCAACACGGTCCCTTTCTTCGATCGCTTCGTGCAACCGCCGATCGGTCATTTCGACGCTACTCCCGATGCGCCGCCCGGGGGATGGCCCAAAAAGGTGGCTTCTCAGGCGAGCCCGAGGATGCGCACGGACTCGAGGGCGACGTACAGCTCGGCCGCCTGGACCGGATGGGCCGGGGGAAACCGATCCCCTTCAGACGCCGCGAGGGTGCCCGTAGAGCGTCTTCACCAGCCGCTTGATCAGTCGGTAGTTCTTGGCCCGGAACGGCATCCCGTGCAGCTCGTTCTTCATCCCGAACCGGGTCACCATGACCGACTTGCGCCGGGTGAACTTCCGGATCCCCTCGACACCGTGCCGTGCGCCGAGTCCGGAGTCCTTCCAGCCACCCATCGGCAGCTCGAGCGCGAAGTAGTTGCCGAGCGCGTCGTTGATCGTCACCACCCCGGCCTCGAGCCGGCCGGCCACCTCCAGGCCGCGGCCGATGTCCCGCGTGTATACCGACGCCTGCAGCCCGTACGACGTGTCGTTGGCCAGCCGGACCGCCTCGTCGACGTCGCTCACCTTCATCACCGGCAGCGTCGGCCCGAAGGTCTCCTCGCGCATGCACGCCATCGAGTGGTCGACGCCAACCAGCAGCGTCGGCTCGAAGACCCGACCCGGGCCGTCGGCCAGGCCGCCGCCGGTCACCGCGGTGGCGCCCTTGTCGAGCGCGTCCTTGACGTGCCCGGAGATCACGTCGAGCTGGGGCGGGAAGGTCAGCGAGCCGCACTCGGAGGTGCCGAGGCCCGTCGACTCACCGACCCGAAGCGACCCGAACCGCTCGGTCATCAGCGCCACGAACTCGTCGTACGCGGGCGCCTCGACATACACCCGCTCGGTCGACGTACAGGTCTGGCCGGAGTTGTGCATGCCGCCGAACAGCACCAGGTTGGCGGTCCGCTCGAGATCGGCGTCCGCGAGCACGATCGCCGGGTCCTTGCCGCCGAGCTCGAGGCTGCACGGGATCAGCCGCTCACCACACCGGGCGGCGACCTTCTTGCCGGTCCGGGTCGACCCGGTGAACATCACCGCGTCCACCTCCTCGACCAGAGCCGCGCCGGTCGCGCCGTCGCCGGTGGCGACCGCGAAGACGCCCTCGGGCAGGCCGATGTCCGTGGCCATCTCGGCCATCAGCACGCCCGTCAGCGGGGTGATCTCCGACGGTTTGAGGATCGCAGCGTTGCCGGCGGCGAGGGCCGGGATGACGTCGCCGAAGTTGTTGAGCAGCGGGTTGTTCCAGGGCCCGATCACGCCCACCACGCCGACCGGCTCGTGCCGGATCCGCAGCTGCCGCCCGAGCACGAACGGCGACCGGGTCCGGATCTTCTCCTCCGCCAGGTACGACGCCGCGTGCTTGGCCCAGAACGCGCTCGCCAGGGCGCCGTACGCCGCTTCGATGTGGGCCTCGTCGAGGCTCTTGCCGTTCTCCTCGTGGATCAGCCGCGCGACCCGGTCGGCGTTGCGCACGAACCACTTCTGCATCCGGCGCAGGTGCCTGGCCCGGCCGCCGAACCCGAGGTCGCGCCAGGCCGGCTGGACATCGCGGGCCGCCGCGACGAGCGCCGACACGGCGGCCGCGTCGAGGTTCGGAACCGTTCCGGCGAGCTTTCCGGTCGAGGGGTTCTCGACATCGATCGTGGCGGTCATGAGTCAACTTCCTGTCTTTGGTCACCAGGGCGCGGGTCGCGGTCGGC
>WNGB01008698.1_pt1 | contig 14378 bp, 12 predicted proteins | sample 5400681 | NCBI WGS metagenome assembly WNGB01 (sample SAMN13153367, study PRJNA577476) | soil metagenome | isolation source: 115 cm soil or saprolite under grassland replicate 2 | place: USA:California | collected 2016-06-15 | reverse complement strand
ACTATGGAACCAACAAACATGGGAATGACAACCGTGGCCGTATTCAATGATACGTGCGGTAACCTCATCCAGATCTATCAGGTTACTGCGGTCTAAAAAGCGCGTGCAGAAAGAAGAGCGTTCGTGTTTCGCCAGGTCTGATTTGGCTTCGCAAATAAGCAGTCTTAGTGAATCTGCGGCCAAAGAAAAACCTGAAATCGTCCGTTTCAAATCGGTTCAAGGCGAGGCTCTCCTCGCCTTCTTCGCGTTCATCCCCAAATCGCTATCTTGGTTGCGTTTCTCTGGGCGCATTGGCCACCACCGGAGATCATCGGCTCCTACCTCGCAAAACCTGGGCCGCCCAACACCGTGTTCCAGCCGACCGCCTTACGACGCGGAAGATCGGGGCTTTTTGCGTTTTGGAATCTGTACGAGCCCGAATGTCAGTGGCGTTGGTGAGGGCCGTAAGGCGGCGGCTGAACACTAGCCGTTAGACGGCACTCCCTCTCGTTACCGAACTCATCTGTATTTGCTGCGTGCTCTGACGCGTGCTACACTTGTGCGACAACAAGCGGCGTGGCGTCGCCGTACCATCGCGCTTCAGGAGGCGGAGTATGAGCATAATCAGGTTGCCACATTCACACCGCTGACACGGGACGAGATCTATGAGCGCGGCTAGCGCAGGCCCCTTGCTGGCCTTTATCGACACCAATATCTGGCTGTATGCGTTCAGCACGAGCCAAGATAAGCTGAAGTCTCAACAGGCTAAACTACTCCTTCGTAGGACGCCTCAGATCGCCCTGAGCACACAAGTTGTGAACAAGGAGCGACACCATGACTATGGACATGGCAGTCAAAGAAGGTTTTGTCTCGTTCCGAGGCTATCAGGTCTGGTATCGTGTCGTTGGTGACGATGAAGCGCCGGGCAAGTTGCCACTCCTATGCTTACACGGTGGGCCGGGCGCACCCCACGACTACCTGGAACCGCTAGAGATGCTGGCCGCTACCGGGCGTCGTGTCATCTTCTATGACCAGTTAGGGGCGGGCAACTCAGATCATCCCCACAATCCATCCCTCTGGACAGTGCCGCTCTTTGTCGAGGAATTAGGCGTCGTCCGCCAGGCGCTCGGGCTTGAGCGTGTTCACCTCCTTGGGCAGTCGTGGGGGGGAATGCTTGGCATGGAATATGCGTTGACCCAACCAGCGGGCTTGGCGAGTTTGATTGTTGCCGATTCGCCCGCAAGTATGCCCCAATGGGTCGCGGAAGCGAACCGTCTGCGCGCGGAACTCCCATCCGCCGTCCAAGCGACCCTGCTAGAGCATGAGGCGGCTGGCACCACGGATGCCCCCGCCTATCAGGAAGCGATGTTGGAGTTCTACCGCCGTCATGTCTGCCGACTCGATCCGTGGCCGGATTGCCTCAATCGAACATTTGAGAAACTCTCGCAAGACTCCGAAGTGTACAACACGATGAACGGCCCGAGTGAGTTCCACGTGATCGGCGTGATTAAAGACTGGGATATTGTGAACCGGCTGGGGGAAATTCGTGTGCCCACGCTGGTGATTTCCGGTCGCTATGATGAAGCTACACCGCTGATTGCCGAGACTGTCCATCGTGGTATACCCAGGTCGGAATGGGTTGTGTTCGAGAACAGTTCGCATACGCCGCACCTTGAAGAAACAGAGCGCTATCTGGACGTAGTGACGCGTTTCTTGGATCGCCACGAGCCACAGCCATAGCGCAGCCAGCCGAAAAGCGTGCTACTCCGCGCACGCAGTCCGGCCACCTGCGGCGCGCGAGATAGCCGCGATGTTGGCCTGATCGGGGCGCCGCGCGCACGGCGGCTGATGCGCAGGCGTTGGTCGCAAGCTACGTCATCGTCGAGGCTTCAAGTGTGCTATTATTCCGACTGAACCCTGTACGATGTCGTAATATACGGAGGTGTGCAGTGAACTTCACCGTCGAGTCACCCGAAGCCGTGGGATGTAGTTCCCAGCGCCTCGCTCGCATCACACCGGTCATGCAGTCGTATGTCGACCAGCGCGGTTTTTCCGGTATCAGCACCATGCTCGCCCGGCGCGGGCGTGTCGTTCACTTTGAACAGGTTGGCTGGCAAGACCGCGAGAGCCATACCCCGCTCTCAGCGGACACAATCTTTCGCATTTATTCCATGACCAAGCCGATCGTCTGTGTCGCCCTCATGACCCTCTACGAAGAAGGGCGGTTCCAACTGTTCGATCCGGTGGCCAAGTTTCTTCCCACATTCGGCAAAGTGCGGGTGCAGATGGGAACAACGCTATCCGACACCCAGGAAGTTGATCTCATCCGCCCGATCACCATTCGCGACTTGCTCACACATACGTCAGGCCTGACATATAACTTTCTAGAAGATTCGCCGGTAAGCGAGTTGTATCGTCAAGCCGGGCTGCTGCGCGATGCCGATCGCACTTTAGAAGCGATGATCGGCGAGCTGGCGCGGCTGCCACTCGCGTACCAGCCCGGCACGAAATGGCATTACAGCATGGCCATCGATGTGATCGGACATCTCGTCGAGGTGATCTCCGGGCAGCCACTCCAACACTTCCTGAACGAGCGTCTATTCGCGCCATTGGGTATGACCGACACAGCTTTCTCGGTCGCATCCGACAAGCATGATCGCATCGCGACAATGTACGGTCTTCCCGATATTGCGACCAATTCATTCAGTGGCATCTTCGAGGCATGGACGGGCGGCTTCAACCAGCGCATCGACGTTGAAGCGACCTACCCCACAACAAATACCTCCAGCTTCGCGCGCGGCGGTCACGGCCTCTTCTCCACCGCCGCAGATTACATGCGGTTTGCCCAAATGTTACTCAATCGTGGTGAACTTGATGGGGCACGGATCATAGCGCCCAAAATCGCCGACCTCATGCACATGAACCACCTACCACTCGCGCTGCTGCCATACGAAATTGCTGGTGAACCATCTGGAGGCTATGGCTTTGGCCTTGGGTCGCGGGTGCTCTTGAACGTCGCCGAGTCCGGTCTGCCAGGCTCGGTCGGGGAATTTGGCTGGGGTGGAGCGGCGAAGACCTATTATTGGGTCGATCCGAAGGAAGCGTTGGTCGGTATCCTGATGACGCAATATATGGTCGGTTTTGACCTCCCAGAAAAGGACTTTCAGGTTCTCGCCTACCAGGCATTGGTAGACTAACCCGGACTATTCTGGTGCTCTGTACGGCTACAAGCGCGCATCCGCCGTCCAACATCCCGTTGTAACCGGTTCGGCGGCCCACATAATTGGCGGCTACACCCAATCGCGTTCGCGGCGGCTCATCAAGCTCGTCGTTATTCTGGTTGCAGTGTTGGCCCGCTACCAGTTGACTGCAACCGCTGACGAGTGTTCTGGTCGCGGTGTAGCACAATCCCGCCTGCCACTAATACGATGCCAAGAAGTTCTGCCAGTGTTGGGATTTGCCGCAACACGAGGATGCCAATGACCGTTGCGGACGCTGGTAATAATGAGAGCAAAAGGGCAAACGTTGCTCGCGATAAACGCGCCATCGCAAGTTGGTCGCACACATACGGAATGACCGAGGAGCAGATGCCAACACCGATGCCAGCAAGCAGTAACACTGGTTGGGAGAAGGCGCGAAGAGCATCGGTAAGACCAATTGGCGATACGGTGACGAGTGCGATAAGCATAGCCATTCCAAGCCGATCAATGCCGCCCGCGCCACCATCTTGTGCAATTCGATGCCCAAGAACGATGTAGAGCACAAACAAGGCGCAGTTGGCGAAGGCAAAGATATACCCAAGTGGTTCGCCACTCAGCCGCACATCAGTTAGAACCCACCCACCACCAGCCGCGAGACAAAGCGCCAAAATATTGCGAGGTGTCCGTACACCAAAAGCGGCCAGCAGAATTGGGCCGATAAATTCAATAGCACCAACCGTACTCAATGGCAGGCGCGCAATCGCCTGATAGAAGCAGGCGTTCATCAGCCCGAGCACAATCCCTAGCGCAATCAGAGTGCGACGTTGTGACCACGAAAGTGAAGCCACAATACGCCATGGTCGACGCCATAGTGCAAAAACAAGCGCCGCACTCGCAATTCGTAGCCAGGCAACGCCGAGTACCGATACATGGGCAAAGAGTAGGACGGCGAACGCTGGCCCAAGGTAATGAAACACGGCACTTATAAAGAAGAACGTCTGTGGGGGAACATGGTCGGACAAGTGGGCGCGCGCAGATGAAGCCATATCTTCCTCATGGATATTGAATATTCAGGTGTTTATGATATACTGTTCTACGTATAACATACAGCCAATATTTATTGAGATCGAGAAAATATGCCTAAAATCCTTAGCCAGAAACAACTGTTCACTTACACGGCTTCTGCACTTGCCCTGGAGGCTGTAAACCTGCATATTTTGCATGAGTTGCAGTCTAATCCACGGCTAACTATGACTGAGCTCGGACGGCGAGTGGGTCTCTCATCACCTGCGGTCACTGAGCGAGTACGACGACTTGAAGAGAGTGGTGTGATACGGGAATATCGTCTTGAGGTAAACCCTGCCGCTTTAGGACTTCCGATTGCAGCGTATGTGCGTATCCGACCAAATGCAGGGCAACTGCCGAGGATCGCAGAGCTTGCCCAGCAGATTCCTGAGGTTGTGGAATGCCATCGCGTGACTGGCGAAGATTGTTTCATCCTGAAGGTACTACTTCCCAGTCTTGATCAACTTGATCGTATACTGGATGGCTTTCTCATGTATGGCACGACGACAACTTCGCTCATTCAATCATCACCAGTACCACCTCGTTCAGCACCCTTACCCGAGCGGTAAGGCACTACAATCCGACCACCTCGAGCGGCGGCGGCTGCGCAGACCGTTCACCCGCGCACGGCTGGGCCGCGCATCAGGGCACAGTGGGGCGCACTCGGAGTCTATCTGCCATGACTGAGATTGATAAAAGAAAAATCACCACGCTACTGAACCAGATTGCCCCTGACAGCCAGCTTCAGGCAATTGACGCACTGAATCTCGGCTTTTCGAATCGCTCGTTCCGAATAAAGGCCACCCGTCCTGACAACTCACAAGCGAATTATGTGGTCAAGCAATATTCCAGCCACGATACCGTTTTTGGACAAGCTGCGGCTACACGAGCCGAATGCGAACACAAAATACTCGCATTTCTACGAAACGGCGGTATCCCGTGCCCGGAGCCGATCTTCTTCGATCCACTGGGGGCCATTCTCGGATCGCCGGTATTGGTGACACAACACATTCCCGGCGAGCAGATCCTGGCGCACCCCGCCAATCCGTTGTGGGCGGAGCAAGCCCCGACCGTCGCAGCATTGCTTGCGCGCATTCATATGCTACCCTGCCCGGCTGCATTGATCGCTAGCTTGCCCGATGCCACCATCCAGGCGACCTGGTTTTTAGAAAACGACACGGTGCCCGATTACATGCAAGCGTACCCGGATGGCGAATCAGTGTGGCATCTACTCCGCCAAGAACGCCCCAAGCTGACACCTGCCGACCCCGGTTTGGTTCATGGCGATTACTGGTCGGGAAACATCCTGTGGGAACACGGTCAAGTGACTGGCATCCTGGACTGGGAAAACGTTGCATTTGGCGATCCGAGTTTTGATGTTGGCAACTGCCGGATGGAGATGATTATTGATGGGATGGACGATGCTGCTGATATGTTCTTGAAAACATATGAAGCCGATACAGGCAAACCAGTTGTCAATCTTGGTCTGTGTGAGCTCGCCGTCGCCGTGCAACCGATGTGGCAACGCGCCCCCTTCTTGACGATCTCCCCATTCCAAGAGCGTTTCCGGCAGTTCGTCGCGAATGCGAAAAAACGAATGTGACTTGTTATTCAACCATGCGGTTGACAATCTCCCGTATCGCATGGTAACATTAAACCATATGGTTGTACAAAACGCTACAGCACTTGATGGCGTGTTTCACGCCCTGGCCGACCCCACCCGGCGCGCGATGCTGCGCAGCCTGGCTATGGGTCAGCGCACGATCGGTGAGCTCGCCGCGCCGTTCAGCATGTCGTTCGCCGCGGCATCCAAGCATGTACGAGTGCTGGAACGCGCCGGCCTGGTACACCGCAATATCGCGGGTCGATCGCATGTGTGCCGGATCGAGCCCGCGCCGCTGGCTGCCGCCAACGAATGGCTGCGCTTCTACGAAACCTTCTGGACCGAGCGGTTCGATGCGCTGGATGCCCTGATCAAGGCCGAAGATGCCGCCGCAACCCAATCCAATATGAAAGGAGAATCCTCATGAAGATCGCACTGACAAGCGTGACTGTCAATAGCCCAGTCGAAGCGTTTACGTTTTCACCGAGGTGCTGGGCTTTGTCAAAAGACTCTACGTTATGACCGCTGACCCTGACCGCTTCCTGCGCATAACCCGCCGGTTCGACGCGGCGCCGGAGCGCGTGTTCGACGCCTGGCTGAACCCCGAGACGGTTCGCAAGTGGCTGTTCACCTCGCCGGCCGACGAAATGTACACCGCCGAGCTCGACGCGCGCGATGGAGGCAAGTGGACTGTCACCGCCCGGCGCGGCGGCATCCTGACCCTCACCCAGGCGGGCATCGACATTGCCGACGAACTGCGCCAGCTGCCGCCAGGCGTTGAGGGCGGGACTGAAAAGGGCTGGAACGACATGTTCGACGCTTTGGCCAGGGCGCTCGACTAGGGTCCCCCCTTGCGATTCAGCTTGCTTGACATTGGACGCGGACGAACACGGACAAACGCGGACAACTGGCCGATAGCTGCGTTCGTCCGCATCCGTCCGCGTCCAATGTTCACTGTAGGGACGCGATATATCGCGTCCCTACAGTGGATCCATGGGGATTGACGCATACGCTATACTGCAACCGAGCGCTGAGATCGCAATCAACCATTCGCGCCGTTTCTCTCTCGCATCGCCCACGGTTGTTGTATGAAGAACTATGGATCAAGCCAGCCACGGCTTTGACGTCTTCATCTCCTACAGCGCTGCCGATAAGGAATGGGCAGAGGATTGGCTGCGCCCACGATTGAAACAAGCTGGCTTGCAGGTTTGCACCGACGATGATTTCGATCTTGGAGTGCCGCGTGCTGTGAACATCGAGCGCGCTGTCGTTGATAGTCGACACACGCTGCTCGTCCTATCCCCTGATTGGATGGCCGGCGAGTGGAATCAGTTCGAAGCGCTCCTGGTGGAAGCCGATGATCCAGCCGCAATTCAGCGCAAGCTCTTGCCGATTCTGATCCGCCCTTGCGAACCACCGCGCCGAATCGCAATGCTGACATATGCTGATTTTGCCAATGCTCAACGACGCGAGGCGCAAGTATCCCGTATCGTGGCTTCCGTGCAAGGAAAGCTGCATTTGACCGATGGCGGGCCCGTGTTACGCCAGCTCCTATCGGAAGATGCTATCCCACAATCCGCACGCAATCGTGCGCGCATGATCGACAAGGTGCGCAACTTCTGGATCGAAGGAGTCCTACAGAAATCGCTCTACAACGAAGTGCGTATCGCTCTTGGGCTGGAAAAGCGTCCTGATCTGGTATCGAATCCCTGGGATATGCTGGTGCAGCAGCCTGGCTGCGACCCACAACCGTTGCCGCCAGGAACGACGATCGCGGATGTGTTTGATAAACTGGATGGCGAACTCCTGATCGTGGGTACACCGGGCTCGGGCAAGACAACCACACTGCTGGAATTGGCGAGCGCACTGCTGGATCGCGCTGAACAGGATGCGGAATTTCCGATACCTGTTGTGTTCAACTTGTCCGCCTGGGCTGAAAAACACCTGCCGCTGACACAATGGTTAGTCCAGGAGTTGAACATTCGCTACGATATTCCGTTGAGCATCGGTCGCGCCTGGGTTGAAGAGGATAAAATCCTCCCATTACTTGACGGTTTGGATGAAGTGCGTCCGGATCGACGCGAGCTGTGTGTGGCCAAGATCAACAAGTTTCGCAAGGAACACGGGTTCGTGAGGCTCGTCGTCTGCGCACGTGTTGCCGATTACGAATCGCTCTCCACGCGGCTTCATCTTGGAGGCGCCATACGTATCCAACCGTTGACAATCGAACAGATCGATGCATATTTGGCACAGATCGGGCAGGCATTCGATGGGTTGAAAACACTCTTTCATACAGACGCTAGCCTGCGAGATGTAGCCGAGTCGCCACTGATGCTGAATATCATGATATTAGCGTATCAAGGTAACACATCGCACGATCTTCAGTCTGTCGGCACATCGGCAGAACAGCGTCACAATTTGTTCAATGCCTATGTCGATCAGATGTTCCGGCGCCGTAGTGTGGAAACACGGTTCTCTCGGGAACAGATCATCCAAGGGCTTCAATGGCTTGCACACAATATGTTGCTCCATGGGCAAACGGTCTTCTTCATCGAGCGGCTCCAACCCCAATGGTTGTTCACCGCTGCCGCTCGACGCCGCTACATCATACTCGATCGATTGGCGCTCCCAATTGTTGTTGGCATCGTAACAGGTTTCATCGCCTGGATATTCAGTAACTTCCTGGGTGGTCTCGTGGTGGGAACGCTTGGGACACTGCTCACCGGTCTGTTTGGTGGCGACAACACCAATGTCCTTGGTAGACAGCGACAGCTATGGCAGGTTGGCGTGAGTGCGCTGTTGGGCGCTGTTATCGTAGGAAGTACGATAGGATTAATAGTCTGGTGGTTTATGAATGGCAACCCTCTCCGATGGGAGAGGGCGCTTATCTGTGGACTCGAAAGCGGTCTTGTCGGCGCGCTGATCGGTGAAATCGCGGGTGGGCCGAGTCTGCGGCCACGGCAGGTTATTGTCGTCGATACGCTCCAGTGGTCGTGGTCGAAGGCATGGCGTGCGGCATTCAGTGGTCTGCTCGGCGGCTTAGTCGTCGGGCTTGGCGGGATCGCGTCGGTGAGCGCGATCCCGCGAAGTCAGGCAAATGTCTACGTTAGCGGCATCGGCATCCTCTTGAGCGGCATCGGCATCGCGCTTGTTAGAGGGGTCGTCAGCGGGTTAGTGCTCGGCATGGTCGGCGGCGAGGTTGAAGCAAGTGTGATTCCCAATCAAGGCATTCGACGATCGATACGTAGCGGCGCCGAGGCGGGCCTGGTCGATGGAGCGATCGTCGCCATAATCTTCGCCGTGATCAGCAGACATGATTCGATGTTTTTTGGTGGTATATTTGGCGACGCTTCACCCCTTGCCATCGGTATTCTGGGTGGCTTGATCTTCGGGCGGATCGGTGCGTTGGCGTATGGTGGATACGCAGTGCTATCACACCTAGCCCTGCGCTGCACATTCTGGCAGCAAGGAGTGATGCCGTTACACTACAGCGCATTCCTTGACTATTGCGCCGAGCGCATCTTTCTCCGTAAAGTCGGCGGCGGCTACATCTTCGTTCACCGCCTGCTGATGGAATACTTCGCCTCGCTGGAAGCCTCGCAGCCAGCCAGCCTAAACACGGGCAGAGATACGCCTATCAATCAAGCGCGCGGATAGTACACTGCTGAAACGAAGAAGTGCGCCCGATTGGCCAGCCCTATGCACCGCAGCACGGCGTGAAGCTCATTAATGCACAGTGGTATCCTCTGTTCAAGCAAGCGCAAGGCTCTACCGCCAGGTCGTGATCTCATCCAGCGGGAAGATCGGCCGGCGTGCGCGGGTGAATGGCAGCGCGCGCAGGTTCGGGCTGCACACCCCCGGCGCGTCGATCACCACGACCTCGGCGGCCAGTGGCTCGTATGCTGCGCGGAACGCCGCCGGCGACTTGACGATCACGATCCGCGCGTCGCGCGGCTCCAGCCCAAGTGAGCGGTACAGCTCGGGATCCCACTGGATCACAGCCCGCTCCATCACCACCAGCGCGATCCGCCCGATATCGAACACCGCCGTGCGCCCGCGCCGAAACACCACGCCCTGGAAGCCCAGGCCCTTGTTGACGAAATCGCCATTGGACAGCAGCCGCACGCGGCCACTCAGCTCGATCGGCTGGTAGAACGGCACGCCCGAGCCAGCCCCGATCGTCAGCGTCAGCTCGGCGCCCACGCCGGCATCGAACATCGCCGCCACCGCAACCGGATCGACGATGTTGTGCAGGCAGAGCTGATCGGGCTGGGCGGCGATCAGCAGCTCGAGCGCCGCCGTGCTGTCACCCGGCGCTCCCGAGCTGGGGGCATCGGCCGAGTCGGCCAGGACGAACGGTTGCTGGTCGCTCGCCAGCGCGCGCTCGATCGTGGCGGCGGCCGGCGCCAGCGTCACCTCGAAGCGCCGGCGGCGCTCCCAGAACATATCCGCCAGCTCGTCGGCCAGCTCGTCGGCCAGCGCCACACTATCGGCGTTGACCACCACGCTGCACCCGACATCGGCCACATCGAGCCAGGGCTGCACCGAGAAGACCGAGATATCCAGCACATCCGGGCGTCGCATCAGTTCGATCGCGCGATCCATCACCTCGGCGTACGGCCCCTCAGTGGTGCGGCCATTCTCGGCCGGCACAATCATCGGCAGCCGCCGCAGCGCCGCGATCGGCCGTGCCGTGCCGCGAACCATGCGCGACAGCAGGCGCATGGCGCGCTGGCCGGTCTCATACAGATCGATATGCGGCGCGGTGTGGTAGCCCACCAGCGCGCCGGCCTGATCGAGCATCTGGCGCGTGACGTTGGCGTGCAGATCGAGCGTGGCGACCAGCGGCATGTCGGCGCCAACCGCAGCACGGGCCGCACAAAGAACCTCGCCGGTGGCATCCTCGTAGCTGGCGGCCGACATAGCGCCGTGCAGCACCAGCAGCACCCCATCGAACGGCCCGGCCGAGCGTAGGCCAGCCACAAGCTCATCGCGCAGCGCCACGAACACCGCGTCGAGCATTGGGCCGGCCGAAGCCGAGGTGGTGGCCGAGATCAGCGGAACCAGAGTGATATCCTCGGCGCCAGCCACGTCGATCGCGCCGCCGACCTCGGTGCGCGTGCAGGCCCGCTGCGCGATCACATCCTCGCCGCACAGCAGGTGGCCGGGCGGGAAGTGATCCCACGACCCCGGCACCGGCGAGAAGCTATTCGATTCCTGGACGAAGCTGCCGATCGCGATTCGCATAGGGGCTCCTGACAAGATGACAAGACCAGGACTCAGGCCCAGCTGCCCGACGTGGCCAGCCCGGCCAGGAACCCGTACGTCCGCTCGTGGGCGCCGGGGTCTTCGGGGATGTCGAAGATCGTCGCCGCGAGATCGGTGACGCCGATCGCGGCGAGGTGGGCCAGACGCTGCTCGACCCCGGCCACGTCGCCGATCAGGGCGATATCGGCCGCGCCGGCGGCGCCCTCGATATCCAGCACCGCCCGATAGGCCGGCAGCGCGGCGTAATCCGCCCAGATGCGCGAGGCCGCCCTGCGGGCCGACTCCGGGTTGGATGTCACCGCGATCGGGAGGCCCGCGACCACGCGCGGCGCGGGGCGGCCGGCGTCGCGCGCGGCCTGGCTCATCGTCGGGATGGCCATCTCCTCCAGATACTTTGGCCCGCCCATCCATGTGATCGTGCCGCCGGCCAGCTGGCCGGCGAGCTGCAACATCTGCGGGCGCAGCGCCGCGATCAGCACCGGCGGCGGCGTCGCCCCCGGCACGGCCAGCTGCATGCGGATATTGTAGAGCTCGCCGGCGACGCGGGCCGCCTGCCCGCCGAGCAGGGCGTTCAAGGCGCCCACATACTCGCGCATGTGGCGGAGCGGCCTGGCGTAGCTCAGGCCCATCATCTGCTCGATCACCACCTGGTGGCTGGGGCCGATGCCCAGGGCCAGCCGGTTGGCTGTGGCCGCCTGCACGCTTAGCGCCTGCTGCGCCAGCGCGGCCGGGTGGCGTGGGTAGGTCGGCACGACCGCGGTGCCCAGCTCGATCCTGCTGGTCCGCTGGCCGGCCAGGGCAATCACAGTCAGCGCATCCAGCTCGAAGATATTGGAGAACCAGACCGTGGCGTACCCATCGCGCTCGGCCTGCTCCACGCGGCCGAGCAGCTTCGGCAAGGGCGGCGATGAGCCCAGAAATAGACCGATTCGCAACGGTGTCTCCTTTCGCGCGCCGGCCAGGCCGGCCGCGCCGCTCTACGTGCGACGATAGGGATGCATAAGCATACCACGATGCGGGCAGAATTGGTATTGCTGTGCTTAGGCTTGAGACTTGTTTCGGACGATGGACGTGCCGCAATCGGGCGTGCGCCCCTTACGCGGCCCGGCGTACGTCTTCCAGCGCCCCCGCGATCCCCTCCAGCGCGCGGTCGATCGCCGCGTCGTCGTGGGCGGCCGAGAAGCCGTGGTGCGCGGCCATGTGGAAGTAGACGCCGCGCGCGATGCAGCCGGCCACGAAGCGCTGGAGCATGGCCTTATCCTGGCGCGCGGCCTGCCGGTAGTTGGTCACTTCTTCCGTGACGCCGAAGTACATGCCGAAGCGCGGGCCGACATGCTGGATACGCAGCGGCACACCGGCGCCCTCGGCGAGCGCGCGGAAGCCGCCGTAGAAGCGCTCGCCAATCGCGTCGAGGCGCTCGTAGAAGCCCGGCACGCGGTAGGTTTCGAGCGCTGCCTGTGCGGCCAGCACCGCCGTCAGGTGCGCCAGATAGGTGCCGCTCAGCTCGCTCTGGCCCTCGGGCCGCAGGTGGCGCATCACCGCGCGCCGGCCGGCCAACGCGCTGATCGGCATGCCGCCGCCGAAGGCCTTGCCCAGCACGCACAGATCGGGCACCACGCCGGTGTACTCCTGCGCGCCGCCGGGGGCCATGCGAAAGGCTGTCAGCACCTCGTCGAAGAACAGCAGCGCGCCATAGCGATCGCACAGCTCGCGGCAGAGCGGGAGAAAGCCCGGCTGCGGCACGACGCAGCCCGAGTCGTAGTTGATCGGCTCCAGCATGAGCGCGGCGGTCTCCTGGCCGTGGCGCGCAAAGGCCGCCTCTAGCGCGGCGGGGTCGTTGAATGGCACCACCACCACCAGATCATCCAGGCGCGACGGGATGCCGGCCGACTCGCGATAGGGGATCGGCGCATCGGGTGGGCCGGCCTGGTCGAGCGGCGGCGCCCAGCTGTAGTTGAGGAAATCGGAGTAGCCGTGGAAGTGGCCCTCGAACTTGATCACCTTCTCGCGGCCACTCGCGGCGCGCGCCAGGCGCAGCCCGTGCATCACCGTCTCCGTGCCCGAGCCGGCGAAGCGCACCATCTCGGCGCACGGCACCAGCTCGGCGATCAGCCGCGCCAGCTCAACGTGCTGCGCCGTCTCATAGGCGCAGATCACGCCGAGATCCAGCGCGCGGGCGACTGCGGCGCGGATGCGCGGGTGGTTGTGGCCCAGCAGCGACGCGCCATGCGAGACGCACAGATCGACGTACTCGCGGCCGGCCAGATCATACACATACGGGCCATCGCCGCGCGCCACGTAAAAGGGCCGCCCGATCGCCGGGTTGGCGCGCGCGGTGGCCGTCACGCCGCCGGGGAAATAGCGCTGCGCGTCGGCGTAGAGCGTCTCGGCCGAGGTCATCGTTGTCCTCCTAGCGCAATTGCAGATTCAGGTGCCCTCTGGGCGTTTGCAGATTGTAACATAGGCGGTAGCATGTTCCTTCGTTTGTGGGGTACTTCGCCCTCTTTTGCAGGGCGCTTCGCCCCCGCACTCCCGATTAGTCGACTACCTGTTGACGAGGCGCACTGCCCTTGCATGATCGCGGGGCGCTTCGCCCCCGCATCCTCGATTAGTCGACTACCTGTTGACGAGGCGCACTGCCCTTGCATGATCGCGGGGCGCTTCGCCCCCGCACTCCCGATTAGTCGACTACCTGTTGACGAGGCGCACTGCCCTTGCATGATCGCGGGGCGCTTCGCCCCCGCACCCCCGATTAGAGGAACCCTGCCGGTTCCCCTAAAACCCCTCCGGCAAATGAGCCAGTACCAGAAGAATGTAAGCGGGTCATGCCTCGCGGACAAAAGAAGAGTCTCGACATATCAAAGGCAAGTGTATCAGGCGCTCTACAAGATAAATGCCATCGTATCATGTCTCGCGGAAGAAATAAGAGTCTCGGCACACCAAAGGCATGCGCCTCAGACGCTAAACAGGAACCAGCATCAATTTGGGGTCCAGGGGCAACGCCCCGGCGCGGGGGTGCAGGGGGCCGGCGGCGGCCCCTTGCAAAGCACGCCAGACACAGCGACAACGCTAAAAAAGGATTGCTGTATACTATGCCAATGCCATCTCCAACACAAGGAACCATCCATGACCGATTTCATCTCCACCCAGCGCCAGAAGCTGCTGCCGCTGCGCGCGCAGGCCGATCTGCGCAATGATTGGCTGCGCGAGCGGCTCGACACGCTGCTGCCCGAGCTCATGGCGCGCGCGGGCTTCGACGCCTG
>WNGB01025018.1_pt1 | contig 14379 bp, 13 predicted proteins | sample 5400681 | NCBI WGS metagenome assembly WNGB01 (sample SAMN13153367, study PRJNA577476) | soil metagenome | isolation source: 115 cm soil or saprolite under grassland replicate 2 | place: USA:California | collected 2016-06-15 | reverse complement strand
GAGCAGGTAGCGGAGTCGCTTGGCGGCGATACGCGCGCGGTGGATGGCCTCGTCGTCACGCGCCGCATGGCTGGCGGCGAGCTCCTGCTCGAGCGCGGCGACGTGCTCACGGATCAACATTGCCACCGCGGCCGCGAAGGGAGGCTCAGAGGCGCGCCCGTCGGCGCGCGCCGCATTGAGCGCGCGACGCAGGCGAAGCTCGAGCTGTCGGAACTCCTGTGTGGTCTCTTGCTGGAGCTCCGCGTAGGCCCGATCGCGCCGGTCCTCGAGGCGAGCAACCAACCACGGCAGACCTGGGCGACTTCCCAGCTCTGCCAGATGGCTCCGGATCCACACCAGTTGCACCTCGGCGTCGCGGCCGGCGTTCGTGGCGCGGGCGACGTCGCGGAGCCGGCGCTGCAGTCTTTTCGGGACCGTGCGACCGAGCGTTTCGCGAAAGCTGCGGAGCACAGTGCGCAGGCGGCGCAGCGCGACACGGAAGTCGTGGAGGGCCTCGGCGTCCCCCGGGTCACCCAGGCGGCCGCACCCCTGACGTGCCTCGTCCAGCAAGGTGAGGCTGAGCTGCGCCGCGGCGGCGAATGCCGAGCCGGAGAGGAGGTCGGCGGAGCGGCTAATCACGGCCGGACATGCGGCGCAGGTGCTTGGGGCCGAGCAGCCAATCCAGCGTCGCGCTGGCCCGACCTACCGGACCCGCGAACTCCAGCAGGCAGGCGCCACCCTTGCCAAGCTCGAGGAATGGTCCGTTGGCGCCTGAAAGAACTGCGCACACCAACTGACTCAGGTCGGGCTCGTGCCCGACGACGGCGACCGTGCCTCGAGAGCGCTGGCCGTTGAGCCAGCCGACGACGCGATCGACCCCCGCGCCGGGCGCGAGCTCCGGCAGACGCTCAACGCGCGGCTCACCGTACGCGCGTGCGATGATCTCGGCGGTCTCCAACGCCCGTTTGAAAGGGCTCGTGGCCAGCAGGTCGACCTCGGGGACCAGCTGTTTCAACCCGAGGGCACCGCGCTCCATCTTGCGGCGGCCTTGGGAAGTGAGCGGTCGCGTCGAGTCGTCGCGGCTCGAGGCGGCGAAGGTGACGCGGTCTTCGGCGATGGCGTGACGGACGACGACGAGCCGCACGAGCCGGCGCGATTCAGACCGGGGTCCGGACGCGCTCGCCACCCGCGGCGGGTTCGCCCTGGTCGGAGGCCCGCCGTCGCACGATAGGAACGAACGGCGGGCGCGATTCCGTGCTTTCGCGGGCCGCCTCGCGCGCCAGATGCTGCAAGGTCAGCTGCGAGCGGACCGGTGGCGCGCCGTCCGCTCCCGCCGCACGGCGGCGATAGGTGCCGTCGGGCTGCAGCTCCCTGGCTTTGACGTTGTCCGCAAGGACCACCTGGAGGACATCGACGATGCGGGCTTTCAGGGCCGCGTCGTCGATGGGAAACACCGTCTCGATTCGGCGCCAGAAATTCCGGGGCATCCAGTCGGCACTGGCCAGAAAGACCTGAGGGTCGTCGCCGTTCTGGAACAGGAAGATCCGACTGTGCTCGAGGAATTTGTCGACGATGCTCGTGACGCGGATGCCTTCCGAGATACCCGGCAGGCCGGGGCGGAGGCAGCAGATGCCTCGGATGACCAGGTCAATGGGGACGCCGGCCTGGGAGGCCCGATACAGCGCGTCGATCACCGATGGCTCGACCAGGGCGTTCATCTTCACGACGATGCGTGCCGGGCGACCCGCTTGCGCGTTCCGCTGCTCGCGCTCGATCAGGGCCACGATCTGGTCCCGCAGGCTGAGCGGGGCGACCAGGAGCTTCTTCCACTGGTAGCCTTCGGCGTATCCGGTGAGCAGGTTGAACAGCGCACTTGTGTCTTCGCCCACCTCGGCATTGGCGGTGAAGAGACCCAGATCGGTGTAGACGCGCGCGGTCGTCGGATTGTAGTTGCCCGTCGCGAGATGCACGTAGCGCCGGATGCCTTCGCCCTCGCGCCGCACGACCAGGGAGGCCTTGCAATGCGTCTTCAGGCCCACGACGCCGTACACGACGTGGACCCCGGTCTGCTCGAGGGTGCGGGCCCAGGTGATGTTGTTCTGCTCGTCCATCCGGGCCTTCAACTCGACCAGCGCCGTCACCTGCTTGCCGTTCTGCGCCGCGCGCCCCAGTGCCGCGATGATCGGGCTCGCCCCGCTCGTGCGGTACAGCGTCTGCTTGATGGCGAGCACGTCGGGATCGTCGGCCGCCCGCTCGATGAAGTCGACGACGCACCCGAAGGATTCGTACGGTAGGTGCACCAGCACGTCGTGCGCGCGGATCACCTCGAAGACGTCGCGCCCTGACGCGAACGGCGGGGGCGTGCGCGGCACCAGGGGCTCGTCCTTGAGCCCGGTGAAGCCGTCCAGCCGGTGCAGTCCCATCAACGCGGTCAGGTCGACGGGGCCGTTGACCCGGTACACGTCGCGCGCCTCGAGGTCGTGCGCCCCCGTCAGCAGGTCCGTGAACAGGTCGTCCGCGTCGGCCGAGACCTCGAGGCGCACCGGATCGCTGCGGATCCGCTGGCGCAGGCTCTCCTCGATCGTCTCGAGCAGGTCCTCGGCGTCCTCCTCCTGGAATGAAAGGTCGGTGTTCCGGGTGACCCGGAACACCGCGTGGCTCACCACGCGGAGGCCGCCGAACAGCTCGCCCAGATGGTGCGCGATGACGTCCTCCAACAGAATGAAGCGCACCCGACCGTCCATCCGCGACACCACCACCGGACGGTCCAGCACCGCCGGAACCTGCACGACGGCGAAGTGCTGCCGCGCGTGACCTCCGTCCCCGTTCTGGCGCTCGACGACGAGCGCGATGTTGAGGCTCTTGTTGTGCACGTGCGGGAAGGGGTGGCCGGGATCGATGGCGAGGGGCGTCAGTACGGGGGCAACGCTCGCGCGAAACAACGTTTCCACGTGACCGCGCTCGACCTCCGTCAGGTCGTCGGAGCGCACGCGCTCGATCCCACCGGCGGCGAGGCCCGGGAACACGTCTTCTCCGAGCAGCCGATACTGCTCGGTCACGAGCTCGTGGACCCTCCGCTCGATGGCCGCGAGCTGTTCGGCGGGCGCCATGCCGTCGGCACCGTAGTCCTGGGGCTCGACTCCCGCGTACACCTGCTGCTGCAGCCCGGCGACGCGAATCTCGAAGAACTCGTCCAGGTTCGAGCTGAAGATGGCGAGGAACTTGAGCCGCTCGAGCCAGGGGTTGGCCGGGTCGGCCGCCTCCTCGAGGACGCGCGCGTTGAACTCGAGCCAGGACAGCTCGCGGTTGAGATACTTTTCCGGCGAATAGGCGGGCGGTGCGCGCTCGGGCACGTCTACTTCCCCGACCGGGGACGGGACAGGGTCAGCTCGGCGCGGAACGCCTTCTCGAACAGGCCGGCCTTGCGTTTGGCGTCCTGCAGCTCGATCGCCGGATCGCGTGTGGCAGTCGCCACCATCCGCACCCAGCCGTCTCCGATCCGGCAGCGGATCCCGCTGACCACCTGGCCGTGGGCGCGATCGAGTCCGTCCGCCACGCGCAGGATGCCGCTCAGCCGCCGGACCAGGCGGCGCTCCCCCCGATCGAGGCGGGCGAAGTTCGGGTGCGTCTTCTTCGGGGATGCCCGCCGGTGGTAGCGCGCGACGTTCGCGATCAACTCGATTTCGCGGGCCGAGAAGCCCCGCAGATCACCATGGATGATGAGGTGGTACGCGTGCGTGTGGTTTTGCTCGTGGTTGATCAGATAGCCGACGTCGTGCAGCAGAGCCGCCGCCCGCAGGATGTCGCGCCCTCCGGGCGGCAGGGCGTAGGCGTCGCGCAGCGCGTCGAAGATCTCGAGCGCGAGGGTGCCGACGTGCTCGCAGTGCCGCTCGTTCGAGCGACACTTGCGCGCAAATTGGCGCACCGACTCCATCCGGTCCAGCGGCGGGGCGCGCGTCGCGGGGGCCGCTCCGGACAGCTCGTCGATCATCGTGAGCAGCACGCCGTCCCGCACGCCGCGGTCGTTGACCACGATGCTCTGGGTGCCGAGCCGTTTGGCGAGCCGCGCGACGACTGCGACGCCGGCGACGATGATGTCGGCCCGTTGCGGGTTGAGGCCGGGAATCTGACGGCGCGCCGCGAGCGGCGTCTCCCGCAGCCGGTCGAGCAGCTGCCGGACCTCGGCGCGGCTCACCGCGTAATCGCGCGCGTGCGTGACCTTTCCGTCTCGCTCGGCCTGCACGATCTCGGCGAGGTTGGTGAACGTTCCGCCGCTGCCGATCATCAGTGCGGCGGCGAAGGGCGGCTTGCCCAGCCCCTCGGTGATCACCTGGTCGATCTCGCGACGCAACGCCTTCCAGTGTTTCGGGCGCAAGGGATCGGACTCGGAGTGGCGCTCCGTGAGCCGCACGGCGCCGAGCGGCAGTGACACGATCTGCTCGACGACCCCGCCCGCCGCGAGGATGACCTCGGCGCTGCCGCCGCCGATGTCGACGATTGCGGTCAACCCTTCGTCGAGGTCGTAGTGCCGGCTGGCGCTCTGAAACGCCAGCCGTGCCTCCTCCTCCGGCCGCACGACCTCGACGTGAACGCGATAGCGCCGCCACGCCTCCCGCACGAAGTCGCGGCCGTTGGAGGCCTCGCGCACGGCGCTCGTCGCCACGGCACGCAGCTCGGTGACGCTGAATCCGTCGGCGATCGCCTTCATCTTGCCCAGCGCCTGGAGCGACCGCTCCATCGGTCCGTCGGCGATGCGGCCGGCGCCATACAGCCCCTGGCCGAGCCGCGTCATGTCGCGGTCCTCGTCGAGCACCCGGTAGGACCCGTCGGGCTGAACTTCCGCGACGACGAGGCGCATGGAGTTCGTGCCGATGTCCACGGCGGCGAGGCGTGGCAGGGGAAGTGCTTCGGCCGGCGGCATTGCCTGAGCCGGGCTTTTCACCGCCGGGCTCGGGGCGATCGGGGCTGCGGTGCTGACCATCTGGTCGAACCGTGGCTGGAGAGGAGGCGCGAGCTGCACGCCCACGGGGACATTCGGCTAATGGCTGGAATTCTATCAGGTTACGTAACGACCGCGCAATGATCGTGTCGCGGAATCAACGTCTTGCCCCATCATGAGATGCAGCCGCCGCGCCCGCGACCGCGTAGCTTCGCAGCGACTCCTCACCCAGGGCTACGGCGATGAAGCTACGTGAGAAACTGCTCGTCCGGCCGGGCACGCCCGTGAAGCTCGCCGAGTGGGATCCCGACGACACGCTGAAGTTCAAGAAGGATGACGCGGCGGACGCGGCGCTTCAGCGCAGCCTCGCGCGGCTGGACGAGCTCCAGTACCTGATGTACGCGGAGCACCGGCGCGCGCTGCTCATCGTCCTGCAGGGAATGGACGCCGCCGGCAAGGACGGGACGATCCGCCACGTGATGAGGGGCCTCAATCCGCAGGGCTGTCGGGTGACGGCGTTCACAGCGCCAGCCGGGGAGGAGGCGGAGCACGACTTCTTGTGGCGCGTCCACCAAGTCGTTCCGCGGCGGGGCGACATCGCGATCTTCAATCGCTCGCACTACGAGGACGTCCTGATTGCGCGTGTGCAGAAGCTCGTGCCGAAAGATGTGTGGTCGCGACGGTACGAGCAGATCAACCGGTTCGAGCAGCTGCTGACCGAGAACGGCGTGATGGTCGTGAAGCTCTTCCTGCACATCAGTAGGGACGAGCAGCGGGAGCGCTTCGAGGAGCGGCTGCGGGATCCTACCAGGCAGTGGAAGCTCTCACCGAGCGACTTCGAGGACCGGAAATACTGGGGGGACTATCAGGCGGCGTACGAAGACGCGCTGACTCGCTGCAGCAGAGAGGACGCGCCGTGGTATGTCGTCCCCGCGAACAAGAAGTGGTTTCGTAACCTCGCCGTGTCGCACCTTCTCGTGGAGATTCTCGAAGGCTGCGACATGAGGTTCCCCAAGCCCTCGTTCGACCTGTCGCGGATCGAGCTGGCGTAGGAGAGGCCCCCTTCCCGAACCGGCCGGCGCGTTGGGTCGCCCGTGCCCCCCCTCGCTCAACGGAGACCGGCCGCGCCACGCCGTCCGCTGCCCGTCGAATCCGCCTGCCGCATCAGTTGCGCGAAGTCCTGGAACTCCGCCAAGCCCAGGTCGGAGACCACCCAGCAGGTGTAGTCCGCCGTGGTCCAGTGCAGCAGGTGATAGCCCTGCTGCGTACGGGTCGCGGGAGCGGCGGCGGGGCCGCGCGCCGAGGGCCACAGGAACACGTTGATCAGGTGTTGACGCCGCCCGTACACGAGGGCCGCCACGTCCCGCCCATCGACGTAATCGAGCCGACCTCCGAGGAGCGGATATCCGCGCGCGGAGAAGTCGTACACGGGGGGCGAGAAGTCGAGCCTGCCGTTGAACCACGGCTTCACGGTGTGCTGATCCGAAGACAGCACATCGGTGAGATGGCCGGGCATGAGCGAGCGGATGTGGCTCGCGAGCACCTCATCGGCGAGCGTCTCGCCGGCCGCACGCTGGAGCGCGAGGCGCCAGCTCCCGAGCGCGACGACCGCGAGTGACGCGGCGAGTGCCAGCGGACGCCACACGCCCCGCGCGGTGAAGCGGTGAGGGGCGCGCGCCCGCGCCGCCCCGACCGCCGCCCGCACGCGTTCGCGCAGGGCGTCTGGTGCCGGGAACACGGGGACGCGTGCGGTGATCGCCGCGCGCAACTCGAGCCGTCCATCCCGGAACCGCGCGCACTCCGGGCATTGGGCAAGGTGTACCTCGAGCTCGCGCGCGTCGCCCGCGGCCAGCTCGCCGTCCAAGTAGGCGTCCAGCTGGGCTTCGAAGCCCGGATGGGTCACGTCAGCGTTCCCCCTCTTCACGCAGCGCCTGCTGGAGGCGCGTGCGGGCGCGCGACAGCCGTGACATCACCGTGCCGACCGGTACGCCCGCGACGTCGCCGATCTCTTTGTACGACAGCCCTTCGAGCTCGCGCAACACGATCACCTCCCTGAATTCCGGCGCCAAGCGGTCGAGCGCACGACCGAGCGATTCCTTGGCGGCACCGCGGAGCAACGCTGCCTCCGGGTGCTCATCCGCCACCGAGCCGCTGTGCTGCGCCTCGTCGAACTCGAACACGACCGCGTCCGGGCGCTGGCGGCGCCGCGAACTGAAGGCGGTGTTGCGCACGATGGCAAGGCAGGCGTCCTGCACGACGTCTTCTGCGTCGTGCTCGTTCCGCGTCAGGTAGCGCGCCAGCGTGTACGCGGCGTCCAGGTGCGGCAACACGACGGCTTCGAATCGCGCCAGCTCGCTTGACTCCAACCGGCCCTCAAGACGTCGCGTAGGCCTTCGGGACAAGACTGCGCGGGCGGCGGGATTATTCCCGGCGGAATAATCCGGCGGTGCGCGGGGTCTCCCACATCGAACCAGACTGTCGTCACACTCTCAGAGGAGGAAGATCGCGTATGACTGACATGCACGCCATGCCGTCCCGGAACGTCGCGGGGGTGCTCCTCGCCACCCTCGCGCTCGCCGGCGCTCCGGCGGACCGCCGCCCGGGCAACCCGCCCACACTCAGCGCCAAGCTATCCGAGTGGCAGCTGGAGCTCTCGGAGCACACGATCGCCGCCGGGACCGTGACCTTCACGATCGCGAACGTCGGCAGCATCCCGCACGCCTTGGAGGTCGAGGGGCAGGGGATCGAGCAGGAGACCCCCATCATCCAGCCGGGCTCGAGCGCCACCCTGACGCTCGCGCTCAAGCCCGGGACCTACGAAGTGTACTGCCCCGTGGGCGAGGACTCGCACAAGAAACTCGGCATGGAGACGCACTTGACGGTCGTGGGTGCGACGCGCTCGGGCTCGCCGGGGCACGGCGACTCCGACATGGGAGGGCGCTACTCGTCTCAGACGCGCGAGTCGCTTGCGATAGGGGAGAACGTGCAAGCGATCCGGGTGACCAGCGGCGGGCCCGCGATCCAGATCCTCCCCGGCCCGTTTCCCTTCCCCGACAGCGCGGCCCCGATCCTCAAGCAGTTCGGTGCTGAGCGGGAGGGGCTCGAGTCGCAGGTGAGAAACGGACCCTACTCGAACAACGTGACTGCGATTTCCGGCACCTTTTCCTTTACCGCCTGGGACAAAGGCGCGGTGCGTGACTCAGTGGATGGGGTGGCCGAGTTCACCACCCAGGACGCGCGCTGGAAGCTGGTGATGGACCGGGTCCAGACGAAGGATGTCCCTCACCATCCGCGGTTCGGTGGGGTGATCCTGGGGCTCTACTACCACGGCAACACGGCGGTGCACACGCCGCTCGTGCCCACGATCAACAGCGCGGTGGCACTGTGGGCGTTCGGGCACCTCTACCGAAACGGCGCGCTCGTGACCGACAACGCCATGGTGCACGTGATGCTGTTGTCCCGCACCCGGCGCGACGGGGACTTCGCGCTCGCGTGCTGGGATTGCTCGAAGAACAAGATCGAAGAGTTGCAGCTCCAAATCCTACCGGGACCGGGCGAGCCGACCCTCGACGCACCCGGCGGGTTCCTGTTCGTCAACTGGGAAAAGTCCGGCTCGAAGGAGCCCGCGAACTGAGGAGAACCGTGAGGACTCTTTCGTCCTGTAGTCCTCCGTCTGACAGCTCTCTTCCGCTGCGTTCCAGGTGCCCACGGTGCCGCGTCTGATACTGCTGCCGATGACCGACGGCTACCATTGCCTTCGTTCAGCGATCGATCCTACTCACAACGGAGAACGCGATGAAACCGACGGTTCATGCAGCCTTCCTGGGCCTGGCGGCTCTGGCGGCGTGCAACAATCTCTACTCGCCCCGCTACACACCGCCCCCGCCGCCCAGCTTCACCACGTTCCGCGCCGAGGGTGACACCTTTACCATTGCGGACAACCTGGACGCCTTTCGGGCCGCGCTCGGCGGCCCGCTGAACGCGCCCAACACGCCGCCCGCCGACAGCGGCCGGCGCGAGATCAACTGGGACGGCGTACCCGCCGCCGTGACCAACGTCGACACCTTCCCGGCGACCTTCTTCAACGTCAACTCGAAGCGGGGTGTCCTGATGTCCACACCCGGTACCGGCCTTCGGGTGGATAGCACCGTCTTTGCTTCGCTCAACGCCGGCTTGGCAACCCAGTTCAGGGCGTTCTCGCCCAAGAAACTGTTCGCGGCCGTCGGCTCGAATCAGGTCGAGGTCGATTTCAAGCTGGCGGGGACCGCGACCAACGGTCTGGTCAAGGGCTTCGGAGTCGTCTTCTCCGACGTCGACCGCGCGGGCTCCACGCGGATCGAATACTTCGACGCGACCGGCGTCCGGATCGCCAACCTCGAAGCCCCCGCCCATAGCGGCGCCCAGGGCTTCTCGTTCATCGGCGCGGTGTTCGACTCGCCGATCGTCGCCCGGGTGCTGATCACCAGCGGCGAGGCCGCCTTGAGCGCGACAGTCACCGATCTGAGTGCGGGCGGCACGAAGGACCTCGTCGTGATGGACGATTTCGTCTACGGCGAGCCGCGGCCCAGGCCGTGACACGCGGCACGACCCTCGGGGACCGGGCTCGCGGTCCCCGCCTGGGCTGGTTCACCTCCTTCCTTGGAGGCGGCATCCTCCCCCATTTTCCGGGCCAGGAGATTCGATGTCGTCAGCCTTGCCGGAACCGACCCAGCTCAATACCCCCGCGCTCCTGGAGGCGTTCTTCGAGCGCTCCCAGGACGGGTTCTTCTTCATGATGCTCGATCAGCCGGTCGAGTGGGGGCCGGAGGTCGACAAGGACGCGGTGCTGGATTACGTCTTCTCCCACCAACGCATGACCAAGGTCAATCCGGCGATGGCGCAGCAATTCCGGGCTCGGCCGGCGGAGCTGATCGGTCTGACGCCGAGTGACTTCTTCCGGCACGACCCCGCGGCCGGCCGCCGAGGCTGGCGGGCGCTGTTCGACTCCGGACACACCCACAGCATCACCAACGAGCGCCGGCTCGACGGATCGACGATGTGGGTTGAAGGCGATTACATGTGTTTCTACGATGCGGCCGGCCGCATCACCGGGCACTTCGGGATTCAGCGGGACGTGAGCGACCGGGTCAGGGCCGCGGAGGATTTGGAGCAGTCCCGGGCCGAGCTGCGGGCGCTCGCGGCCCGGCTCCAGGCGATCCGTGAGGAGGAGCGGACCCGCATCGCGCGCGAGATTCACGACGAATTGGGCCAGGCGCTCACGGCCTTGAAGCTCGACCTGGCATGGCTCGGGTCCAAGCGGCCCAGAGGGGGGGGTAATTCCGGAGCGTTGCGCGTGATCGATTCGTCGATCACCGCCCGGATCGATGAAACGATGCAGATCGTGCGCCGGATCGCCAGCGAGCTTCGGCCCAGCGTGCTCGATCAACTCGGCCTGGAGGCCGCCATCGAGTTCTTGGTGCGGGACACGGCCCAACGGACCGGCATCGCGGTCACTCTCCATGCCGACGACTTTCCCCGGCTCCCCGACGAGATCGCGAGCCACGCCTTCCGGATCATCCAGGAGGCGCTGACCAACGTCACGCGGCATTCCAAGGCTACCCGGGTGGACGTGTCGGTGCGGCGGGCGGGGGCGTTCATCATCCTCGGCGTCGAGGACAACGGGGTCGGGTTCACGCCCCAGTCGCTGAGCGGGCTTCGGTCCCTGGGATTGGTCGGCATCCGCGAGCGGGCGTTGGCCTGTGGGGGGACCCTGATGATTCGGGGCGAGCCGGGCCAGGGTACCGGCATCGCCGTCACGATTCCGGTCGCCGCGTCGTGACCAGACCGATCGCGAAGATTCGCATCTTCATCGCGGACGACCATCCGATCGTCCGTCAGGGACTCCGCCGTATCGTGGAGGCGGACGCGGGGATGGCGATTTCGGGTGAAGCGGACGACGCCGCGGCCCTGCTCCGCGCGCTCGAGACCACGGCCACCGATCTGGTGCTGCTCGACGTATCGATGCCGGGCGGCCTGTTTCTCGAGACGCTGCGGGAGGTGCGCGCACGCCACCCGACTATTCGGGTGCTGGCCTTGAGCGTCCACCCGGAGGATGAGTGGGCGGTACGGGCGCTCAGGGCCGGTGCCTCGGGCTATCTCACCAAGGACCATTCGCCGGATCAGCTGCTGGAAGCCATCCGCCGGGTGTATCGCGGCGGCAAGTACGTCAGTCCGACGCTGGCGGAGCAGCTGGCCACTCATCTCGATGGCGGGGGGGAGCGAGCCCCTCACGAGCTGTTGTCCGATCGCGAGTTCGAAGTCATGCGCCGGCTCGGCAGCGGCCTCACCGTCTCTCAGATCGCCAGCGAGCTTGCGCTCTCGGCCAAGACGGTGAGCACGTACCGCGCTCGCATTCTCGAGAAGATGGCGGTCTCCACCAACGCCGACCTGGTCCGCTATGCCGCCCGGTACGGCCTCATTGCCTGACGCAACTACGTCGGGCCCGTGGACCGTTCCAGTAGCCACGTAAGCCGGGCGCGCGTCACCTTCGTTCTCCCCGGAGCCCGGTAGCGCCTCCCCTTTCGTGTAGTCCGTCGTCTGACAGGTCTGTTCCGCTGTTTCGCGCCCGCAACAGGCGCCGCGTCTGATACTGCCGTCGAGATGCGATCGCTAAGGTTACCCCCGTGATGGAAGCAGCCGTACTAGTCGCGAATGACCCACGCCCCGCGAGGCCACGCTCCACCCGCACGGTGCGTTCTCGGTATGAACTGGGAGCAATTCGAGCTCGCGCAATACCGCGAGCAGAGGAGAAGGACATGCGTACAGGAACAGCGGTAGTCGGTTTGCTCGCGCTGGCTGCACTCGCGGGTTGCACCGGCTCGACCTCTCCCGACGGGGGTGGCGGCGGGGGCGGAGGCGGTGGTGGGGGTCTGGCCGGCCAGATCGTCGTCGGGAACATCCTGTTCAAGAGCTCCCACAATGGGAGCCAGAACCCCGCGCTCGACACCGTCGCCGTCGGCACCACGGTCACGTGGACCTGGACGGCCACGGGATCGGTCCCGCACAGCGTCGAGTCGGAGGGTTCGCCCAGTTTCGCGAGCAGCGCCGTCGAGTCCGGCGATGGGAACAGCTACTCAGTCACGTTCACCGCCCCGGGTAGCTACCCGTATGATTGCGCCGTGCACGGCGCGGCGATGAGGGGCACCATCGTCGTCCGCTAGCAAGTGGCTTGGGGTCCCGGATCCCGAGCGGGATTCGGGGCCGCCGTTCTTCCTTGGAGGGGGTCATGGGTCTCAACCTTGAGGGCTCGGTTTGCCACGTCCGCGAACGCCCGAACTCGCCTGGCGACCGGGTCGGCGAGTTGCTAGCCGGGCGGTACCGGGTGCTGCGCCGTCTCGGCACCGGCGGCATGGGGACCGTCTACCTCGCCGAGCACCTCCACCTCGGCCGCCTCACCGCTGTCAAGGTGCTCTGTCCTCCGCTGTGTAGCGACGACCCGAGCGCCGAGCAGCGCTTCCGCCAGGAGGCGCGGCTTGTCGCCCGGGTGCGCCACCCGAGCATCGCTCAGGTGTACGACTTCGACCGCGGGCCCGACGGCCAGTTCCTCCTCGCGATGGAGTACGTAGAGGGTGAGACTGTGGCACAGCGACTGCAGCGCGACGGCCCCTTCCCGCTCCCGGAGGCCATCCGGGTGCTGCACATCGTGGCCGAGGCGTTGAACCACGTGCACTGGGTCGGCATTCTCCACCGCGACGTCAAACCTCAGAACATCATGCTGGGTTCAGGAGGCGTCGTGAAGCTGCTTGACTTCGGCGTGGCGCACGAGATGGCCCTGCTCTTGGCTGCCGATGGGCTTCAGCCAGGCACCCTCGCCTACATGAGCCCGGACCAGCTGCTGGGCGACGCAATAGGCCCCGCGAGCGACATCTATTCACTGGGCGTCGCGTTTTACGAGATGCTCACGCGCCGGCTCCCCCACGCAGGGAGAACGGTCGCGGAGCTTCGGATCCAGCGTCTGCTGCGCCCGTTCGTCCCGGTGCACTGGCTCCGCCCAATCTGCCCTCGCGAATTAGCGGAGGTGGTGGCGCGGGCCCTCCATCCCGACCCGGCCGAGCGCTGGCCGTCGGCGGTGGCCTTCGCGCAGGCGGCGGCGCAGGCGGTCACTCGCGGCCTTTGAACGCGGTCGCTGCCTGTCACGCAGACTTCGCCAACTCGAACTCGGGGAGCACTGACCCTATGCGTCTCATCGTTCTCCGGGCTACTTCTGTCTTCCTGCTTCTCTTCGCGGCCGGCTGCGGGAACGACGCCACGACGCCATCCCCCCCGCTGCCAGACCCTTTGCTCCAGGACGGCCTCTGGACCGTCAGCGGGAGTCCGTCCGCCGTTCTCCGCCTGGACCCGACGCAGCTGAGCGACACCGGGGAGCGGGACCCGGCCACGATCCTGACCACCCCCAGCGCGCCGCTCCACACCCTGGCCGGTGTCGCGCTCGACGCCGCCGGCAACCTGTGGATCGCCAGTGAAGACGATTCCTTGCTGCTCGCCTTTGCGCCCGGCGCGCTCGCCAGCTCCGGATACAAGGCGGCCAGGACGGTGATTACGCCGACGCGGGGCTCCCTCAGCGGACCCATCGGTCTGGCGTTCGACCCGCAGCACCGCCTGTGGGTCGTCAACGATCAGAGTGCCACGCTGGTCCGCTTCGATACCGCTCAGCTGGCCGCGGGCGGCGCTCAGGCGCCGGCGGTGGTCCTGTCCTTACCGGGAAGCCCGGTGGCCATTGCCTTCGATGCCGCCGGTTCGCTCTGGGTGTCCGACAACCAGTTCCACGTGATCTCCAAGTACACGGCCGACGAGCTCGCGGCGTCAGGGTCGCCGCCCCCGGCGTTCGTACTGACCGCTGCGGACTCCCTGGTGAATCCCACCGGCCTGGCCTTCGACGCCGCGGGTAACCTGTGGGTCGTCAATAACGGGAGGAATAGCCTGGCCGCGTTCAGCCCGGCCCAGTTGGCCGGGGCCGGACCTTTAGAGCCTCACATCGTGATTTCCTCGAACAGGGGCTCTCTGAGCATTCCGGTCGGCCTGGCGTTCGCGGAGGACGGGAGTCTGTGGGTCGTGGGTGGCGCCGGGGCGTTGACCAAGTTCGCACCGGCAAGCATCGGCGCGAGCGGAGCGCCGGTGCCGAGCGCCCGGCTCAAGGTCAGCGGCCACTCCGTGTTCTGGAGCGTGGCCTTCTGGCCCAAGCCTGCCGGGCTGCCGCTGAACTGACGAGCGGGAGCCGCGGGCGCGTCTTCCCGGGCTCCTACGCTCGGTCGTAGGCCTGCTGCAGGCCTTTGATGTCGAGCTTCTTCATTTGCAGCATCGCCTCCATGAGCCGGGTTTTGCAGTGTCGTGGACCCGCCCCCGGCGCGCCTCAAGCAAGGCTCGTCCGAACATTGATCTCCGACGTGAGCGTCCGATGCACCGGACACTTGTTGGCGATCTCG
>WNGB01008694.1_pt1 | contig 14380 bp, 10 predicted proteins | sample 5400681 | NCBI WGS metagenome assembly WNGB01 (sample SAMN13153367, study PRJNA577476) | soil metagenome | isolation source: 115 cm soil or saprolite under grassland replicate 2 | place: USA:California | collected 2016-06-15 | reverse complement strand
ATCCTCTAGCTCATCGACTCGCGGAAGAGTGCTGAAAGTTCAAGCGCGCCTGAACTACCAAGCACGTGTCGGGCGCCTCTAGCTCATCGACTCGCGGAAGAGTGCTGAAATTCTGGCTCTTATTACGCTGTAGTGAGCTTAGAGGGCTTCTAGCCCATCGACTCGCGGAAGAGTGCTGAAAAGAAACGCATAATAGCGATTTCGCAGTATCGCAGATCTGCGAAGGCTGAGCATATCCACGAAGATCTCGGCGGCCTCGGCGAATTGCTCCAGGGTCAGGTCCTTCTGTCGGCGCAGTTGCCGCAGACGACGACCGAATTGGACTTGTAGCTCACTCATGTGAAACCCTTGGCGAAGGCCTACGCCTAGCATACCGTAGCGAGACTACGAGGGACACCGAGCGAGATTACGAGTTGTCCCGGTGAGTGGGGACAGAGTCGATGCGGCGCGCTGTGGTAGATGCAGAACGAGAGGCCCGCTCGCCGCCACCGCGCCAGCGGGCGGTTCGACGAGTGGGTGAGCAGCGCTGTCGGCTACCAGCCGAACTGACTGAGCAGGTGGAGGCTCGCGGCCGCAGGCCGGTGATGGCGCCGACGAGCGCCGTGAGGCGGCCGATGAAGATCCGTGGTGGGCGAAGATAACGAGAATGGCGCCGAAACCCAAACGGGTTTCGGCGCCACCGACGAGCATCTGCGCTTATGGCTTCGGCGGGCCTTCGCGCTCCCAGGTGCGCCCTGGCTTCTGGGTTGGGGGCAGCGGCTTGTCACCTGGCTCGATCGTCACCCGGCGAGGATTGGGAACCTCTCCACCGCGCGGCCCTCGCTCGATATATTCACCAGGCTTTGCCGGGGTTTGCCCTGGTCTTTGACGTGGTGCCACAGGCGCTCACCTCCTCTCAACGCAGGTAGATTTCGACGTCGTTGTGGATCTGCGTTGCGCGGAGTGTAGCATAGCACTTGCGTGCCGTCAACATTTCGTATAGAACAAAGTAGAACAACACTAAATGTGGAATATTTGTGGATTATTGATGCCTTGCTCGCTGAGTTGATCGCGAGCAGAGTTATGGATGTGAATTGGAAGGTCAGACTACGACCATAACTCCGCCCCGTTGTCGTAGCGTTGATCTCAGTGGGACGGCATGCACCGCCTGGCCGTCACTCACGAAGAGGTCGTCAATGCAGACCATCCAGCGCATCCTCTCCGCCCTCTGGTCCGCACTCGCACGAGCCTTCCAGTTCTGGGCGCGCGACATCGCCAAGCGCAAGACGCTCGCTGGCAAGGCGATCTCCGGCTGCCTGGGGATCTTCATCATCCTCTGCGCCTGCTCGCTGGGACTGGCCGCGGCACGCGGCGCCGGCGAGGCGGTCGGGCTGCTGCCGACCCGCACGCCAGCGCCGACCGCGCGGCCATCCGCGACCGCAACGCCGATCGCCGCCGCTGCGCCCACGCCCCGAGTGGTGGTCACCACCCCGGCAACCACCGCTGCTGAGGCGCCTGCCTCACTAACGCCAACACTCGCGCCGGCGGCCGCGGCGCCCACCAAGGTCAGCGCGCCCACATCGCCCTCACCAACCGGGACGCCCGCGTCACCGCCCGGCTCCAGTCAGGCGGCCACCGGCGATGCGCCCACGCGGCCCGATGGCCTACCCAGCGCCACGGTCGCGCGCGTGATCGACGGCGATACGGTGGATGTCACCCTCGATGGGCAAACGGTGCGCGTGCGGCTGATCGGGATCGACACACCGGAAACCGTCGATCCGCGCAAGCCCATCGAGTGCTTCGGGCGCGAGGCCTCGGCGAAGGCCCATGCGCTGCTCGACGGCCAGACGGTGTTCCTGGAAGATGACCCCAGCCAGGACAGCGTCGATCGCTACGGGCGGGCGCTGCGCTACATATGGCTCTCTGATGGGCGATTGTTCAATCTGGAGATGATCGCTCAGGGCTATGCCTTCGAGTACACCTACAACCTGCCGTATAAATATCAGGCCCAATTCAAGCAGGCTGAGCGCGATGCCCGTGAACAGCAGCGCGGGCTGTGGGCGCCCAGCGCCTGCAATGGCGAGCACCGGCCGGCCGAGGAGTCCCCCGGCGCCGCGGCGACATCAACGCCGCCTGCAGTCGCGCCGGCGCCGGCTGAGGGTGTGACAATCACTCAGGCGCCGGGAACAGTGCGAAGAGGCGCGACGGCCACGGTCGCGGCGCATACCGCGCCGGGCGCGCAGTGCTCGATCGTGGTGCGCTACAAGAGCGGGCCGAGCAAGACGCAGGGGCTGGGGCCGAAGACCGCCGATGCGGGCGGCGACGTATCCTGGGCATGGAAGGTCGGCACGAACACCACCCCCGGCGCCTGGCCGGTCACGATCACCTGCGGTGGGGCGTCGGCGCACACGGAGGTGGTGGTGCCGTAGGCGCATGGCGGTGCGATAGCCTGTGGGAGAGATAGCGCCGCCCGCTGGAAAGATTGAGCGAGCGGCGCTCGTTTGCGTACGCTCCAGCCTCACTACCCTAAGCCAATTCAGTGCATCAGTGTGGTAGCATCGGCGGCATAGAATTCATATCTTCACAGATCTATGAAGATATGCTATAATCGCCGCACGTACCCGCCTGTTCGCCAGGATTCTGACCTTGGAAGAACCTATCCCCCTGCAGGACGCCGCCAAGCTGTTCGGCGTCAAAGTGGACCGCCTGCGCCGCGCGGCGTGGGACGGCCGCCTCGCTGCCCGCATGGTCGGCAACCAGTGGCTCGTGCTGCCCTCGGAAGTCGAGCGCTTCCTCCGCGATGGCGGCCGCCATCGCGCGCCCGACCCGCGCCCCGCGCCACGAGAAGGAGACGCCATGGCCCGTATCATCGCGGTCGCCGTGCCTAAGGGAGGCACCGGCAAGACTACTACGACCATCAACCTGGGCGCCGCGCTCGCGGAGCAGGGCCAACGAGTGCTGCTGGTCGACTTCGACCCCCAGGGCAACCTCACGCAGGCGCTGGGCCTGCGCCCGGGCGATCTCGACCACACCGTCTACAATGCGATCAAGTACTTTCTCACCCGCTTCGAGTCGCAGCTCGATCTGGCGATCCGCCCAACCGAGGCCGGCGTCGATCTGGTCCCGACTAGCGCGCGCCTCAACCTGGCCAATGACGAACTGGCGGTGGCGATCCAGCGCGAGTACGTGTTGCAGAAGTTGCTCGCGCCACTCATGCCGCGCTACGACGTCATCCTGATCGACACGCTACCCTACCTCGGTGTGCTGGTCGTCAACGCGCTCGCCGCGGCGCACGAGGTGCTCATTCCCTTGCAGGCCGAGTACCTGGCCACCGAGTCGGTGTCGCTGATCATCGACCAGGTGCAGCTGATGCGCCGCTCGGGTCTCAACGCGAACCTCAGCATCGCCGGCGTCCTGCTGACGATGGTTGACCCGCGAACGGTGCTCCACCGCGAGGCGGTCGAGTACGCCCGGCGCGAGCTCGGCAACCATTTGCGGATCTTCGACACCGTGATCAAGCGCTCGGTGCGCTTCCCTGAGTCGCAGGCGAGCCACCAGACGATCTTGCAGTACGAGCCGCACGGCGAGGGCGCGCGCGCCTACCGCGCGCTGGCCGAGGAGGTGCTGCATGCCGCCGCGTCGTAAAGGGGGCTTCTTCGGTCAAGTGGCGCGGCCCGAGGACGAGGCGGCGCGCCAGCGCGAGGTCGCGGCCCTGCTCGCGCCGCGTCGCACCATCGTGCAGGATCTGCCAGTCGAGCGGATCAAGCCGAACCCGTTCCAGGCCCGCCACGATTTCTCGGGCGTGGAGGAGTTGGCACAGGCGATTGGGACACAGGGGTTCACCAGCCGGCTGCGGGTGCGGCCTGACCCAGATCAACCAGGGTTTTTTCAGCTGGTCTACGGCGAGCGGCGGCTCCGCGCGGCGCGAATCGCCGGCCTGACCGAGATCCCCTGCGAGGTCGCCGACCATACCGACGATGAGCTGATCGAGATCGGCCTAGCCGAGAACATCCAGCGGCGCGATCTCGCCCCACTGGAAGAAGCCCAGGCTTTTCGGACACTTATTGATGGGCGCGGGTACAGCATCCGACGCCTGGCCGAGCGGCTCGGCAAGGACAAGAGCTACGTCGAAGATCGCCTCAAATTGCTCCAGGCGCCTGAGGACGTTCAGCAGATGGTCGAGCAGCGGCCCGACACGCTGCGCGCCGCGCGCGAAATCGCCAGGATCGACACGCCGGACGCGCGCGCCCCACTGATTGCCGGCGTGATCCAGGGCGATATCAACACCGAGGACGTGCGCGCGATAGTCCGTGAGACGGCCGCGTCGGCGCCGAAACAACACGCCAGAGATGCTGAGACGTCGGAAGCAAAGGACGTGCGACGGATCGTGGAGCGCGATGCGCGCACGATGCGCGCGATTCTGGAGCGCTGGGGCACCTTGGCAGATCAGGGAGATGACGCGCGGGCGCTGGTCTCCGAGCAGACCGAGGCGCTGTTGCGGGAGATGCAGCGACTGGTCGAGGCGCTGGAGTGTTGACATGTCTGTATGTACAGACATTCGTGACAGGTATCACAATTGTCTGTACATACAGACACCTGTGAAAGACCTCACAATTGTCTGTATGTACAGCTGCCACCCAGATGATGCATGCTTGCCTGTGCTTGGTGGCCAAGCACCAATAGGGCGCACCATGATGATGCTCCCTTCTTCACATCACGCAGGAAAAGACATGTAAGGGTGCATCATCATGATGCACCCCTAAACGAATCAAGGGTGCACCATGATGATACACCCTTTGACGAAGCGAGGATCTATGACTGATCCACTCCCACAACGGATTGTCGAGTTCCACGGCGACGAACTGATCGCTGTCCAGCAGCCTGACGGGACCATTTTCGTCCTGCTCGCCAAGGTATGTGAAAATCTCGGGCTGGCACGCTGGCCGCAGACCCGGCGCATCCAGACCCACGCCGTGCTAAATGAAGGACTCGCGACCTTGACGGTCGAGACTGCAGGTGGGCCGCAAACCTTGCTCTGCCTCCGTCTTAATCTGCTCCCGTTGTGGCTCGCGGGCGTGCAGGTCAGCCGCGTCAAGAAGGAGTTGCAAGATAAGCTGGTGCGCTACCAGACCGAAGCCGCCGAGGTGCTCTGGCGCGCATTCCGGTCGCAGATCCTGGTCGAAGAGCTACCAGCGAACCGCGAGAGCGCGCTAGCGATTGGCCAGCTCGAGCAGATCATTGAGCAGTCCAAGGCGATGCAGCGCATGGCCGAGGAGCAGATCACGCTCATCCGGCGGATGGACGCCGCCGCCAGGATCGTGAAGACCATTCAGGCCGACGTCGGTGACGTCAAGGTCCGGCTGGGCGTGCTGGAGGAGCGGCTGCACCCCGCCAGCTACATCACCGACGCGCAGGCCGCCGAGGTCCAGAGCGCCGTCGCCGCCGTAGCCATGGCACTCACCAAGCGCGACCCTTCCAAGAACCATTTCCAGAGCATTCACACCGAGCTGCACCGGCGCTTCAAGGCCAAGAGCTACAGCCTGATCCGCATAGAGCAGTATGCGGCGGTGCTGGCATTCCTGGAGGAGTGGGATGAGGCGATGGAGGGTGGCGAGGGTACCGCATAATTGCAGTATCGCACTATCGCAGTATCGCACTATCGCAGAGATAAGCTATGAAGCTCTTCGACTTTCAACCGGGCGACGGCACCTGCTACACCTTTCTCTTCGGGCGCCTGCCGGCCCCATCACCCTTCATCGAGCACTACACCGTGTTCGGGTTTCGCGACGACTACACGCTGCCGCTGCTGACCTATCCGTTCGACAATGAGCGGGTCAGCTTCGACACGTTCGCCAGTCGGCTCGATCAGCCGGGCGTGAACCCGATCACCCTCAAGACCGCCTGGCGGGTGTGGTGCGAGCTGGTCGACAGTCCGAGCGAGGGCCTGGCCAATAACCTGCCCGAGTGGCGGCCGGACTGGCGCGAGCAACTGCCACGAAAGTAATGACTTTTTTTGGTCGATCTTAAGAGCGAAAACGCACAATCGCAGTTTCGCAGTATCGCAGATATAAGGAGGCAATGGTGCCATCTTTTCGTAAGGTCGACCCTGCCGAGGTGCAGGCGCCAGTACCGCGCCCTCCCTCCGAGCGCGCCCGCGTCGCGCAGGAGTACGATGCGCTGCTAGAAGGCTTCATCGTCGGCGATCATGGTCGCGCCGAGTTGGCCGATGGTGAGCGACGTTTGACCGTGCGCCAGCGATTGCAGGCAGCGGCGCGCCGGCGCGGTCTCGCGCTGCGTTTCCGGCCCGGCCGCGGCCCACTGATTTTCCGCGTCGACACGGCGCCGCCGCGACCACCGGAGATAATTCTGTCGCCAGCCGCCGAGTCACCCGATCGAGGGAATGGCCACGCCGCAGAGCAGCACGCGCCAGTGCAGCGGCGCCAACGCCGAGAGCGCCGGCCGATTGCTGGGCGTTACGATGCGGTGCTGCCGCGCTGGATGCGCGAGGGCTCGCAGTCGGAGCGACGAGGCGGAAGCAAGCGACGGCAAGGACGGTAGACAGCGATCGGCGAAACCGCACGGGGGATCATGAGCGATGTGTGGGCCGAACTGAACGAGCGCCAGCGCGCCTACCTACGTGCGCTCTACGACTGCGACCAAGCGACTGAAACCGAGCGCCGAGAACGCGCCGCGCGTGGTCATTGGGATCGTACGCCGGCCAGCGAATGGCGCTGGCAGATGTACGGCCCGGTCGCGCCGCCGTCGCAGCTCTACACGGCGCTGCACAGCGCTGGCCTAGTTGACCCAGGCACCGGCGCGACGTGGCAGGCGTTAGAAAATCGTGGGCTGGTGGGGTGCCGCATTGTGCGCGATGCGTTCGGCGCGCCCCTGCTAGAGGTGCAGATCACGCCGGCGGGCCGCAAGGCCGTCCGGGCGGCGAGTGGCGAGCAGCGACCGAAGCCGCCGCCCAAGGGCCAACTCCGCGAACGCCAGTGGGCCGCGCTCACAAGGCTCTACGCCGCTGGCGACGCGGGGGAATTATCCGAGGATCTGATGTACGGCCGCGCTGGGTTCGACTGGATGCGGACGCTGCTGCGCCTGCGCGACTACAAGCCGCAGCCGCTGATGGAGGAGTACCGCACGCCCTATCACGACAACGGCGACGGCACCTATCGTGCGCCCGAAAGCCGGATGCGGATCACTGCCTTCGGCCGCGACTACTATCGGCACGAGTGGGCGCGCTACAACGCGCTGTATCCAGCCGTTGACGCGCCGCTACCGGGGAGTGAACCACCAAAGCCGGGGGCGGCCACCGAAGACGCGGGCGCCTGAGCGGCGCAGGCGCGCGTACCACGACACACGAGGCAGAGCATATGCGACGACCACGCGAAGAGCTAATGAGCGAGCGCAGTGCGCTCCTTGAAATCATGGCAGCCGAGCGGCGCCGGCGCGATGAACTGCGCAAGCAGGCGGCGCGCTTCGGCTACCGCGCCGACCCGGCCATCCCGTTGGAGCTGGAGGACATCGACCGGCGGCTGGCCGCTTATGCGAACGAGTTGTCGCAGCTGGAGACTCAGATCGCCGAGGCCGACGAGCCGGTCGCTGAGGTCGAGTACCGGGCACAGGTGGCCGAGGCCTGGAACACGTCCACTGGGCGCCCCACGGTCTCCGGCAGCGCACGGCTGGAGCTGGCGCGCCTGCGGCTCGGCATCACGCCCGAGCGCGCCACCATCATCGAGCAGGAGATTCAGGCGGCGCTCGCCCGTGAGGCCTTCACCGAGATCGACATCGGCATCCTATTGGGCATCGCGCCAGAGTCGCCAAACCCGTTCATGGCGGGCATGCAGGTCTACATCCAGCCGTACGATACCGCGAGTGTGACGATCGAGCACCTCAGCATCAGCCAGTTCGTCACACAGGCTGACGCACTGAAGGCCGCGCTGCGATTGGTCGGCCGCGTCGTGCGCCTTGACCGGCGCGTCGGTGCCGAGTTGCTGCTGCTTACTCTCCCGCCCGGGCCTACGCTGGCGGTCGAGGTCTTCGGCCCGCAGTTGCTGGCGGTCAACCAGGCGCAGATCAGTGGTGACGAGACCGCAGTCTTCGAGGCATTCATCGAGGACCTGCGCCATGGCCTCGCGCCGCGCCAGGCCGCACCAGAGAGTGCCTGAGGCGTCCCCTCGCACTATCGCATAAACGCAGCATCGCACTATCGCACTATCGCATAACAAAGGTGTATATATGGCCGAGCTGCATCTTGCCGCCGACTTTGCCATCCCCGCTGACGCTGTCACCCAAACCTTCGCGATCCTGGCAAAGCGCGGCGTGGGAAAAACGTATTGCGCCTCGGTGCTGGTCGAGGAGCTGCTCAAGGCCGGCCTGCACGCCGTGGTGGTCGATCCGATTGGCGTCTGGTGGGGGCTCCGGGCGTCGGCGGACGGCACGCGCCCAGGGTTGCCGATCGTGATCCTCGGCGGCGACCACGGCGACGTGCCGCTCACGGTCACGGCCGACCAGGTGATCGCCGACCTGATCGTGGACGAGAGGATCTCGGTCGTGCTCGACCTGGCCCACTTCCGCAAGGGCGAACAGGTCCGCTTCATGACCGACTTCGCCGAGCGGCTGTATCACCGAAACAGAGAGCCGTTACATCTGGTCTTGGATGAAGCGGACTCGTTCGCTCCCCAGCGCCCAATGAAGGGCCAGGAGCGGATGCTGGGCGCGGTCGAGGACCTGGTGCGCCGCGGCCGGGCGCGTGGCATCGGCGTGACGCTGGTGACCCAGCGCAGCGCCGTGCTGAACAAGGACGTGCGCACCCAGGCCGAGGTCCTGGTCGCGCTGCGCACGATCGCGCCCCAGGACCGCGACGCGATCGACGCCTGGATCAAGGTTCACGGCACGCCCGCGCAGCGCGAGGAACTGATGACGTCGCTGCCGTCGCTGCCGATCGGCACGGCCTGGTTCTGGTCGCCGGGCTGGCTCGATGTCTTCCGCCGGGTCGAGGTCAGAAAGCGCGAGACCTTCGACTCGTCGGCCACACCGACCGTGGGGCAGCGGCCGCGGACGCCCAGGCAACTCGCCGAGGTCGACATCGCGCGGCTGCGCGAGCGGATCGCCGCGACGATCGAGAAGGCGAAGGCCGAGGATCCACGCGAGCTGAAACGGCGCATCGCTGAACTCGAAAAGCAACTGGTCAGTCGCGCGCCGGCGCCGAAGGTCGAGAAGGTCGTCGAGCGCGTCGAAGTCCCGGTTATTGGGGACGAGCAGATCGCGCGGCTGGAGCAGGCTGCCAGGGCGCTGGCGGAGGTGGGGACGCAGCTTCTTGCCACCGCCCAGGAGATCGCCGCGGCGCTCGCCAGGGTGACCGCTGCGCCAGCGCCACGCAAGGTGACCGCCGCCACCGCCCTGGCGCGCCCGGCCAGGGCCGACCCTGCTCCCCCGGTGGCCGCCCCGACCAACGGCAGCGCGAGCGCGGAGGCCGGAGGGACGGTTCGCGAACCGTCCCTGCGCGCCGGCGAGAGGAGGATGCTCCAGGTGCTCGCCCGACACTACCCGATGAAGGTCACGCGCGCCCAGCTTGGCACCCTCTCCAAATTCACGCACACGGGCGGCACCTTCGGCGCGTACTTCAGCACGCTCAAGCGCAACGGGCTAATCAAGGAGACGGATGGAGAAGTCCAGATCACACGGGTCGGTCTGGACTACCTTGGCGCCGACGTTCCGCCGCGGCCACAGACAACCGAAGAGCTGCTCGAGCTGTGGCGCAGCGTGCTGCGTACTGGCGAGCGCAAGATGCTCGATGAGTTGGTCGCACTCTATCCGCAAGCGCTCACTCGCGAGGAGCTCGGCGAGCGCGCCGGCTACACCGCCAGCGGTGGGACGTTCGGGGCGTATTTGAGCACCCTGCGGCGCAACGGGCTCGTCGAGGTTGACGGCGACGAGGTGCGGGCGAATGAGACGTTGTTTCTAAGCCGAGCCGTCTCGTAGCGGCCGGCGTGCCCGCTTCCTAGCTACCTGCGCACCCAGCCCCAGCCAAGCCCTTGCGCGCTCTGCTATCATAGAGGCAGCGCACCCGCACAATGGATATCATCTATGAGCGAATCTCCCGACACGCTTGCCCAGCAGATCGCCGCTTTGGAGGCTGCGCTCGAGCTGCCGCTGCCCGAGGAGTCGCGCCGGCAACTGCTGGACAAGCTCCAGGCGCTACAGGCGGCCGTAGCGCCCACTGGCGACGTCGTCGCGGGTGACAAGGTCGGCGGCGACAAAGTAACCGGCGACAAGATCGTTGAGCCGCGAGGTGCGGTCGATCTGAGAGATAACGCGCGCGTCACCGGTGTGGTCGTCGGCGTCAACACCGGTGCGATCCAGGCCTTCTTTGGCGCACAGCCACCGATCAATGCCAAAGAACTGCTCGACAGCTACCTCGAATCGCTCCTCATCGATCATGCCCACCTGCGGCTGGGCAAGCTGCTCGGCAAGGAGCAGACCGGCCGCGAGCAGGCGGTGGTGCCCACGCTCTCACTGCGCGCGGTGTATACGTCGCTGGCGACCAACGCCCGTCTCCATGGAGCCGATTTTCATCTTGACCGCGAGGCGTTGCAACAGGAGCTACGCGCTGGTGATCCCTCGGCCGTGTTGCCCGACCAGGCGCGCCTGGCGGCGTACGCCACGCCGGAGCAATTTGGATCTCTACGCTCAGGGGTCGTGATCACATCCGAGTTCGCCGGTCTGTTCACTGATCAGTGGCAGACATCGTGGTTCACAGCGTCGCAGGTCCGCGACCGCACGGCCAAGATCGCCGGCCAGTGGCTCCGGCCCGAGCTGGCAGTTGAGGCAGTGGCGATCCATCCGCGCCTCGTGCTCCTCGGCAACCCGGGCTCCGGCAAGTCCACCGTCCTGCGCTATCTGCTCGTCTCGCTCGTCGAGGCGCTGCGCGCCGGGGGCGATGCCGTCCTCGATCTGCGCGGTTGGGAGAAAGTAACACCCCTGCCCACGCCGCTCTTCTGCCAGCTCGGCCGCGTGGCGAAGGCGCTTGGCGACGATCCCGCGCGTGATCTGGAAACACTGATCGACGTCCTGCTGGGGCCAGTCGTCGCCGGCGTCCTGCGCCAGGGGCTGCGCGATACCGTGCTACAGGCCTGGCGCACGGGCGGCGCGCTGTTGTGCCTCGACGGCCTCGACGAGGTCTCTGGCGTGCCGGAGCCGACCCGCGCCGGGCGGCGCAGCCGGCGCGAGCGTGTCGCCGACGCCATCCGCCAGCTCGCCGCCCAGATCGGCCGTACGCGAATGGTCGTGACCTGTCGGGTCAAGCCCTATGAGCAGAGCGCCGCCTGGCAGCTGGCCGACCCCTGGGTCGTCCGCACGATCGAGCCGTTCGCGTTCGGTCAGGTGCGTCACTTTGTGCCAACCTGGTACGCCCAGACATGCGCTTCACCAGAGGCGGCGAAGTACGCCCCGGACCAGGCTCAGGCCCGCGCCGAGACCCTCGTCACCGCAATCGTGAACAAGCCCGGCTTGCGCGTCATCACATCCTCGCCGCTGCTGCTCACCATGCTTGTGCTGCTGCACTATAACCAGAAGCAGCTCCCCGACGAGCGCGCCGACGTCTACGAGGAGCTGGTCAAGCTGCTCCTGGAGCGATGGGAAGGCATCCGCTCCGCCGATAAAGACCGGCGCGAGATCGGCATTGGCGAGCGCCTTGGCCTGCCGCATCTGCGCGCCGACCACCTGCGCCCGGTCATCCACGCGATCGCCTTCGAGGCCCACCGCCAGATGGTCGATGGGCGCGGCGTCGTGCCCGAGCGCCTGGTGCGCGACCAGCTCGACGCCTTCTTCGCCCGCGAGATCGACCCCGACGATCCTGCGGGCGTCCGGCGTGTCGCTTACGTCGAGAAGACCGACCAGTTTCTCGACCTGCTCGTCAACGAGACGGGCCTGGTGCAGCCCGAGGGCGACGCGACCTACGTGCTGCCACACCTGACCTTCGAGGAGTATCTGGCCGCGTGCCACCTGGCTGGCCGTGGCGATCTCAATCTGACCTACACGCAGTGGTGCGCCGCCGGTGATCGCTGGCGCGAGCCGCTGCTGCTGCTGATGGGGCGATTGCGCCAGCAAGAGAAGTTCGACACGATCTTCGGCTGGCTGCAATTGCTGCTGGCCGAGAAGGAGCCGTCCGACCAGCGCCAGCGCGACTTGCTGCTAGCCGCGGCCTGCTACGAGGATCTGGGGCGGCGCCGGCTGCTCGCGCGCTACGTGCCCGAGCCGGCCGTCGTGGCGTTCGAGCGCCAGCTGCGAGCGATGCTGGTGGAGACGCTCGAACGTCCGGACCCGGCGCTGCTGCTCGCGCAGCGGGTCGAGGCCGGCGACGCGCTCGGCCGCCTGGGCGACCCGCGAGTCCCGGTGACGGTCGACGCGTGGCGCACGGAGCTGGCGCGGCGCAACGAAGATTTCGGCAGACCTCCCGGCTACTGGTGCTACGTCCGACCCGCAACCTATCGCATCGGCGGCTGGGAGAAGCGCGAAAAAACGGCCAACATCATTCTGCCGGCCATCTGGATCGCCCGCTACCCGATCACGGTGGCGCAGTTCGCGCCGTTCGTCGAGCAGGGCTACGGCACCGATGCCAAACGCTGGTGGACGCCCGAGGGCTGGAAGTGGAAACAGGAGCGACCGCGTACGCAGCCAGCGGTATGGAACGAGGCGCCCTACGACGGACCCAACCAGCCGGTGATCGGCGTGGCCTGGTACGAGGCGACCGCGTTCTGTGCCTGGCTGACCGAGCAGCTCGCCGATACGCTGCCGGCGGGACACGTCGTGTGCTTGCCGACCGAGGCCGAGTGGGAGGCCGCTGCGGCCTACGGCTGGAGCGGGCAGCGCCGCGCCTATCCGTGGGGCAAAGAGGAGCCGACACCAGAGCGGGCGATCTATGATGCAAGCACCCTGGGGCAACCGGCGCCGATCGGCTGCTGCCCAGCCGGCGCGGCGGCCTGCGGTGCGCTGGACATGGCTGGGAACGTCTGGGAGATGATGGCGAGTAGCTACGGAAGCTATCCCGCGCGGAGCGGCGAGGTGGCAAAAGACTTTACAACTGATGCGTATGATGTACCATGGCGTGGCGGATCGTGGGCGCAAAGGAGCACATCTGTTCGCTGCGGGGCGCGGAGCTGGTCTCATCCCGTCGTCGACGACGGCAACGGTTTTCGGGTCGTGGTGGCCCCTCATCTCGCACATTAGTGCTGTTTTCTGTCTTCTGAATCCTGTTTTCTGCGTTCTGAATCCTGAAGACATGTCAAGCGTTTTTGGAACCGATCGCGGAACCGAGTGAGGTCTGGGGCGAAGCATTGTCCCAGCGAATCGCCGTTGAACAGTAGGTTGAGCCGATGCCCAAAACCTATCGCAACCTCTGGCCCCAGCTCGTAAGCTTCGAGAACTTGCGGCTGGCGTACCTTGCGGCGCGGCGCGGCAAGCGCGCCCGTCCGGCAGTCGCCGCCTACGACCTCGACGCCGAGACGCGGCTGCTGCGGCTCCAGGAGCGGCTGGAGGACGGAACCTACCAGCCGGGTGTCTACCGCACCTTCGTCATCCGCGAGTGGAAACGCCGGGTCGTCTCGGCCGCCCCGTTCGAGGACCGCATCATCCACCACGCGCTCTGCCGCGTGATCGAGCCGATCTGGGAACGCCGCTTTATCCACGACAGCTACGCCTGCCGGGTGGGCAAGGGCACGCTGGCGGCGCTCGACCGCGCCCAACACTTCGCGCGCGGGCATCGCTATGTACTGCAAATCGACATCCGTGAGTTCTTCCCGTCGATCGACCACGCTATCTTGGAAGCCACGCTCCAGCGCCACATCGCCGACCCGCGCGTGCTCGACCTGTGTGGCCGCATCATCGCCAGCGGGCGCGACGTGCTGGCCGAGGAGTACACGCCGCACTATTTCCCCGGCGACGATCTGTTCGCGCTGCTACGCCCGCGCGGCCTGCCGATCGGCAACCTGACCAGCCAGTTTTGGGCCAATGTGTACCTGCACCCGCTCGACCTGTTCATCAAGCAGGAGCTGCACTGCCGCGCCTACATCCGCTACTGCGACGACCTGCTGCTCTTCGCCGACGACAAATCGACGCTGCACGCCTGGAAAGACGCCGTCCGCGCCCAGCTCGCCGACCTGCGCCTGACCATCCACCAGGAGCGCGCCCAGGTCGCGCCGGTCGCCGCCGGCTTCCCGTTCGTCGGCTGGACGGTCGACCCCGATCGACGTCGGCTGCGCCGGCGCAACGTCGTGCGCTTCTGGCGGCGCTACCGCGCGCGCCTGGCCGCCTACGCCACCGGCGAGATTAGCTTTGACCAGCTGAGCGCGACCGTCCATGGCTGGATCGGCCAAACCAAACACGGCAGCACCACCGGCTT
>WNGB01008693.1_pt1 | contig 14380 bp, 12 predicted proteins | sample 5400681 | NCBI WGS metagenome assembly WNGB01 (sample SAMN13153367, study PRJNA577476) | soil metagenome | isolation source: 115 cm soil or saprolite under grassland replicate 2 | place: USA:California | collected 2016-06-15 | reverse complement strand
CCGTCCGCCTCGGGACGGCCGAGCTCGGGCTCCGGCACGTGGATAGTCGCGGCCGGCGAAGCGGGCGCGCCCTGATCGCCGTTGGCCGAGGCTGCGGCAGGCTTCTTGCGCCGGCGGCGGCCTCCGCGCGAGCCGCGCCTCGTCTTGCGTTTCGGCTTCGGCGTCTCGGCGGCGGGAGCCTCCTCGGCATCCACTTCGGCTTCCTCTTCAAGTTCCGCCTCCACCTCTACCTCAACTACGTCGTCTGCTTCCGCTTCGGGCTCGGCCTGCGTGACCCTCGCCCTGGACCGCGGCTGGCGTGTCGGCTTCTCCGCTTCGGCCTCGGCGGTGAGCGGAGGCGCCTGTTCCCCCTTGGCGCCCGCGAGCAGCGAGGCATAGGCGACCCCGTCGAGGATCCGCTCGATCCGCACCCGGACGCGCTTCCCCACGAAGCTCGCGGCATTGCCGGCGATAACGGCGTAGCCGTCGACGCGGCCCACGCCCGCAGTGGGATCGTAGAAGCCGATCTCGCCGAGCTCGATGCGCTTCTCGTCACCCTCGGCGAACGGCGCTTCGGGAGCGAGCTTCGCGCGCGAGCCCTGCGCAAGCACGGCGAAGTGATCCGCCGGAACGTCTTTGCGCGAAACGAGCCAGAACCGGCGGCGGGACTGCTCCTCGATCGCCCTCAGACGCGTGGCGCCGGGTCCGGCGATCAGCGCCGCGACTCGCGAGTTGAGCTCCACCTTGAAGGCCTGGTTCCGCGACCCACGGGCAAGCGTCCGCAGACGGCGCTCGATGTCGATCGCTGTTGACTCGTCGGAGATGACGACGCCGTCGCCGTCGCAGACGTGACAGCGCTCGGTGAGGATCTCGCGGGGCCCGTCGGTGACGTTCTGGCGGGTCATCTCCACCAGTCCGAGCGGTGAGATCTCGACGACGTAGGTCTTCGTCCGGTCGCGCTCGAGCTCGTTCTGCAGCGCCTCCTCGACCAGGGCGCGGTTCTTCGGGTTCGCCATGTCGATGAAGTCGATGACGATGATGCCGCCGATGTCGCGCAGCCGGAGCTGGCGGACGACCTCCTTGACCGCCTCGAGGTTGTTCTTCGTGACCGTGTCTTCGAGCCGGCCCCCCGAGCTCTTCGAGCGGGATCCGGTGAAACGGCCCGTGTTGACGTCGATGACGGTGAACGCCTCGGCGTAGTCGAAGATCAGGTAGCCGCCCGACGGCAGGTCAACCCGCCGCGACAGCGTGGAGCGGATCTCCGCGTCGACCCCGTGCCGCTCGAACAGCGGTTCGGACTCGCGGTAGCGGCTCAGCCGCTCGACCATGTGCGGGGACGTCTTCCTCAGGTAGCCGACGATGCGCTTGAACGTCTGCTCGTCCTCGATCAACGCCCGCTCGAAGTCCTCCGTGAAGAGGTCGCGGACGACCCGCAAGGGCAGCTCGGCCTCTTGGTAGACGAGGGTCGGCGGCTTCGCCTCCTTCTCCCGCTTCTGGATCGTTGTCCAGAGGCGTTGCAGGAAGACGAGGTCGCGCTCGATGTCCTCGGCCGAGGCTCCCTCTGCAGCCGTCCGGATAATGACGCCGCCGGACGGTGGATTGATGGCCTTGAGGATGTCCCTCAGCCTCGTGCGCTCGGACTCTTCGAGACGGCGCGAGACCCCGAGGCCCTCGCCGCTCGGGACGAAGACGACGAAACGGCCTGGGAGCGAGATCTCGGTCGTCAGGCGTGCGCCCTTGGACTTCATCGGGTCCTTGACGGCCTGGACGAGGATCTCCTGGCCTCGCTTGATCAGATCTTGGATCTTGCGCCCGCGGTCGCGGCCCTCGAGCTCCGGGACGACGATCTCGTCCACGTACAGGAAGCCGTTCTTCTCGAGGCCGATCTCGACGAACGCCGCTTCCATCCCGGGCAGGACGTTGTCGACCTTGCCCTTGTAGATGTTGCCTGCGATCGAGCGACGCTCGGGACGCTCCAGGTAGACCTCGGCGACCTTGTCGTCCTCGACCACGGCGACGCGCTGCTCGCCGACGTCTGCCGAGATGAGCAGCTCGCGCTTGGCTTTGGGCAGCGGGGCGCGCCTCGGGGGAGGGCGGCGCTGCGACCGCTGTGGACGATCGGACTTGCGCTGCGGCCGGTCGCGGCGCGTCTGGGGCTTGGGCTTCTCTTTCTCTGCCGCGGGGGTGGGGGCCGCTTCCTGCTGGCCCGGCTTGCGGCGTCCTCGGCCGCCGCGGCTACCGCGGCGCCGGGGCTTTTTCTGTTGTGCGCCCGCCTCGACGGGCGGCTTCTCTTCTACTTCAACTGGTGGTGGTGCTGTGGTGGCTGCTTTCGGAGCAACCTGATCCTCTTGCTTGCTCTTCCTGAATCGGAACCAGGGCAAACGAAATCTCCTTGATATGCGCGCGCGCGACCTCGACGCTCGATGTGGAGCGGAGAGCGCGCTGCGACTTGGGCTTGAAAAACATCTTGCGCCCTAGGCTAGCAACAGCGTCGGCCGGGTCCGTCCGGCGTGGGACCTAGCATCCCGCAAATCAGCGACCGGGGAGGTGTCGGTGGTGTCTGAGAAGCGGGAGGCATATGAGTTGCTGCTTATCGAGGAGGCCGACGCCTGGTTCGAGTACCTGGAGGCAACGCGCGGCCAGACCGAGGTTCGGTACGGCGAGCTCGAGCCGTGGGCCTGGGCCCGCTTGAGCCAGCGCCTGCGGGCGATCCACGCTAGGCGCGCGAAGCTCCGCCCCGCAGCGGCCTAGCGCCGCCGCGAGCGAGGTGCGCGCGCGCGTCCGCGGGCGCACACAGCCTGCAGCACGCCCATGGCGGCGAGGTTGGCGATCATCGACGACCCGCCGACGCTGACGAACGGAAGCGGGATGCCCGTGATCGGGGCGAGCCCGATCGTCATCCCGACGTTGACGAAGACCTGGAAGAGGAAGGCGATGACGATCCCTCCGGCCAGAATCGCGCCGAAGCGCGACCGCGCGACGGCGACGATCCGCAACCCGCGCCAGACGACGAGCAGGTAGAGACCGAGCAGCAGAGCCGCTCCCGCAAAGCCTCGCTGCTCGGCGAACGACGCGAAGGCGAAGTCGGTCGCGTGCTCGGGCAGGTAGTCCAGGTTCGTCTGCGTCGAGCCGGAGACGCCGCGCCCGGTGAGCCCGCCGGCGCCGACCGAGATCTCCGACTGGCTGATGTTGTACGTCGTTCCGCCCGGGTCCTTGGCCGGGTTGAGGAAACCGGTCAGGCGCTCGACCTGGTACTGCTTGAGTGGGTGGATCCCGGCGCTCGGCAGCGCCCACAGCATCACGACCGCCACCGCCGCGGCAATCGCGCCGAGGCCGGCGATGTGCGACCACGGCGATCCCGCGACGAACAACACGGCGCCGAGGGCGGCCGAATACACAAGAGCGGTGCCCACGTCGGGCTGGACGAATACGAGCAGGATCGGGATGGACGCGAGCCCGACGGCCGAGAGCGTCGTCCTCGTTTCACCCAGGCGCTTGGAGCGATCGGCGAGGAAGGCCGCGAAGAAGAGGACGAACAAGAGCTTTCCGAACTCGGACGGCTGGAAGCGGAAGAAACCGAGGTCGATCCAGCGCCTCGACCCGCGCGCCGCCGCGCCGACGAGGATGACGAACACCATCCCGCCGGTCATCATCCCGTAGACCACTCTCTTGTACCGGCGGTAGAGATCGGGATCGATCAGCAGCCCGGCAAAGAACGCAATCGAGCCGAGCAGGGCGAAGATTCCCTGGCGGACGACGTAGTAGCTCGGATCGCCCCCGACGTCGTGCCGCGTGATGCCGGCGATCGCCCAAAGACCTATTCCGATCAGCGCGGCGACCGCCGCGAACAGGAGCCAGTCGAGGTCGCGCACGCTCCAGGGCAGGCCGCTCTCGCGCGTGCGGCCGGGGAGCCCGATCCTGCTGACGTACTCGACCATCAGTCGCTCTTCCCGGGTAGAGAGAACCCGCCGCTCGTCCCGAAGTACTGCTCGAACACCTTCAGGGCCGCCGGCGCAGCGGCCGTGCCTCCGTGGCCGCCGTTCTCGATCATCGCGCACACCGCGATCTCGGGGTTGTCGGCGGGCCCGTAGCCGCACCACCAGGACTGGTCGACCAACGTCGGGGTCGAGGAGCCGGGAAGCGTGAGCGCCTTCTCGGCGGTTCCCGTCTTGCCTGCGATCGCGATGGGGAAGCTCCCGAACACCGACGTCGCGGTTCCGGAGGCGCCGTGGGTGGCGAGCAACAACCCCTGGCGAACGACCGAGAGCGCGTAGGGATCGACGCCCACGGGCTTCGGCTCGGGTGCGAACCGCTGCACAGGAACGGGTCTCGCCTTGTCGTTGACCGTGGTCTCGACGTCTTCCGCCAGATGCGGCGTGACGAGCTTCCCGCCGTTGGCGATCATCGCGTACACGCGCGTGAGCTGGAGTGGCGTCAACAACAGGTCCTTCTGTCCGATCGCGAGCTGGATCGAGTCACCGGGCTTCCACAGGCGGTCGACCTGCCAGCAGCAGGGGTCGGTCTTCTTGGTGTAAGTCGCCTGCCGCCACTCCGGGGTCGGGAGCAGCCCACCCGACTCGCCCGGGAGATCGACTCCGGACTTGCGTCCGATCCCGAACTTGCTTGCCCAGGCCTGAAGGGGGTGGCCGCGCTGGGGAGGAAGCTGGTAGAAGGAGTAGCCGAGCCGGTAGAAGTAGGTGTCGCAAGAGGCCTCGAGCGCCGTCGGGAGCGTCATCGGCTCGCTCACGTCCTTGTTCCAGTTGAAGAACGTGTGGCCCTTGACGGAGTAGGAGCCCGTGCAGTCGAGCGTGTCGTACGGGCCGATCAGGTGCTCCTGCATCGCAGCGAGCGCGGTGATCGGCTTGAACGTCGAGCCGGCCGGATAGACGCCCGCGATCGCCCTGTCGAGCGCCGGGTAGTTCGCGGCACGCGCCGTGGCCCCCGTGAGCCCGGCGGCGGCCAGCTTCTTCGTGGCGACTCGGCCGACGAACAGCTTCGGGGAGTAGGTCGGATTCGAGGCAAGCGCGAGAATCGCGCCGTTGCGCGGGTCCATCGCGACGATCGCGCCTCCGTTCGACGACCAGCAGCCGTAACAGTCCGAGCTGCGCGCAAGCCTGATCCCGTACTGGAGCGCGTATTGCGCCGCCCTTTGGAGCTTGAGGTCGAGCGTGAGACGAAGCGTGCTTCCTCCGCGCGGCTGCGTACGCGAGGTCAGCTCGCCAAGCGGCCGCCCGAGCGCGTCCATCCGCAGCTGGGCCTTGCCCGGCTTTCCCCGCAGGTATTGGTCGTACACCGCTTCGACCCCACCCTGCCCGATCCGGTCCCCTGCCCGGTAGTCGCCCTTCTTGAACCGCGCCTCCTTCAGCTGGGCCGGGGAGATCTCCCCTACCTGGCCGAGGACGTGCGCGGCCAGCGTGTTGTACTTGTAGTGGCGAAGGAAAGTAGGGTGGATGTCGACGCCGCGGAACTTCTCCCAGTGCTCGTAGAGATACGCGACCTTGCGATAGTGGACGTTCGTCTTGACGATCACCGGGGTGAGCGGATCGCCTTGTCGCAGCTTGATCGCAGCGGTGATCTCGCGGACGGGCACGCGAAGCAGGGCGCCCAGCCGCCGCAGCTCGCGCATCCTCGCTCCGTACCGGTTCGGGAGGCTGCTCGGCCAGATCCGGATCACTGTGCCCGGCACGTTCTTGACGAGCTTGACGCCGTTCCGGTCGATGATGGGTCCCCGCTGCGCCTCGATCCGAACGGTCCGAATCTGATTATTCTGCGCCTCTCGAAGGTAGCGCGTCCCGGTGAGCACCTGCAGCGCCCAGAGCCGGAAGAAGAGGACGGCGAAGACGGCGAGGGCGAGCAGGCCGAGAATCCCGACCCGCACCGCGATTCTCGGCGTGAGCCGGTACGGCTCCAGGACCCGCGGGTCCGGGGGAAGGAAGCGGTCGGATCCCGTCCGCCGAAGACGCCGCCCGGCGGTCGTGCTACTCAATCAGGCGCACCTCCCGAACCGTCCCGAGCCGGATGGGACCGACGAGCCGGCGTGTGAACGCGTACACGGGCACGGCGATCACGAGGTTCAGCAGGAGACCCGGCGGCAGCGCATCGAGAAGGACGGTCTCGGCCGAACTGCTCTCCCCGAGCATGAACCGGATCATGAGCGCGCCGACCGCGTAGAGAACGGTGATGACGGCGACCGCGAGCAGCGGCGCATGCGACTTGTCCCGGCCGGTCGTCTCCCCGTAGCGGCCCGTCCAGTAGCCGGCGAGGGTCAGGAGCAGGGACGTGACTCCGATGGTCTCGAGCGTCGCCGTGTCGACGACGAGCCCGGCGAAGAAACCGCCCGCCGCGCCGAAGATCGAGCCACGCAGAAGCGCGACGGCGATCAGCGTCACCAGCAGCAGGTCGGGCGTGCCGCCGAGGATCGAGACCGAGCTGAAGATCGAGACCTGGATGATCGCTGCGAGGAAGAGCAGCGCGGCAGCCTTCGTTCCGTCGAGGACGTTCATCGCTTCGTCCCGCCGGCGATGTTCTGGGGAACGAGGACGATCGCCGAGTCGAGCCCCGAGAAGTCGACGAGCGGCTTCACCTGGACGAGCGTGTACAGCTCCGTGTCGCTCCGGCTGGCGCTCGTCACCTCCCCGATCGGGATCCCGCGCGGATACAGCGACGTGAGCCCGCCGGAGCGCCACCCGGAGGTCACAATCGCGTCGCCGGAGTCGATCCGCTGGCTCTTGTCGACGCGATCGAGGAAGAGCGTGTCGCCGGCTCCACGCGCGTGGCGCACGATCCCGTCGGCACCCGTGCTCAGGTCGACGGCCGAGACGGCGCTCTCCTCATCCGTCAGGAGCGTGACCTGCGCGGTGTGGCCGGTCACCTTCGTGACCTTGCCGACGAGCCCGTCGGCGGTCACGACCGGGTTGTCGGGCCGGATGCCGTTGGCCCACCCGGCTGCGACCACGATCTTCTGCTCGAACTGGCTGGGCGGCTTCGAGATGATCGCCGCCGGAACGGGCCGGTAGTCGCGCGGGAACCGCCTACCCGAGACGTAGCGGAGCTCGCTGCGCAAGGTGGAGTTCTCCTTCACCGCGAACTGCCGCTGAATGAGCTGCTTCCGCAGCTTGTCGTTCTGGTTCCGGAGCTTGTCACGCTGCGACTTCGCGTCGGTGAGCCCGGAAAACCACCCGTACAGGTCCCGGAAGGGCCGCGCCACGCGCTCGGCCCCGACCTCGAACGGCCGCAGCACCGTCGCTCCCGCACCCTGCATGTTGTGCAGGGTGCCGCCGCTCGACTCCCGGAAGTAGATCGTGATCAGGATCAGGGAGAGCGCGATCAGGACGCCGACCACGATCCGCCGCCGGAGGGCGCTGCTGGATCTGGAGGAATATGAGGCCGAGGCGGGGCGCCGAACCGACGAGCCCAGGACCGCCAGCCGCGCTGTGCGGTTGCGAGGCAAGGGAGCGACCTAGTGTAGTGAGAGCCGCGGCCAGATCGGCAGTTCTACTAAGGGGCTTGCCGATAACGCCTCTGGGGCGCCGCTGGAGGCCGGCTTCGCCGGCCGGAAGGAGACGCCGGCCAGTGGCGTTAGCTAGCTAGTACCGTCGGTAGCCGTTGCGCCGCTTCGCGTTCGCGCGGGCGCTGCGGTGAATCGCCTCGAACTCCTCGAGGCTTCGTCCAGACCCGACTGCGACGCACGTGAGCGGCGACTCGGCCAGGTGAACCGGCATCTGGGTCTCGTGACGCAGGCGCTCGTCCATTCCCGTCAGGAGCGACCCGCCGCCGGCGAGCACGATGCCGCGGTCCATGATGTCCGCAGCCAGCTCGGGAGGGGTCTTGTCCAGCGTCGACTTGATCGCGTCGATGATCTGGGTCAGCGGCTCGTCGAGCGCGCGTCGCACCTCTTCCGAGGAGAGGATGATCGTCTTGGGGAGACCGGTGAGCATGTCGCGTCCGCGCACCTCCGCCTGGACCTCTTCCTTCATCTCGAAGGCGGAGCCGATCTCGAGCTTGATTTCCTCCGCGGTCTGCTGGCCGATCAGGAGCTTGTACTCGCGCTTGATGTGCGTGACGATCGCCTCGTCCATCTCGTCGCCCCCGACGCGCAGGCTCTGCGAGACGACGATTCCCCCGAGCGAGATCACCGCGACCTCGCTGGTGCCACCGCCGATGTCCACGATCATGTTCCCGGTCGGCTCGGCCACCGGCAACCCGGCCCCGATCGCGGCCGCCATCGGCTCCTCGATCAGGTAGGCCTGCCGCGCGCCCGCGGTCAGGGTCGCTTCCTCGACGGCGCGCTTCTCGACCCCGGTGACTCCGCTGGGGACGCAGACGACCACGCGCGGGTGCGCGAAGCGGTGCTGGTGCACCTTCTGGATGAAGTGGCGGAGCATCTGCTCCGTCACCTCGAAGTCGGCGATGACCCCGTCCTTCAGCGGACGGATCGCCGAGATCGTGCCCGGCGTGCGCCCAAGCATGCGCTTGGCCTCGACGCCGACGGCGTGCACCTCGCCGGTGCGCTGGTCGATTGCGACCACGGAAGGCTCCGAGAGGACGATCCCGCGCCCGCGGACGTACACGAGCGTGTTCGCCGTTCCGAGGTCGACGGCCATGTCGCGACCGCCGAAGCCGTTGAGGTAGGTCATGAGGCCCATGAGGGGCCACCGAGTGTAGCTGTCATACCGAAGAAACCCCTGTAAAACGTAGCCTCGCGGCCAACCGCCCTAGCCGAATCCGTACGTCCCGGGGAAACGCTGAGCCAGCAGCCGGACGAGGAGCGCTCCGGGAAGCCCGACTATGTTCAGGTAGTCGCCCTCGATCTGCTCGACCAGCGAGGCGCCGAGCCCCTGGATCGCGTATGCGCCGGCGCGTCCCTCCCACTCGCAGCTCGCGACGTAGCGCGCCAGGTCGCGGGGCGTCAGCCGCCGGAACGTCACCTGGGTCACCTCACGGTGCACCTCCTCCCAGGCAGGGGTGATCAGCGCGAGCCCTGAGACGACCTCGTGGGTCTTGCCGGAGAGGCTCTCGAGCATCGACTCGGCCTCTTCGGCGCTCTCCGCCTTCCCGTAGACGCGGCCCGCGCAGATCACCTCGGTGTCGCAGCCGAGTACCGGCCGTCCGGCCGCTTCCTCGAGGACCGAGCGCGCCTTGCCGAGGGCGTGCGCGACGGGGTCTTCCTCCGTCTCGTCGTAGCGCGGGGCGACGACGTCGAAGGGGATGCCGAACTGTTCGAGGATCGCTCGGCGGCGAGGCGAGGTGGAAGCGAGAACTAGGGGTGGTACAGGCGGGCTCGCCAAATCTCCTCGTCCGGCCACTTCTTGGCCCAGTCCGCGGGCGTGTGCGAGTAGTACTCGTGATCGACGGCTCCCTCGGGCGCATAGAGCTCTCGAAAGTCGATGAGCTCGAAGCCGTTCTCGCGCAGGATGCGGAGCATCTCGGCCGTGGGCGGATGGAACTCGACGCCAGCGGAGTCGTCGTCGGTCGCTTCCCAATCGAGCCGGTAGAGGCCCCTTTGCGGGCGCAGGAGCCGCTCACCGACCTTGCCCTCGTCCGGCATGCACAGCATCGAGAGGGTCGAGCCGCGCATGAAGACGAGCTGCCCTCCCGGCCGGAGGAGTCGGGCGGCCTCGGCGATCCAGAGCGCCGGATCGCACCAGATGGAGGCGCCGTACTCGGAGACGACCAGGTCGAACGAGTCGTCCGGCGAGCTCGTCCGCTCGGCGTTCTCCTCCAGGAGCTCGAGCCCGAGGCCGAACTCCTCGTTCATCCGCCGCGCGGTCTCGAGCTGCGCGGGCGTGATATCGACCCCGACGACGCGGCGCGCGCCCGCCCGTTTGAGCCAGGCCCCGAAATACGCCGTCCCGCACCCGAGCTCGACGACGTCCTTCCCGGTGACGTCCGGCAGGACGCGGAGCTCGCTCTCGGGGATCCTCCACTTGCCGTGCGTGATCGCTTGCGCCCAGGCATCGCGCGCGCGGGCGTCCGTGTACTCGGCGTTCGCGCGCGTCCAACCTTCGCGGTTGACCGCGACGTAGTCCGGCTCAGTCACCGAACCAGAGAGCGATCTCGCGCGCCGCCGATTCGGGCGAGTCCGAGCCGTGCACGAGATTGTCCGGCATCGACAGCGCGAGGTCGCCCCGGATCGAGCCCGGCGCCGCATCCGCCGGGTTGGTGGCGCCCATGGTCGTGCGGACGGTCGAGATCGCCTCTTCTCCCTCGAGCACGAGCGCGAGTGTCGGCGCCGAGGTGATGAAGTCGACGAGCTCGCCGAAGAACGGCTTCTCGGCATGTTCGGCGTAATGTTGGGCCGCGAGAGCCCCGTCCACGTGCACGAGCTTCGCCGCCCGGATCTCGAGCCCGCGCTGCTCGAAGCGCCGCAGGATCTCGCCGGCGAGTCGCCGGTTGAGCGCGTCGGGTTTGATCAGGACAAGGGTCTGCTCGGCAGCCATCGCTCTCGAAAGTTACTTGGGCCGACGAGTGCGGCGCGGAGTTTCCAGCGTCTGGCCGAGGTCGATCGGCACGGGCGGCTCGATCGGCGTCTCGCAGTAGGGGCACACCTGCCAGAGCGGATCGAGCGGAGCCTTGCAGGTCCCGCAGGCCTGCTTCAGCTTCGTCGTGCAGACCGGGCACACGAGGAACGTCGAATCGACGGTCGCGCGGCAGACCGGGCAGCGCCCGTACATCCCCAGGCGCTCCTCCATCTCCTTGATCTCGAGCTCCCGCTCGCGGACGTCCTCCAAATATTCGGGCGGGCGGAAGAGCATGTAGACGAGAGCGCCGACGAAAGGCGGGACGAGCCCGAGGATCGTCGCCATCGCGACCAGCCACGGGTCCTCGATTCGCCGGCGGGCGTCCTTGTAGACCCAGAAACCGACCGCGAGCCAGAAGATGACCGCGAAGAAGATCAGCAGGTTGCGGATCACGAGCCACGTGCCGGAGCTGAAGAAGTCGTGGACGTCGTTGAAGAAGCCTCCGCTGCTCTTGGCGACAATCACAGGAAGACCTTGCCCACCAGGTATCCGATGAAAAACGACACGACCACGACCGCTGCCACCACGAATAGGGCGAACACCAGCACGCTCAACTTCTGACCGAACGCCCTCATGCTACGTCTCCGGCCCGGACGGAAGCGTTCAGGTCCGCGAGCACGTAGAGCGAGCCGGTTATGAGGACGGCGCCCTTGGGGCCTGCCAGCTCGAGCGCTCGCTCGCGGGCGCGCGCCGGTTCGTCGACCGCCTCCACGGTCTCGAAGAAAGGGCCGGCACGCCGCGCCAGCTCCTCGGCGGGCAGTGTTCGCGAGTTCGTGGACTGCGTGGCTATAAACACGTCGCCGAGCGCACCGAGCCCGCCCAGCATCCGCTCGGCGTCCTTGTCAGCGAGGATCGAGCAAACGACGACGTAGCGCCGCGAGGGAAGGCGGCTGAGCAGGTAGCCGACGCCGTTGGGGTTGTGGGCCCCGTCCCAGATCTCGAGCGGCTCCTCCCCACGGCGATCGAGCTGTCGTCCCGGAAGCTCGAGCTCCTGTGCCGGCGAGGCGTCGACCGGCCGGCCGAGGAACGACTCCGCAGCGGCGACTGCGCAGGCGATGTTGCTGCGCCCGGTGACGACGACGGCGCCGGCACCGTTCTCCCGCGCGAGCGCCTCCCATTCGGGCTCGCCGAGGACGACGGTCGCGCCGGGCTCGACGACCGCGAGCTTCTCGGCGGCGATCTCCTCCCGAGTGGCTCCGAGCTGCTCGGTGTGCTCGAGAGCGACGTTCGTCAGCACCTGCACCGGGGAGCGCAGCACGTTCGTTGCGTCGTAGCGGCCGCCCAGCCCGGCCTCGACGACGGCCGCGTCCACTCCCGCTTCTGCGAACTCCGCGAGCGCGGCTGCGGTCAGCAGCTCGAACTGAGTGGCTTGCGCGGCCTCCGCGGCCGCGCGCACCCGCTCGATCGCCGACTCGAAGTCGGCCTCCTCGCCTCCAACTCGGATCCGCTCCGCCCAGCCGCTGACATGGGGAGAGGTGTAGGCGCCGACCGTGAGCCCCTCGGCTTCGAGCAGCGCCTCGATCATCCGCGCGGTCGTCGTCTTGCCGTTCGTGCCGACCACGTGGATCGACGGGTAGCGGAGCTGAGGATCGCCGAGGTCGGCGAGAAGCGCACGAATGCGGTCGAGCCCGAACTCCTCGGGCCAGGGGCTCAGCGACTCGACGTATTCAGTCCCCGAGAGCTTCAAGCTCTGCCCTGTAGCTCGCGAGTTTCTCCTCTTCGGCCTCCACGACGTCGGCCGGGGCGTTCTCCCGGAAGCGCTCGTTGGCGAGCATGCGCTCGCCGCGCTCGACCTCCGTGCGCAACCGCGCCCGCTCGGCCTCGAGGTCGCCCTGGCCGTCCTCTTTAGGACGGACGACGGTCACGAAGATCCGGTCGGCGTCGCCCACCAAGCCGATGCGGACGCCGCTTCGCCGGTAGATGCGCGCGGCGAGCTGCGCTTCGTCGAGCGCGCCCAGATCGCCGACGTAGTCGGGCCGCGGCCGCGGCCAGGGAGCGACGATCAGCCTCGTCTCCCTTCCGGGCAGGTGCGACCAGATCTCCTCGGTGACGTGCGGCATGACCGGGTGGAGCAGCTTCAGCAGGCGCTCGAGCGCGGCGAGCGCGGTCGCGCGGGCATCCTCATCCTCCTCGTAGAGCCGCGGCTTGATCGCCTCGGCGTACCAGTCGCAGAAGTCGTCGAACGTGAGCCGGTAGAGCAGCTTGACCGCGGCCGCGAAGTCGAAGCGCTCCAGGCAGCCTTCGAGCTCGGCGCGACCGGCGTCGAGCCGCGCGAGGATCCAGCGCTCCTCGAGCTCCCTGGGGCGCTCATCGGGCACCGCATCGCCGGCGTTCTGGAGGATCAACCGCGACACGTTCCAGAGCTTGATCGCCAGCTTCCGCCCCTCCTCGATCGAGCCGAAGGAGAAGCGCGGGTCCTGGCTCGAAGTCACCTTCAGCAGCCCGTACCGCGTCGCGTCTGCGCCGTAGGGCTCGAGCGCGTCCTCGGGATCGACGCCGGTGCCGAGTGTCCGCGACATCCGCCGGCCCTCCGGATTGAGGAGATACGAATGGATGACCACGTCGTGGAAGGGCTCCTCCCCCATCAGCTCGAGGCCCGAGAAGATCATGCGGGCGACCCAGAGGAAGATGATGTCGCGCGCGGTCGTGAGCACGTCCCCCGGATAGAAGGCCTCCAGCTCCGGCGTCTGCTCCGGCCAGCCGAGGGTCGCGAAGGGGTAAAGCGCTGAGGAAAACCAGGTGTCGAGAACGTCCTCTTCCTGCGCCAGCTCGGTCGAGCCGCACTCGCCGCAGGCGGCGGGCGCCTCCTCCGCAACCGTGACGTGACCTTCCGGGCAGTACCAGACCGGAATCCGGTGGCCCCACCAGATCTGCCGCGAGATGCACCAGGGGCGGATGTTCTTCATCCAGTCGAGATAGATGCGTCCGAAGCGCTCGGGCGTGAACTTCACCCGCCCTTCCTCGACCGAGGCGATCGCGGGCGCGGCGAGCTCCTCCATCGCGCACCACCACTGCAGCATGATCAGCGGCTCCACACGGGTCTGACACCGCTCGCAAAGACCGATCGAGTGCCGGTACGGCTCTTGCCGCTCGAGCAGGCCGCGCTCCTCGGCCCAGGCGAGCACGCGCTCCCCGGCCTCCTCCTGCGTCAGGCCGGCAAGCTCTCCCGCATCTTCGCTCATCCGTCCGTCCAGGCCGATCACCGAAAGCTCTGGCAGGCCGTGCTCGCGGCCGATCTCGAAGTCGGTGGCGTCATGGCCCGGCGTCACCTTCAGCGCGCCGGTGCCGAAGTTGGGCTCGACGCGCTCGTCGGCGACGATCGGGACCTGCCGCTCGACGAAGGGCACGATCGCCTCCTTGCCGACGAGGTCCCGGTAGCGCTCGTCGTCCGGATGAACGGCGACGGCGACGTCCGCGAGAATCGTCGCCGGGCGCACGGTCGCGATCGTGACGTGACCTGAACCGTCGGCGAGCGGGTAGCGGACGTACGAGAGCGTGTCGTCGATGTCCTCGTGCTCGACCTCGAGGTCTGAGAGAGCCGTGCGGTCGCGCGGGCACCAGTTCACCAGGCGGTTCGCGCGGTAGATCCACCCCTTTCCGTACAGATGGACGAACCAGCGCATGACGGCACGCGTGTACTCGGGGTCCATCGTGAAGCGCGTGCGGCGGTAGTCGAGAGAGGCCCCCAGGCGCCGGAACTGGATCATGATCGTGCCGCCGTAGCGCTCGAGCCACTCCTGCGCGTAGGCGTCGAATCCCTCCCGGCCGAGGTCGCGCTGCGTCTTTCCCTCCTTCGCGAGCGCGCGGCCGGTCGCGGCCCAGGTCGAGATCCCCGCATGGTCGTACCCGGGCTGGAAGAGCGTGTTGAACCCGCGCATCCG
>WNGB01008692.1_pt1 | contig 14380 bp, 18 predicted proteins | sample 5400681 | NCBI WGS metagenome assembly WNGB01 (sample SAMN13153367, study PRJNA577476) | soil metagenome | isolation source: 115 cm soil or saprolite under grassland replicate 2 | place: USA:California | collected 2016-06-15 | reverse complement strand
ATCTTCAATGTTCTCGGTTGTTAGAAATGGCCGCCGGCTACGTATGATCTGACGCAAGCGCGGTACGATCGCCTCCAACAATTGAACATACGCGTGCGTGTCGCCGCCCTGTGCGGCCTGCATCAGCGTCGCGAGAGCACGATCTTCCAATCGTTGCTTCATGCTCGACCGATATACGTCGAAATTTTGCAGCGGCCGAACACATCGTCGTGAATTGAGCAGGTGTAACCTGCCCTCTGCTCGATACCAATTCCATTGCAAGTGAGCAATGACACTCGTCTCGAAATGGGAGGCTACGACCATGACTACCGAGATGGTGATCGCACTATTTGCGGCGCTTGTCTTCGGTGCCGCCACAACGGCGATAGCGATAATGAACTACGAAGCCAACGCCTCTCTGGCGGCGCTTGCCCCAAAGAGCGCGCTTACGGCGACCTGTGCCCAACATTGGCTGGCAGAGTACGACGCCGGTCGACCGGTCGTTTTTCGAGGGCAGCCGACACGAACCTGTACGCTCCGATGAAGCAGTGCTCGCGCTGTCAGCCGGATCGAACACGTCATCGTGAACCGAGGCGAACGTAACCTCCCTTCTGATCATGACCAAGTCACTCGCAGGTGAGAACGCGTGTGCTCACCACGAAACAGGAGATACAGCCATGTTGAACAAGACCGTGATTGCTCTTTCAACCGCCATATTCGTGACCGCGTTCGCGGCACCGGCGACGGCGGCACGATATTGCGCATACTATTCCCACGGCGGCACAAACTGCGGCTTCAATTCGATGCAGCAGTGTAGGGCGGCTCTCAGCGGGATGGGCGGTGTCTGCTCTCGCATCGGATAGCGGGGGCAAATAATTCGGCAATCGAGCAGGCCCCGCTCGAATGCCGACGCGCGGCCGGCCAAGAGCCGGCCGTTGCCTTTTCATCGACTCAGGCTTCGCGGTTCGCCGCATTACATCCAGCTCTTGCTGGGGGATCGAGCACGGTATCGTGAATTGAGCGAATGTAACTTCCCTCCCTCGCAGGGCAAATTCGATTGCACACGAGCAACCACGCTCATCATGAGCAGGAGATTCGACAATGTTCACCAGGATCACGCTCGCCCTTTTCGCCGCGCTTATCGTCGGTACAATCTCTGTGGCCCTGGCGATGACGCACGGCAAGACCAATGCCTCGCAATCCGTCACCAAGTTCCGATCGACCGCACAGGCCGGCGCGGACAAGACGTGGGAAAAGGCGTGCTTCGACCGGGCTTCGGGGGGCATCAACGGACAACTTCCCATCGTCTATTGACACACGAGTTCGCCGCGATGTCGCGGCTATGATCGCCGGTTCAGGAAAGGTCGTGGGATATATGCCGGGAGCCGCCGATTGGGCGTCCGAGGCAGCGCACGAGCTTCTCGATCATCTCTACCGATCTTGAAACCGCGCTCCCCGCGTCGACATGTTGCCATCCACACCGCGATCCATGTCGACGAGCGGCCGGCCTTCCGGCCGGCCGCTTTCCTATTGCCGGGCTCGCGAGATGCAAGCAAGCTCGAATCATGCCGATGTCGATTCCGAGACCGTTTGCTGCCCTGGCCGCGATCGTCACCGTGCCGGGGGGAACCGAGGTCGCAATAGCACTCTATCGGTCAATAGCTTCGACGAGAGGTATAGCGGTGGCCGCCGTGCCCGCCTGAAATTTGCAGTTCGGCGTGTAACCTTTTCGATGCCCCCAACTAAGCGACATTTCGCCGGCCGATTTCGGTCGCGCTTCGCATGAGGGAAACATCAGCATCATGCCTTCGTTCCTATTGAAGGCCATATTCGGCCTCGCCGCTATCGCGACCTTTTCGTATGGCGCAAGCGCCGCACAGCCCTTCGACCCCACGGCGTTCCAACAGGCTCAGGCGGCCGGCAAGACGGTCCTCATCGACGTCACGGCTCCGTGGTGCCCCACGTGCCGGCAGCAGAGACCGATCATCCAAGCCATCGAGAAGGAAAATCCGGGGCTCGTCGTCTACGAGGTCGACTTCGACACCGCCAAGGACGTGCTGAAGCGATTTCACGTCCAGCATCAGAGCACGTTGATCGTTTTCAAAGGCGCCAAGGAAGTCGGCCGATCGACCGGTGATACTGATACCGCTGGCCTTCGCGCTCTAGTCGCGAAGGGATTGTGATGATGCCCGAGCTTGGCGGTCTTGCACTCGGTTACGGAGCGGGCGCGTTGTCGACCTTGTCTCCCTGTGTGCTTCCACTCCTGCCGATCATCCTGTTGGGCGCGCTCGAGCAACACGCATGGGGCCCGGTCGCCCTCGTCGCTGGGCTATCCGCTTCGTTCGTCGGTATCGGAATTCTTGTTGCTTCGCTCGGCTTCAGCATCGGACTCGATTCGACGGTGCTGCGTGTCGCTGTCGCTGCCCTTATCGTTGGCATGGGCGTTGTTCTTCTCGTTCCGGCACTTCAGACGGGATTTGCGCTTGCTACCGCGCCAGTCGCGACTGGCGGCCAAGCGTTGATCGACCGAGTCAAGCCGAATGGGATCGGCGGCCAGGTCTTGCTGGGCATGCTGCTCGGAGCGATCTGGTCACCCTGCTCCGGCCCGACGCTCGGCGCAGCGATAGGCCTCGCGGCTCAGAGCGAAACCGCCGGCCGGGCGGCGATGATCATGGCGTCGTTCAGCCTTGGGGCCGCGACGCCGATCATGGCGCTGGCCTACGGCTCGAGGCGAGCGATCGCTACCCGACGCGATTGGTTGGCGCGCGCATCGCGGATCGCCAAGCCCGTCATGGGCGCGACGCTTATTGGCGTCGGCGGCCTCGTCCTTACCGGCTTCGACAGGATCGTCGAATCGGCCCTGACACGTGCCATGCCGGATTGGCTGGTTACCGTGACGACGCGGCTGTGAAGCCACGTCGATGTTCAACAGCAACGATGGAGATACTGCCATGACTGCCCTCAAGAAATCGCTTCGGACGCTCGGATCGATCGCCGCGGTCGGCGGCATGCTCGCAGCAACGCCGCTGCCGGCGACCGCGCAGAAAGCAAATCCCTGCGCGCCCAAGGCCAAGGCCGCCAATCCCTGTGCCGGCAAGAAGGCCGCGAATCCGTGCGCGCCGGGGGCGAGGAACGCGACAAATCCTTGTAAGCCAGCCAATCCCTGCGCACCAAAGAAGTAGGCTCGATTGGATGATCGCGCGTCTCGTTCACAGATGGTCGCGCCGACGGTCGAAAATTCAGATCAGGGCCGGCGGTCGGGATGACCGACCGCCGCGTCCTATCACAGGTCGTGAGCGGCACTGGCAAGCTCGAGAAGCTCGACGGCGCTGGAACGCTTCATTTGATTCCAACCGGTCCGGCGGAACGTCGTTTCGTTCTGGAGGTCGAGTTAGTCCAATAAGATGGGTGCGAACATGTCGCAGCAAATCGCAATGTCGGCAATACCGGCTGCCACGAACCGGTCGTCCTCGAACCTGTCAAGAGAAGCGCTGCGGCGCATGGCGGATGCAGGCGTGAAAGTGGTCGACTGTATCCGCGACCTCCATGCCTGCGGAAGCAATCTAGTGACCGAAGTATTGCGTGGGAGCGGCGACTTTGCCGAATGGGAGCATTACCCTCCTGATGACGTGCATGATCCGAGGTCACGCGCTCAGTATTATTTCCATGCCCATCCGCCCGACGACCGGGACGATCCGGACTATGGGCATTTCCATACCTTCATGAGGGCGGAGGGGATGCTCAGCAGAAGTCGTCGCGTGGACGCGAAGGACGCCATTCTCGCCGCGGACGATAACAACGCCCTGTCGCACCTGATTGCGATTTCAATGTCGCCGAGCGGAATGCCAGAGCGGCTGTTCACGACCAATCGTTGGGTCACAGGGGAGATATGGTACAAGGCGGCGGACATTATTGCCGTGCTCGATCGATTCATCATCGATCTCGATCATCCTTCTCGACTGGTCAATGAGTGGCTCACGGCCATGTTCGTTCTATTCAGGCCGCAGATCGAAGAACTCCTGATTGAGCGCGACCGAGTGATCCTCCAGTGGCAAGCGGACCATTCGAACGCCGATGTCTTTGAAGACAGACGTTTGGAGATCGTATCTTCGATCGAGATATCTCTGCACAACCAAATCGAATGGCTGGATCGTCAACTCGACGCAAGCTAGCGGCCGTGCCTCCGCGGGCCATTACAATCAAGCGGAATGCGTCGGCGACACGTCCAATGCCATAGAAGGAGGATGACAATGCCGTTCCTTCCGTCGCTGCCGAAGGGTGCGAGCCTCCTGAACCTGTTCAAGGCATTTCCGGAGACGAGCATACCTTTGATCCAATTTCATGAGGTGCTCTTGCGTGGCCCGTCGCCGTTTGCGGAAGGTCAGCGCGAGCTGATAGCGACCTATGTTTCCGGATTGAATCACTGCCGGTATTGCCATGGTGTCCACAGCGCGACGGCAGAGCTCCTGGGCATCCGGCACGAACTGGTGGACAGCCAGCTCGATATCGATACGGCCGCCGTCGATGAAAAGATGCGGCCGGTCCTGCGCTACGCACGCAAGCTCACGGAACAGCCGAGCAGCCTCACACAAGCGGATGCCGACGCGATTTTCGCCGCTGGCTGGGATGAGACTGCCCTCTACCACACGGTAGCGGTGACGGCGCTCTTCAATCTGATGAATCGGCTCGTTGAAGGAATGGGAATCGAGCTTGACCCAGTCTACGTCAAGCCGGCATCCGAACGTTTGGCCAAGAGCGGCTATCTGCCCCTGATAGACATGCTTTCAAAATGACGGCGCAAAGGAACTCCTCATCCAATCATTTCGGGACGAAATGTGATATTCTTGTTGCGCCGCAAACGATCGAGGGACGATGCTGTGAGATATCCGCTGTCGCGCCTTCGACTGGCTGCGGCGGTGCTTGCGAGCCTCGTCGCAGTCGGATTGGCTCCAGCGAACGCTCAGACCTATCCCTCCCGGCCGATCAAAATCATCGTGCCGACGCCTCCAGGCGGCGTAGCCGATCTTCTCGCGCGGACGCTCGCTCAAAGGCTGAGTGAAAGTGGGAAAACCACCATCGTTGAAAATCGTGCCGGAGGCGCCGGCGTGGTCGGCGCCGAAGCCGCAGCGAAGTCGCCACCTGACGGTTACACCGTGTACATGGGGTTGCATCAGACCCAATCTGTCTTGCCGCACCTGATCACGAAGCTTCCGTACGATCCCGTCAAGGATTTCATCCCCGTCATTCATATCGCGACGTCGGCGACCATCCTGGTTGTTCATCCCTCCGTTCCGGCCCGTTCGGTGCAGGAACTGGTTGCCTACGCGAAATCCAATCCGGGGCACGTGACCTACGCCTCACAAGGCAACGGCAGTTTGGGACACATTGGTGGAGCGCTGTTCAAGCAGATTGCAGCGATCGACATTGTGCACGTGCCTTATCGCGGGGCGGCGCCGGCCATCCAGGACCTCATAGCCGGCCATGTCTCCATGATGTTCGACATCGTTCCGCTCGCCATGCCGCAAATAGCGGCCGGCAAGGTTCGTGCCCTCGCGGTCACGACGCCGCTGCGGGTCTCGGTGGTTCCCAACGTACCCACGATGACGGAAGCCGGCCTACCGGGAGTACAAGGTGGTCCATGGTTCGGCCTGCTGGTGCCGGCAGAAACGCCGAGAGCTGCCGTCGAATGGCTGAATGCCGAGACGAAGAAAGTATTTGCCGCTCCCGAGGTGCGCGACCAGTTCATTGCCCAGGGACTGCTGCTTTCCCTCGGCACGCCGGCGGAATTTACCGCCCATATTGCGGCGGAAACGCAGCGCTGGGGCGAGATTGTCCGACAGGCGGGAATCCGCCTTGAGTGAGGAATCCCGTGTCGGGTTACAAGGCCAGAAGGCGGTGGCCCAGGGTCGAGTTTGTGGAACATTTTGGCCGGTGAAGACGCCTGTGCGGTTTTCTCGTAGCCGAGCGGTGAGGCAAGCCTTCAACATCTTTTCAATTGGACCACGGCTCGTTGAGGTGATCGGAGAGCAACTTTGGACGCGCTGCGCGTTTGCGCCGGCTTCGCCGTTGGCTTGATGCTTTGCGCGGTCTTGCTGTTCGGGCCCCCGCTCGAATGGGGGTCCGCGCACGCACAAAAGCTCGTCGAGATCAAAAAGAAGATCGAAAAGAAAGGTCCGGCGCTCAAAGACCGCCAGAAGCACCAGCAAGAGCGCACCAGCTTCACGGTCGAGGACGAGGAGGCTGCGGTCGTCCCCGGCATTCCGGACGCGCGGACCTGGGGCGACTCGGAGACCGATTTCGCGCGCCTCCTACCGCAAGCGAGCGGGCCGTGGCTGGCGATTTCCGGCGGCGGGTCGGATGGTGCGTACGGCGGCGGCGTGCTCACCGGCTGGTCGGAATCCGGCACGCGACCCGAATTCGCCGTGGTGACGGGGGCGAGCATCGGCGCGCTGATCGCACCATTTGCCTTCCTCGGATCGCGCTACGATAACGAAATCCGCAAGAATTTCACCACCGTCGCGGCGGCCGACATTTTCGAAGATCGGATCACACGCGACAGCCTGTTCGACGACTGGCCGCTCAAGCGCCTGATCGAGCAGCGTGTGACCGCCAAGCTGCTCTCGGAAATCGCCACCGAGCATGCCCGCGGCCGCCGCCTCTATGTTGCAACCACCAATCTCGATGCCGGGCGCCGCGTGGTTTGGAACATGAGCGCGATCGCGGCGCGCGGCGACGACAGGGCGCTCAAGCTGTTCCGCGACGTCCTGCTGGCGTCCTCCAGCATTCCGGGATTCTTTTCTCCCGTCGGCATCGAGGTCGAGGCCAACGGCAAGAAATTCGAGGAATTGCACGGCGACGGCACGCTGACCGCTCCTTTCTTCGTCGTGCCGGAATCGATGCTTTCCGCGAGCAGCACCGCGCGCCCGCCGCTCAGCCAGCTCTACATCATCGTGAACTCCAAGCTCGGGCCCGAATTCAGCATGCCCGACCGTAGCATCGCCGGGGTGCTCGGCCGCTCCATCGCGGTCGCGCTCACCTCGGCGCTGCGCGCGGAGCTCATGCTGATCCAGGCCGGCGCGCAGCGGCACGGCATCGGGCTGCGCATTGCCCATGTCGACGCGGCCTTCAATCATCCCTCGCGCGGTCCGTTCGACGGCAAATACATGCAGGCGCTCTACGACTTCGGCGTCGCGGCCGGCAAGAATGGCACGGCGTTCAAAGACGCGCTGCCCGACCTTTCGCTGCGCGGATCAAACAATACGCGGTAATAGGCCTATGTCCCCAGCAGGCGGCAGACCCCGCCGAGGTTGAAGCCGTGCGGGGCTTATTGAGATAAAATCCCTTTGAAATCGTACAAGACGCCAAGTCGGATAAATCAAGGGCTCAGGTTAAGCCGAGCCGCTGAACACCATTGCACCGCGTTGGCTCACTAGCCAGAGCCGACGAGCTACTTCGGCTTCCATTCGCGCGCCAGCTTTTGGGCCTCTTCAATTGCCTCACGCGACATGTTCCTCGCCACTATATCGCGATTTTGCATGGCGGCTCTGCGACTGCGTGGGTCAGACGCCGGGTAACGGGCGGCAGCAAGATTGAACCATATATGCGCCATGACATTGTTTTGCGGCACACCCTTGCCATCGAAATACAAAATCCCGAGGTTGTACTGCGCCCGAGGGTTATTCCGGTCGGCGGCCAGCTGATACCACTTTGCCGCCTCTAGAAAGTCCTGCGCGACGCCGCAGCCTCCGAAGTACATATCCCCGAGGTGAAACGGCGCGTCAGCATCGCCTTGGTCGGCAGCGCGGCCAAACCATTTGCGCGCTTCGGACTCGTCCCGTGGCACACCGCGCCCAAGGTAGTAAATAAGTCCCACGAGAGTTTGGGCGCGAGCGCTGCCTTGCTCAGCCAGCGGTTGCGAGAGGCGCAGTGCGGTTGCGGCATCGTCATTTTGATAAGCGTTGTAGGCTGCATCGATCGGGTCTGCGGTACCCAACGCCGGAATAAGATCGGCCATCCCTTGCTGTAGCGGCTCCCGGATGACGACAAGCCCGAAGCCCAACGCCACGATGAGGGCGACGACCACTACCGTGCGTGTAGGTTTCCAACGTTGGCCCAGGGCTCGCAATTCGGCAAACGGCGCGCGCCCAGCGTCGACGCCTCGATCTCCATTGGCAATGGACGAGTTGGTCCTGGACACATTGGCAAAGGTCCGTCTAATATGCGCAGTAATCAGATATCCCATCGCGGCGACAAAAAAAGCATACGCACTGATCATTGCAATCAAGGGTACGAAATTGAACTGGCTTCGTTCCATGAGATTGTCCAATTCGGCCTTGCGCCCTTCGCCGGCAATCAGGACCAACAAATTCATCATCTGCGCGCCGGCATTGAGACCTTCGCGAAGCTTCTCGAGATCGATTGTTGGCTTGGACACTGCGTCCTCAACCATCATGGCGCCAGACAGAATTGGTCCGAAATGAAACTCAAATGCAGAAACGGTATTCGCCTTGGTCGCGGAACGCGCAGCTTCAACAAATTGAACCGCCGCGGATTTCACAGTTTCCGCGGGCAAGGCCGCTGCATTCGTAGCAACAAACATCGCAAATTGATGGCTTGTGGAAACGTCTCGCACATGCCGCTCTAGTTCGACATACGTTGAGTTGTCTTGCAGAAGTTCGCGATGCCCATTCGCGATCCTATAGTATTCGAAGGCAAATATCGCGTAGCCACACAATGCAAATCCGATGAGCACCAACATCCATTTTGATATGGAATTCATTGTATGAGCGTTTGACCAGCTGCAATCGCGGATCGAATTACAGGTTTGCCGTGGGATCGCGACCTCGGCCATCTGGAAGGCGACATAGATAGTAGCCGATCGGTTTTCGCGTCACCACTGCGAAAGCGGAGGTGCGACATAGCGTCCGTGGCTCACCACCTTCGCGCCGATCTTGATCAGCTTCTCTTTCAGGCTCGTGAGCGACCAGTCCTAGATCGGCTCGGGCATTGCCAGCGTCCGTAGCTGAGGCTAGGCCCGCTGGCGCCACGTGCACCTCTGAGACATCGGCAGTATTGCGACGGTCTTGGGGAAACAGAGAGCCGGTACCCAGCAAGCGCCGCTCCTGCGGCGAGAAGGCCAACGACTCTTCTTTCTCCGGTCCGGGCCGTAACTTTCGTCTTTGAAGTAGCGAACTAAATGTTGTGTCGAGAATAATCGGATTGCGCGGAGTGCTGCTTCGAAGATCGGTTGATAAAAACGAGATCGCTGACGCTACGTATGAGCCACTCGACTGCAATGGTGGAGATGGGTTCTAATGGGCTGGATGCTCGACGCCGTCGGGCGCGCGATCGCCCGCTACCTGGACCAGCCAGAGCCCGGGTATGAACCGTTCACCCCGGCCGATTTCACTGCGCTCGTGGCCACAATTCAAACGGGCGATGTGCTTTTGGTGGAGGGCAACAGCCGAATTTCTGGCGTGATCAAGTATTTGACGCAATCAACCTGGTCGCATGCCGCTCTCTATGTCGGGCCGATGGTACCCAAAGATTGCCGCGGTACCGAGCCCCATAGTCTGATAGAAGCGAATCTCGGCGACGGGGTCGTTTCCGTCCCGCTTTCGAAATACCTCAAGTTTCACACCAGGATCTGTAGGCCGGTCGGCTTGTCCCGTGAACATTGCGAACGCGTTTGCAGCTACGCCATCGAGCGTATCGGCTTCAAATATGACCTCAAGAATATCATCGACCTCGTGCGCTACCTGGTTCCCTTGCCGGTACCGCAACGCTGGCGCCGACGGATGATCGCGCTCGGCTCGGGCGACCCGACGCAACTCATCTGTTCGGGAATGATCGCGCAAGCCTTCCAGTCGGTGCGTTATCCGATCTTGCCAAAGATTACTCTGGTCGAAAGCGGTTCCGCGCGCCGGGAAATCATGGAAATCCGACATTCGTCGCTCTTCGTACCACGCGATTTCAACATTTCGCCCTATTTCGCGGTGGTCAAGCCCACAATTCAGCAAGGATTCGACTACCGGGCTGCGCTGTGGATGGACATGGAGTCTGGGCAGGGCTCCGGCACATTTGAAGTCGCGAAATTGGGAGCCGCAGCAAATATGTAGGCAAATTATCAAAGGGAGCCTTTCCAAGAAGCGCTTCACGGCCGTACGCCCCGAATTTTCACGGTTCCGGCAGTAACCTTTTTGCGCTCTGGTCCCAATCTACTGGGAGTAGGCCTACTTGGCTTGCGAGGGTTGCCGTGCCCCGGCGCCCTATCATCCAACCACCCTCGGAGGGATTCAATGAGCAAACGTGTATTGATCGCCTCAGCGCTCGCAGCAGCGGTCGCCGCCCCAAGCCTGGTTTCAGCGCAGACACCTGCGCCGGCACCAACTTTCAAGGCCGAAAAGTGCTACGGCCTCGCCAAGGCAGGCAAGAACGACTGCGCCTCGACCGGCAACAATTCGTGTGGCGGCACGTCGAAGGTCAATGCCGATCCGAAGGCCTGGATCTACGTCCCGGAAGGCTATTGCGACCGCATTGTCGGCGCCAGCAAGACGCCAAAGGCCTGATCAGGTATGGGTGGCCGCAGTCATGACATCGAATCGCCACATGCCGATCGGCGCGGGCGTCGGTCTTAGGCTTCCGCACATCGCGGAGGTGGCGGCCACCCGACCGCTAGCCGCGTGGTTGGAGATCCATCCCGAGAATTTCCTTGCCAACCCGCATGCCACGGAGCTCCTGATTGAGATCTCGCAGCAGTATCCGATTTCCATTCACACGGTGGGCGTCTCGATCGGCAGCACTGGCGGGATCGACCATTCGCACTTGAAGCGGGTGCGCGCGCTAATCGAAATGGTCGACCCGATTCTCGTGTCAAGTCACCTCGCGTGGTCTACGCACGAGGGCGAATATCTCAACGATCTCTTGCCCCTACCCTACAACGAAGAAACGCTGCGTCTGATCGTGGCGCATATCGACGAGGTCCAGGAGGGTCTGGGACGGCCCTATCTTGTGGAGAATCCGTCGAGCTATCTTGGCTTCGACACGTCGACGATGAGCGAGCTCGAATTCCTCTCTGAGCTCGTGCGCCGAACCAGGTGTCAGCTGCTGTGCGACGTCAGCAACGTATATCTCAGCGCCCATAATATGGACTACGATCCCTATTGGTACATCGACGGGTTGCCAGTCGAGGCGATCGGTGAGCTGCATCTTGGGGGTTTCACAGCCGAGGAGGACGAAGCAGAGCCCGGCGCCAAGATTCTCATCGATACGCACTCTGCCCGGATAGCCGAGCCTGTATGGGACCTTTACGCCCACGCGGTCCGGCGCTTCGGTCCGAGGCCGACATTGATCGAGTGGGACAACGACATCCCGTCATTCGCCACTCTGTTGGCCGAGGCCGCGCGCGCGGACGAGGTCGTAGCGCAAACGCTAGTTCAGGAGCCGCGCCGTGCCCTCGTTGGCTGAGACGCAGTTGCGGCTTCGCCACGCCGTCGGCGGCGGTGATACCGCCAGCATCGTACCCCTGCTCATTGGGGGACGCGATCCCGAACGACGCCTCGCGATCCATCGACGGCACTATGAATCGAGCCTCATGTCAGCGATCCGGACGAAGTTTCCCGCGACCGCGTGGCTCGTCGGATCCCCATTCCTGGATGAAGCCGCCAAGAAATTTGTCCGGCAACATCCGCCCGCCGCCCCCTGCATCGCGCAATATGGTGAGGAGTTTCCCCGCTTTCTTTCGAGCTGTCTCGGCGCTGCACGCGTGCCATATGTTCATCCGTTCGCAGAACTTGAATGGCATCTCGGCCAGGTCGCGATTTCGGTCGACCGGCCCGCCCTGACCCTTGAGGATTTTTCAAGGGTCGAGACCAATGCCCTCGTGGACGCAGGCCTCACGCTGCAAACAGGGCTGCGCTATCTGCATACGTCATGGCCGGTGGACGACTTGATGAAGCTCTATCTGAGCGAAACGGCGCCCAGCGAGTATCGGCTCGCACCTGCCGATGTCTGGCTCGAGGTGCGCGGCGCACGCAGTGAGTTCCAGATCAATCGTCTCGATGCGGCTGAGTTCGTCTTTCGCAAGGCCATTCTAGACGGCCAGTCGATCGGAGCTGCCGCAGAGGACGCGCTCGGCGCGAATGCTGAGTTCGATATCGGTCGCGCATTTACGATGCTTGTCACCAGCGGACACGTCCTCGCGATCACGTGACCGAGGAGGCAAACCATGACCGCCGCCGGCCATGCCATCGAATATGCTTCGACTGTACGCGTTTGGCTCGAATCCGCGCGCATATGGCTCGCGCGGTTCCCGCTCTCGATCATTCAGCTTGCAATGAGGATCGCAGTTGGAGCGGTATTCTTCAACTCAGGGTTACTCAAGATCAATTCTTGGGAGTTCGCGATCAAGCTGTTCCAAGATGAGTACAAGGTGCCATTGCTGGATCCCGTGTGGGCGGCCCGCCTCGCCACGTTCAACGAGCTGACGTTCTCCGTCCTCTTGGTCGTTGGTTTGGCGACGCGCATTGCCACATTGCCTCTGCTGGGAATGATCGCTGTAATCCAGCTGTTCGTTTATCCACAAGCGTGGACCGAACATCTGCTCTGGGCTTCGATCTTGGTCTTCCTGCTGACCCGGGGACCGGGGGAATTGTCGCTCGACCATCTCGTCGAGCGATGGATTGTGAAGGAAGGACGATTGCCAAGCTGAACTCGGCCACCAAGTCATGTCTGAGGAGCGGCCACCATGATCCGATAATCAAGAAGGCGTCACGTCGAACGGGCGGCATTTTATTCGACCACCGCTTTGAGATCGACGCTCCTCGAGCGTGTTGACTTCGAGCACCTGCCATCTTCATCAACGCGCCTCACTATGGGGGCCGTCAACGTTCGAGCAGGCCGGATGCATTATTTCGACAGCCGTGACATGACCATCTGCCCTGAGCATGTGTTGGGTTCCAGCGCCCGGCCCCCGGCATTTCCAGCAGTTTGCATCGACGGCGAGTGTCCTACTCGATCAAATTCCATTCCGCGACGCCCGACAACAGGCAGGATAGTCGTCAAACAGCAACAACAGATCGCAATGATCCTTGGGTCCATGGGTGACACGATGAAGATTTCTCCCAAGTCGCTGCGCGCCTGTCCGTGGTACCTTCAACCTCTATTTTGGCTTCAGCGCCGCAAATTTGGAGCCGTGCTCGATTCTGCTCGGCTATGGGCGCGCTCGCCCAAAGTCTTTCTGGGAGTTGCGTTTCTCTACGGCATGCTCGACCGTAAGAGCTCACCGTTGCCTCCCCTCTTGCGGTCACTCGTTACAGTGCGTGTCTCGCAGCTCAATGGCTGTCCTTTCTGCATCGATGTCAATTCTGCCACGCTCCTGAAGCAAGGCGTGCCGCTCGGCAAGATCGAAGCGCTCGACCAATGGCGACAGAGCGACCTGTTCAGCGAGCACGAACGAATTGCACTCGAGTACGCCGAGATCGTCACGCTACGCTGCAATGCAGTCGACAATGAATTGATGGAGCGGTTGAAGGGACAGTTCGATGACGACGCCATCATCGAGCTGACTGCCCTGATCGCGTTCCAAAATCTGTCAAGCAAGTTCAACAGTGCCCTGGGGCTGCCACCCCAAGGGTTCTGCAAGATTCCAACGCGCGTCACTTCGTGATCGATCCTCGGAGTGCTAAAAGGCACAGTTCGCCGCTCCGTGCCACGAGATCAACCTCTCGACGACGTGAATGGAATCTTGATTGTCTTTTGGGCTAAGACTTGATCGCGTTGCAGGCTGCCGTTCTGATCCATGGAGGCGGAAGCGGCCGAACCGGCTCGACAACTGCTGCCAAGCGCTCAATGAGTTTCTCGGTATCCATGGTCACGACTCTTTGGTCAACGCCTTGCGAAGGGTCGCCATTGCGCGGTGAACAGAAACTTTAAGCGCGCCGATACTTGCCCCACTCGCGGCAGCGGCCTCCTTCAGCGACATTTCGCGCAGCTTCAACATCTCGATGGCCTCCCGCTGCCCGGGTGGAAGATCCCGGATCGCCTGCCTCAGCGCCTCTGGATCATGGGATCCCCAGTTATCTATGTTCGTTCCTTCCTCGGAGAAGGTTACAGGCAAATTCTCAACCTGAACCTCGTGGGCGGCCCGTCGTGCATACCGTCGCGCCCCCTCTGCCAACCGATTCCGCGTAATCCCCATCAGCCAGGGCATGAACGGGCGTTGCGGGTCATAGGTTGCCCGGACGGCGTGCAGAGAAAGCAACACATCTTGCGCAAGATCTTCAATGTTCTCGGTTGTTAGAAATGGCCGCCGGCTACGTATGATCTGACGCAAGCGCGGTACGATCGCCTCCAACAATTGAACATACGCGTGCGTGTCGCCGCCCTGTGCGGCCTGCATCAG
>WNGB01008690.1_pt1 | contig 14381 bp, 11 predicted proteins | sample 5400681 | NCBI WGS metagenome assembly WNGB01 (sample SAMN13153367, study PRJNA577476) | soil metagenome | isolation source: 115 cm soil or saprolite under grassland replicate 2 | place: USA:California | collected 2016-06-15 | reverse complement strand
GACAACAACCGGCTCACAATTCAGCCGAGCGGCGTCTGCTGTCCCGCGAAGGTTCGAGTGGCGCTGCGCAACGGGACGTCGCTCACCTCTTCGAGGATGAGTTGACATAAGCGGCTATGGTTCGGCCGCACCTCAAGCCAGAACGGGCCGTGGTTGATGATCTCCAGCGTGATGTAGCCGGCGAAACCGGCGTGGATGGTGGGTGCAGTGATGTGGGCTGTCAGACCCAACCGTGCCTGCTTGCTTCGCCCCTCGACACGGGCTGCCAGTTTGCCCTTTTCGGGTAGATGGATGTGTTCCAGGGTACTCACCAACACGAGTCTCCCCGGAGGAATGGCCACCACGCCATCCGCGTTGGTCGGCAACGGCTCCATCAGGGACAACAGGTCGGTGAGATGGACGCGATCCAGATCAAGGTGGAACCGGCCGCTCGGCGTCTTCAAAGCGGGGTTCCAGACGAGGAAATTTTTCCCGACGCGGAGGTCCAGTGCCGAGGACGAATACTGGTCCGGTTCCGGCGCGGGATCGATGGTCACCCGTCTTTCTCGGATGGCCGCCTCGATGTGGTGATCACAGAGAATCAAAGCGTGGCCTCCTCCTCCAGCACTTTGTCCTTGTCAATCAGCAAATAGGTGCCGACCGGCTGGGCGAACTGAGGCAACAGGATCAGCGCGAGGCCGTTCTCAATCTTCGCCCGGGAGACGCGCACCCAACCGTTGACCGGGTGCCCGCGCGTGGGCGTCCCCTCCAGGCGCGGTACCTCCCGGTCTGCCGCGAACATTTGCACCTCAAACGTCTGGCCCGGGTTTTTCGGATCGGCCGCATCGATGAAGACCAGCCACTCGTTTGGAAACATCCCCGGTTCCACCCGGCAGGGAATGAGAGCGCGAACATGGAGCTTCACCGGCGCTTCGGAGTTCTTGTGCAGTTCTGGCATGGTTGCTCCGGATAATGTCTTCGAGGTTTGGCCTGGCCTGAGCTTATGCTACCGCCCGTTCGCGTCGGCGGTCAAGCGCACCTTGATCCGGTCGCTCAGCAGCGACAGCCCCGCCGCCGGCAACGCCACCGCCAACACCTGCACCCACTGCAACAGCGTCAGCGGTTCCAACCGGAAGAAGTCGTACGACGGCGGCAAGTACAGCGCCGCCAGGTACAGAGGCAGCGCCGCAAGTGCCACCCAGGGAACTTGGCGTCGCCGACCAGCGGCTCACTCTCGCCGTCCTTCAGCGCTCGCAGGAGTGCCGTGATCCCAAGGAGCACCAGCAGCGATAACAACAGGGTCCGCTGTGTCCGCACCGGGTCGCGCCAGACCTGCACAGACAGCAGCAGGATCGTCAGCCCCGCCAGCGCGAACACGAAGCCGGTGCGCAGCGCGAACCAACCGACTTCACGGAGAAAATCGCTCCGCGTTGGTGCTCGTGAGCGCTCGCGGCTCAGCGCGATCACCAGCGCCGGCATGCCGATCACCAGCCAGTTCAGCAGCGTCACCTGCTGCGGCATATACGGGAACGGCAGGCCGAACAGACCCACCGCCCCCGGCAGGATCAGCAGCAGCGAATAGACGTTCTTCGTCAGGAACAGTTTCGCCGAGCGGCGCACGTTGCGCAGGATCGTGCGGCCTTCTTCCAGCGTCTCCGGCAACAGGGCGAAGTTGTTGTTCTCCAGTACCAGCCCCGCAACGGTCTTGCTCGCCTGGCTACCCTCGCCCATCGCGATACCCAGGTGCGAATTCTTGATCGGCAACACGTCGTTGACGCCGTCGCCGATCATCGCCACGAACCGCCCGCGATCCTTCAACGCCTGGACGATTTCCACCTTTTGCTGGGGCGATACTCTGCCAAAGACACTCCGCTGGTCGATCAATTCGGCCTTGTTGGGCGCGGCGGCCAACTGATCGCCGGTGATGACCGGGTCGCGGGCCAGCGGTAGCTTGAGGTGGGCGACCGTCGCCCGCACGGTCTCCGGGTTGTCGCCGGAGATGACCTTGAACGCGATGCCCTGCGCCGCCAGCGCCTCCAGCACGGAGCCAGCCTCGGGTCGCAGTTCGTCGCTCAGGGCCACCAGCGCCAGCGGTTCCAGCGGGAAGGCGTCGAGAGTGTCGGCGAATGGCGCCTTGCGCGGACTCTCGGCGAACATCAGGATGCGCAGCCCCGTGGCGAGCAACTCCTTCCAGACGGCCTCCCAGCCGCCGGCGGCCGGATCGCTGAGATGGCCGCGTAGTGCCTCGCAGGCTCCCAGAACTAATGTCCGCTCCTCCTGCCCATCACGGACACGGACGGCGCTGTACCGATTTTGCGACTTGAACGGGAGCTGATCGAGCAATTCGACCTGCACCTCGCCCAGCTCTGCCCGGAACGCCTGCACGTTCTTGTTCTTCTGATCGACCGACGCCGACGCGAATAAACGCAGTCGCCGCCGCACCTCTTCCTCGCCGACGTTCGCCGCGAGGCTGCGGATCTGATCGAGTTTGAGGCGGTTGGTGGTGAGCGTGCCGGTCTTGTCGGTGCAGACGACATCGACGGCGGCCATCGCCTCGACGGCGTGCAACCGCTGGACAACGGCCCCGCGCCGGCTCATGTAGACGGCGCCGATAGTGAAGGAGATGGTCGCCATCAGCACGAGGCCCTGCGGCACCATCGACGTGATGGTGGCGGCGATGCTCCGCACCAGTTCGCGCTCGGATTCGCGGTCGGTCGGCGCGCCGTGGGCTAGCCAGACGCCCACGAACAGCAGGCACAGGCCGACCGCGGTGAGCGACAGGATCTGGATCAGCCGGTCAATGACCTTCGTCAGGGGGCTGGCGGTGTAGCTGTAGCGCCGCGCCTGGGCGGAGGTGCTCTGCGCGAACGCCTCGCTACCGACCTTCGCAGCGCGGTAGGCCCCCTCGCCGGCAACGCAGATGCTGCCGGAGAGGAGTTGGTCGCCGGGCTGGCGCCGCACCGGATCGGACTCGCCGGTAAGCAAGGCCTCGTCCACCTCCAGGAAGCGTGCTTCCAGCACGGGGCCATCGGCGAGGACCGCATCACCGGTACTGAGGAGAATGCAATCATCCAGCACAATCTCGCTGGCCGGGATCTCGTGGAGTTGACCGTCGCGCAACACCCGCGCACGCGATTCGACCAAAATGGCGAGTTTGTCGAGATGGCGCTTGGCGCGGATCTCCTGAAACAGACCAATGGCGCTGTTCACGATGGCCATGCCGCTGACGGCGATGCTTTCCTGATAGGCGCCGAGCACGACGAGGGCGATCGCCGCGGGAACGACCATCGCGTTGAACCAGTTGAAGAGGTTGCGCGCGACGATCTGGGCATATTCGACCCAGTGCTCCTGCGACGTGCGGTTGACCTGGCCGCGCTCAATGCGCTCCGCCACCTCGGCGGCAGTCAGTCCCTGGAGTTTCGTGTCGCTCATGAACTTTGGCCACCTCTTTCTCGCCCTTCCCTGGGCCCCGCTTGCGGGTTAGCAGTCAGGTGCCTGCTAACCCGCAAGCGGGAAAACCCCTCTCCCCCAAGGGGCGAGGGGAGAAGTCGGTTCTCCGTTGCCAACGGCAGGCGCACAGTTTACCGTTAGAGCATCGTCCGTCCACCTCATGCAACCCCGATGCCACGAGCGAGCCTCACCATGCGCTACCGACCCTACGCCTCCGATGACCGCCCGGCCTGCCTGGCGATCTACGATAGCAACGCCGAGCGCTTCTTCGCACCGGGCGATCGCGAGGTGTTTATCGCCTTTCTGGAGAGGAAACAGGGCTTCTTCGGTGTGTTGTGCGACGAGTCTGGAGCGGTCGCCGGCTGCGGCGGCATCGGCACGCACCAGGACGGCAAGCTGGCCGTGCTCACCTGGGGCATGATCCATGCGCAACGCCACGGGCAGGGGTTGGGGCGTGCCCTGGCGCTGGCCCGCCTCCGCAAGCTCAGCGACATGACGGAGGTCGAAAAGGTGATTCTCAACACCAGCAACCGGACGGTGGGGTTTTACCTGAAGCTCGGTTTTCGGGTGGCGCGCTTTGTGCCGAACGGCTATCGTGAGGGGCTGGACCGTTACGATCTGGAGATGGTTGTCGATGAGGAGATGCGGCGACAGTTTGGGGCCGCATGAGGGTCACAGGAGAGCCGTCCTGCGGAAGTTAACCCCCCACGTAAGCGGGCAGCCGGAAGACAAAAGTGGCTCCCTGGCCGGGCTGGCTCTCGCACCAGATATTGCCTCCCATGCGTTCCATCAAGTCGCGGGCAATCGCCAGCCCGTACCCAGTCGATGTCTCGCCGCCTGTCGGGACAGGCCCGAGGCGTTCGCCCTTGCGGAACAGCCGCGCCCGTTCCTCGGGTGTCAGCCCTGGCCCCTCGTCCTGCACCGCGCAAACGACGTGGCCTGGCTCAGCTGCGACGCGCACCCAGATCCGCTTGGCCGGCTGAGAAAACTTGATGGCGTTGGACAGCAGATTATCCAGCACCGTGGCCAGAGCGATGCGATCCGCACGGACGAACATCGCCGGGCTCGTCTCTTCGTAGTTGACCTCGATCTGCTTCACCGCGGCGACCGTCTGGTAGTAATCGGAGGCTCGGCGCGCGAGACGGGACAACTCCACCTTCTCCGGGTTGAGCGGCACCTCATGGGCGGCAGAGGCGTGGGTGAGGTGGCGGGCTACGAAAGTCATCACGTCCGTCATGCGCTCCAGGGCGTGCAAGTAGCCGTGAACGTCGGGATCCGCGTGCTTCGCCAGAGCCACGCCCAGCAGCTGGACGCAGCCGGACGTGATGCTCAGGTAATTCCCCAGTATGTGGGCGGTGTAGCGAATCGCGTCCCCGTCAAGCGCCGGCAGCTGACGGAGATACTTCAGCGCCGTCTCCAAATCGGCCTTGGCCGCATCGATCGAGGCAGCGACTTGCTCCTTGGTGTTCATCGGCGCCTCAGACGTCTGGGATCGGGTGAGCGGTTCTCCAGCCGGGATGTTCTCGAAGGGTTCGCCGGAGGAACCTGCGAAAGACCTTGACAGCCTATCCGAAGATGGCGAAGAGGGACAGTGCCCGGCCAACAAGCGAGGCCCTGTGCTCCACTCATCTCCAGTCATCGGGCGCCTGGCCGAAGCGCTTCCGCCAGCGCCTCCGCACGGAAGTTCCGATGCGCCACTTCTCGTTGGTCCGGAGCACACAGCGCGTCAAGCCCTTGAGGTGCGGCGAGGCGAGGGCCGTTTCGGCTGCGGCGTCGGTGAACGTTCGCGAATGCTCCAGTTCCAGCACGCGCAACCCCTCCAGGTGAGGCGAAGCGGCCAGGATGGCGACGGCCTCATCGCCGTTGTCGTCGCACTCGAACCAGATCTTCAACGCTTCGAGCGTTCGCAACCCCGGCGCGGCCGCCAGCGAGTCCACCGTTTCCAGGTCGGCGATGGAAGCGCTGCTGTCGAGCGTTCGGAGCCGCAACCGCTCCAGGACGGCAATCAAGCAATCGAAGGCGTCGTCGCCGAGGTCGGCGGTGCTGTCGTTCTCGATCTCCAGTTCGCGAATCACGCCGAGATCCGGCAGCGCGTCGGCGTAGAGGATGACGGCGTAATCCTGAACCGTGACCTTCTCGACGAAACCGCGACGAAACTCCGCTTCGTCGAACAGCGGGGCCGAGCAGGTGCAGCCGAAGTAGTCGTATTCGTCCTCCATGCGGCGCTCAAGTTGGTCCAGTCGCCGCTCGCGGTAAGCTCGGCGCGGATCGCCTGCCGGCAGCCGGTCGCGCTCATGGGCAGCGCGAATGCCTTGCGACACCAACTTGCAGAAGTCGTGTCCCTGCGTGTTGCCGCAAGACTTCTTCGGGTGCTGCAGCCACCGAGCGAACGCCAGGGTCGTCCACTCCTCGCGGTGGGCCGCGAGCAGTTCCTCAACCCGATCCGAGAGGGCCTGTGGCGCATCGGCGCCCTGGCGGGCCAGTTCGCACTGCAGGCGAATGAACTCGGCGCGAATGCGATCCGCCGCGTCGCCGTGTTCCTCCAACCAATCGGAATAGGCGAGACGCGGCCCATCCTCGTCCGGGTTGTCATGGATCGCTTGAAGCAAGGCGTCTACGTCGGTCATGAGTGATGCTCCTGGGTTACCGTCCGTACGGCCTGCCCGCTTCAGGGCGACAGGCCCACACGCTTCGCCAGGCGTTCCACTGACCGGCGCGCTTCCTCGGTGACGCGGTGCCCCGGCGCCCCGCGGGCCAGCCCTTCGAGAATCTGGCGGGCCTCGGCGTTGCCGATCCACTCCAACACCTCGACCGCCCGTAGCACTTGCAGCACCTCGGGCGCGGCGGCCATGCCTTCCAGCCGATCCAGCAACCGCTCCAGGCGACGGCCGGCCTCCAATGATGGCGAGCCGGCGAGTTTATCCCGGATCGCCGTCATCGCCAAATCGCCCAGTTTCTCCAGCGTTTGCTCCGCTTGCTGCCGTGTCGCGAACTGCTTGTGATCGAGGTCGGCCAACAGCCGCTCCAGCTGAGCCTTGTCCACGGGTGGTATGGGTCGCAGCCGCGGCTTCAGGAAGGCAACCGTCGTGGCGGGGGTGGATGCCAGCGTCTTCATGGCGCGGTAAGCCCGCACCGCGTCGTCTTTCGCCAATTCGGCCCACAACACTTCGGGCGCGGCCGGGAGCGCGGCTGACTTCGGGGCGGTGGCCAGGCGGCGAACATGGTCCCACTCCCAGAGCAAGACGGTCGTGTCCCGGGCGCCGCTCGCCAGCAGCTTGCCGTCCGGCGAGAAGGCCAGCGCCGTGACGGCGCCCCGGTGCGCCGGGAAGTCGAGCAGTACGGTGCCGGTTGCCACGTCCCACACGCGGATAGCGCCGTCTTGCTTCCCGGCGAGCAGGTGCTTGCCGTCCGGCGAGAAGGCGGCAGTGGACGGAGTGAGCCGCCATCCGCCAAAGACGCGAATTTCCGCACCGCTCTGCACGTCGCGCAACTTGATACTGCTCAGGCCAGCCGCGGCGAACAGCCGGCCATCCGGTGAGCTGGCAAACGACACCACCACACCGTCCAGGGACCGCGCCAGGTGCGGCGGGGGCAGAAAGGGTCCGGGCCTGTTGTCAGCCCACACCCGCCGGCCGATGTCCAGCCGCCAGCGCTCCTGACCGCTGGCCAGCTCCCAGCTCCTGACGAGATACTTCAGGTCGAAGCCGGCCCGCAACGGTCCTCCAGCGAGGAGCAACCGGCCATCCGCGGAGAAGGCCAGCGGATAGGATTCTGCACGCTCCGGATCCTCTCGGCTCTCCTGCTCGCGCGGCGGCGCTGCCCCGAACTGCGGCGACCACACGAACTGGCGTATTTCCTTGCCTGTGATCGTACTCCAGCACTGCACGGCTCCCCGCGGCCCGTTCGCAGCCACGAAGCGGCCGTCTGGGGAATAGGCGAAGGCGGCGTAGCCCAGGCCATCGCCAACGCGGTACAGCAATTTGCCTATATTGCTCTCCCAAATATGAAGTTTGCCGAGCCGCCACAGGCCCGCCACGGTTTTCCCGTCCGGCGCGAACGCCCCGCACACCCGAAATGTCGGCACCTCCCACCACCGGAAGAACCGGTCTTCCTTCCTCTGGCCATCCCGGTCGGTGGTGAACTCGCGCAGCCGCTGGCCGTCCGCCTGCCATAGCGCGAGCGTGCCGTCCTCTGAGCCGGTGAGCATCCGCCCCTGCGGCCCGAAGGCCACGGAGTCGATCTGCTTGCGGTGGCCTTCCGGTTCGCCGATCTCCTTGCCCGTCTGCACATCGTAGCGGACGACGGTGTTGCCAGCCGCCACCGCCAACGTTCGGCCATCCGGCGCAAGAGCCCAGCAGTTTTCCAACGAAACGTCCCAAGCGCGCAGGTCGTTCACTTTCGTCAACGAGAACTGCCGCACTTTCTTTCCCGTCTGCACCTCCCATTGCGCCAGGGAATCCGGACTGAGCAGCGCGAACAAGCTCTTGCCATCGGCAGAAAAGCGCGGCCCCGTGGCTGCGTCCTTGCCCTCAAGCCGGCGCAGTTCTTTCCCCGTGGCAGCGTCGAGCAAGCGAATTGGGTGTTCGTACGTGGCCACGGTCAGCACCTTGTCGTCGGGGGAGACCTGGACCGCCATGACCCACGGCAGCAGGACGCCCAACGACCGCGGCTCCTTTCCCGTGGCCAGGTCCAGAAAGCGAAGTTGCGATTCGACCGGGGGCTTGCCGGACTGAAGGATAACACTACGCGGTTGCTCCGCCGCGAGCAGCATCTTGCCACAATGCGTCAAGGCGGTGGCGCTAAACGTGTTGCCCTCCGCCGGGCCGAACTCATGCAGCGCCTTCCCGGTGAGGGTCACCCGCGACCGCAACCTGGCGCTCTCCCCTTGCCCGTAGTACCACAGCAACAGGAGCCTGCCATCGTGCGACAACCGCGGAGCAACCTCTTCGCTTTGAGCGGCGAACCCGCCGACCTGTTTGCCGGTCGCCACGTCCCTGACAAGCCACTTTTCTCCCTCTCGGCTGAGGAGCATCTTGCCGTCGCCAGAGAGTGGCACCCACCAGTTTCTGACAGATGGCAGACGACGCACTTCCTTGCCCGTCTGGGCGTCCCAGAGATACACGCCGCCCTGGTCGGCGGTCACAAGCAACTTGCCATCGCTCGCGTAGCCGACGAAGTGAACGGCGTCAGGGTGGCGGAAGCGCGTTGTCCCGAGTCGGCCCACCGCCCTCGTGGGCAAGGGGTCGCCGTAGCGGTCCACCCGAGGAGCGCCTTTTCCCTCGGGCGCTTTCTGCTCTCCTGATGCTTGTGCCTCGCCCCGGACCGGATAGTTCAGGCAGATAATCAGGACAACGTGAAGGCAGACAGAACGTGCGCGCATGAGTGGTCCCTCCGTGTCGTGTGTGGCATGGCACCCCGTCCCTGATCCGATTATGCTGATTTCAAAGACCTTATTTAGCGTCGTTTCGTGAGGGTTGTTTGAGGACTTCCTCGGCGAGCCGCGCCACCTCGTCGGGCAGCGGCATCTGGCGGAAACGGTAGATCGCCGCCGGCATCCCCTCCAGGTCGGCGTCGTCGATGCGCAGCTGATCCGACACCGCCAGCAGGAACGGCTCGCGCGCGTGCTTGCGCAGCCGCTCCAGGTGCTTCTCAACGCTGGCGCGCCGCCAGAAGCCCAGCACTTCGAGCAGGACCGTCTTGCCCGTCTTGGTGTGTTGCAGGCGGAAATCGGGCACCCAGAAACCGCTGCCCAGCGGTTGCACGTCCACGTCCGGGGAAATCGTCCACGCCTCGATCCGGCTGCGAAACAGCTCGACGAACATCGCCAGTTCGGGCGGGACGTACATGCCGCTGTCCGGCCGGTCGGACACCAGCCCATCGGCCGCCGACAGCGTGAAGATCTTGGGCTTGCGTTCCGGTCCCCAGCGCAGGTCGGCGCGCAGGTCGAAGTCGCGGCACTGCAGCAGCGACGGCAGGAACAGCGCCAGTTGCAGGCCGTACTTCTGCGTCGCCGTGAACAGACTCATCGGCCCGTCCAGGCGCAGGCAGTAAGCGCCGGGGCCGGTTTCCTCGACCTCGCACACCAGGCGATGGAACTTCACCAGGCGAAAGAGCTGCCGATAGCGCTGCGGCGGCTCGCCGCGGACGTAGACCGTCACGCCCGTCGAACGCAGCAACACCGACTGGGCCAGGGCGACGTTGTAGCGCTGCAGCAGACGCTCGGCGGTGATGTCCTTGAAGCTGGCGAGGCATTGCTCGCTCTTGAGGTCCGCGAGCAGCCCATGATCGACCGCGGCCGCCTCCATGCCAAGGCTCGTCGCCACCTCGGCGAGCACCGCCGCACGGTCAAAGGCGTGCTCGCCCGGCGCCACTTCGCGCCGGCGTGCCGCGGCCGCGGCGCGGAAGACGGCATCACGCAGTTGCTCGGGCGGATGGCCGGAGACGACCTCGAACTCGCAGCGATCCTCAAGCAGCTTGGCCAGGCCGCTGTGTACGAGCTGCGTCGTCGCGTCGCCGAAGGCGTCCCGCAACTCCTCGTCGAGTTCGCCTCGGGTCCGGCCTGTGTGAGCGCGGAACACCTCCAGCAGTCGCTCGGCGACTTCTCGCCATTCGGTATCTTCTACATCGATATAGTAGGGAATAATCTTGTCCCGCGCGTAGCGAACGCGCACCATCTTGCCGGTAAGCACAATGCCTCCCTCCTGATTAGTGGTCAGTGATTGATCTTATGCGGCCGCGGTCAGCTGGCCGGGTAAGGAGCCTGACCGCCGCCAGAAAGCCGGGTGAGCAATCCCGAACGGGTTCATGACCTCGGCGTCAGGGCCTGCAGCACCATGCCGACCGTCGCCCAGTCCGCCAGGCCCTCCCCGAGTAACTCGCGTAGGGTGACCACCTCCACAAAGGTCCGCTCGGTGTCCTCGGTGACGCCGCCGACAACTCCGGTCGCCGCGCGCTCGCGCAGCCCGCTTCTCTCGGCGTCCGTCAATTCCGCCGCGAAGACGTGGCCGTGGTGCGACGACAGCGTGCCGACCAGTTGCCGGCTGCCGACACGACGCAGTTGCTCGCCCGCCAGCAACAACCTTGTCTCCTCGCGAACCTCAGCCAGCGCGACCTCCTCCGGCGACCATCCTGCCTCGGCGTGTGACCCGCCGGGTAACTCGCGGACGAAGCCGTCGGTGGTGCGCGCCGCCGTGCGGAACTCGCGCACCAGGACAACCTGGGTGTCGAGGAGTTTGGCCCCCGGCGGGCGATGGTAGAGGACGACACAGGCAACATCAGGGCGCGACAGCACCCATTCGTTGTCCTTGTAGCGTCCCTCGGCCGCGACCCAGATGCGGGCGTGCAAGACGTGGGCGAAGGTCTGGCGTGTACCCGGCCGGCAGAACGACCAGACCAACCGAGCCTCTTCCAGCGAGTTACCCGCTCTTTTATAACTTTCATACCATGCCTGAAACGCCGGAGTGCGCCAGACGTGCAAGGGAATATGGCGCTCGCCGGCCCGACGCTCGGCGGCATCGGTCGAACCTTCCAGGGCGGCGGTGATGGTCTCGCGCAGCGTGTGGGAGACCGGCACGCCCTCGACACCCGCGAGCCATTGCAGATACTTGTTCTTCGGCGCCGACCGCGGGAAGCCGAGCACCACCTTGCCCGACGTACACCAGCGGCCGAACTCGACGTTGGTCGTCAGCGCCGGCATCCGCTCCAGGTCGCGCGGCACCCAGAACAGAATGCGGTCGGCGAAGTTCAAGCCCTGCCGCTCCCATTCTACCTGATCGTCATAGTCGGGGGAGCGGTCGCCCGATGCCGTCTCGGGCACGAAGACGACGCCGCGAAAGCCGGCCTCGGCGAGCAGGGCCAGCGCTTCCGGGCGCCAGGACGGCACGTCGGGGCTGCGCGGCGTCGGACCGGCGAGGAACACGGCGAACGACCACGAGGGCGGAAAGGGCTGGCCGGCGTGGATGACCTGCATGTGGAAAACCACCAACTGGATTCGGTTGCGAGCAACGGTCGCCCTGATTATTGCAGGAACAAGCGACCGCTTGTTTGTAGTTCCGCCTTTAGGCGGCTCGACGTCAAGCCGCCTAAAGGCGGAACTACGAACAACGGGTCGTTTGCCTCCGCATTATACACTCACACCGCCACGATGCCGCCACGGGCACGACAGGAACCGCGGTGTTGTTGTCGTTCGGCAGCGGAATCTGTCCGCTGCTCTGGCCTGCGGTGCCTGCCGGGCTACAACGGTCGGCATGCACCCTGGCACGAAGCGGGGCGACTGACCACCGCAGGCCGGCACTTCGAGGGGCTTGACCATGAACCACCTGCCAAACCCAGACGCAAGCGGAACAATTGAGCCAATGCCTGACGAGAGCGATCCGGGGAGTGTGTTGGTCGAAACGGACTATCCCGCCGCGCACTCGATGGACTCGGCCTGGTTCGCCGTCGATAAGGACGGCCACATTGCGCACTTCAGCACGGGGGAGGCCGGCGCGCGCCCGTTCGACGCGGTTGCCGTGGACGATCCCGAGGCGGTGATCGAGGAACTGGCCAAGTTGATGCCGCGGACCGAAGTTGTCTACGAACTGCACGGCAACATCCTCCCGGGGCCACTCGGCCGCAACGGGCATCACGATCTGACCTGGGCCAGCGGTCAGGAGGAGGGCCTGTTCTTCCTGCGCTCGCTGGAGCCGATCCGCAAGGAAATCGCGAGCGGGGCCGCTGTCGAGGTGCCGGGCCACGGCGGGCTGGCGGTGATCATTCGCAAGCCGTCGAAGGCATTCATCAAGCGCCTGCACGACGCCAATCTCTGCCTGGGCTGTTGCTTCCACTGGCAACGCGACGAGGAGGACGAGTCGCCGCCGGTCGCCAGCCTCGGGCTGTTCGACTACGGACACCTTTGCGAAAACTGGATCTCCGGTCCCTACGGCTTGGAGGAACGGCCGCGACAGCCGCTCCACATCGACCAGTTGCCGCCGCACCTGCGCCGCGAGATGCAGCACGTCTTCTACAGGGACTTCTGTTTCGCCAAGCGAGTTCACATTCAGCCCATCGAGTACGAGCAGTGTCCTTCGTGGCAGTCGGCCTACCTGAGCAGCGACGGTCTGCACATCCGCGAGAACACCGATGCGGTGATCGACGACTTTGCGCCGGACGACTACCCCGATGAGTACGACCATTTCACCAAGGAGAGCGCGGATTGGCTGAAGGGCATCCAGATCCACCCGCCGCGGGACGAGGATGACGATGAGTGACATTTGAGAGATAGAAAGGGGAAGTCCCATGCTGGTGCTCAACGGACATACGCGCAGTGTTCGGGCGGTTGCGTTTGCGCCGGACGGAGCGGTCCTGGCGACGGGCGGGAGCGATCGCACCATCCGCCTCTGGCGTCCGGGGGCGTCGGCGGATCCGAGCCCGTTCGCCAATGCAGGCACCGACGTGGAGGCCCTCGCGTTCTCGCCGGACGGGAAAATCCTCGCGGCGGGCCTGGCCGATGGCGCCGTGCGACTCTGGCGAAGTTCAACTCGGCGGGCAATGCCGGCGCTGCCGAAGAAGCATCGGCACGGGGTGCGCACCCTGGCCTTCGCCCCCGATGGCAAACGGCTGGTCTCCGCCGGGTGGGACGCGACGGCGCAGCTGTGGGGCCTGGGTAGGGGTACCCAGCACGTCGCTCTCAAGAAGCAGGCGGGGCCTGTGCTGGCAGCGGCCTGGTCGCCCGACGGCAGCCAGCTCGCCACCGGCGCCCTGGACGGGACCGTCACCATCTGGGACGCAAACACGCGGCGAGGAACAGTCCTCTTTCGCACGCTGGGTCCGGCGATCTATGCCGTGGCGTTTTCCGCCGGTTCTCCGCTGGTCGCCGCGGGCGACGCCCTCGGGAAGATCCATGTATGGGATCCGATCGCGAAGCAGCTCGACAAGCTGCCGGGGCATTCCTGGACTGTCTATTCGTTGGCCTTCGCGCCCGACGGCCGGACATTGCTCTCAGGCGGCGCCGACGGCAGCGTTCGCCTGTGGGACGTGGCCGCTCGCCGGAAACAAGCGGCGTACCGCTGGCACAAGAGCTGGGTGACGGCGGTCACCTTCGCCCCCGATGGGATGCGGGCCGCGGCCGCCAGCAATGACCACACCGTCGTTGTCTGGGATATCGATACTTAGAGCTACCGGACAACACTTCCGAGGGGCGCCGGGACACTAACCCGAAGCGCAAGCGAGGGAATAGCGGACTCCCTCGCTCACGCTTCGGGTTAGTGTCCCGTCGTTTTGTCCGTCAACTCTTAGAAGACCCTTAATCGGGCTTGGCGGATGGAACGTCCTTGGACCGCCGTGCCGCTACGTCCTCGCCTTTCAACAACCGCTGCAAGTCCGGCAACGCGACCACCACCGTAAGACAATCGCCGGCACCCAGCCGCGCCTCGGCCAGATCCGCCGGCATCGTTTTGTCGGCTCGTTGCAGACTGAGTGGGAGCAGCTGGTAATCCGCGGCCAGCTCGCGCACCGCGGCGCCGTCCAGGAAACCGTCGCCTGCCTGCACCACCAGATCGACCACCGCCAGCAGTCGATCTGCGACAAGGCACACGCTGCGGACGCGGTCGCCGAACAAAGCTCCCACGAACGCCGGCGCCGCCAGCTCCGGAATCGAGAACGCCAGCCGCACGTTCGCCGCCTCGCGCAGCGTCTGGGCCAGCTGCGGCTCCGCCACGCGCACCACCACGCGCTGATTGGCGTTGAGGTCGCGCACCAGCATCGCGATTTCGAGGTTGCCCAGGTCGTTGTCGGTCGCGGCGACGACGGCACGGGCGCCGGCGACGTTCGCCTGCCGCAGGACCTCCGGCACCGTCGCCGAGCCGATGATCACCGCCGCCCCCAGCCGCCGCGCTGTCGCGATGAAGGTGTTTTCGGCGGTCCTTTCGATCGCCACCACCTGCTCGCCTTCGCTCAGCAATTCCTCGACCACG
>WNGB01008688.1_pt1 | contig 14382 bp, 9 predicted proteins | sample 5400681 | NCBI WGS metagenome assembly WNGB01 (sample SAMN13153367, study PRJNA577476) | soil metagenome | isolation source: 115 cm soil or saprolite under grassland replicate 2 | place: USA:California | collected 2016-06-15 | reverse complement strand
CAGCTGCGTGTACACCAGCCGGTGCGCCTGCTCGAATCACTATTGATCGAGGTCCCGGCCGTCATCGGCTGGCTGCGCCCAGTGGTGCTCGTACCGGCCAGCGCGCTCACCGGCCTGACACCGCAACAGCTCGAAGTCCTGCTCGCGCATGAGCTGGCGCACGTGCGCCGCTACGACTACCTCGTGAACGTCATCCAGTGCGTCATCGAGACGCTGCTCTTCTATCATCCGGCGGTCTGGTGGGTGTCGCGTCGCATCCGCGAAGAGCGCGAGCACTGCTGCGACGATCTCGTGGTCGCACTCTGCGGCGATCCCCATCTTTATGCAACGGCGCTCGTCGGCATGGAGCGGCTGCGGCCGGCCACGCCGCGGCTGGCGCTCGCGGCAACGGGCGGGGGCGGCTCCTTGATCAAGCGCGTCAGACGACTGATCCTGCCGTCCACGGCGCGCACGGAATACTTCCCGCGCTGGGCCGCCGGCATCGCGGGCATGCTTGCCGTGACCGTTGGGCTCCTGGCGACAGGAAGCGACCGCCTGGCAGGCGAACCGGCCCAGAACCAGGTCGCCGATACGGCGCGCGCGGCGCCCGATACCGTCCTGCGGCATCCCGACCCCTCGCAGCCACTCGCGCAACGCTGGGACTGGGCGCGCGCGCAGGCGCGCCAGCTCAGCCGGCGCGCGTACTGGATCGGCTACACGATCAAGCGGCCATCGTGGCTCGAGCACTCGGTGTACGTCGATCGTGGTATGGAGGTGAAGGGTCAGGACATCACGATCAGCGGTCGTCTGTTCGGGGACTTTCAGGGGTTCATGTTCCGCGGCGTGCGCCTGGCGCGGTTGACCGGCAGCAACGACTCCGACGACATCGTGATCCTGTTGGGATTCACCGATCAGAGCGGCAAGGTCGCGCTGTCGCACGTCCACGTGGCGAGCTTCTACCTGCCGATGGACTTCCGCGGCCGGACCCTGTTCTGGCTCGGCGACGCAGCTGACGCGCAAAGTCTGCCCCTCGTCGAAGCGTTGTTCACGGCCACTCCGCAAGCGGAGCTGCGCGAGGACGTCGTCGCGGCACTTGGGATTCACGGGTCGAGCGACCTGGTCGTTCCCGTCTTGCTGCGCTTGCTCACGAGCCGCGAGCCGACCGATGTGCGCGCGCAGGCGGCGGAGTGGCTGGGATTCCATCCCACGCCCGCAGCCGTCGTCGGTCTCAGCGCGGCCGCGCGCAACGATCAGGCCGGTGACGTGCGCCGGGAAGCGGCCGAGGCACTCGGCGACAACACGTTCCCGGCAGCCACCGACTCCACCATCGCGGTCGCCAGGACCGCGAGCGATCCGGAGACCCGGCGTGAAGCGGTGGAAGGGCTCGGCCACAACGACAGCGACCGGGCGCTCACCGCGCTCGTGGCGATCGCCCAGTCCGATCGCAACGAGGATGTGCAGCGCGAAGCCGTGGAGACGCTGGGAGAAATGCCGAACGGACGCGGGCTGACGGCGGTCCGCGACATCGCGCGCGCCCATCCGCGCTCCGACGTACGGCGCGAGGCGGTCGAGACGCTGGGGGAAAACCTGGCACCCGCCGAGGCGATTCCGGTGCTGAAAGACATCGCGACGCGCGATCCCGATCCGGATGTGCAGCGTGAAGCGATCGAAACGCTGGGCGAAGTTCAGGGCAACACCGCGGACGTGCTCGCCGCCATCACGGGATTCGCGCGGACGCATCCCAACACCGATGTCCGTCGCGAAGCCGTCGAAACGCTCGGGGAACGTGCGCCCACCGCCGAGACGGTGCGGGTGCTGGCGGACATCGCTGCCACCGACCGCAGTGAGGACGTGCAGCGTGAAGCGGTCGAGACGCTGGGCGAAATCGGCGATATCGGACTGCCGGCCGTGATCGAGATTGCCCGTACGCATCCCTCCTCCGATGTCCGCCGCTCAGCTATCGAGGCGATCGGCAACAAGGTGCCCGCCGCCCAGGCGCTCGATTTGCTGGCGCAATTCGCGCGGCGCGATCGCGATCCGGATGTGCAGCGGGAAGCCGTGGAAACGCTGGGAGAGCTGCACGACGCGCAGGCGCTCGCGCTGGTGGCGCGCATCGCGCGCTCGCACCCGAACGTCGACGTCCGGCGGAAAGCGATCGAGACCTACGGCGAATCGGCGCCGAGCGATTCGTCCGTGGCATTACTCAAGAGCATCCTCGCGAGCGACGCGTCCGAAGACGTCTACTCCGCGGTGCTCGAGGCGCTCGAGGAAATGGAAGGCGGCGCGGGGATCCCGGCGCTCATCGAGGCGGCACGCGCACATCCGAACCGGGAGGTTCGGGCCGACGCCCTCCGCCGACTGGCGGAGAGCGACGACCCTCGCGCTCAAAAGGTCTTCGACCAGACGTTGCGGCGGCCCTAGGGCTGGTGCGCCTCGCTCCCGCTCGCGGCCGCTTCGCTCCCGAGCCGGTGTTGCTGATACCAGCTCATCATGTAGAGCTGGGTCCGCAGGAAGTTCGAGGGCTTGGAGCTGGTCCCGTGGTACTCGCCGTTGAAGCGCAGCATCACCACGGGCACCTTCAGCATCTTCAGCGCGGAGTAGTACTCCTCGGTCTGCGGGATGGGCGTCCGCAGATCGAGCTCACCGGTCATCAGCAGCGTCGGCGTCTTTACGTTGCCGACATATGCGAGTGACGACTGCTTGATCCATTGCTCCGGCTTTTCCCAGAACGGCGCATCGAAAAAGCCGTAGGTGAACAGCGGAACGTCGGTCTGCCCCGCCATGCTCATCCAATCGATGACCGGACAACGCACCGCTGCCGCCGCGAACCGGGTCGTGTGGCCGATGACCCAGCTCGATAGCACGCCGCCGCCCGAGCAGCCGCCGACGTACATCCGCTGCGTATCGATGTAGCCGCGTCCCACGACGGTATCGACGCCTGCCATCAAGTCGTCATAGTCGACGCTGGGATACGCGCGCTCGATCGCGTTACCGAACGGGCTGCCGTAACCCGTGCTGCCGCGGGGGTTGGTGATGAGCACCACGAAGCCGTTGGCGGCGAAATTCTGCAGCTGGTAGCTGAACGCACCGTTGTACATCCCGTGCGGGCCGCCGTGAATCTCCATGATCAGCGGATACTTCTTGGCGCGATCGAACCCGGGCGGCTTGATGATCCAGCCCTGCACCTTCGCGCCGCTTGTCGAGGTGTACCAGATCGCCTCTTCGGCGCCGAGCTTCATGCCCTGCAGCACGTCGGCATTCACGTTCGTGAGGCGGCTGATCGGCTGCGCGCGCCGGAGATTGAATCGGACGACGTCGGCGGGGTCATCGGCATCGGAGCGGACGCCCACCGCGTGGAAGTCACGCGACACCGACGTCAGCGACAGCATCTGGTCGCCATCTGTCACGCGCCGGTTGCCACCCCGGAGTCCCGCGTAATACACGTTGCTGGTCCCTTGCTCGGCGAGCGCGAAAAACACGCCGCTACCGTCGGGACTCCAGCGCACGGTCCCGGGATCGCGGTCATACGTCGTCAGCGCGCGCAGCCCGCCGCCATCGATCCCCACCGTCCACACCTCGTCCGCCCGATAGGAGAACGTGCCGTACTCGTGACCGGTGAACGCCACGGTGCGCCCATCGGGTGACACGACGGGCCCCGTCCAATCGCCCTTCTTGGTGACGAGCGGGCGCACGGCCCCGGTCTGCACGTCGACCGTATAGAGATACGATTCGCGATAGCGATAGTCGGCGTCCGCTTCGCGCAGGCCGTCGAAGACGATCGTGCGTCCGTCAGGGGTCCAGTCGTAGCTCGGCGCGCCGAAACCTCCCAGCTCGCTGGTCCCGAAGTCGCCCTTGGTGAGTTGCCGGGGCGTCCCACCCTCCGCCGGCACGAGGAAGATCTGCGTCGTTCCTTGTTCGACGTAGCCGGTCCGATCACGACGGTAATGCAGCCGGTCCACGATGCGCGGCGCGGGAGTCCACTTCGCGCCTTCCGGCGCGCCCGGCATGCTGATCTTCCACGGCGTCTCGTTCTTCACCAGCATCGCGAAGGCGAGCGAGCGGCCATCGGGGGACCAGCTCAAGTTCGCTGGAGTCTCGCTGACGTGCGTGATCTGCGACGTGGCACCTTCTGCGTCCATCCAGCGCACGAAAACCTGCAAGCCCTTCGGCTCGCCGTCGGCGAAGTAGGCGATGCGCGTGCCATCGGGCGACCAGCGGGCGTTCGAACCCTTCACGAGGAAGCGGTTCTTCGAGCCGTCGGCGTTCATGATCCACAGACCCGCATCCCAGCGGTCTTCGATCTTGTTCACCCAACGGCGGGTGTACAGGATCTGCGAGCCGTCGGGAGACGTCTGCGGATCGGCGACCTGTTCCCAGTCGAGGTAGTGGTTGACGGTGAGCAGCGTGTCGGATGCGGTTTCTTGACTCGAGACAACGGACGGAACAACGAGGAGCGCGGCCACAATCAGGGAACGCATAGGGCCTCCGCGGACGGCGGATGAAGGATGTCTCTAAGAGAACCTCGGAACACCGATCAGGTAACTCCCCCGCAACGGCGACCACCCCCCCCGAAAATCCCCGATCTCCCAGTCGTAGGCGTCGAGTCCTCGGACCAGCCCCGCGAGTTCGGCTTTCGAATAGGTCCGCAGGCAGGAGACGACTCCGTCAAACGTCCCCACCACCGGCAGGACGGGCGGCAGATAGGTCCACGCCAATCGCGACCAGCTCCAGGGACGTATGAACGGGGCGGACGCGAGCGTACCCAACCACGTGAGGGCGATGACCGCGATCTCGAGCGGAGCCCGGCGGGCAATCTCGAACACGCCGATCCCCTGACCTCGCCTGACGGCGTCGGCGAGGATGGCCCGCGCCTCGGCCGGTCGGAAGTGGTGAAACGCGGTGAAAATCGTGCGAAAGCCGTCGAGTTCGGCGGGTACCGCCCGTGCGTCGACACGAATGACGCTCTCCCCGTACGGGTACAGGTCCGTGAGAATCACCGGCACGTCCACCTGCGCCCGCAGCCGGCGCCACGGGCCACCCGCACCAGAGCAGAGATCGACGATCCGGCGTGCCTTCGCGCGCTCGAGCGCGCGGCGCAGCAGCGGACCCACGGGATCGTAGGCGCGGGCGAGGTTTTCGGTAAACGCGAGAAAGTCGGTCAGCGCGTCGCGCAGCGACGGCGGACAGGAGGCGAGCTCGTGGATTTCGACGAGGTGCAGTCGCATCAAGGCAAAGTTAGATTTCGCGCCCGATAATGGACAATTTCGAGCTTCCCCGGCTGTTCGCCGATCGCCCCGCCGGCCACAACTACTTCGAGCTGCTTCGCGTCCCCGCGATGTCGGCGGGATTGTACGTGCTACAACCTGGGGAGCCGGACCGCCAGGAGCCGCATCGCGAGGACGAGCTGTACTACGTCGTCGGCGGCAAGGCGACGATCCGCGTCGGAACTGAAGACAGCCCCGTGGCCCCTGGGACGGCCGTGTTCGTCCCGGCGGGCGTCGAACATCACTTCCACGCAATCAGCGCGGAGCTGCGAGTCCTCGTCGTCTTCGCACCTGCAGAAACTCCGGCAAGCCCGTGAGCCTGCGGACAACGCCGTTTCATCCCCGCACCGGTCCGCTGTCGGAAGGTCAGGCCTGGCGGCGGTGGGCAGGCTACGTCGTCGCCAGCGCGTACGAGCTGTCGCACGACCGCGAGTACCACGCGATCCGGAATTCTGCGGCGCTGTTCGACGTCTCGCCGCTCTACAAGTACATGGTCACCGGCAAAGATGCGTCCCGGCTGCTCGACCACGTCGTCACGCGCAACGTCGCCAAAGCCAAGGTCGGACAGGTGCTGTACACGCCATGGTGCGACGACGAAGGCAAGCAGATCGACGACGGCACGATCTCGGTCCTCGGGGAGCAGACGTTTCGCATGACGTCGGCCGACCCGACGCTGCGGTGGCTGCATCTGAATTCCTCGGGCCTCGACGTCACCATCCAGGATGTCTCCGAGACCACCGCGGCCGTGTCCCTGCAAGGACCCAGCGCGCGGGAAATCCTCCAGCTCGCCGCCGAGCGCGACCTGTCGGCACTGAAATACTTCCGGCTCACGAGCGCCAAGATCCGCGGCATCCCCGTCACGATCTCGCGCACCGGCTATACGGGGGATTTGGGGTTCGAGGTCTGGGTTGATGCGTCGCAGGCCGTCCCGCTCTGGGATGCCCTGATCGAAACCGGCACGCCGTACGGCATCACGCCGGCGGGCATGCTGGCGCTCGACGTCGCGCGCATCGAGGCGGGACTGCTGCTGATCGAGGTGGACTACTTCTCCTCGCGACATGCGCTGATCGAATCCCAGAAGTCTTCCCCGCTGGAGCTCGGGCTCGGCTGGACCGTCGCGACCGACAAGGAACGCTACAACGGGCAGGCGGCGCTCGACACCGAGCGGCAACGCGGCCCGGCGTGGCAGTTCACCGGCCTCACCGTCGATTGGGATTCGCTGGAGCAGCTGTACGCCGACGTGGGCCTGCCGCCCCGGCTGCCGAGCCAGGCATGGCGCACGAGCGTCCCGATCTACGATCGCAGCGGCAACAAGCAGCTCGGCTACGCGACGAGCGGCGGCTGGTCGCCGCTGCTCAAGCGTTACATGGCCTTGGCGCATCTCGGATCCGAGCATGCTCCCGGAACGGAAGTCCGCATGGAGGTCACCGTGGAGCATCGCCGCCAGCAGGCGCAGGCGCACGTCACGCCGCTGCCGTTTTTCAACCCCGAGCGCAAGCGCGCATGAAACGCTACGACGCGATCGTCATCGGCGGCGGCCACAACGGTCTCGTCACGGCCGCCTATCTCGCGCGCGCCAAGAAGTCGGTGCTGGTGCTCGAGCGCCGGCCGCGCGTCGGCGGAGCCGCCGTCACCGAAGAGATCTTCCCGGGCTTCAAGTTCACGATGTTCTCCTACGTCGTGTCGCTGCTGCGGCCCGAAATCATTCGCGATCTCGATCTGCCGCGGCACGGGCTGCACATCCTGCCGCTCGAGAGCACCGTCACGCCGATGGAGAACGGCGATTACCTCGCCGCCTGGGCCGATCACGACGAAACCCGGCGCGAGCTGTGCCGCCACTCGCTGCGCGACGCCGAGGCGTACGACGAGTACGGCCGCCTGATGCACTTCATGGCCCAGGCGGTCAAGCCGATCCTGAGCATGGTGCCGCCCGACCCCACGTCGTTTGCTCCTGGCGATTTGGCCGGTCTCTTGAAACTTGCCAAGCACTTCCGCGGCCTCGGCGGCGAGCGCCTGCACGCGCTCGTCAAGCTGATGACGATGAGCTCCGCGGATTTCCTGGATGAATGGTTCGAGACGGACGTCCTCAAGGCGACGAAGTCGGCGAGCGGCATCATCGGCACGTTCCTGGGTCCACGGTCTCCAGGGACTGCGTACGTGCTGCTTCATCACTACATGGGCGAGCTGGACGGCGTGTTCAGAGCCTGGGGGTTTGCGAAAGGGGGCACGGGCGCGGTGAGCGAGGCCATCGCGTCCGCCGCCCGCTCGTTCGGGGCTGAGATCAGGTGCGATGCCGGTGTTTCGAAGGTCCTCGTGCGTAGCGGCCGGGCCACTGGCGTCGTGCTGGAAAATGGTGACGAGTTGTCTGCGGGAATTGTGGTGTCGAGCCTCGACCCGCGCCGGACGTTCCTCCAGCTGCTCGAGTCCAATGAGCTGCCCGCGGAGTTCGTCGCGGACATCAAACGCTTCAAGTTCCGCGGTTCGTCGGGCAAGGTGAACCTGGCGCTCGATTCGCTGCCCAGCTTTACGTGCATGCCGGGCATCGGCCGGCAGCACCGCGGGGCGTTCTCGATCAGTCCCAGCCTCGACTACGTCGAGCGCGCGTACGACGACGCGAAGTACGGCGAGTTCTCGCGCCGGCCGTACATGGACATCGTGTTCCCCTCGATGATCGATCCCGGCATGGCGCCGCCTGGGAAGCACGTCATGTCGATCTTCGTACAGTACGCGCCGTACAACCTCAACGGGGGTTGGACCGACGCAAAGCGCGAGGCGTTCGGCGATACGGTCGTCAACACGGTCGAGAGCTTCGCACCGGGGTTCAAGTCGAAGATCCTGCACCGGCAGGTGATTACGCCGCTCGACATCGAGAAGATCACCGGCCTTTCCGAGGGCAATATCTTCGCCGGGGAGCTCGCGCTGCATCAGCTGTTCTTCCTGCGCCCCGCGCCGGGGTGGGCGAAGTTCGCTACACCCGTCCGTGGCTTCTATCAGGCCGGCTCTGGAACGCACCCAGGCGGCGGGATCATGGGAGCGTCGGGCCGGCTCGCGGCAATGCGCATCTTGAAGGATGGCGCGTGAAGTACGACGCGATCGTCATCGGCGCTGGAGCCAACGGCCTCGTGACCGCGCACGATCTCGCGCGGGCGGGCAAGCGTGTCCTGGTCGTGGAGCAGCATCAGGCGCCGGATCCGTCGGCCGATATCGGTTGGATCCCCCACGCGGTGATTCGCGACCTCGGCCTCACGGGTGCAGGTCTGCGCGTCGAGGAGCCAGATCCCTGGATCACGGCGCCGCTCCCGGCCGGTGGGACCCTCGAGCTGTCGCGCGACATCGCGCGATCGACCGAAGCGATCCGTCGCATCAGTCCCGCAGATGCGGCGACGTGGCCGGAGTTCTGCCGGCGGATGCGCTCGCTCGCCGGCGTGCTCGAGCGGCTCTATCTCGTGCCGCCTCCCGACATCGAGTCGAACGACGTGCGCGAGCTTGCGCGTATCGCCGGGCTCGGCTTGTACGTCCGTCGGCTCGGCAGGCAGACGGTGATCGATCTGGCGCGCATTCTGCCGATGTCGATCGCCGAGCTGCTCGACGATTGGTTCGAGAGCGACGCGTTGAAGGGAGCGCTGGGCGCGCTCGGCATCTGGCACCTGAAACAGGGACCACGCGCGGGGGGGACCGCGTTCAACTTTTTGCATCATCATGCCGGCAGCCCCGTAGGCGTCTTCCGGCCAGCCCGGTCGAACATCACGCAAACGCTGTCCAAGCTGCCGGGCGTGGAAGTACGGCGCGGCGCGCGTGCCATGGTCCTCGCGAAGAACGGCAAGGCCTCCGGGATCGTGCTCGAGCAGAGCGGGGAGACGATTCAGGCGCCGCTCGTGGTATCGAGCGCCCCGCCCCGCGCCACCCTGCAACCGCTCGCGATCGAGCTCTACCCGGACTTCGCGCGCGCAGTGGACAACATCAAGTCTCGGGGCGTCGTCGCGCGCGGCACACTCACGCTCGACCAGCCACCAGCCTACTGCACACTCTGCATCGCTCCCTCGCTCGATTATCTGGAGCGGGCCTATGACGACGCCAAATACGGCAAGGACTCGGCGGCCCCGTATGTCGAGGTGCAGCGGACTGACGGGCGGGTGGAAGTGCATGTGCAGTTCGTCCCGCCTGGCAACCACGACGGGCTCGCAGAGCAGGTCGCGCAGATCCTGAAGGTTCGGCCCGACCAGGTGGCCCTGCAGGCGGCCGAGGAGAGCCTCTACCACGGAGAGCTCACTCTCGACCAGATTCTGTTCATGCGTCCCGTGCCTGGTTGGAGCCGCTACCGCACGCCCATCGAGGGGCTGTACTTGTGTGGCTCGGGCACGCATCCCGGCGGCGGGATTCCGGGGGCCGCCGGCCGCAACGCGGCGCGGGAGATCCTATGACCTTCCTCAAGACCGTCGAGAGCTACCGTCAGGGTGCGCGCACGCTTCCGGGCCGGTACTACACGGCTCCGGAGGTGTTCGATGCTGAGCAGGAGCGAATCTTCGGACGTCACTGGATCTGTGTCGGCCGCGATGCGACGCTGGCGGCGCCGGGCGACTACTTCACGGCCCTGGTTGCCGGCGAAAGCATCATCGTGCTGCGCGATCAGTCAGGGGAGCGGCGCGCCTACTACAACGTCTGCCGCCATCGCGGCACGCGGCTGTGCGAAGCGCCCAAGGGCCGGCTCTCCGAAACGATTCAGTGCCCGTATCACGCGTGGACCTACGCGCTCGATGGCCGCCTGATCGGTGCGCCACACATGCACGAGGTCGAGGGGTTCGACAAGAAGTCCTATCCGCTGCATACCGTGGCGCTCGCCGAGTGGAACGGCTTCCTGTTCGTCAATCTCGATCCCGCGGCAGTTCCAGCCGCGCAATGGTTCAGCCCACTCGAGGACCGATTCGCGGGTTACAGCCTGCCGCTGCTCCGGACGGTCCGCCGCATCGAGTACGACGTGAAGGCGAACTGGAAACTGGTCCTGCAGAACTACAACGAATGCCTGCACTGCCCGACGATTCATCCGGAGCTGTCGACCAAGCTGCCCTACACCAGCGGCGCGAACGACCTGATCGAAGGACCGTTTCTCGGCGGCTACATGGAGATCAAGGCGCCGAACGAGAGCGCGACGATGACGGGCCGGGCGTGCGCCTTGCCGCTCGGCACCCTGGCGGCCGAGGATCAGCGCCGCGCGTTCTACTACGCGCTGTTTCCCACGATGATGTTGAGCCTGCATCCGGACTATGCGGTCTTCTACACGGTGTGGCCGGTCGCCCCCATGCAATCGCGCGTGGTTTGTGAGTGGATGGTGCACCCCGACGCGCCGGACGCCCCGGGCTACAACATCCAGGACGCCGAGGAATTCTGGGATCGCACCAACCGGCAGGATTGGCACATTTGCGAGCAGAGCCAGCTCGGCATTACCTCGCGGGTGTACGCGCCGGGACCCTACTCGCCGCGCGAGAGTATCCCCGCCGCATGGGATCGGATGTACCTGAGGGCGTTTGAAGGCTCTTGAGGAAGTGCTGAAGGAAGTCGCGGAACGCCTCAAGGACAACTACCCATACGGCGATCCGCTGTACGCGGGCCAGATGCTCAAGCCACCGCACGACGTGGCGCGCCGCGCGTACGAGATGGCCCTCAAGATCAATCCCAACAACCACGCGCTCGACGGCGGCCGCGCAAGCTCGGCGATGGAGAAGGAAGCAGTCGCTGAGCTGGCGAAGATGATCGGGTGGGACACGCACCTCGGTCACCTGTGCGGCGGCGGCACCATGGCGAACCTCGAGGCGCTGTGGATTGCCGGGCAGCTGCATCCCGGCAAGACGGTCGTCGCCTCGACGCAGGCACACTACACGCACCAGCGAATCGCCGGCGTGCTGGGACTGCCGTTCGAGACGATGGCCTGCGACCGCGCGGGCCGGATGGACGCCGCGGCGCTTGCGCGCCGGTTGGCGGCCGGTGGTGTCGGGACCGTCGTGGCCACCATGGGCACGACGGCGACCGGCGCCGTCGATCCCCTCGACGCGATCGTCGAGCTGCGTGGCCGCTACGACTTTCGCATCCATGCCGATGCGGCGTACGGCGGCTATTTCCTGCTCGTCGAGGATCTCGACGCCCAGACGCGCCGGGCGTTCGACCGCATCGCCGAGGCGGCGTCAGTCGTCATTGATCCGCACAAGCATGGACTGCAGCCGTATGGCTGTGGGTGCGTGCTGTTTCGCGATCCGTCGGTAGGGCGGCTGTACTCCCACGACTCCCCCTACACCTACTTCACCTCGACCGAAATGCACCTCGGGGAGATTTCGTTGGAGTGTTCACGGCCGGGCGCGGCGGCCGTCGCGCTCTGGGCGACGCAGCGGCTGTTTCCACTCGTTCGCACTGGAGAGTTCGCGCGGGGTCTCACGAACGGGCGCGCCGCCGCGCTCGAGCTGTACGAGCGGCTGCGCAACGATGGGCGCTTCTTGACCGGCTCGGCGCCGGAGCTCGACATCCTGGTCTGGGCGCCGCGGGCCAAACGGATCAGCGAAGCCTCCGCGCTCTCCCAGCGGATTTTTGACGAGGCCGCCCGGCGCCACCTCCATCTCGCGCTCGCCACGTTGCCCGTGCAGCTGATCGACCTGCAGGACATGCAGCGTGACCGCGACACGATCGTCTGCCTGCGCTCCGTCCTGATGAAACCGGAGCACCGCGAGTGGGTGGATCGGATCTGGTCGATTCTCGACGCCGCGACGAGCGCAGCCGGCCTGAAGCGCCGTTAGCGCGCTACCAGCGACACTCCCACCACGACATTCCGCGGCAGTCCCGGCTCAAAGGCGACGGGCTCCCCTGCCACGACGTCCGGATTCAGGAACGCGGAGGCGATGTAGCGGCGGTCGAACACATTGTGGATCGTGAGGAACGCATTCATGCCCACGCCGTTGCCGAGATCGACGGGGCGGTCGGTCCCCAAGGTCAGGTTCGCAAAGCGATAGGACGGGACCTTGACCTGATTCGCATCGTCGGTGAAGAAGGAGCTCATGCTCTCGACCACGAATCGCACGCGCAACGGTTGGACGGCCGCCGGGGCAACATCGAGCGCAAATGCTCCGGTAAAGGACGGAACGCCCACGACGCGGTTGCCGCTGTAATCGGCGAAGCTACCGGGGCGGCCGTAGTGCACCGAATCCACGAGATAGCGCGTGTAGCGGTGATCGGTCCACGTCAGCGCGGCCTGCAGCACGACACCTGCACGCGCGGCAACCCGCGTTCCGAACTCGGCGCCGCGGCGCCGCACCCGGCCGGCCGTGAAATAGAAGCGTCCACCGCGATACGGCACGATTTCGTCCGTGACCGCCGTCTGATAGAGCGCGACGTCGTAGCTGACCTCACGGATGAGCGAGGCGTCTCCGAGACTCCACAGCCGCTTGGTCCCGATCTCATAGGTGGTAGACCGGATCGGGGACAGCAGCGGGTTGATCGCGGTGACCGTGTCCTGCCCAAACGTGCCCGCGGGGTCGGTCTCGTTCCCGGCCGGAACCTCGATTCCTCCACCGAGCGAGGCGTAGACGCTGTGCTGGGGCGTGAGCCGGTAGGTCACGCCCACCTTCGGCGTCACGCCGGTGAACGAACGGCGCGCGTTGAGGGCCGGCGTGATGTAGCTGCGGTAGTCGTACGTGATGTCATCGTACCGCGCGCCGATCGCCAGACTCCAGCGATCAGCGGTGCCGAACGCCAGCTCTTCCGTCAGGAACACGCCGGCGTTGCGTGCGGCCTCGGCCTTGTTGTCGCGGAGCGTGTCGCCGCGCGCGCCCTGGGGGGTGAGTGAGTAGAACAGAATCGCGCCGTCCTGGAGCGCATAATCGGCCCCGGCCAGCAGCGTACCCCGCGCCATCTTCCCCAGTGGCGTCGCGATGCGGACCGTCCCACTGCCGCCGACATGATATCGGGTGAAGTCGCGGAACGTCCCCCGCTCCGAGCGCTGCAACGATTTAGGATTGAGATACAGCAACCCGGTCATGCCGACCCGCTCGGTCGCCTGATGCTCGAGTGTCAGTCCCAGCCGTGCGATCCGGTTCTCGCGCCGCTCGTCGCGGGCAAAATAGGTCGTGTTCGCCTGGCGGGGATCACTGGCGACCTGTGCAGCCGTCAGGGGACCCGGGATTCGGAATGTGTTGTCGGATCCAACGGCGTAGACACCAATACGAGTGCGGTCGGTGACCGGCGCGAGCATGGAAATGTTGAGCAGCGAGCGCTGGCTGGCGGAATGCGCCCGCCAGCCGTCGGCGTCGCTGCGAACGAAGCTCGCGCCCAGCCGGCCCTCCGCGCCCAGGCTGATGCCGGTGGTCGCGCTATAGCGACGCAGGCCGAACGATCCGAACAGCGGCGTAAGCGCGAGGCGCGGCGCCGCGGCATCGGGGAGCGTGGAAATGCTGACGATGCCGCCCGCGGCATTGCCCCACACCGCGGATGCATTGGACCGCACGACTTCCACCGCCTGCGCAGCCGCGAGATCGATGCCGTCGAACGACGTTCGGCCGTCCGGCTCGGTCTCGGGAAACCCGTCGAGCAACACGCGGATCCCGCGGGTCGTCCCGGCGTTGGACCGGTCCCCGGCGCCGCGCGCCCCGTATCCCCGAATCGCGATGCGTACGTCCTGAGTCCCGTAGCGCGACTGCGCCACGACGCCGGGTACCAGCGCGAGCGGCTCGTCAAGGCCGTACGCCGTCGTCCCGAACAGATCGGACCTCTTGACCTGCGTCACGGCGAGCGGGACCGCGAAGATGCTCATCATCTGACGCGTGGCCGTCACGGTGATCGGCGGCAGGACGACGGTATCGGGGACTTGGAGCGCGAGCAGAGCGAGGAGGAGCCCGTTCACGCCCCAATAATAGCTTCGATCGGATCGAGCCGCGCCGCCCGCCGCGCAGGATACCAGCCGAACAACAGTCCTACGACCAGCGCAAAAACCACCGCGAGGACGACGCCGGGGACGCTCACCGAAATCACGAACGGCTTACCGAACTGCTTGCCGATCAGCTCGGTGATCACGGTCAGCCCAGCGCCGCCGACGATGCCCAGCACCGCCCCCAGGAAGGCGAGCGTCAGGGATTCAGCCAGAAACAGCTTGACGATCGCGCCG
>WNGB01026821.1_pt1 | contig 14383 bp, 14 predicted proteins | sample 5400681 | NCBI WGS metagenome assembly WNGB01 (sample SAMN13153367, study PRJNA577476) | soil metagenome | isolation source: 115 cm soil or saprolite under grassland replicate 2 | place: USA:California | collected 2016-06-15 | reverse complement strand
CGCAGATGGGCCGCAGATGTCCGCAGATGGGCCGCAGATGTCCGCAGATGGGCCGCAGATGTCCGCAGATAGGCCGCAGATGTCCGCAGATGTCCGCAGATAGCCGCAGATAGAGTCGCAGATGAGCGCAGATGAAACGCAGCTACCCGACGAGATGTCGCGTGTCCTGTCGCTGCTCTCGCATGAGATGCGCGGTCCTCTCGGAGTGATACGCGGATATCTTCGCTTCATCGAACAATCCGACGAGCCGCTGTCGGAGCGGACGGAAAACGCCATTGCCGCCGCTTTGCGCGCCAGCGCTCGCCTCGCAGACTTGCTCGACGAGGCGAGCTTGGTGGCGCACCTGCGTCTCGGCGACGTGCCGATTGACCGGGCACGCATGGCGCTCGCGGCGCTCGTCGAATCTGGCGTAACACGGGCATCACTGCCGAAAGACACAGTCGCGTTCGACGCTGCGTCGCTGCCCGACGTATGCGTGGAGGTTGATCACGAGCGGATGTCGGCGGCAGTCGCGACCCTCATCGAGGTGACGGCTCGATCGCAAAGTGATCGGGCCGTTGTGCGGATCGAAGGTGAACAGCTTGTGATCGGAGACGAGCCCACGGTTCGATTGCGGATCATCGCGCCCGTCGCACACGACTTGGCGATATCAGAGATGGAGCTGAACGTCGTGCGCGGCGGATTCGGGCTGGCTGTTCTGCTGGCGGCGATGGTCGTCACGGCACATTGGGGCAGCGTGCGCGAGCTCTATGCCGGCGATCGCCGAATCGGAGTCCTCCTGGCATTGCCGATCATGTAGCGTCGGCCGCCATGCTCGTCTCAATCATTATCCCCGCACGTCCGGGCGAGCCGCATTGCCCGTCTCGTCGCGCAGCTCGTTCCGCGACGAGGTCGAAGTGATCGTCGCGTTCAAGGGACCGTTGGATGCCGATGCGAGCAAGGTCCGGGACGCTCGTCCCGACATCCGGTGGCTTCACGGCACTCGCGCCCGCGGCTTTCAATTGAATCAGGGCGCTGCGTGTGCGAGTGGCCGGTGGCTGTGGTTCGTCCACGCCGACAGCGTGCTGCCGTTGGACTGGTACGCCGCGTTTCGCGAAGTCGACGCGATCGATCGAGTGGTCGGCGGCAGCTTCGCGTTTCGTCTGGACTCGGCCGCATGGCAGGCGAGGGTCCTCGAGCGCGGCGTCCGCTGGCGTGTCCGTTGGCTGGGTTTGCCGTATGGCGATCAGGGCCTCTTCGTGCGCCGCTCCGTGTTCGACGAAATGGGCGGGTTTGCCGACCTTCCGCTCATGGAAGATGTCGATTTCGTTCGGCGACTGAAGCCCTACGGCGTCCTTCGGCATCTAACGGTTGGATTGACCACGTCGGCGCGCAGATGGGAGCGGGAGGGCTGGTGGACGCGCAGCGCGCGAAACCTGCTGTTGTTGGGTCTTTACGAGCTTGGCGCGCCGCCCGGCTGGCTCGCCAGGCGCTATTATCGTACGTAGCGGTTGCCGTCGCACGTAGGGTTGGACCTTTAAGAGGTCCGCGACGTGGGCTGGAATCCTACGTAGCCGCATCCGTACGCAACGCGGACGTTGGCCCAACGCGGCAGCCGCCCGGGGGCTTGAACCCGCGAAAGGCTTTGCACATGCTCATCAAGAAGTCTCCTGATATCCGCGAATCCGAAGTGACACCGCGCGATGTCTACGTACGCCGGCGCGAGTTTCTCAAGGTCGCCGGCAGCACCGCGCTGGCTGTGACCGCGGCCGGCGCCATTGGCGGCGTCCTGACCGGTTCAACCGATGCGGACGCGCAGAATCCCAATGCGCAGAAGCTGACGAACTTGAAAAAGAGCCCGTTCAGCACGAACGAGAAGCTGAACTCGTACAAGGACGCGACGACCTACAACAACTTCTACGAGTTCGGTCTCGACAAGGGCGATCCCGCGCGATATGCGGGTTCGCTTCGACCGCGGCCATGGTCCGTTGTTGTCGAAGGGCAGTGCGCGAAACCCGGTACGTACAACGTCGAAGACATCATGAAGTGGTTCCCGCTCGAGGAGCGCATCTATCGTTTGCGCTGTGTCGAAGCATGGTCGATGGTGATTCCCTGGATCGGCTTTCCGCTGAGCGACTTCATCAAGCGTTTCGAGCCGTCGTCGAAAGCGACATACGTGAAGTTCACGACGCTGCTCGATATGAAACAGATGCCGGGACAAACCGAGCCGGTGCTGCGATGGCCGTACGTCGAAGGCTTGCGGATGGACGAGGCGATGCACCCACTTGCGCTTCTCGCGGTCGGTCTGTACGGCGAGGTCCTGCCCAACCAGAACGGCGCGCCTATTCGGCTGATCGTTCCGTGGAAGTACGGCTTCAAGGGCATCAAATCCATCGTTCGTGTGAGCTTCGTCGAGCAGCAGCCGCTCAATACGTGGCAGCAGACGATACCCAGGGAGTACGGGTTCTTCGCAAACGTCAATCCGGACGTCGATCATCCGCGCTGGACGCAGAAAACGGAACGCAGGCTCGGTGAGTTGTTCCGCAGAAAGACGTTGCCGTTCAATGGCTACGCCGATCAGGTGGCCTCGCTCTACAGCGGAATGGACCTGCGCAAGTTCTACTGATGACACACAACGAATGGGCACGGCGGGTCGTGAAACCCGCTGTGTTCCTCGCCTGTCTCATCCCGTTCGCCCAACTCGTCTACGGCGCGTTCTTGGGCGATCTCGGCGCCAACCCTGTCGAGACGATCACGAACACGACCGGTATCTGGACGCTGCGGCTCGTCGTCACGACGGTTGCCATTACTCCGGCGCGCTGGTTGACGAAGTGGAACGTTCTCATCCGGTTTCGCCGGATGCTCGGCCTGTTTGCGTTCTTTTACGGATCGATGCACTTCCTCACGTACTTCGTCCTCGATCAGTCGCTGCAGTTTGGCGGCCTGTGGGAAGACGTGATGAAGCGGCCGTACATCACGATGGGATTCACCGCGTTCGTGCTGCTGATTCCGCTTGCCCTCACGTCGACGCAGGCTTCGATTCGATGGCTTGGCGGACGCCGGTGGAACCTGCTCCATCGACTGGTGTACATCACAGCGATGTGCGCCGTGGTCCACTACTGGTGGAAGGTGAAAGTGGACACCACGTATCCGATGTACTACGCGCTGACCGTCGCGACGCTTCTCGGCGTGCGCGTCTGGCGTGCGGTCGCAAAACGCCAGACGATCGCAGCGTCGCGTCACCCCGCGCAGGTTGTAAGTAGCGCGGGCCTTCACGCGCGCGATCTGCCCTGATCGAATTTTTATCTGCGGCTTATCTGCGTTCATCTGCGGCTTATCTGCGTTCATCTGCGGCTATCTGCGTCCATCTGCGGCCCGTCTCCGGCACGGTCAGAAGCGCGACGCTCGAATCCACGTATCCGATCGCGACCAACTGGCCGCCAGATCCGCGTCCACCTCCTTGGTCGGCTTGCCCTGCGCCTTCAGCGCCTGCTGAAGACCGAGCAACGACCAGCCGTTGTGCGGATGTTGTTTCAGGTCCTCGCGATACACGCGCTCGGCGTCCCCGTACTGCGTCGACTCCAGGAGCGCCGCGCCAAGCCAGTGACGGGCGGGGAAGGGCAGGGGCTCCGGCTCGTCGTATTCGAGCGCGTCGTCTGACGCGACAGCCTGCTCGAACGCGGCAATCGCGGCCGGCAAATCCTTCGCGTCGCGGGCGATCTCTCCCTGCAGAATGCCTGCAAGCACGCCAAGCAGCCGCTTCGGAGGATGATTGCGAAATTCAGATGTGGACGTCTCCGCGGTCTTCTCGATCCTCGCAAGATAGACCTTGGCGAAATCTGCTTGGCCGGTGCGAAGGTACGCATAACCTTGCGCAAAGTCCCAAGCCGCGGCGGGCACAGGACGTTCCGGACGCTTGGTGACGTCGAGCACCTCGTCGAACCGTCCGAATCGAATAAACGTGAGCACCTGGTACATCGTGTCGTTGGTCCGCTTGGCGTAGTCTCTCGCGGCTTGCATCGCAATCGCGCCTTGTCCGTCCATCGAGGCGGCGTAGAGCAGCATGTGCAGGTTGTGATCGGGATAAATCGCGAAGCCTTCGCCGAGATCTGCTTTTTGATCCGAATGCCACGCGTCGAGATTGGCGCGCACGGAGTCACCCCAGCGGCCCACCTCGTTGAAGGTGTGCGACGGCATATGGTTGATGTGACTGGCGCCCGGGATGGTGCTGCCAAGGAACTGCGCGCACGCTTCGGCCTTCTCGGGCTTCACCGTGGATTCGGTCGCATGCACGTACAGATGACAGGCGCCGGGATGCCTCGGATCTTTTGCGAGCACGCCTTCGAGCACCGCGTGCAGCCGTTTGATGTTCGGCGCGTTCACGTCGCGCGTGCCGCGGCGCGGCTCGAGCAGAAACAGCGCATCGGCGTACAGCGTGCCGGCGTCAAGATCGTCTGGATATGCCTCGTATACTTTCCGCATTGCTTCCGCATATGCACGATCCTGATCGACGCGCGTCTTCACGTCGAAATCTTTGACGTAGCGGACCGCGAGCGCGTCAATGAACACGCGCTCCTTTGGCGTTGCCTTGTCTTTGAGCGCGAGAGCTTTCTGCGTTGCCGCGTACGCGAACGGCGATTGTTCGGCCGACATCGGCCCGTTCAAATAGGACCCCCACGCCCATCCTTCGCCCCAGTAGCAGATCGCACACTCCGGGTCGCGCTTCCATGCCTCTCGAAACGACCGCACCGCATCGAGCTTGGCAAAGGCATGCATCATCTGAAAGCCTTGATCGAAAAACGCTTGTGCCTCGCGATTTGACGAGGAGATCTTCCGCGTGAAGGGTCCAAGTCCCGTCTTGTAAAGCGAGATCGGCTCGCTTACGTACTTGGGCAACGGACCTGGATTTGGCCCTGTGGATTGCGCGCGGGCGATTGGGGGCGAAAGAACAACAGCGCAGAAAACGACGAGAGAAAAGCGGCGGACAAGACACTTCATGTCGAAGATAATACTCGCGCGGAGGTGAAGACGATGTGTAACCTGCAGCATGACGATCCCCAGTACGGCTTCATTGTCGACACGCCGGAAGTCCATGCATTGATCGACGAAACCGAGCGCCTGATGACCCTTGTCGCCGACGATCGTGCGCGTCTCGAGCGCCTGCGTCCCGCGTTTGCGAGGCTCCTCGCGGCTGACGGCTGGCTGCCCGATGCGTATGCGCAGCCTGATTTCAAGAGCAGGATGGGTGGAGGCATCGGGCAGTACGCCTTGTATCGAGCTGAAGACGGATCGCTCTGTCTTTTTGCTCTCGTGGTCCCGCCAGGTGCGCGCACGCCGGTTCACGATCACCTGGCGTGGGGCCTCGTTGGCATCTACCGCGGCCGGCAGGACGAGACGATCTATCGCCGCACCGACGATGGCACTGACGAAAGTCGTGCTGATCTCGAGGTGAAGCAGCGGCAGACGCTTGACGCGGGCGAGTTTTACGCGTTGTTGCCGCCGGAGGACGACATCCACTATGTGGAAACGGTGTCGGAGGTGCCGTCCATCTCGATTCACCTGCTGGCAAATGACACCGCGTGTGTCTGGCGTCATCGCTTCGAACCCGAAGCGCACAAAGTGACGGCGTTCCGCTCCGGCTACAGCAACGCGCCGTGTCCGGAATAGAGGCGCTTCGCGGTTGGCCCTTGGTGGGCCGCTGCGCGGCGGGCCGTGAGTGGGCCGCTTCGCGGTGGGCGGGGAGGGCGGCTTCGCCGTGGGCGTTCGCGTAGGGCGGTGCGCGGTAGGCGGCGGTTGACGTTGTCAGAGGCGCTCAGACCCGCGACTGATCTTCGAACAACGCAGCGTGGGCAAACAGCGCCGGCGCTCCACCGGTGTGGAGAAACACGACGGTCGAAGACGGATCGAGCTCACCGGCGCGCGCGTGTTGGATCAAACACGCCATCGCCTTCGCCGTGTACACCGGATCGAGCAGAATTCCTTCACAGCGTGCGACGAGCCCGATCGCTTCGATGCATTCAGGCGTCGCCATCCCGTATCCCTGTCCGATGTGTTCCTGATTCGTGAACAGATCGTCTTCGGTCACTCGCGTCGAGATGTCTGCGAGTCTCGCCGCTTCGTTTCCTATGCGCAGCACGCGCTCACGCTTCCACGGTTCGCCGCCGCTCACCGCGACGCCGTAAACTTCGTACGGCACGCCGCACCATTTCGCGCCGAGCGTCAAACCCGCCTGCGTCCCACGCGAGCCGCTGGCGAAATACAGCCGTCGCGGCCGCTCGTTCTGCGCTGAAAGCTGCGACATGAGCTCCGCGGTTCCAGAGAGGTATCCGAAGACGCCAATAGGACTCGACCCGCCGATCGGGATCACGTACGGCCGCTCACCGCGCGAGCGAAGATCTTCGACGACTTCGGCAACCTTCGCTTCTTCCTCTTCGTTGGTCGCGAGTGCGGGATCCTTCGGCGGCGGAATGTAGTGGACCGTTGCGCCCAACAGGCGATCGAGCAGGAGATTTCCCTGGAGCGACGGGTGGTCCGTTTCAGCGGTGAGTACCAGCTCCACGCCGAGCCCGGCGGCACAGGCCGCCGCCGCCGTCATGCGCGCATGGTTCGATTGCACGGCGCCAGTGGTGACAACGACGGTCGCGCGCTGGTCGAGCGCGTCTGCGATCAGAAACTCCAGCTTGCGCGCTTTGTTTCCGCCGAGGGCGAGGCCTGTGAGATCGTCGCGCTTAATCAGAATCTTCGGACACTACTTCGGCCCGCCGAGCGCGTCCCGCAGACGCGGCGCGTCGTGCAATGGTGTCGGGAGCGTCGCCAGTGGGAAACGTGGACAATCGGCAAGTCGCTCAGGCATCGCCTCTGCGCGCAAGCTTACCCGCATCCGCGAGAGGGTGCTTTCCCGTGTGTTAAACTTGGGGTCTTGCCGGGCGGGCGAAAAACCCGCCATCACTCTGACGCGGGGTGGAGCAGTCCGGTAGCTCGTTGGGCTCATAACCCAAAGGTCGGGGGTTCAAATCCCCCCCCCGCAACCACGTTGTGACCGATTTGTGACCGACGCGCATGCCGAGAACATTCCAGACATAAGCCGATCGCCTCAGGCTCCCGATGCGAGTCGAAGCGGTCGGCGTTTGTTGTTCCAGCTCACCTCCAGTCCTCTCCGCAGTTCCTCATCCGTGACGTTCAGGTAGCGTTGCGTTTGCTGAATGCTCGCGTGGCCGAGCATGAGTTGGATGATGCGAATGTCGACGCAGTCTGCGAGGAGTCGACACGCGCCTTCGTGCCTGAGATCGTGCCAACGGAGATCAATCCGTTCGAGCTGTTCACGGTTCCAGGCCGCACCGGTCCGCGTGGATCGTGGCTCGACGCCGTGCGCCAACAGCCGAAGCGTCTCCCAGGCGGTTTGAAGCTCGGACTGGTATTCGCCCGTCGCCGACCCAAACACGTACGCCTGAGGACCGAGTTTGGCCCGGCGTTCAAGGATCGCGGCGAGGCGACCCTCTGGGTTGAACGGGATTCGCCGGTTCTCCTTGTCCTTGGCGGTCGCGCCAGGAATCCCGATCTGGTACGTCTCCCAGTTCACGCGCTTGTTTTGGATTAGCAGCATCTCGCCGCGCCGGCAGCACAACTCCAGCGCGCCGACGATGCGATCGTGGAGCAGTGGTCCGACGAACTGATGCTCCGGCGTGTTCATCTTCTGCAGTGCCGCGTCGAGCAGCTTCTTCTCCTCGTCTCGGGTAAGCCGTCGATCGCGCGACGTTTCGGCCTTCTTGTTCATGCGAACGCCGAATCGGTGAAACGGCGACTTCTTGAAGAGCGGCGGTGTTTGCGCCATGCCCCAGTTCATCGCCGCGCGGAGCGTTTCGAGCGTCCGATGAATCGTCGCCAGCTCGACGCGCTTGGCGTAGGCCGATTGAGACTTGAAACGATTGATTTCGCCTGGCTCCTCAAGAGCCTCAAGCGGCAGGTCGCCCAAGTGCTCCTTGAGCACCGCGATGCGGCTACCGATCGAGTTCATACTCTTCAGGGCAGCTGGTCTTACGCACCGCTCGACATACGCGTCCAGAAAGTGGGCGATGTCTTTCGGTACGGCGTCCGATGACTTCTGCACCGGCCTTGGGCGACGAGGATCGCGCCCCGCTTTAATCTCGCCGATGAAGACGCGCTCCCAATCGCGTGCTTCCTCGAGCGATTGGATCGGGCGCTGCTTGACCGGATCCATGCGCGGGATCGCGAACTCGTTGGCGGCGACGCGAATTCGCGTCCCGCGATACGTCACGTCGAACCATAGATGCTCAAGGCAGCGTCGAGGGTTCGCGCACGTTCGTCTGCTACATCTTCGCCAGATAGCCATACGACCTCCTTCATGTGACTCCTTTGGTTCAGTGTTTACGAAACTCTGGTTGGCGCGCCGCGCCGAATCCAGTCCATCACGTCGGCCGGATGAAACCTCCTTCCTCTGACGCCGAATCGCTGCGAGGTTAACAGACCGCGCAAGTACGCGCGGCGCACGGTCTCTTCGTGGCAGCCGACGAACTCAGCGACTTCGAATGCGGTGAGCAGCCGATTGGGTAGGTCGCGGTACGTTGCTGGCGCCTGCGCCGCCGACTGCTGATCGGTCTGATTCTGAAAGGGCTCGGTGTGGTCGCTCCGCTTCATGGTTCCCTCCAGACGAAACAGGTTGACTGCGAATGGCGAGTTGGCGGTCGGTGCGGGATGTTCGGCACCGACCGCGCTCGCGTCGTCAGCCGCTCTGTCGTCCGGGGTAACCCCGAACGCGATGCGTGGCTGGGTGTCGGCGCGTGCGACGTGCTCGGGGATGTTCCGGAGCACGTCGCGCGTCCCGACGAGCGCTGCAGCAACGTCTCCTGAGAAGAGGTCGCTCAGTCGCCCAGCTGGAGGATTGCCGGCCCCCGGTTGCTGCCTCGACTGACTGGCACCGCCCTTGACGGCGATCACCGTCTCGAGCCGATCGACCGCCGTCGACGTTACAGTCGATGGGTTGACCTGAGGCCAATCCCTACGGCGCCCATCGATCGGGCCAACCGATCCCGGTCGGGTGCTCGCGCATCGCATGCCGCCTGTGGGGATGCGATGGAAGCGCTCCACGTGCTCTAAGAGGCCGTGGAGGGGGTGGCGACCAGTCGCCACCAGAGAGATGCTTTTCAAGCTACGCGCGTTCGCAAATGCTGTCAACCTGAGCGATTCGGCGACTTTGGTGATGCCTTCACCCGTGCCAGACGTGTTGAGGGACTTCGACGGCCGGCCTCAACAAGGTTGCGCTCGTCGCGCCGGCGAGCATCGCAACGTCATCAGGAGGCACCTATGGACACCGCATAGGTGTCCTGTTAGAGTCATATGCGATGACCAAAGGTCGCGCGAATCCCGGGACGAGGCTGGAACTGCGGCAAGGCACGCTCGATCTGATGGTGCTGCAAACGCTGGACACGATGGGGCCCCAACACGGCTACGGCATCGCCAGGCGCATCGAGCAGATGAGCAATGACATTTTGGAACTGAACGAAGGCACCGTCTACGCGGCCCTGATGCGGCTCCAGCATCGGCGGTGGATCTCGGCGAGCTGGGGCACGTCGGACACCAATCGCAAGGCCAAGTTCTATGCGATCACGGCCGCTGGCAAGCGTCAGCTGGCGCGCGAAGTCGAGGCGTGGGACCAGCTCGCAGGACTGGTCGCCCGGCTTCGCGGAGCGGAGCAGTAGTCACATTGGACGCGCCTCCGTGCCGTCGTCTCGCGGCTCGCCTTCATGGTGGCGCGACGGCGCTTGGACGAGGACATGCGACTGGAGATCGACACGCACCTGGAGTCGCTGACCGACCACTATCGCCGCCAGGGGATGACGCCTGACGAGGCGTACATCGCCGCTCGGCGGCAGTTCGGCAACCCCGCCGTCCTGCGCCAAGACATCCACGAGATGAACAGCATTGCCTGGATCGAGCACACGGTTCAGGATCTTCGCCACGCGATTCGGCAATTGGTCCGCAGTCCGGCCCTCACCGGCATCGTCATCGTGACGTTGGCGCTGGGCATCGGCGCCAACACCGCGATCTTCAGCGTCGTCAACGCCGCTCTGCTGGATCCGCTTCCTTACAGCGAGCCCGACTGCTTGACTGCGATTCACAGCACGTCCCCGACATCGACGACGAACTCTCTTTCTTATCCCAACTTCCTCGACATGCGCGCGCGCACGCGCACGTTCGAAGCGATCGCGGCATGGCGGATCGAGATGTTCACGATTGCCAGACAGCCGCAAGCGGAACGTCTGATCGGTGGGCGCGTATCAGCGAGTTATTTCTCGATCCTGCGCGTGCAGCCACTGCTCGGACGGACTTTCGCGGCGCAGGAAGACCAGCCAGGCGGGCCGCTGGTTGTGTTGCTCGGCGAGCGGCTGTGGCGCCGTCGTTTCGCTGCCGATCCGCTCGTGGTTGGACGGCCGGTGACGCTGGATGGCAATCCGTACGCGGTGATCGGAGTGATGCCAGCACACGTCGGCGTCGGCGTGATTCCTCGTCTCTACAATGACGTGTTCCTGCCGATTGGCCAGTACGACGACCAACTGTTCCTGTCTCGGAACGTGAACGCCGCCGGGGCGATCGGGCGGCTTCGCCCGGATATAGGCCTCGCCGAGGCGCGCGCCGAGATGGAGACGATCGGAAGATCGCTCGAAGCCGCCTACCCGGAGGTGAACAAAGGTGTTGGCGTCGACGTCGTACCGCTCAGTAAGGACCTCGTCGGCGACTTGCAGCCCACGCTCCTTCTGCTCCTCGCCGCGGTGACGTTCGTGCTGCTCATCGCGTGCGCCAACGTCAGCAACCTGATTCTGGCGCAGTTCACACGACGATCACAGGAGTTCGCCATCCGTGCGGCGCTCGGCGCCGGGCGTACGCGGATTCTGCGGCAGGCGCTTACGGAAAGCTTCTGTCTCGCGGTGGCCGGCGCGGTCGTCGGCGTGGTGCTCGCGGCGTGGGCTGCCCGGGCGGCATTGAGTCTTCTGCCGTCGGCATTGCCGGACATCGTGAGCGTCGAACTAAATGGACGCGTTTGGCTCGTTGCGACGATAACCGCACTGGTGAGCGGGTTCGCGTCTGCCGTCGTGCCGGCGCTTCGCGCGGCTCGGCCGAACCTCATTCAGCGACTGCAGCAGAGCGGGCGATTCGGGAGCTCACAGCGACACCGGGCACAACACGCGTTCCTCGTCACTCAGGTAGCGCTGACGCTGATGCTCCTCGTGGGCGCAGGTCTCTTGGCGCGCAGCCTGGTGCGCGTGTGGCAAGTCGACCCAGGATTCGATCCGCGTGGTGTCGTCACGTTCATGACCGGGCTCTCTGGCGAACGTGCGAGTGATCCCGATCAGATCCGCCGCGCCGTACGTCAGATTGCCGAGCGGCTCGCCGCGAGTCCCGGTGTGCAGGCCGCAAGCGCGGCGTTCGGGGCGCTTCCGTACACGGGTAACAACAACGCCGTCGATTTCTGGCGCCCTCACGATGGGAATCCCGCTGCGCGGGGGGCGAGCGTTCGCAGCCCATGACACGTCGCACAGCGTGCGTGTGGCGATCGTGGACGAAGCGTTCGCCGCGAGTGTTTTTCCTGGTCTGGATCCGATTGGCCGGCGACTCCATCTCGACCCGATCAGCGAGGCGGTCGAGGTGATTGGCGTCGTTGGGGATGTGAAGCATTGGGGCCTCGATGCCCGAGAGGCCCTCAATGGCGCGCGACTACAAGTCTATGTTCCCGACGCGCAATTACCGGACAGTCTCGCACCGCTCGCCGCAAGGGGATTCAGCGTCGTCGTACGCTCGTCGACAACGACCGCCGAGGCGCTGGTATCGCTGCGTGCGGCGCTCGAGGAGTACGAGGCCGGGCAGGTCATGATCAACCAAACGTCGATGGATGAGGGGATTGCGCGCTCCCTCGCCGGCCGTCGCTTTTCGCTAATTCTTCTGGGTGTGTTCTCGCTGCTGGCGCTGGTGCTCGCGATCGTGGGAGTCTACGGTCTCACGTCGCACTTGGCTGCAGAACGCACGCGAGAGATTGGCGTGCGCGTCGCGCTCGGGGCCCAGGGCCGCGACGTCGTGCATGTTCTACTCAGGCCCGTTGCGCAAGTGGCCGCGATCGGTCTGACCTTTGGCCTGCTGGCTTCCCTGGGCGTAACGCGTCTACTGGTCGGAATGCTCTTCAACACCAGCCCGGTGGATCCGCTGACGCTCGGCGGCGTCGCCGTCTTTCTCGGAGCGGCGACGCTCACGGCGGCGTACGTGCCAACCCGCCGGGCGCTTCGAGTCGACCCGGTGGTCGCCCTCCGACACGACTAGCTCGAACCGATTGCCGCATTGAATCATGAGGAGCAACTGACGATGCATCGCCGCACTTTCATCGACCTGCTTGCCGCCGGAGTGGCCGCGTATGCCGTCCACCCATCCCTCGGCCTGACCGCGCAACCAGCCGCTTGGCACGATCGCCTGCCGAAAGTCGAGCTGCACCTGCATCTCGAAGGAGCCCATCCGCGAGCGACGCTATGGGAGCTGATCACGAAGTACGGCGGAGACCCCGCAATCAAATCGCGTGGAGATCTCGATCGCGTTTTTGTCTATAGCGATTTCGGCGGCTTCCTCAGGACGTTCGTGTGGATGATGCGCTACGTTCGAGAGTATGACGACTACACCCTGATTGGCCAAGCGGTGGCGCGCGACTTGGCTCGGCAGAACGTCCGTTACGTCGAGGGGTTCTTCTCTCCGCCCGATTACAGGCGGGCAAAGCTCGATCCGCAACGCGTCACCGAAGCGCTGCGCAAGGGGCTGAACCGCGTCACGTCAATCCAGGTGGCGCTCGTCCCCGATCTCGTCCGCGATCGTGGTGTGGAGCACGCTGGCAATCTGCTTGAGCGCATGGGTGAAATGAAGAACCAGGGGGTGATCGGTATTGGCATTGGCGGTTTCGAGCCGACCTTTCCTCCTGAGCTCTTCGAGGCCACCTACGAACGTGCGCGGGTGCTCGGTTTGCGGACCACTGCACACGCTGGCGAAGCCGCGGGTCCAGCCAGCGTGTGGGGTGCGGTTCGCGCGCTGCGAGTCGATCGGATTGGTCACGCTACTCGCGCCATCGAGGATCCGGATCTCGTGAAGCACCTTGCCGCGCGCCGCATTCCGTTGGAACTGTGTCCCTCTCTAATGTTCGCACCGGCGTGATCAATTCCATCGAGGCGCACCCGCTACGTCAGTACTTCGATGCCGGAATTCCGGTGACGCTCAACACAGATGATCCATTGTTTTTCGGCAATTCCCTCGCGATGGAATTCGAGAGCGCGCAGCGCGTTCACCGCTTCACACGCAATGAGATCCGAAGGCTGATTCTCTCATCCATCGAAGCGACATGGCTCAGTGCCGAGCAAAAAAGTCGCTTGGCTAACGATTTCCAGCGCGATCCAAGCTGGGCCGAGCCCGCCCAGTAGCGAATTGCCGAGGTCGATTACGCGCCTCTTGGCGACTCGACCTTTATCGCCGGCTGCAGCCGATACCCGTGGCCACACCGCCGCGAGACTGCAGCAGCTGTTCCTCCCTAGGCGAATCGCGTTGGACCCGATCACGACACCTTGGCGAAGTCTGAGAGTGCTGATGAAAAGAGCGGAGCCCGGAAGCAATCGAACCCGTTTTCGCGGACCTTTAGGTCCGGGGAGTCGCCGCAGACACCTGCGTGCTACAAACGGGGCCCCAGCTTGAGGAACACCTTCCAGCCTTCGCCGCCGCCGGTGGCGATATCAATGCGCGCGAAGGTTTGCCGGCGCGTGTGCACGCGCACGCCAAAGCCGTAGCCTTTCTTGAACTCGCCGCCGTGCACGTCCTGGTAGTCTCGTCCGACTTTGCCCGCATCGAAGAACGTTGCGAAGCTGACGTACTTGATCGGGATCCAGCGATATTCCCCGGACATCCAGATCGCGTTCTCGTCCTTGAAGCGGAACTCGTGGAAGCTTCGCACGGTGTCGACACCGCCGACGTACGGCAGGAAATAGAACGGCACGCGATCGCCGGTTGAGTTGTTGACGTAACTGACACCGAACGCGCCTGATACAACGTGGGCTTTTTCTGATCCAAGCGGCATGAACTGTCGCAGCAACAGATCAAAGCGCCTGAAGTCGTATTGCTCGAGCGACGTGTCGTCCCAAATCCCGAACGCCACACGATACAAACCGCCGCTGCGGGGATTTCCGGGTTCATCGCGGTAGTCGACGTCAGCGCTGAGCGTCGTATGCAGGTATCGCGGTTGATTCGCGAGTCCCGGCGCGTCGTTGTCCGTGAACACTTGCTCGATCGACGGATATTTATCGTCGGTGCCTTCGTTGATGTCAGGACCCATCAGACCCACAAGGGCGCTGAGATTCAGCCATCCGGTGGC
>WNGB01019042.1_pt1 | contig 14386 bp, 9 predicted proteins | sample 5400681 | NCBI WGS metagenome assembly WNGB01 (sample SAMN13153367, study PRJNA577476) | soil metagenome | isolation source: 115 cm soil or saprolite under grassland replicate 2 | place: USA:California | collected 2016-06-15 | reverse complement strand
CCTCACGCTGACCTTCCCCGTCCTCGATGCCGCGAAGCTGTCCCTGTTCCTCGTCTCCGGCGAGCCCAAGCGCGAACGCCTCCACCAGCTCATGGCCGACGCCGACTTCCCCGCCGCCCGAGTCCGTTCCGAGCGCATCGTCGTCCTCGCCGACAGAGCCGCCGCCGGCTGACGCGCCGGTCGGGCTACCCGACGGCGCCGCCGACGTGGAGCGCCTTGCCCACGCCGTAGGTGATCCCGGCGGCCACCCCACCGACGAGCAGCATGCGCACTCCGGACCACCACAGGGGCCTGCCGGTCACACGAGAGATACCGCCGCCCACCGCGAACAGGGTCACGCCGGACACGCCGATGGCCCACAGGGTCGCCCCCACGCCCGAGCTGAACAGGAACGGGACCAGCGGGACGAACGCGCCGAACATGAACGTGATCATCGACGAGATCGCGGCGGCCCACGGCGAGCCGAGGCCCTGCTCGGGATCGAGCCCGAGCTCCTCGCGAGCGTGGGTCTCCAGGGCCAGGTCGGGGTCGCGATGGAGCACGTCAACGAGCTGCTCGGCGATGTCGGCGGGCACGCCCTTGTTCCGGTAGATCTCGATGAGCTCGTCCCGCTCCTCCTCGGGCTCGGTGGCCAGCTCGTGCGCCTCGAGGTGGATGAGCCGTTCGAACACCTCCCGCTGCGACCGCATCGAGATGTACTCGCCCGCGGCCATCGAGAACGCCCCGGCCAGGAGCCCGGCCACGCCGGCCAGCACGATGATCGTGTTGTCCACGGCCGCGCCGGTGAACCCCATGATCAGGGACAGGTTCGACACCAGGCCGTCGTTGACCCCGAAGATGGCCGCCCGCAGGGCGCCGCTCCGTCCTCCGGCCACGGTGCCGTCGCCCTTCTCGGCGACGGGCCCGCGGTGGGGCCGGATCGTCTCCTCGCGGCTCCTCAACAGTCCACGCAGCATGCTTCGCTCGGCTCCGGTCTCGACGTCCTCGGCCCCCTCACGGCGCTTCCTGGCCCCCGCCGTGGTCCCGGAGGAACTCCTCGACCTCCGCGGCCAGCGATTCCCCCGACGGGATGTTCGGCAGGGGGGGCTCTTCCCCCGCGGCCTCCTCCAGCCGCCGGACGTACTCCGTGAGGCTCTCGTTGTCTTCAACGATCTCGTTGATCCGTTGTTCCCACGTGTCGATGGCCGGTTCGAGGTCGGAGGTGTCCACGTCCACCCGCAGGAACGAGGCCACCCGCTCCACCAGGGAGAGCGTGGCCCGGGGGTTCACCCCGGCCTGCACGTAGTGGGGGACGGCCGCCCAGAAGGACACCGACGGGAGGCCGGCCCGGTTCGACAGGTCGTGGAGCACTCCCACGATCCCGGTGGGTCCCTCGTACCGCGACATCGACAGCCCCAGGCGCTCGGCCTCCTCGGCGTTCGCGGCGCTCCCGACCACCGGCACCGGCCTGGTGTGGGGGACGTCGGCCAGGAACGCCCCCAGCGTGACCAGCCGTTCGGCCTGGAGCGACCGGCCGAGGTCCACGATGGCCGTCCCGAAGGTCCGCCACCGCACGTTCGGCTCGGTGCCCGTGAACAGCACGACGTCCCGCCCCTCCACCCGGGCGTGGTGGAACTCGCAGGCCGGCCATTCGATGACCCTGGTCACCCCGTCCATGAGGCGGACCGTGGGCCGGCTGACCTGGAAGTCGAAGAACTCCTCGGGGTCGATGCGGGCGAACGTGGTGGCCTCCCAGGCCTCCTTGAGGTAGCTCGCGGCCGTGCTCGCGGCCTCGCCGGCGTCGTTCCAGCCCCGGAACGCGGTCACCAGGACGGGCCGCTCCACCTCGGGACGCTCGGAGAACACGATGGGGTCCACTGCCAGGAAGATTACCCGGGCGCCCGTCGAGGGACCCGCCGCGCTGCCCGGCTTCCTGCGGGGGGGCCCGTCACCGCCCCCGGTGACCTGCTGGAACGGTCGAGAGCCGCGCTCAAGTCCCGTACGAGGTAACCCGAATATGTCCATACCCCTGTAGGCAGGGGTGGGGCAGCCCGCGTGCCCGGGGAGTGCCCGCGAAGGGAGGCAGGGGAACCGTGCAGGAGCTGGCGCACCGCAGTGAGCAGGAGACGTCGTTCCGCGTGCTCTCCGACGTGGCCCGGCTCCTGGTCTCGGAGTCGGACCTGGCCAGGTTGCTGGACGCGGTGGCGGAGGCGGTGGCCTCGCTCATCCCCTACGACTCGCTGATCATGTACGAGGCCGACAACGAACTCCAGGTCCTGCGTCCGGTCCTGGTGGTCGACCCCAACGCCAAGGAGATCTACGTCCACGTCTGCGAGTTCGGCCAGGGCATCACCGGGCAGGCGGCGGAGGCCCGTGAGGCCATCCTCATCAACGACGTGCACCTCGACCCTCGGGCCCAGCAGATCGACGGGACCCCGCGCGAGGAGGAAGCCCTGATCACGGTCCCCCTGGTGGCCCGCGGCGACCTCAAGGGGATGCTGAACCTGTACCGGCAGGGGCCGGGCCACCGGTTCCACGACCACGAGCTCGCGCTGGCGGAGCGGTTCGCCGAGCTCGCGGCCCTCGCCCTGGACAACGCCCAGATCCGGACCCGGCTGCAGTCGGAGAGCGTCATCGACCGGCTGACCGGCCTGTACAACCACCGTCACTTCCAGGAGCGCCTGGCCGAGGAGCACCGCCGGTCCACCGTGACCGGGGTGCCCATGTCCCTCGTGCTCATGGACATCGACCAATTCCAGCGGGTCAACGAGATCCAGGGCCACCTGGCCGGGGACAACGTCCTGTCGGCATTGGCCGCGGTGTGCCGGATCGAGGCCCGCAAGGGCGACATGGTCTGCCGCGTCGGCGGCGAGGAGTTCGCCATCCTCATGCCCGCCACGATGGCCCTGGAGGCCGCTGAGATGGCCGAGGTGATCCGGTGCCGGATCGCCGAGGGGATCCCCCAGGGCACCGGAACGCCCGTCACCGTGAGCATCGGCGTCGCGGAGGGCCCGGCGCACGGGAGCGATCCCCGTGAGCTCATGGCGAACGCGAACTACGCGCTGCTGCAGGCCAAGGCGGCCGGCCGCAATCGCGTGTCGGTGTTCCAGGCCGGCGAGTGGACCGGCGTCCGGGCCGTCCCCCACGGCGAGGTTCGGATGGTGGGCCACCTCAAGCTGCTCCAGAGCGTCTCGAGCAAGCTGAACCGCCTGCAGGACGTGCGCAAGATCGCGCACACGATCATCGACGAGGTGGGCGGCCTGATCGAGTTCCACAACTGCCGCATCCACCTGCTCGACTCCGCGGGCCAGACCCTGATCCCGATGGCCTTCCACGGCGTGCTCACCGAGTACGAGGGAGAGACCGAGGAGGTGCTGGTCACGCCGGTGGGCGTGGGCATCACGGGGCGGGTGGCGCTGACCGGCGAGCCGATCTACGCGGCCGACGCCATCAACTGCGAGTTCACCCAGCACATCCCCGGAACCTCCTTCATCGACGAGTCCATCCTGGCCGTCCCCATGAAGTACGACGACCGGGTCACCGGCACGATCGTGCTGTCGAAGCTCGGGCTGAACCAGTTCGACGCCGACGACCTCCGCGCGCTGGAGTCGCTTGCGTCGGCGGCGGCGGTGGCGTTCCAGAGCGCGAAGCTCTTCGAGGAGGAGCGGTCCTCGGCGGAGGCGGCGAACGCGCTGCTCCGGGTGTCGCAGGCCCTCACGCGGACCCGCGATCCCGGGCGCGTGCTCCAGGAGGTCGTGGGGTCGATGGCCGACCTCCTCGACGTCCCCAGGGTCTCCGCGTGGGTCCGCGACCCGGAGGGAGGGTTTCTCCCCCGGGCCTTCGTGGGGTTCCATCCGACCCAGATCGACGAACTCCGGGCCCTCCGCGTCGGGGGCGACATGGCCTCCCGCTACCTGCTGTCGGTGGAGGAGCCCTTCTACCTCCCGGCGGAGGTCGTCTCGGCGCTCCCCGACGAGTTCAAGGTGGCCTGGGAGGGTGGGCCGGTGATCGTCGCGCCGTTCCGGTGGGAGCCGGAGGGCCTGGGCGCGATGGTCGGGATGGCCGGGGATTCGCACCGGACGTTCACCCCCCGGGACTTCCGGCTGGCCCGGGGCGTGGCGGACCTCGCGTCGCTGGCGATGGGGAACGCGGCCCGGTTCGCCGACCTCGAGCACGCCTTCCTGCAGACCGTGGAGGTCCTGGCGAACGCGCTGGAGGCCAAGGACGAGTACACGAGCGGGCACGCCAGGGAGGTCGCGGAGATCGCCGTCGCCATCGGGCGGGAGTTCGCGATGCCCGCCGACGAGCTCCGGATGCTGGAGCTGGCCGGCATGTTCCACGACATCGGCAAGATCGGGGTGGGCACCGAGATCATCAACAAGCCCGGGCCCCTCACCCGCGAGGAGATGCTCGAGATGCAGAAGCATCCCGAGATCGGCGCACAGATCCTGGCCCCGGTGGAATTCCTCCAGCCGGTGCTGCCGATGATCCGGGCCGGCCACGAGCGGTGGGACGGCGACGGGTACCCCGACGGCCTGGCCGGGGAGGACATCCCGCTCGGCGCGCGGATCATCTTCGTGTGCGACGCCTATCACGCCATGACGAGCGACCGTTCCTACCGCAAGGCCCTCCCCGAGGAGGAGGCGCTGCGGCGCCTGGGCGAGGCCGCCGGCACGCAGTTCGACCCGAACGTGGTCGAGGTGTTCCTCGCGGCGCACGCGCGGGGGCTGATCCGCCACCGCCACGCGCACTGAGGGTCTGCCCCCGGGCGGTGGCGTGGCCGCTCAGGTGCAGTGGACGCGGTAGTCCGACGGCTCCCGGTCGAGGGGCCCGAAGGTGTGCCGGATGGTCACCGACTCCCCGGCCGGGATCACCGGCGTGAGACCGGTTTCGCTGGCGATCTGGGTGTCCTGGGCGTCCACGGCGATGAACGTGCACGTGGCCTTGCTGTCCTTCGAGCCCTCGTTGCGCACGTCGACATCGATCGTGACCGAATCGTCGGCGGTGGTCCCGTACCCGGTGATGCCGGCGTCGAACGGGCCGATGCCTTGGTGGTTGAGGAACGCCCACACGCCCAGGCCGACCAGCACCAGGAAGATCGTCACCATGATCGTGGCGTGGTACTGGACGGGACTCGGGCGGACCATGGCCTGGGGCCAGCGCTGCCGGCGCTCCTCCTGCTCGGACAACGGGCGGGGAGGCTGGACCGAGGCGGCCGGCCCCACCTCCTCCCGGCACTGCGCGCAGAGGTACTCCCCGGGCTCGACGGGGCGGCCGCACCGGGCACAGCGGGATTCGGGGGAACGGGTCTGCGACATCGTCGGGATCCAGGCTACTGCCCGGATCCGGCCAGTGAGGGGCGGACCGATGCGAACCGCTCCAGGGCCACCGGCGGCGGGTCGCCGGTGGCGAGGCTGGCCAGGATCCGTCCCACGAGCGGCGCGAACTTGAACCCGTGCCCGCTGCATGGCGACCCGATCACCACCGGCCCCCGCCGGTCCAGCACGAAGTCCTCGTCCGGCGTGTTCGTGTACAGGCAGGTCTCCACCGCGGTGACCCGCGACCCGGGGAACCGTTCCGCGGCGAAGGCATCCAGTCCGGGATTCCGCGTGTTCGGGGCGGCGTCGACCGGCACGTCGGGGTCGACGGTCGCGCCGGCCTGGTGCTCGCCGAGCTTCAGGGTGCCCGGCCGGTCGGGCACCGGCAGGGCGTAGCGCGGCCGGAACGGCTCGGGGGTCCATTCGATGAGCGTGGGCAGGGATGCCGGGGCCGGGAGCTCCGCGTAGCCCACCTGTTCCCGGGTCACCCGGAGGAGGAGGTCGATCCCGGCGGTGGCCAGGACCCGTCCGGCCCACGCCCCGGCGGTGACCACCGCCACGGGGGCCCGGTGCGCGTCGCCGCCGGCGGTGGCCACCACCACGCCGTCCCCGGCCGGGGTCACCGACGCCACCGGCGTCTCCTCCAGGACCACGACGCCGGACGCCCGGGCCACGCGGGCCTGGGCGGCCACCGCCGGGCCGGCCCGGCACACGCCGGCGTCCGCCTGGAACAGCATCGGGCCGCCCGCCGGCGGGGCCAGAGCCGGCCACCGTTCGGCGACAGCCTCGGGCGCGAGCCAGTCGAATGGCTCGCCGGCGAACGACAGGGCCTCAGCCGCGAGCGGCGCGCCGATCCCGGCGTCGAGGCCGCCGGTCGTGACCAGGAGGTCCTCGCCGGCCTCGGCCTCCAGCGCCCGCCACTCCTCCAGGGCCAGCCGGGCCATCCGGACGTAGTCGGGATGGTGGTAGGCGACGCGGAAGATCCGGTTCGGGCCGTGGGAGGACCCGTTCGCGTGGCCGATCCGGAAGCGCTCCAGGAGCAGGGTCCGGCGGCCCCGGGCCGCCAGGGACCGAGCCGCCGCCGTGCCCATGACGCCGCCCCCGACCACGATCGCGTCCCATCGCTCCGCCATCCGCAGGCAAGGGTAGCGGCCCCCGCGCGGATACTGGGTCGCGGGACACTGTTCGGACGGCGCCGAAGGGAGCGGGGACGTGGCGAGGATCGGGTTCTGTGGGCTGGGACTGATGGGAACGCCGATGGCCAAGCGGCTGATCCACGCCGGACACGGGCTGGCGGTGTGGAACCGGACGGCGGAGAAGGCCGAGCCGCTCCGCGAGGCCGGCGCCGAGGTCGCCGCGACCCCCGCGAACGCCGCCCGGGGCCGCGACATCGTGATCACGATGGTGGCCGACGGGCCGGCCCTCGAGGAGGTCCTGTTCGGCGAGGATGGCGTGGCGGCCGGGATCGGGGCCGGCGCCATCCTGGTCGAGATGTCCACGGTGGGTCGGGATGCGGCACTGGACGCGGCCGAACGGCTCCCCGCCGGGGTGGAGATGCTGGACGCACCCGTGATGGGGAGCACGCCCCGGGCGGAGGCCGGCGGGCTGCAGATCCTGGTGGGCGGCTCGGACGAGGCCTTCGAGCGGGCCCGGGCGGTGCTGGAGGTCCTCGGCACCCCGCGGCACGTCGGCGAGCGGGGCGCAGGAGCCGCGATGAAGCTGGTCATGAACTCGACGCTCGGGGCCCTGGTCATGGCGCTGGGGGAGTCGATCTCGCTGGGGACCGCGCTCGGCATCGACCGGACGGTGGTGCTCGACGCCCTGGAGGACTCCTACCTCGGACCCCTGGTGAAGCTGAAGCGGGAGATGATCGAGTCGGGCGAGTACCCGACGCAGTTCCGCCTGTCGCTGGCAGCCAAGGACCTCCGGCTGGTGGAGGAGGCCGCGGCGGACGCCGGCCTCGAGCTCCGCGGGATCACGCTGGCGCGGCAGATGTTCGATGAGGCCGCCGCGGCGGGCCGCTCCGACCAGGACTACGCTGCGCTGGTCGCCAACCTCCAGCGCTAGCGGAGGGAGCGGCGGCCGTCCGCGGGGATCGGGCCCGAAGGGGCGCCGGCCGAGCCGATCACGGCGATCCCGTCCACCGGCACGTCGGTCCCGGTGGAGGACGCGTTCTTCTTGCCGGTCCACACCACCCGCAGGGTATGTGTCCCGACGGAGCCGAAGGCCTTCGTCCACACGGAGACCGTTTCGGCCACGGACGAGGCGTAGAGATCGACGGTCTTCACCAGCGTCCCGCCCACGTACACGTCGGCCTTCCCCGCGGCCGGGCCCCTCTGGGCGAACAGGCCCACCTTGCGTCCGGTGAACGTGAACGAGACCTCCGCGGGCGCGCCGGTCAGGCGGGTCAGCGTCCCCCGGTACGCGGCGCCGTCGGCCTGCTGGGCGGCCGGCTGCGTGTACGTGAGAGAGCCCGACCGGTCGTCGAACGGGGCGGCGGCGCACACCTCATCCGATGTGGCCGAGTTCCCCGCCGGGTCGGTGGCCACCGACTCCCAGCAGGCCGTCGTCCCCGGCCCCACCGTCCGGGTGGCCTGCCGGGCCGTCGCCCCGGAGACGACGGGGCCGTACGTCCCGCCCAGCCCCTGCCGTTCGAGCAGCGTGAAGGTCCCGCCGCCCGACGAGGGGGGTGGGTCGCTGTAGCTCCACTTCACCGTGGCGGAGGTCCGGCTCAGGAGCTGGTCGGGCGCGGGCGAGGAGATGGCCGTGCCGGGGGGTTGCGAGTCGACGGTCCACGACCGTGCCGCCGGGGAGGGATCCACGCTTCCTCCGGACACCGCCCGCACCGAGAACGCGTGGGACCCCTCGGCCAGGCCGGCGAACGACGCCCCGGCGCCGCCGGACTGGCAGGCCCCGAACGCCGCGCCGTCCAGCGAGCACTCGAACGTGGCCCCCGGCGCGTCCGATGTGAACGCGAACGAAGCCGAGGTGGAGTTCGACACCGATCCATCCGGCGGGCCCGAGGTGATCGTGGTGTCGGGCAACAGCGGCGTGACCGTCCACGTCCTGGTGGCCGGGGACGGATCGAGGTTCCCCGCGGCGTCCACGGCCCGGACCTGGAACGCGTGGTCGCCCACGCCGAGCCCGGCGTACTGCCTGGGGCTGGTGCACGGCGCGAAGCCGGCGCCGTCCAGCGAGCAGGCGAACGTCGAGCCCTGCTCGGTGGCCGTGAACGTGAACGTGGCGTCGGTGGCCGTGGTGGTGCCGCTCGGGCCCCCAATGATCGACGTGTCGGGCGCCACGGTGTCGATCGACCAGGTGCGGGAGGCCGGCGTCTGGTCCTGGTTCCCGGCCTGGTCCACGGCCTTCACCGAGAACGCGTGCGAACCGGACAGCGGCCCGGCCAACTGATACGGGCTCGTGCAGGCCGCGTAGGAGGCGCCGTCGAGCTTTCGGGCCGCCCGTGATCGTGGTGTCCGGCGCGACGGTGTCCACCGTCCACGTCCGCTGGGCCGGCCCCCCGGTGGCGCCGTTCGCCGTGGCCCTCACCGCGAACGCGTGGGCGCCGTCCCCCAGCCCCGAGTACGAGGCCGGCGAGACGCACGTGGAGAAGCCCGCGCCGTCCAGCGAGCACGAGTACGTGGCGCCGGAGACGCCGGCCGTGAACCTGAACGTGGCGGAGGTGGCCGTGGTGACCGACCCCTCCGCCGGGCCGGAGGTGATCGTGGTGTCCGGCCCCACCAGCGTCACGGTCCACGCGAACTGGGCCGGCGCCGACGTGTTCCCGGCGGGGTCGGTGGCCGTCACGGCGAAGGTGTGGCCGCCGGCGGACAGGCCCTGGAACGACCGGGGCGAGGAGCAAGACGCCGGCCCGGCCCCGTCCAGCGAGCAGGCGAACGCCACGCCCCCGTCCCCGTCGTCGAACGCGAACGACACCGACGGGCCGCTGGGGTTCGTGGGGGTCTGGGTGAAGGCCGGCGCCGGGGGTGGCTGGGTGTCCACCGTCCACGACCTCGTGGCCGGGGTGGCGTCGGTGTTCCCCGCGGCGTCGGTGGCCTTCACGGTGAGGGTGAAGCCGCCGTCGCCCGGAACGCTCACGTCGGTGGGCGACGGGCACGGGTACGAACCGCCCGACAGGCGGCACTGGAACGTCGAGCCCCCCTCGGTGGACGTGAACGAGAACGAGAACGGTCCCGGCTGGTTCACCGGCCCGCTCGGCCCGGACGTGATCGCGGTGTCCGGCGGGGTCACGTCGACGGTCCAGGTCCGGTGGGCGGGCGCGGGATCGACGTTCCCGGCGGGGTCCACGGCCCGGACCGAGACCGTGTGCTGGGCCTCCGTGAGGCCGGTGAAGGTCGCGGGGGAGGAGCACGGCGCGAACGGTGCCCCGTCGAGCGAGCACGCGAACGTCCCCCCCGATTCGTTCGACGAGAACGAGAACACCGCGGTCGTGGACGACGTGGGGCCGGTGGGGCCGGCGTCGATCGATGTGTCCGGTGGCGTGGTGTCCACCACCCACGTCCTGACCGCCGGCGCGGAGGTGCCGGCCACCCCGCTCGCCACGTCGCTCCCGTCGGCGACGACGGTGAACGCGTGGGGGCCCTCGGCCAGCGGCCCGGGCACGACCACCGGCGAGGCGCACGGCGCGCGGTCCGCTCCGTCCAGCGAGCACCAGGTCCGGGACGCGCCGTTCGACGTGAACGACAGGGTCGCGCCGGTCTGCTGGGTGGCGGGGGGTGGTCCGCCGGTGAACGAGACCGCCGGCGGCTGGGTCGAGGCGATCCGGCCCAGGCGCTGGGCCAGCACGGCCTGGGTGCTCCCCGGCGCTGGGCTCGCCACCGCCAGGTTGCTCATCTCGTAGGGATCGCTCGACTCGTCGTACAGCTCGCGTTCGGAAGTTGCGCAGGGGACCGTGCTCGCCGCCAGGTCGCACAGCTCGGCGTACTTCCACGCCCCCGCGGGGTCCCCGGTGAACGTCCGGATCAGCGTGAGGGTCGGGGTGTCCACCCCGGTCTTCACCAGCCCCCCGAAGTCCTCGCCGAGCACGGCGGTCCGCCAGTCGGGCGGGTCGTTCCCCGAGCCGGCACCGAGCAGCGGCAGGAACGACCGGCCGTCCATGGCCCGCGGCGAGGTCAGCCCGGCCGCCTCCGCGATGGTGGCCGCGATGTCCACGTTCAGCACGGGATGGGTCGCGTCCTCGCGGCCCGGCCCGGTCCCCCCGGGGTCGGTGAGCGGGTCGTACCGGACCACCATCGGGACCCGGTGGCACTCCTCGAACTCGCAGTTCTTCTTGTTGAAGTACCGGTGCTCGCCCCACGAGATCCCGTTGTCGCTGGTGAACACGATCAGGGTCTGCGACGCCGACGAGCCGAGGGCCTGGACGATGGCGTGGACCTGGCGGTCCACGTCGGCCAGCGAGTTCATCTCGGCCCGCTGCTCCCTGTCCTTCCTGTCGATCTGGGTCTGCGTGAGGATGGGGTTGTTGGGGTTGTCCGCGGGGAGGGGCTTGAGCCAGGTGGGCCCGTTCTTCGGCTCGGTGTTCCAGGACGCCAGGTACGGTTCCCGTCCCCACCTTGCCATCGTGTCGAACTGGGTGTCGCCCGTGGCCGGGACCGCGTCGGGGTGCGGCGCGAACGGCGCGTAGTACAGGAACAGGGGCTGCCCGGGATGGTTCGACAGGCCGTCGGCGATGAAGTCGACCGCCTTCTGCTGGATCACCGGGCCGTAGTACCCGGGGTAGGCGTTCAGCACGGCCCGTCCCGGGGACGACGAGTCCGCCAGCTGGAAGTCGGAGTAGTTGCCGTCGCCGTCGGTGACCTCGGCGTGCCAGTCGTCCCACCCGGCCGGGACGGCGCAGGGGGGGGTGGCGCACCCCGTGTACTGGTTCAGGTACTTCCCGACCATCGACGTCCGGTACCCGGCGTCGTGGAGCCACCGGGCCACCGTGAGGTCCTCCAGCGGCCGGAACGCGGCGATCCCCCCGTTGGGCTTCGCGTTCGTGAGCACCCCGGTCCGGTGGGCGTACTGGCCGGTGAACAGGCTGGCCCGCGAGGGGCAGCACAGGGCGGTGGTGACGAACGACTGGTCGAACGTCACCCCGTGGTCCATGAGGTCGTCCCGGACGTGGGGCATCGGGCACTGGGAGCCGGTGGGAGCGGTCCGGCCGGCCGGGACGGAGGCCAGACAGGCGTACAGGGAGTCGAACCGCTGGTCGTCGGTGTTGACCACGACGATGTTCGGCCTGGAGGGCGCCGTGGCGCGGGCGGGGGTGGCCACCGTTGCCTGGACGAGCGCGGCGACCAGCGCCAGGAGCGCGAAGGGCGCCGCCCGGCGGGCGGGAGCACGGGAGGTCGGGGTTCGAGCCGGCATGGGAGGGTCCCAGTGTAGGCTTCCGGCCCGCCGGCCTTCCAGATGCCGATCCGCCGGCCACCCTGACCTGCGAAAACCCTTTCACCCGCCCCTGCAAACAGTCGATACTGCTTCCGTGAGCTCTCATCAGGGGGAGGGCGTGCGCGCGCAGTTCGAATCGACCGCTGCCGACTCCGCATCCGCATCCGCATCCGCATCCGCGGCCGGGGCCATCCTCGAGGCGGTGGCGGGCGCGGCGGAGCGTTTGCTCTCGGCCACGGGCTGGCAGGCGGTGATCGACGACATCCTGGCGGGCCTGGGCACGGCGGTGGGGGTGAGCCGGGCCCGGGTGTTCGAGAACCGCCTGGAGGAGGGGCGGGTGGTGGCGTTCGCCAACCGGGCCGAATGGGCCGCCCCGGGCATCGCGTCCCACATCCTCGATCCCGACCTCGAGCTCCTGCCCTACGATCCCGACTTCGTCCGCTGGCGCGACACGCTTGCCGCCGGTGGGAGCATCGTCGGCCACGTCCGCGATCTCCCCGAACCCGAGCGGCGCCTGCTGGAGGCCAGGGGCACGCGCTCGGTCGCCCTCGTGCCGCTGTTCGCCGGCCAGGAGTGGTGGGGATCCCTGGGATTCGACGAGGGCCCCGGGGAGCGCGAGTGGTCGGCGGCCGAGATCGGCGCGCTGAAGGCGACCGCCGGGATCCTGGGCGCGGCTATCGCCCGGGAGCGGTCCGAGACGGCCCTGCGGGAGAGCGAGGAGCGGTACCGGACACTGGTGGACATGTCGCCGGACGCCATCGCCGTGCACCGGGGCGGCGTGATCACGTTCGCCAACTCTCGGGCCCGCCGTCTGCTCCGGGCCCGAAGCGATGCCGACCTGGTGGGCCACTCGGTGCTGGAGTTCGTCCACCCCGATTCCCGGCCCCGGGTCCTGGATCGCCTGCAGCGCCTCCGGGAGGGCCGTGAGGTCCCGCCCATCGAGGAGAAGTTCGTCCGCGCGGACGGGACGGTGGTGGACGTGGAGGTCACCGCGGCGCCGTTCGATGCGGGCGGCGAATCCACGGTCCAGGTGGTCGTTCGCGACGTCAGCGAGCGGAAGTCGTCCGAGCGGGCCCTGCAGATGCACAGCGAGTACCTCGAGGCCCTCCACGACACGACGCTCACGCTGCTGAACCGCCTGGACCTCCAGGACCTGCTGGCGGCCATCGTGGCTCGCGCCGGGTCGCTGCTCGGGACCGACAGCGGCTACATCTACGTGGTGGCGCCGGACGGCGAGCACCTCGAGGTGAAGGTGGGGACCGGCGTGTACCGGGACTGGATCGGCTTCCGGATGTTGCCGGGCGAGGGGCTGGCCGGGCGGGTCTGGCAGTCGGGCCAGCCTTTGGCCATCGAGGACTACGACACGTGGGAGGGTCGTTCGCCGTCGTTCCCGAAGGGGGTCCTCCTGGCCGGCGTCGGGGTGCCGTTCACCTCGCAGGGCCGGGTGGTCGGGGTCCTCGGGCTGTCGCACGGGGAGCCCGGCCGGACGTTCTCCTCGGAGGACATCAGCGTGCTGGGCCGGTTCGCCGAGCTGGCCTCGATCGCGCTCGACAACGCGCGGCTGTACACCGAGGCCCACCAGGAGCTGGCCGAGCGCCGGCGGGCCGAGGAGCGCCTCCGGTTCTCGGCGCACCTCCTCGACTCCGTGGAGAACGCGGTCATCGCGACCGACGCCGAGGACCGCATCACGTACTGGAACAAGTTCGCGGAGACCCTGTACGGCTGGCGGATCGCGGAGGTCATGGGTCTCCGGTTCCGCGACGTGATCCCGATCTCGGACGATGTGGCCGACGAGGTGAACGAGGCGGTCGGTGCCGGCGGGACGTGGGCCAGCGACATGGAGGTCCGGCGCCGCGACGGCGTGCCGATCATCGTGTTCGCGCGGGTCTCGCCGATCCGTTCCCCGGAGGGCCGGCCCATGGGGATGATCGGGGTGACCGTGGACGTCACCGAGCGCCGGCGGGCCGAGGAGAAGCTCCGGGAGGCGTTCGAACGGGAGCGGGAGGCCGCGCGGCGGTTCCGCGAGCTCGACGAGATGAAGAACATGTTCCTGGAGGCGGTCTCGCACGAGCTCCGGACGCCGCTCTCGGCCATCCTGGGGTTCGCGCTGACGCTGGAACGCTCCGACGTGGGCCTGTCCGAGCAGCGGTCCAAGGAGCTGATCTCCCGACTGGCCGTGAACGCCCGGAAGCTCGACCGCCTGCTGTCGGACCTGCTGGACCTGGACCGGTTGTCGCGGGGCATCCTGGAGCCGCGCCGCCGGGCGGTGGACGTCGGGCAGCTCGTCCGACAGGTGGTCGACGCGACCGAAGCCACCTGGGGACGGAACGTCGAGGTCGACGCGTATCCGGTGACCGCGTGGCTGGACGGCCCGAAGGTCGAGCGGATCGTGGAGAACCTCGTCGCGAACGCGATCCGTCACACGCCCGACGGGACCCGCGTCTGGGTCCGGGTCCAACCGGAGACCGGGGGAGTGGTCATCGCGGTGGAGGACGAGGGCCCGGGTGTGCCGGCGGAGCTCCAGGCGGCGATCTTCGAGCCGTTCCGGCAGGGTCCCCAGACCCGGTCGCACTCACCGGGTGTCGGCGTCGGGCTCTCGCTGGTGGCCCGCTTCGCCGAGCTCCACGGCGGACGGGCCTGGGTGGAGAACCGGGTGGGTGGCGGCTCCTCGTTCCGGGTGTGGCTCCCCAGCACCGAGC
>WNGB01008683.1_pt1 | contig 14386 bp, 12 predicted proteins | sample 5400681 | NCBI WGS metagenome assembly WNGB01 (sample SAMN13153367, study PRJNA577476) | soil metagenome | isolation source: 115 cm soil or saprolite under grassland replicate 2 | place: USA:California | collected 2016-06-15 | reverse complement strand
CCCGTCTTCTCGCGGTCATGATCGGCGTTCTGGCCTCAACGACGTGCCACGATCCGGTGGCGCCCACAGGCCCTCCGGGAATCACTATCGTCGCAGGCGCCGGCGTCGCGGACTCGATCGATGCGCGACCGGCCCAAGCGCTGCTCGTCGAGGTCCATACGGCCGAGGGCGCGACCGCGGGAGGCTCGGTCGTGCGATTCTCCGGCCTGCCGACCAGCGGCGGCCCGTTTCCGCAAACGAGCGTTCGGGTGGGTCGTATTGATGCTCAACCCACTCAGAGCTTCGCGGTCGATACCACGGACGGCCATGGACGTGCGCGCGTGCTGGTGGCGTTGGGGGCGGTGGCCGGCCAGGGTGGCGTGGAGATCACGGTGCCGGAATTCGGGTTCAGCGATACGGCGGGGTACGTGATCCATCCCGGGAATGGTGTCAGGGTCGTGAGTCTACCCGAGGACACCGTGGTGGCCGTGTCACACTCGTTTGCGCTGAGCGCGAGCCTGCGCGACCGCTACGGGAACGCGCGCCAGGATCCCGTCATCTTCGAGGGCGATAGCGCCTCCGCGACCGTATCGCCCAGCGGCACGGTGACCGGTGCCGCAATCGGCAGAGCGCGCATCCGCGTGCACGATACGTCCGGGCGTGCCGACACGACCTGGGTCGCTGTCGTACCGCAGGCGACGATCGCCGCAATCACGCCAACCGGGATCGCGATTGTCGATCTGGACGGCTCCAACTATCGCGCCATCCCCGGCGTCGCGGCAGCCGCGTGGGTCGACTGGAATGCAGCGGGAGATACCTTGGTGTTTTCGTCTTCCGATTACGATTCGTGGCTGTATGTGTCCACCCTCACCGGACCCCCGCGCCGCCTGATCGCGGACTCGATCGCCCTGCTGTCCGAGTACCGGCCGCAGTACAGCGGTGACGGGCAGTGGATTTACTTCGGCGGGCGGGCTTTCGGTCAGAGCCAGGCGATCTGGCGCGTCCGCCCGGACGGGTCGAGCGTCGAACGCATCGGGCCCGCAAGCGGCTCCTATGACGACGCCCAGCCGGCTCCATCGAGCGACGGCTTGCGCTCCGCCTTCCTCAGCACGCGCTGCTGTTATCCGAACCTCGGCCTGTTCGTGTTGGACGTCCAGACCAGTCTCGTGGATTCCCTCGCACCGGCGGCGTTGACGCCGCGCTGGTCCCCGCGAGACTCGCTGATCGGATTCGTTTCATTCGTGATGAACGGTATCTGGCTCATTCGGCCCGATGGGCAAGGACTGCGTCAGGTCACCGCGATCGGACGACCCTACGATCAGGGGTTCGATTGGTCGCCCAGCGGCGAGTGGATTATCGCGCGAGGCCCGAGCGAGTATTTGGAGCTGATTCGCGTCGCCGATGGGCTGACCCTGCTCTTACCCCATCTGAGGAACCTCGCACGTCCGGCGTGGCGGCCATGATGGCGCATCGGTTCTGCGCGGCCCTGGTCTCGATCGCTCTCGCGGCCGGTTGTGCCGACGGCGGCACCAGCCCCGAGATCGGATCCCCGGGGTTGACCATCGTCAGGGGTGCCAACATCACCGACACGGTCGACGCGCCGCTCGCCCAGGCGCTGTTGATCGAGGTTCGCACGGCCGAGGGTGCCCCGGTGCCCGCCGCCGTCGTGCGCTTTACGTCGCTGTACGCAAGCGCCCCGGATGGCCGGCAGGTCGCGGGGGTGCTGGTCGGTCGACTCACCACCGAGCGTACGAGTGCGTTCGTCGTTGATACGACGAACGGCCGCGGACGGGCCGCGGCGCTCGTGCAGCTCGGGCCCATCGCCGGTGAAGCGGGTGTGCAGGTCACCGTGCCCGAGTTCGGATTTGCGGACACCGCACGATACACAGTGCGGCCCGGAGCCACAGCCTCCGTTGTGCTCGATCCGCCCGACACCGCGGTGTACATCGGAGCGTCGTACACGATCACAGCGCAGACGCTCGACCGGCACGGCAATGTCACCGGAGGCACCGTGCAGCTAGCCGTCGTTGACGGGGCGGTTGCTCAGGTCTCGGGTTCGACCCTGACGGGTCGTGGCTACGGCCGCACGGCGGTCGTCGCGAGTTCCGAGCACGTGCGGGATACAGGCTGGACGAGCGTGGTTCCGGCCGGCGTGCTGGCCGTCACCGGATACGGTGGCGTCGTCGCCACGGTAAACCTGGACGGGTCGGGCTACCGGGCCATCCCGGTGCCGCGCACCTACACGGGCGCGGGAATCGCATGGGCTCCCGATGGGAGCTATCTCGTGGGCGGGTTTGAGACCCCCCTCACGTTGTTCCGCGTCACCACCGATGGTGGGAGCACGCGAATCATCACCCCGGCGGCGGCGCCTGTGGGCGCTATCACCGCCGTCGATGTGAGCGCGGATGGCCAGTGGACCTTCTTCAGCGCCGGCTACTGCAACTACAATGAGATCGTCTACCGTGTGTTGGGCACGGATGCATACCCGGTTCGCGTGAGTGCCCCTGTGGCGGAGGAGTGCTGGAATCTCGTCCACGCACGCGTCGCGCTGGCGCCCGATGGCAGGCGGGCGGCGGTGGAGCATTATGCGACGGCATATGACACGCCTGACGTCCAGATCCTGGACCTCGGCAGTGGCGTGGCGACACCCCTCGGCCTCTTGGGCTCTGCTCCCAAGTGGTCACCGCAGGGCGACCGCATCGCGTATGTGGGCGGAAATCGCGTTTGGCTGGTGTCGCCCGACGGGAGTGGTCTGCGCGCGGCCTCGCCCTACGACGCGATCTTCCAGCCTGGCGTCACCTGGTCTCCCGACGGCGAGTGGTTGGTCGCGCGCTACCAGCCCATCGAGTGGAACGTCACCTCCTACCTGGTGCTGCTCCGCGTCGCGACGGGCCAGATGATTCGGCTCCCCGCGTCCCTGGCTGCGCTGGGCAATCCGGCGTGGAAGCCTCAGTGAACTCGACGGGGCGTGGTACGTTCTCGAAGAGATGGACCGGGCGCTGCTCGATCGACTGCGGAGGGGGCCAGCCCGGTCGTGACCGCGACGACCGGGCTCACCTCCGCTACATGCTGCGCCGCTGCGCCGTGGGTGGCAGGATGCCGTTCAGGCGCAGGTAGTTCGCCTCCTGGCTGTAATGATCGGCCCAGTCTCCCACCGTGATCAGGATCGCGGCCGCGCGCGAGAAGGGGTTCGGACCGAACAGCTGGATCGGCTCGGCGAGCTTGGAATCATCCAGCTTCGCGAACGCCGACTCGCAGAACTGGAACGTCTCCTTGAGCCGCGCGACGAGCTGATCCTTGCCGGCCGTCGTGTCTACCGCAGGCCGCTGAGGCGCCGGAACGCCGGCGACCTTGCTGCACAATGCATCATTCCCCTCGTTGGCCAGATGGGCCTGGATCTGCGCGTAGCTCATCTGCGCCGGCGTCGGGCGGTAGTTGTACTTGTCAGCCGGCATCGCTTCGGCGGCCGCAATCAGGTTGCGCGCGTAGCGCTGCTCCATGGCGCGCAACGCGTCCGCCACCGGATTTGTCGACGGCGCCATCGCGCCGCTCGCCGCTTGAGCGGTGAGTGCCTGCGGCAGCATGACGCATGCAATGATCAGGATACAGGCTCGGGGCCGCATGGATATCTCCAATGAGAGAAGCTTCCATCTTGTCCCAATCGCGCCGGGAGCGCCAGTCCGGGTCGAGCCGCCCTCGATATCCCTGCACCACGCAGCACGCTCGTCGCGGCTTGACACGCACCCCCGTGCCCTCTCCCCCGTCTCCGTCCCACGCGTGCTAACGGTCGGACCAGACCGCGAGCTCGTTGCCGCTCGGATCGGAGAAGTGAAAGCGCCGGCCACCTGGAAAGCTGAAGATGGGCTTCACGATCTTGCCGCCGGCCGCCCGCACGCGTTGCTCGGCAGCTCCGAGATCCACGGCGAAGATCACCACTAGGACCGTGCCCCCCCGCGCCGACTCGGCCTTGTAAAACCCACCCGCCAGCCGACCGTCTTCGAAGCTCGTGTAATCCGGGCCGTAGTCCGTGAATTTCCATCCGAAGACGTCCGTGTAAAAGCGTTTCGTGGCCGCGATGTTCGTGGCGGCCATTTCGATGTAATCGATGCGGCGATCCTGCTTGGCGTCATGAAGGGTCATGTCTGCTCCAAGAGAGCCTCCACGTGCTCGACTTTCTGGCCAACCGCCACGACGCCTCGCTGGTCGCCCGGGCCGAGGAAGTCCGCGGCATTGGGGATCTGAGCCTCGATCTGCGCCAAGTCCGAGTCCCGCGAGTTGTCGCTCCGGTCGTACAGGAACTCCTCCGCGTGCGCGACCGCGTACTGCCGCTCCTCGAACATGACGGCGACGCCGAGGTTCCGCGGCGCGTGGCCGACGAGGCGGATGCCCTCGCGCCGAGCCACGGCGTTGAGTCGCGCGTCAGCCTCCCGGGAGAGGTTGCCGTGCAGTTTCACGAAGTCGTAGCCGGCGCGTTTCTGCTCGACGACCGCACGCTCCACGATGACCACCGTCTGACCGGCGATCACGTGGCCGCGATCCATTGGCAGCACGGTCACGCTCGTGATCGCGACGGGGGCGCTCGACACCCGCTGGGTCACGCCGCTCGAGAACGGAGAGCCGAGAGCGAGAAGAAGCGCCATGGTCACATTGGACGAGACACGCATGGAGCGTATCATCTGAACCTCGGCAGCGTCGCGCAATTCCTCGCCAATGCTCGCCCCTCGTGCGGTCAAGGCGCCTTCCGTGGGTGCGGCTCCCACAGCACGTTCACGATCACCCAGCGGCCGTTCCATTTGGCGAGGTGCAGGTAGTCGACCCACCCCGAGGCGTAGATCTTGGCGCTCGCCGCATTCTGATAGATGTCGAGGATCGTGACGTCCTTGCGCCGCTCGGGCGTAGGGGTGTCCTTCCCGCCACCCGCGCGCGTGCCCTGCACCAGGGTCATGGCGCTCATCTGGCCGAGCTGGCTGCGGCCCTGGTCGTTGGTGCGCACGATGCGCTTGGCGAGCTCGGGGTGCACGGCGCGCTCCATCCGTTCGGCGTTGCCTTCGTAATAGCCCTCGATGTAGTCGAGCGCGGCCTGGCGAATACCGGCCGAGTCGGCCGCCGTCTGCGCGCGTGCGGGCGGGGGCGGGACGAAAACGAGCAACAGGATCGCCAGCTCACGACGTCGTAACATGGTGCCCTCCGTGGAGTAGGGTGTGAGTGATCGGCCGTTCCGGTGAAGGTAAGGGACCGCCGTACCCTTGCTGTAGACAATCTACAGAAGTCGTCCCCATGTTCCTTCAGATCATCTGGAGGAAAACCGGTGGGCGACGACCATCGCGACCTGTTGCAGGGCACCCTCGAGTTGCTCGTCCTGAAAGCGCTCAGCCTGGAGCCGATGCACGGGTGGGGCATCGCCCAGCGCATCGATCAGCTGTCGCGCGAGGTATTTCACGTGCAGCAGGGATCGCTCTATCCCGCGCTCCAGCGCATGCTGCGCAAAGGGTGGATCCGATCCGAGTGGCGCACCTCGGAGAACAACCGGCGCGCGCGCTATTACAGCCTCACCCGTGCCGGACGGCGGCAGCTCGAAACCGAAGCGTCGGACTGGCGGCGCGCGGCGGAGACGATCAACGCGATTCTCCAGTTCCGGCTCGCGGATGGTGACGCGTGAACCCGCTCCCCAATATCCTCGAACGCCTCAAGGCGCTCGTCTTCCGCAACCGCCTGGAGCGCGAGCTGGACGAAGAGCTGCGCCATCACCTGGCACTCGAGGAGGAAGCGCGCGCGCGCCGGCAGCCCCGACCCCCGGCGCGCGCCCTCGGGGCCCTGGGAGGCGTGGAGCAGGTCAAAGAAGCCGTGCGCGACGCGCGGGGCGTGCGCCCGCTCGAGGAGCTCATCGCCGACACGCGCTACGCGCTCCGGGCGCTGCGCCGCAACGTGGGCTTCACGCTGACCGTGGTGGTCACGCTCGGCCTCGGCATCGGAGCGACCACGGCGGTGTTCGTCGTCGTGAACCGCATCCTGCTCGCGGGATTGCCCTATCCCGATCCCGAGCGGCTGGTGCGAATCTACCAGCAATACACGCCCACGAATCGCGGAACCATCTCCGTGGTGGACATCCTCGCCATCCGCGAGCAACAGCGCAGCTTCGACGCATTGGGCGCCTTCCGGCCCGCGGGCGTTTCGATATCCGGGGCTGCCGGCGCGGAGCGCGTGGTCGCAGGCCGCGCCACGTCGGGCTTCTTCACGGCCCTCGGCGTCAGGGCGAGCCAGGGCCGGCTGATCGAGCCCGCCGACGATCGTCCCGGCGCTCCACCGGTCGTCGTCGTCTCCCACGCGTTCGCCGAGCGCGCCCTCGGCGGTGCCGCCGCGGCGGTGGGGAAGGCGGTGCCCATCGACGGCGTGAGCCACGCGGTGGTCGGTGTGCTCGAGCCCGGGCGCAACGACCTGGCCGGGCTTCCCGCCGCCGTGTGGCCGGTCCTGCAGCTCGGCACACCCGCCCGCCGGGGCCCGTTCGGGTATCGTGGTCTCGCTCGACTCAAGACCGGAGTCACGCTCGGACAGGCTACGCGGGATCTCGCGGAGATCAGCGCGCGCATCTTCCCGATCTGGGCTGGTGGATTTCAGGACAGCGTTGCCCGCCTGACGCCGGTGCCGCTGCGCGAAGCCATCGTCGGGCCGGCGACCGGTCAGATCGGGCTGTTCGCCGGCGCCGTCGGGCTCGTGTTGCGGCTGGCGATCGCGAACGTGGCGACCCTCGTCCTCGTGCGCGCCTCGGCACGCGAGCACGAGCTGTCCGTGCGTGCCGCCCTGGGGGCGCGGCGACGCAGGCTCGCGCGGTTGGTGGTCACCGAGTGTATCACTGTTACGGCGCTCGCCGGCCTCTTCGGCCTGGCCATCGCCGCATTCGCCCTCGAGGCCGTCGGGCTCCTGGCGCCGGGGCTTCCACGGCTCGCCGAAGTGGCCTTCGGCGCGAGCGGGATCGTCTTCGCGGGAGCGGCGACGCTCGTCGCCGCCGTACTGGTCAGCGCCGTGCTGCTCGTGTCGCTCTTCACCGGAGGGGTGTCGCTTGCCTCGCTCGGTGGGTCGCCTGCCCGTACGGGCCCGGGGCGCCGCGCGAACAGGCTCCGCGGGGCGCTCGTCGTGGCCGAATTCGCGCTCGCGCTCCCCCTCTTGATCGGCGCCGGACTACTGCTCAAGAGTTTCCTGCGGCTCCAGCGCGTGGACCCCGGGTTTGATCCATCCGGGGTCTAGGGCCTCGCACTCTCGCTGCCGCCCGCGCGCTACTCCACGCCCGCGGCGGTCCAGGGTTTCTGGCGTCGTGCCGAGGCGCGTGCCGCCGAGACCGAGGGCGTGACCGCGGTTGGGCTCGCCGGCTCGCTGCCACCCGACAGCTTCGGCGACGTCAACAACTTCGACCTGCTGGACAAGCCCGTTCCCTCCGGGACGGCGCAACACCTCGCGCCCTGGGTGCCTGTCAGCCCCGGCTTCTTCGCCGCCACGGGCGTCCCGCTCCTGGATGGCCGGCTGTTCACTCCGGGAGATTCCGTCTCCGCGCCGCCCGTGGTCGTGGTGAGCCGTGCCTGGGCGGCCGCCTACTATCCGAACGAGAGTCCGATCGGCAAGCAGATGTACAGCGGCGCCTGCACGAGCTGCCAACCGACGACGGTCATCGGCGTGGTGGGCGACGTGCCGTATCGGGGGCTTGCGGGGGAGGCCGACGCGGTCTATGCGCCCCTCGGGGCGGACAGTCAAGACGTGGACCTGTCGCTCAACCTCGTCGTGCGGAGCCGGATCGGTGCGGCAGCGACGTTCCGCGCGCTCCGATCGGCGCTTGGCGCGCTCGACCCCCAGGTGGCGCCGGTCGAGGTCGTGATGTCCGAACGGCTGCGCGCCGCCCTCGGCGACCCCCGCCGCTGGACCGCGGTGGTCGGCGCATTCGCGACGGCGGGCGTGCTGCTCGCCGCGCTGGGAATCTTCGGCCTGATGTCCTACGTCGTGCGGCGGCGGCGCCGTGAGATGGGCGTTCGGCTTGCACTCGGCGCCGACCCCGGATCGCTCACCCGCCTGGTGGTGGGGCGCGGCGTGCGGTACGCGGCTCTCGGCTCGGCGATCGGTCTGGCCCTCTCCGCGCTCGAGTCCCGGTGGTTGGGCTCGCTCCTGTACGGCGTCCGCGCGGGCGATCCTGCCACGATCGCGCTGGCGGTCGCCGTGGTGATGGCGATCGCCGTTCTCTCGTGCTGGGTCCCGGGCCTGCGAGCGGCGCGCATCAAGCCGATCGAGGTCCTGGCTGGGGAATAGGCGGGCGCGCAGGTTGACGCGATGCCCGGCGATGGTCCGCGGACGCGCCCACCGCCGCGCTGGTTCATCCCCGCCGTCCCGACTGGATTTGACAGGCCGCGCCTCCCGCCGGTAGCATTGCCCGATGCCGATTCCTACCGAGCCCATCGGCAGCATTCCGCAAGATCTTTGTCGGCGTGATCGACCCGATCGATCCGAGAATCGAGGCGCCCGAACAAGTCCGCTCGTGGAGGACCCCTTGCACAAGACACTGCTGCTTTCCATCAACGCACTCTACGCTTCCATCGTGTGGGCGCAGGCACCGGCGGCCACGCCGGCACCGTCGCAACCGTCGGCGCAAAACAAGCTGTCGGTGCACTGGGAGGAGCTGACGGCGGCCGACTTCAAGGACGCCATTGCCCGGGCGCAGGGCACGTGCCTGCTCCCATTCGGCATCCTGGAGAAGCATGGCCCGCATCTGCCACTGGGCAACGATCTGCTCAACGTGCGCTACACCGCGCTCAATGCCGCCCAGCAGGAATACGCCATCGTCTTTCCCGAGTACTATTTCGGGCAAATCTTTGAGGCGAAACATCAACCGGGCACGGTGGCCTACAGCCGGGGACTGGAGCTCCAATTGCTGCAGGAGACGACCGACGAGATGGCCCGGAATGGCTGCAAGAAGATCATCGTCGTGAACGGTCACGGCGGCAACAACAGCCTGCTTCCCTACTTCGCGCAGACGCAGCTCGAGACTCCGCACGATTACGTCGTGTACGTGCTGGGCATCATGCGCAGCGGGCAGGGCGAGCCGAAGCACAAATCGGACCCGGCGACGGACATGCATGCCGGCGAGAGCGAAACGTCCGTGAGCATGATTGCCCGGCCCGACCTGGTGCACCTGGACCGCGCGCCGCAGGAATCGGGTGCCGATCAGGCGCGCTTGAAGCTGCCGGACGGCCTCTATACCGGGATCTGGTGGTACGCGCGGTTCCCGAATCACTATGCGGGCGAAGGCGCCGCGGCAACGCGCGAGCTGGGCGAGTTCGAGGCGAAGACGTGGATCAACGGGATCGTGCAGGCGATCCGCGCCGTGAAGGCCGACCGGGAGAGCCTGCGCTTGCAAAACGAGTTCTACGAGCGGAGCAAACACCCGCTGGAGACGCCGCAGTAGCTCTTAGCTCAGGAGCAGGCCGTCGATTCTGCGGCTGACGTCGCGCAGGTACTTCTCGTCTCCCTGCTCCAGCTCGGCGATTACGCTGCCGGCATAGCCGATGTCGGCGAAGGCCTGGCGCACCGCGGGCCAGTCCACGTCGCCATCGCCGAGGTTCACCCAGGCATAGCCGTTCTCCGTGCGCTTGAAATCTTTGAGGTGGACCTTGACGATTGCCTTGCCCAGGGTACGAATCCAGTCCTGGGGATAGCCGTACAGCACGACATTGCCGACATCAAACCAGGCCCGTATCCACCGGCTCTGAAATTCGCCGACGTATCGGGCCATTTCGAGCGGGCTGAGCAGGAACTTGTTCCAGACTTCCTCGATCGCGATGACGACCTTGAGCTGCTCCGCCAACGGGATGAGTTTGCGGACCTGCGCTTGCGAACGCGTCCAGGCAGCGCGATAGGAGGTCTGCGGATTCACGACGGCAGGGACGAGCAGCACCGCATCGGCGCCCCAGAGCTTGGCGTTATGAAGCGATGTGCGCATGCCGCTGAGGCTCTTTTCGACGACCGTGGGATCGCTGGAGGACAGCGGGTAGCGCCAATGATCCACATTCATGACGGAATCAATGCGGATGTCCGCCGCGTCCGCGGCCGCTTTCATTTCTTCGGCTTTGCGCTCGTCGGGTTCCGTGAGCGCTTGCACAACGTGAAAGCCGGCGTCGCGAACCAACCTGAAGCGGTCGGCATAAGGCAGATTGCCGGGCACCATGTCGAAGACCAGCCCCTTCTTGATCGCGAGCGGAGCCGTCGGAAGGGGGAGACCTGCAGTACAAGCCGCCGCGAACGATGACTGCACAAATTCCCGCCGCGTCATGGGCATGAGGCTACCTCACCGCAGCCTGTCCAGATTCAGTCGGGCGTCCCAGACCTCGTTGGATTTCATGAGCTCGTCCCAGCTGACCTCGCGTGCCGTATACGCGGCGGTGCGAGCCATCATGCAGGAGAGTGCGGACTCGGCGCCCTTGTCGGCCTGGTTGTGAAAATTGCCGCTGATGATGCTATCAATGAATGCCTTTTTCTTTTCGGGATCAGCCGAGTCCAGATTGGACTTGAAGCTTCCCGTAACGGAAAACGCCGCGGGCTCGGCCCCCCCTTGAGGCTGGAGCGAGAGCGGAGCTTGCCACGGCTCGTCCCCCCAGATGCCGAGCGGACCGGTGTAGGGCGAGAGCGAAGTGCCTTTCGTGCCGAAGAATCGCTCGCTGACATCCCACCAGCCTTTGGCGAATTGTGTGGAGCTGAACGTGACGTCCACGTTGCCGGGATAGCGAAACAGCACGTTGTAATTGCCATAGCAGTCGCCATCATCGGCGGGGCGGCCCTGGCGTCCTCCCGTGGCGGTGGCGTTCACGGGATGCGCCTTGAGGACCCAATTGCAGATGTCGATCACGTGAATGTTCTGCTCGACGATGATGTCGCCCGAGAGCACCCGGTCGTGCACCCAATTCCGCAGCCGGCGCTCGGCGGGCGAGGCGTCGGGCCAGGGTGGGCGGTCGATGTAACCGGTCAGATAGTAGGCTTCGCCGCAGATGATATCGCCCAGCGCGCCCTCGTGGATGCGGCGCACGAGCTCGACAAAGGGCGGGCAGTCGCGGATCTGGAATCCCACGTCCAGACTGACCTTGCCCTGGGCGCGTTTGCCCGTCTCGATGACGCGTTTCGCCCCGGGGACGTCGACCGCCACGGGCTTCTCCAGATACACGTGCTTGCCTGCGGCGACGGCGGTTTCGAGGTGCTGCGGGTGGAAGTAGGGTGGCGTCGCGATGACGATCGCGTCCACCTCCTTGGAGACAGCGAGTTGCTCGTAGGCGCGCGGGCCGACGAAGAGCTGCTTCGGATCCAATGCCGCGTACCCTTGCGCCTGCTGCACCTGATCGAAGTGTGCGCGCGCGGCGTCGAGCTGGTCTTGGAACAGGTCGGCCAGCGCCACGACGCGAGCGCCGCCGGTGTCCACCAGATTCGACGCGTCTTCCGTGCCGCGCCCGCCGCAGCCGAGCAGGCCGACGCGGACGGCCGAATTGGCGCGCGTGCCATGCACCAGCGCGGGCTTGATGAACATGGCCGCTGCGGCGGCAGCCGTCGCGCCCAGGAAGGTCCGCCGGTCGAGTCCCTCAGCATCGCGTGACATACGCCCTCCGAATTATCCGATGAGCCCTTCCAGGTATGCCTTCGCGGCTCGCACGTCCTCGATCTGCTCGGGGCCGGAAGTCTCGCGCTCGATCGTGACCGCCCCCTGGTAGGTCAGCTGCTTCAAGCGGGCGATCATTCTCGGAAAGTCCACCTTGCCCTGGCCGATGGGGACTTCCTTGCCCAGCTCTCTCGGGTTCGTCGGCCAGAGCCCGTCTTTGGCATGGATGCCCTGGACATAGGGCGCGAGGATCTCGACGGCATCGACCGGATTGGCCTTGCCGTAGAGGATGAGGTTGGCGAGATCGAAGTTGACGCCCTGATTCTCGAGACCGACGTCCTGCATTGCGCGCACGAGCGTAATCGGCGTTTCCTGCCCGGTCTCATAGCGGAAGTCCTGTCCGTTGCGCCGGCAGTACTCCACCACCTCGCGCAGGGCCGCGACCGTCTCTCTATAGACCGGGTCGTTGGGGTTTTCCGGAATGAACCCGGCGTGACTCTGCACCGCGGGAATGCCGCATGCCTTGGCAAAATCCGAGCCCTGCTTCATCCGCGCCATTCGCGCGGCGCGCGTCTCTCGCGGAACCACGCCGATCGTGAGCGGCCCCTCGTAGAAATCCCAAACCTCGCGCCCTGGCCCACCGACCACCACGGACGTCGCCTCGATCTGATGCCGGTCCAGAGCCTGCAGCAGTCGCGTGTTCAGTCCGGGCTCGAAGTCCTCCACATACAGCTGACACGTGGGCAGGCCGAGATCGTGGACCTTGGCAATCGCTGCCTCAGGGTCTTTCCCAATCCCGATGATCAGACCAAGACGCAGCGGCTTCTTTCCGGCGCAGCTCGTGGCGGGCTGATGTTCCAACATCGAACCGACCAGGCTGATGCGGGCCGCCATGACTCCCGCAGATGTCTGAAGGAATTCCCGGCGGTTGAATGTCGTGGTCATGACTGGCGAGGGCCTCCCCCAAAACTGGTTCCCTCAGCGGATCGAACGCTGCGGTACGTTACGGCGGCGCCGTGCGGTTGGCTAGCGGACCGGCGAATCTCCCCGATGCGCGGCTTGGGTTGCATGCACGTTGCGTTCTGCAGAACGAGAAGACGGCGGAGGCCTTCACCGCGGCGGCCGCGGCGGATTCGAGCTGCGCCATGGGGTTCTGGGGGCAGGCGATGAGCCTGTTGCACCCGCTGTGGACTCCGCCATCCTCGCCGCCATCAACGAGCCTTGAAGACCACCGTTTGGATCGAGTGTGGCAGCGAGCCGATCTCCACCGACGAGGCGCCGACAACGAGTGAGTATTGCCCGCCACGCGCTGTCGGGTTCATGACCACGACCGCCACGGTACCATCCTCGTTGACGAAGGCCGTCGCGAGCAGCATGCTGCGGCTCGATGACGCAAGGATCCGTCGTGCGCCGGGACGGATGAACTTCGAGAAGTGACCGATATAGTAGTAGGAGTTGGTGTAGATGAGCTTGCCGGTACGGGTGTCGGCGTGGATCGGAGCAAAACAGAAGTTCCCGACATGGTTGGGACCGCCCCGTTCATCCAGCAGAATATTCCAGTCGGTCCATCCCTCGGTGCCTGAATTGAAATCGTGGATCATCGACCGTCCGTACGCTTCGCCGAGGCTCCAGCGTCCATACGCCGTCGAGTCAAAGTTCGCCGGAGTGCCTTCGGTAAAGAGGATGTGTTTGTCAGGGTAGATCTGATGCACCAGCGCGACGTTGTCGTACATCTGCGTGCCACCCGACCAATCCTCGTACCAGTGAAACGCGATCCCCCAGACGTACTTCGCGGCAGCGGGATCGTCGAAGATCGTCTGGGCCCGCTGGATGATGAGGTCCCGGTTATGATCCCACACCATGATGTTGACGTCGCCGAGCCCCTGCTGCACCATGACCGGACCAAGGTGGTTCTTGAGAAAATCCCGCTCGTCCTGCGCCTGAAAGACACAGGACTCCCACCGCTGCACGGCCATCGGTTCGTTCTGGATGGTGATCCCCCATACTGGCACGCCTGCCTTGCGATAGCTCTGAATGAACTTCGCAAAGTAGAGTGCCCAGGAGTGAGCGTACTCGGGGCGCAGGTGACCACCGTGCAGCATGTCATTGTTGTCCTTCATGAACGCCGGGGGACTCCAGGGACTGGCGAAGAGCTTGAGCCGGTTCCCGCTCGTGGCCATCGCTCGCCTGATGAGCGGGATCCTGAACCGCAGGTCGTGCGCGATGGAGAAGGAGTTCAGGTTCTTGTCACCTTCATCAACATAGGTATAACTCTCGTTCGAGAAGTCACAGCTGTGGATGTTGGTCCTGGCCAGGGTGTACCCGATCCCTCGGTCGGTGCTGTAATACGCCTGCAGCAGTTCTTCCTGTCGTGACGCGGATAGTTTCGCGAAGGTCTCGGCGGCGGCATCGGTCAGCGCCCCGCCTATGCCGAGGAATGCCTGGAAGGTCTTCCGCGGATCGACGAAGACGTACACCTTCGCTTCCGAGGTGGACTCTGACCGCTTGAACGTCAGGGTGTCGGTGGGTGTCAGCCGCAAGCTGGTGCTCTCGGCCGTGGTATAGACGATCGCGCGCTGCCCGGTCATCTGGCCTTGGGCGGCACGACCCAGCGCCACCAGCAGCAGCAGCGGGAAGAGTCGTCTCATTAGGCCTCGATTTTCGAGAACCGCCACGCCCCGGCGGCTACGAACAAGACCCCGACACCCAGCAGCACCGCAACGTCGAACGCGACGCTGAAGTGCGCACCCCCCCTCCCGATCAGCAGGCCGCGCATCCCGTCGACGCCAT
>WNGB01018848.1_pt1 | contig 14388 bp, 14 predicted proteins | sample 5400681 | NCBI WGS metagenome assembly WNGB01 (sample SAMN13153367, study PRJNA577476) | soil metagenome | isolation source: 115 cm soil or saprolite under grassland replicate 2 | place: USA:California | collected 2016-06-15 | reverse complement strand
GGCCAACAGCCTGCTCGTGCTCGGGCTGGCGTTCCTCTTCGGCGGCCTGCGCCACGGCGTTCAGACGTTCCATGCCCCGCAGGTCCGCAACATTGCCGTTCTCCTGGTCCTGGCAGTCGCCGCCCTGGCGATCCCGACGGTGGCCACGATGCCCGGCGAGCCCGACGTCGGCCATGCCGAGGACGTCAGCATCTTCGTGGCGGTCGTGCTGCTCATCGTGTTCGCCGCGTCGGTCCCGTTCTCGATCGCCGGCGGTCCCGGCGCCAGCGCGATGGAGGAGCCCATCGGGCCCGTCTGGTCGATGCGACTCGCTCTCGGGACGCTGGCCCTGGCCGCTGGCGGAGCCGCCCTCGTCTCGGACTGGTTCGTGGAGGCCCTCCGGCCGTCGATGGCAGCACTCGGTCTGTCGGAGGCATTCGTCGGGCTGATCATCGTCGCGATCGCCGGCAACGCCGTCGAGCACGTTGTGGGCGTTCAGATGGCCTGGCGCAACAAGCCCGACCTGGCGGTGAGCATCATCCTCAACAGCTCGCTCCAGGTGGCCCTGGCCCTGACGCCAGCGCTCGTACTCCTGAGCGTCGTCATCGGAGGAGGGATGCTGACGCTGGTCCTCACCCCGCTGCTCGTCACGGCCGTCGTGCTGTCGGCCGTCCTGGGCGCGTTCATCGTGTTCGACGGCGAGTCGACCTGGCTGGAGGGTCTGGCGCTGCTCGGCCTCTACGCGGTCATCGCCGCCTCGGTCTGGTACGGGCCACCGATCCACCCGTAACGCCGCTCATCCCGCCGCACATCCCGCCGCACATCCCGGATGCCACGCCGGGCACGCCGGCCAAGCCGCCCGGGCGTCAGCGACGCGGGTCCGCGATCGCTCGTTCCACGATGGCGGTGGTCGCCGGGTCGATCGACCGTCGCGCGGTCTCCCAGCGCCGCACCATCTCGCCGGCGCGGAGCACCCAGACCGTGGCGATGAGCGCCGTTACCAGGGTCGCCATGCCGCCGACGAACAGGCTGGCCGCCGTGCCGTAGCGCGACGCGACGGCACCGAATAGCAGGCCGCCGATCGGCGTGGAGCCGACGAACAGGGTCGTGTACACGGCCATCACCCGGCCGCGCAGCCGATCGGGCACGTTGAGCTGGACGGTCGTGTTTCCGGTCATGGCCATCGCAACACCGCCCATCCCCACGCCGAACATGAACGCCAGCGCGAGCGGGTAGCTCCGCGTCAGGCCCAGCCCGACGTCCAGGATGCCCACCACGAGCGCCCCGCCGAGCAGGATCGAGATCCTGGGGCGCCGCAGGTAGCCGATCGCCACAGCCGAGACGAGCGAGCCCACTCCGGATGCGGCCATGAGGAACCCGTAACCGGTCGCACCCACGCCGAGTTCATCGCGAGCGTAGGGCGGGATCAGCACCGTGACGTTCAGGCCGAGCGTTGCCACGATCGCGACGACGGCCGTCGCCAGCAGGACCGGCGGCGTCCGGCGGACGTGATCCAGGCCCTCGGCGAGCTCATCACGAACCGCGCGAACGGAGCGCGGCATCTGCGACGGCGGGAGCGGACGCAGGTCCCGTTCGCGGATCGCCAGCAGGCCCACGATCACGGCCACGAAGCTCAGGGCGTTGAGTGCGAACGCGACGCTGATGTCGAAGACGCCGATCGCCAGCCCGGCCACGGCGGGACCGACGATCCGGGCCGCGTTGAAGACGGCCGAGTTGAGGGCGATCGCGTTCACCACGTCATCCCGGCCGACCATCTCGATCACGAAGCTCTGGCGGGTGGGCATGTCGATCGCGTTCGAGCAGCCGAGCAGGAGGGCGAGCACCAGGATGTGCCAGACCTGGACGGTGTGCGTCGCGGTCAGGATGGCCAGGATCGCCGCGAGGGTCATGGCCGTCGCCTGCGTGGCGAGCAGCGTGCGGCGCTTGGGCAGGTGGTCCGCGACGATGCCGCCGAACAGCCCCAGGACGAGCACCGGCAGGAATTGCGCTGTGGCGGTCAGCCCCAGCATGAACGGGTCGCCCGTCAGCGACAGGACCAGCCAGGCCTGGGCGACCTGCTGCATCCACGTCCCGACCAGGCTGATGAGCTGGCCGGTCCAGAAGAGGCGGAAGTTGCGATGGCGGAGCGCCCGCCAGCCCTGGGCGATGCTGGCGGAGGTCATCGAGTAGCCCGCGACTCGCCTACGGGCTCTGGGGTTTCGCCAGTCCCTCCTGCGGCGATATCGGCCAGACGGGCGCGTAGTCGATCCCTGCGGACCTCGGCGGCGGCGACCATCTCCTGGAGTCGCTCCACCTTCGTCTGGAGGATGGCGACCTGGCGGTCTGCCCGGGCAAGCGAGTCGGAGAGGAGGGCCCGCCGCTTTCGCCGATCGGTGGATTGGTGAAACGCCTCGCTGCTGCGGGCGCGCGCGGTCTCGTCCTCCAGCAGCTGACCGATCTCCGCCAGCGAGAACCCGGCATCGTCACGGAGGGCCTTGATGAACCGGAGGCGCTCGACGTCGGACTCGTCATAGAGCCGATAGGCGCCCTGGCTGCGCGCGGCCGGGCTGAGCAGTCCCAGCTCTTCGTAATAGCGAATGGAGCGGGGCGTGAGGCCAAGCTCAGTCGCGACCTCCTGGATCCGCAGCAGCCGGGTCGGCGCCGGGGAGGTGGGATCGATCGTGGCAGTCACGCCCTCGAGTATACACCAACCTTACCGTTCACGTGAAGGTGAGAGTACGGGTCTTACCAGTCAGGCGGCCTTGACAGGCACTGCCAGCTCGACGGTCAAGCTACTGGCGACACTGCCGCTCACGGTGCCGAGCTGGTGCGCCCCGCCGTCGTCGCCGAAGACGTTGTCCGATGCGAGGCTGACGCGGGCGAGCGTGGCGACGCTCTGGCCGTAGCCGTCGGTCGCATACACCGCGTCGCAGATCTCCTTCGGGAGGGCGATCTGGGAGGTCGTGATCTTGTTCGACGGATCGGTCGCCTTCGCGAGACTCGGGTAGACCTCGAAGTGGATGTGCGGCCAGCGGCCCGAATAGCAGGCCGGGAAGACGCTCAGGAACGTGACCTGCCCGTTGGCGTCCGCCTCCTGCACGCCGCGCAGGTAGTTCTGGTCCGTGACGCCCTGTGAGTACAGCGAGTACCGGCCTTCCTGATCGCAGTGCCACAGATAGACGGCGGCGCCGGCCAGCGGCGCGCAGTTGTTCGCGTCGTCCTGGATGGCCAGCTTGATCGTCAGGGGCACGCCCGTGGCCGTCCCGGACGAACTTCCGAAGCTGGAGCGGATGTCACTGCGGACGATGCCGCTCTGATTGAGGACGTCCGGGCCGTTGGAGCCGTCGCCCGGGTAAGGGCCGGCGGTCTCCTCGGGGATGACGTCGCAGTCGGCCGTCGACGCGCTGCCGGCCGCCGCGCTCGAGGCTGCACTCGACGGAGAGGCGGAGGACGCGCCCGGCGCGCAGCCGGCGATCGTGAGGAGCCCAACTGCCAGTCCCGAGTAACCGAGCAGCTTCATGACCTGCCGCCGATCCATGAGCGTCTCGACGTCGAACGCGAGGCCCTGGTCGAAGATCGGCTCGTTCCTGTCGTGCAGCTCGCGACCGGGACGCAGTGGAGGGACGAACCGGGCTTCGGGTTCCTGGACCTGTCGATTCGGTTCCATCGTTGGCTCCTCCAGCGTTGCGGGTCTGCGGATCGGACCGTGACAGGCGGCAGCTGTCGGAATCATTACCGCCGCCCATCGATCGCGAAACCCGGCGATCATGCTGCCATGGTCGCAAACGCCGTCCCGGGGTTCCTGCCGAGCACGCACGGCCTCCGGTTCGCCAACCGGTTCCCGGCTCAGGCGACGATCTTCGTGCGCCTCGCGGGGCGGACGCTGCTGGGTGTCGGCAACGCGGCGAACGGACTGTGTGGCGGTCTGTGCACCGTCACGCGGGAACGCTTCGAGGCCGGCCTGCCACCCTGGGAGGAAGCGGACCCGCCGACCGGCAGCACGCCGCACTTCCGCCAGCTCGTTCGGAGCCAGGTCCGCAGCTTCGCGCTTGGCCGCGTGCCGATCCGCTTCTACGACCTGTCGGCCGCCCGGCCCGACACCCCAACCGCCTGGAGCCGGCTGCTCCGGCGCCGCCCTCGAGCGGTGGAGTCGGTGCGACGCGAGTGGCCCCGCATCCGGGCCGACATCGACGCCGGCCGCCTGTCCATGGTCGGGCTGGTCCGTGCCGCCTCGTGGGACCCGCGGCGTCTCGGCCTGAACCACCAGGTCATCGCCTACGGGTACGAGGTCTCTGCAGACTCGCTGGACCTGTCGATCTACGACCCCAACCATCCGCTCGACGATTCGGTTCGGATCCGGGTCGACTTGACGATGGACCGGCGCTCGGCCTCGATGATCTACTCAACAGGCGAGCCACTCCTGGCGTTCTTCCGCGCATCGTAGGCGCGTCCGCCCGGGGGTGGTCGGCTCGTGCGGCTCCGGCACCACGCCGCACCATCCGGCTACCATCGCGGAATGGACTTCGGACTGGCATTGCCGAACTACCGCGCCGGGTCGTCGGCCGAGGGCATCGAGGCGGCGGCCGAGGCCGCCGAGCGCCTCGGCTACTCGACCGTCTGGTCAACCGACCACCTGACCATCGATCGCCAGAACGCCGACGAGTACGGGCGGATCTTCGAATCGATCCTGACGTTGGCGCACGTCGGAGGCCGCACGACCAACGTGAGAATTGGGGCGAGCGTCGTGGTCGTCCCGATGCGTCCGGCGGTCGTGGTTGCCAAGGAGCTGGCCACGCTCGATGTCCTTTCGCGCGGCCGGGTCATCGCGGGCGTCGGGGTCGGCTGGAATCCGATCGAGTTCGCCAACGTCGGCGCGGCCGATCGGTTCCATGTCCGTGGCGCGTACACGGACGAGGCGATCCGGCTCTGGCGGCACCTCTGGTCCGGCTCGACGGAGCCGTTTCACGGCCGATTCAACGACCTGACCGACTTCGTGTTCGCGCCTCTGCCCATGCAGCCCGGCGGTCCCCCGATCGTGGTCGGCGGTGGGTCCGAGGCGGCCTGCCGCCGGGCGGGAACCCTCGGCGACGGCTATCACTTCTCGGCGGCCGGGCCGGCATCCGTGGGCCGCCGGGTGGCGATGGTCACCGAGGCGGCGCGAGCAGCCGGCCGGCCGATGCCTCCGATATCGGGCCGCGCCCGACTCGAGCTCGACGTCTCGTCCGGTTCCGGATACGCCATGCGCGGCTCCCCTGAGGCGGTTGCGGCGGAGGTCCGGGCATACCGCGACGTCGGGGTCTCGCACCTGGTCGTGGCGATCGGGCCGACCGACCCGGAGGGCTATGTCGCCGTCGCCGAGCGCTTCATGCGCGACGTCGTGCCCATGGTCGAGGCCGCGGTCAGCGAACCGGCACCGGTCCAGGCAGTCTGACCCGTCACGCCATCGCGCCCGGTCATGCTCCGCCCGTGGCCAACCATTCGTGGGGCGATTGCTAACCGTGCGAATCGGCGAAATCGCGGCCAGACATTCGCGGCGAGACTCTTCGACCAGCGGGACTGCTCCTTTGGAGCGTCGTGGGCGGCCGACAGTCGCCGACTTTGGTCCGCCACGCTCGCACGTGGCAACGTGGGCGCTCGGACCCCGAAATCCGTGGCCACGACCGGCCCAAGAGTCTGTAGGGACATATTTGGCCACGGAGCGGCCGAGAAAGTGGTCAGCCGAGTGCCGGCAACTCCTGGGCGTCGGTCAGCACGCCGGCGAAGAGATCGCCCCGCTCGGCGACCCGCGGCAGGATCGATCGGATCGTCCAGCGGTCTGGCCGCAGCTCGGGGTCGTCCAGCTCGTCCCAGGTGATCGGCGCCGATACCGGCGCCCCTGGCAGCGGCCGCACGGCATACGGCGCCACCAGCGTCTTGATCGGCTGGTTCTGCGTGTAGTCGAGGCGAGCCCGGCCCTTGCGGTCCGACTTGCTCCATTCCCATGAAACCAGGTCGGGCACCATCGAGCCGACCGCCCGAGACACGCCTTCCACCCAATCGGACGTCTCGTGGAACGAGTAGCGCGGCACGATCGGAATCCAGACCTGGATCCCGCGCTTGCCCGTGAGCTTGGGCACGGCCCGGACGTGCAGGTGCCCGAGGGCAGTCCGGAAGAGGCGTGCCAGGATCAGGGTCTCCTGCCAGGTCGTCCGTTCGCCCGGATCGATGTCGATGAGCGCATATGTCGGCCGGTCTGGCGCATCCAGCCGGCTCGTCCAGGCGTGGAACTCGAACGATGCCTGGTTGCCCAGCCAGCACAGCGTCGCCACCTCGTCGGCGACGAGGTGCGTGTTCGGCTTGCGATGGTCGGGCCCGACCGCGTGATCGCGATGCTCGCCACCCTGCCACGCCTCCGACTCGACCCACCGGCGGAGCCAGGCCGGCGCATGCGCCGGGATGTCCTTCTGCCAGAAGTTCGGGCCGCCCACGCCGTTCGGGAAGCGGTTGAGGTTGAGCGGCCGTTCCGCAAGATGGGGCAGCAGGACGGGCCCGATTCGTCCGAAGTACGCGATCAGCTCGCGCTTGGCGATCGGCGCCTCGTCGGTGTCGGGCTTCGGCGGAAAGAGGACCTTGTCGAGGTTGGTCAGCTTCAGCTCTCGACCGCCGACGCGCCACAGGCCCTCCTGGCCCATAGCGGCGAGTGCGTCGAGCTCTTCCGGGGTGGCCGCCTGAGGCTTGGCGGAGACGCCACTTCGGGTGGCCGGCTTGCGGGCAGGTGCGAGCTTCGGTGGCGGGGCGGCATCGGCGTCCGGCGGTGGGTCGGCATCGGCGTCCGTCGGTGAGTCGGCGTGGGCATCCGGCGAGGACTCGGCTTGGCCATCCGGGGCTGGCGGCTCGATCGGCCGCTCGCGGACGACCGTTCGCGGGTCGCGTCCCTCCAGGATGGTCTTGAAGGCGCTCTGGCGGATCGTGCCCTCACGCGTCCAGTCGGCGAATTCGGCCCGGATGACGATCTCCGGCTCCGCGAAATGCGCGTAACGCAGCTCGGCCGTCCGCGGCGGTGGCGGATCGAACGGGGCCGTCGGTCGGGCGAGTGCGTCGAGCCGAGCTTTGAGCGAGGCACGGGTCTTCGTGTTGAGGCCGCTGCCCACCCGGCCGCCATAACGCAGCTTGTCGCCCTCGTACGTCCCGACCAGGAGCGCGCCCAGGTCCTTGTGGCTTCCCTCCCCCGGAATGTAACCGCCGACCACCAGCTCCTGCTCGGGCCGGACCTTGAGCTTGAGCCAGGTCGTCACGCGCCGACCCGGCTCGTAGATGCTCCCCCGCTTCTTGGCGATGATGCCCTCCAGCTCGCGTTTCTCGGCGACCTCGAAGAACGTCTTGCCCTCGCCCTCGATGTGCGACGCGAACTGGACCCGCGGCTGGGCGCGGAGGACGCTCTTCAGGAGCCGTTTGCGGTCCTCCAGCGGGACCTTAAGGAGGGAGCGGCCGTCGAGGTAGAGCAGGTCGAACGCCATGTAGACGACCGGCGCGGCCGCGACTTCCGTGACACCACTGATGCGCTGTTGGAGGAGCTCGAAGTGCGGGACGCCCTCCTCATCGAGGGCCACGACCTCACCGTCGACGATCGCGGTCTCGGCGTTGATCCATGTCGGCGGGCTCAGCAGACCCGGGAAATAGCGCGCGGCGTCGTTGCCCCGGCGCGTCAGCATCTTCACCGTGCCATCGCGGACGATCGCCTCCACGCGATAGCCGTCCCATTTCACCTCGAACAACCAGTCCGGGGAGTCGAAGGGATGGGTGGCCAGCGAGGCGTTCATCGGCTCGATGAAGGCCGGCAGCGGCGCCTCCACGGCGGCCGACAGGTCCACCTCCGCCTGGGCCGCCGGGGTCGCGGACAGCCACAGCGCATCGCGGTTTTCCTTGACCTCGTCGTTGGTGCGGCCGCTCTTGACGCTCTGCGGGTAGTCCTCCGGGTCCCAGCCCTCGACGGCCGCCTCGTCGCGCTTGTGGATGAGCAACCACGGCTCGCCGCGGCCGTCGTCGAGTGGCCGGGTCCGGACGATCGTGTAGCGCCCGCGCAGCTTCTGACCCTCGAGCCGGAACTTGAGCTCGCCGGCTGCCACGGCGGCCGCCGGGTCGCTCGTCTCCTCCGGCTCCCACGTGCCCCAGTCCCAGACGATGACGTCGCCCGCGCCGTACTGGCGGGACGGGATCACGCCCTCGAAGTCGAGGTACTCGATGGGATGGTCCTCGACGTGCATCGCCATCCGCTTGTGGGCCGGGTCCAGGCTCGGTCCCTTGGGCACGGCCCAGCTGACCAGCACGCCGTCGATCTCCAGGCGGAAGTCGTAGTGCAACCGGGTCGCACGATGGCGCTGGACGACGAAGCGACCCCCGTGGGCCGAGATGGCAGCCGGGGCCGGCTCCCCCGCCGGCTCCGGGGTTCGGCCGAAGTCGCGTTTCTTCTGGTACTGCTCGAGCGGCATGGCTGCCGATCAGGATGCCCGAAGGCGGCGACGACCGCCGAGCCGACAGGACCGGGCGGTCAGGCGCTCTTGCGGCGGCGAGCCGGCCGAGCTTCGGCTTCTCCCGGCTCCTCGCGCGCTGCCTTGCGGGTGCCCGTCCGCGCCTTCGCGGCCGCGGGGGCCTCTTTGGCCTTCTCGCTCGCCTTTGCCCTCGCCGCCTTGGCCTCCTTGACGGAGACCGGCGCCTGGCCGGCCCGCGAGGATTTCGCGGCGTTACGGGCTCGGGCGCCTCGGCGATCTCCTTGCCCTCGACCTTCTCCTGGATCACCCGCATGAGCGCCTCGCGGTACTCGTCGTGGTACTGCTCGGGCTCGAACTCGCCGGTCATCGCCGCCACGAGCTGCTCGGCCATCGCCTTCTCGGCGGGCTTGAAGTCCACCTTCTCCTCGGGCAGGTCCAGCTCCGCGGTGGAGCGGATCTCGTCGGGCCAGTGGAGGGTCGTCAACAGCATCGTCTTCTGGTATGGATCGAGCGCCGCCAGCGCCTCGCGGTCCTTGATGACGACCTTGCAGATGGCCGTGAGTCCCTTGTCGGCGAGCACGCTCTTGAGCAGGGCGAAGGCCTTCTGGCCGACCTTGTCGGGCTCGACGTAGTAGGCGCTCTTGACGAAATGGACCGTGCCCTGGTCGCGGCTGGCCTTGGTGAACAGCTCGATCTCGATGCTGCGGACGGTCTTGAGTGGGACGCGCTCGAGGTCCTCGTCCGTGATCACCACGTACTGGTCGGGCGCCCACTCGAAGCCGCGCACGGTGTCGCTCCGGCTGATGACCTCGTCATCCACGGGGCAGTAGGTCTTCATCTGGATCCGGCTCATGTCCTTGGCATGCAGCATGTTGAAGCTGATGCCCTTGCTGTCCGTGGCCAGGTACAGCTTGACCGGAATGGTCACGAGGCCGAACTGAATGGCCCCTTTCCACATCGCGCGCGGCATTGGCAACCTCGCTCGTCGAGTCCTTGTGCAGGGACTGCCAGGAGTTGACGATAGCCGCCGCTACGGAGCATGGCAAGGCCGCGCGGCGCGGCACTCGTCACCGTCGCGTGTCGATATGGGCCCGAGAATCCTCGAGAACGTAGAACGGCGGCCCGTGGAACGGGCCGCCGTCCTGGTGAGCGCGTGGTGTCGCCTAGGCCTTGTTGTGGCCCCGGCCGTGGGGGTGCTTGTCCTTGCGAGTGGCATCGGGCCTGCCGTGGGGATGGTCGCCCTTGTTCTTGGCGACCTCGCTGACGGCTCCGCCGTGGTTGCAGTTCTTGCCACCAACGGCGTCCTGATCCTGGGCGACCTTGGACACGGCCTTGCCGTGCGCGTTGGGCGACGCGTCGGCGGTCGTGGCGGACTCGGTCGGCGTCTCGGTATCGGTGTCGGCCGGCGTGTCGGAGCTGCACTCAGCCTTCGGCGCATCGCCATCCTCGTCGGCCTGGCGCGCGACGTTGGAGACGTAACCGCCGTGGTTGCAGTTCGTGCCGCCCGTTCGGTCGCTCTGGGCGGCCTCGGACGTGGAGATCACCCCGTCGCCGTTCGCGTCGACGGCGGCCTGTGCGGAAGCCGCGGCGCTCGGATTCGGGGCAACTTCCGCATCCTGGCAATCGTCGTCGACATTGTTGCCATCGGCGTCTTCGAACGTCGCCGTGGTGTCGGCCGGCTCTTCGACCGTCGGAAGCACCTGCGGAGCGGCCACCAGGACGAGTGTCATCGCGCCGACGATCCCGGTGAGCGAGAGGACGAGGAGCGTGGCGCCACCTGCGGCGAGCCACGTCGTGCGCAGTCGCGTGAGCATCGTATGTGTCTCTCCCTGCGTGTTCGGATGATAGCTGCCCGGCATTCGCCGAGTGGGAACGCGGACCACTGGCCGTGCTCTTGGGGCATCTTCGGCCGCACCGCCCTTCCCGCCAGCCCGTACGTTGGTTGGGGTGGTGCGTTAGGCAGTACTTTTGCCGGAATGGACCGCCGAGGATGCGTGCAGAGCGCGTCCGAGGGGTGCGGTGCGGTTTGACACCAGAACCGCTCTTGCTCCTCGTTACGGCGTGGCGCGCAACTCCGATTCGGCCTCGGCGATGCGGGCAAGGATGCCCGAGCGAAGCGTATCCAGGCCTCCCCAGACGGCCCTGGTCGCGTTGCCGATGGACGTGAGCTGGCTCTTGAGCGTCTTGATGGTGTCCAGCTGCTCGCGAATCGCGTCCAGGGCAGCGCCGATCGCCGCCGCGTCCACCTCCACCTCGCGCTCGACGAGGGTGGTGAGGGCGATCAGCCGGGCGAGCCGGACTGCCGCCTCGAGCATCGCCGGCTCGGGCTCGACGGGATCGACGACGCAATACACGTCGCCGGCGCGGACATCGAACGGCGCGATGCCCGACGGCGCATGAGCCGGCGTGAACACGACCAGGCCCACTGCCGCTCCGCGGTTTGTCTTCGCCTCCCGCAGCTCATCCCGGATGGCCCGACCGGAAATGGCCCGGTCCTTCGCCTCGACGACGACCCTCAGGTCCGCCCCCCGGGCGATCGCCTCATTGACGGTCAGGACGAAATCGCCCTTCTTGCTCTTGAGGACGTCCCCGGTCTCGCCGCTCGTGCGATCCAGCAGGTCGCCGTGTGCGCGGGCACACTCGCCAAGCATCGACTCGAGGAGATCTTCGAAATCGGCGCCCTTGGCAGTCGACCGTGCCCGCTCGGTGGCCCGCGCGGCGGCCGCCGCCTCGATGGCCGTCAGACGCTCGTTGAGCTGCTGGAAGCCGGCTCCGATCTCTTCCCGGAACTGGTACATCGGCGACCCGAGCCTGGTCGGGTCGATGAGCCGGGCGAGCTTGGAGGCGTCCCCGTCGAAATACGTCCCGAGCAGCGTGCCGATCCGGCCGATCGCGCTGTCGCGCTTCGTCTCGTCGAACAGCTCGCCGACGAACGTGCGCAGCTGGCCGCGATCGCCGAGGAACCGTTCGAGGGTCCGCGGCAGGCGGCCGTCGCCGTCCGCGAAGTTCGTCCGAAGCGCCTGCTCGAGCGCAGCAGCCGCCCGCTCGTTGACCGCCTCCGCCTGCTGGAGCAGGCTGCCGAACTCGCGTCGGATGACGTCCACGTTGACGCTCACTCCGGCGTCCTGGAGCGCGGCCAGGCCGATCTTCAGCGCACGCTCCACGAGCCCGGCTCGGTCCTCTGCAGGGCGCTCGCCGAGGAAGGCAGCGAGGCCCGCATCGACGAGGACGAGCCGGTCCAGGACGATCCGGTCACCCTCGAGCCGAACGCTCGCAGCGGGCGCGCGCGCGGAGGTCTGCTGAGACGTCGGCAGCGACGTGGGCAGCTGTGTCGGCAACTGCACGAGGTGAGCTTCCATGCTCGGAATGCTGGATCGGCGCTGTGCCACCTACGGTGTCACGACCCTCGGCGCGTGTCTGCCAGGCAGCGGCGGCATTTCGGCGCCGATGATCAGGCCGACGGGAGGTGGTCGATCGATGACTCCAGCGGGCCGGGCGATCGTGATTCTTGCCGTCACGACGGTGGTCGCCGTGGCCGAGGCTGGGGTCTCGAACAGCTTGACGCCCTCGGTCCCCGACACCGTAACGACCCTCGTCGGGAGTGTCGTTCTCGAGGGCGACATCGCAGCGGACGCGAGCGATGGGGTCGATCCAGAGACCCTTCCTCGGTCGCCATCCGGAACGGAGTGCCTCGAGACCATCGAGCGGCCGGCCGGCCCGATGGCCCTGTGCTGGGACGCCTACAGAGACCCACACGACGCCGATCCGCTTCAGGACTTCTACCGGCTGCGCGTCCATGGCACGTTTGGCCGCGAGCGCGGTGCCGGGGTGCGTTGGGCGGCGATCCGCGTCCGCCTGATCGGCAGCCGTCGAACCAGACCATCGAGAGTTGGCCCGACGGAGAGTTCGATGGGCGGTGCGAAGAAGTGAAGGTCTCGCTCGGGCCGGGTCCGGATTCGGGCGCGGTCCCGGTGGAGACGCTGTGCGCTCGGACCGCGGGCAGCACCACCGCCGGACGGGATGAGTGGAGCCAACGCGTCACCTGGACCTGCGTCGGCTGCCTCATCGCGGATCACAAGGATCGCGCGATCGCCCTCCATGAGTGGCTGGCCGTGCCGGCCGGCACGGTCCCGAGCTGGGAGATCTTCGCCGACCTTGGGAGCTGACCGCCGCTTCGAGGTCCTGGCCGGCGGCATCCCGCCGGCGGCCTGTTTCCGATACCGCTCGATACTCAATCGAATTGACGATCGAGTGGCATCTCGAAGTCGCCTCCCTGGGCAGGCCGCGTCCCCTGGGGCCGCTGGCTGGCTGTCTGTCGGCCCTGCCGGCGGGTTCCGGCCGACCGGGATCAGGCTGGGCTCGGGTCGGATCGGCCGCGCCTGACGGACGCCTCGATCATGCCGTGAGGCTCGCGCGTGGCGACGAAGATCTCGCCGGCGTTGTCGAGCCCGAAGGGCGACAGGTCCACGAGCCAGTGATGCAGGTTTGGCAGGCTCAAGCGGACCTCCTCCACCTCTGGGTGAGCCTCCAGCATCGCCCGGCCGATGACAAAGGCGGAGTGCTGCACGGACGCGCTTTCGTGCCTGGCAAAGACGTCCAGCAGCGTCCGGCGAACGGCGTCGTAGACGGCGTCGTGGTCGAGATCCGGTGGTCCATACCGCCAGCGGGCGCTGAGCTGGGTCGCCATGATCCGGTCGCTCGTCTCGGGAAGGGTCGTGAATCGATCCCGCGGGAAGCCTTCGAAGGCCGACTTGGCGGTCTTCATGACAACCAGGTCCTCGACCCCAGCCTCGACGGTTACGCCCCCTCCGTCGACGGTGACCACGGCGAGCCGGGTCACGCTCGGGTCGCGCATGAAGGCATCGGGCGCTGGCTCGCCGTCGAGCGGGATCGGCGACCAGCGGTGCTCGCGAATCGTGATCGTCGCGCGCTCGACCTGCGTAGCGGCGGCGAAATGGTCGGCCAGGGCCCGCGCGAACGCCTCGATCGACCCGTCCAGCCGGTCGGCGGCGAACGCGTAGACCGTGTTCTTCATCGTGTCGGTGGCGATCACCGGGGCGTTGTCGCCTTCCACGTGGGCCGCCTCGAATGCTCCCTCCAGAGCGACCGCAACCGTCAGGTCGCGGACGATATGGCGTTCTGCGCGTTTCGCCAGCTTGACAACGCGAATGGCCGACTTGCCGTAGCGGTTCTCGCCAAGCTCGATCATCGGCGCACAGTCCCACCACCAGCGGCTGTCGCCCAGCGGTCGGCGGCGATGTCGATCACCGCATCGAGTGCGCGCCGGATCTCCGCGTCACGGTCCGCGCCGAGCGCCGCCTCCATGCCTGGGATGAGCGCGGCACGTGGCCGGCCGGCCACGAAGACGCAATACCTGAAGCCGAAACGCGCCTCATAGGCGGCGTTCAATCGGTCGAGCTCGGCGCGAACCCGCTCGCGCTCGGCCTCCTCGGCCTTCTGAGCCGCCGCTGTTTCCCGGTCGTAGCCCTGCTCGACGAAGGACCGCGCGGACACCGACGAAGGCCGCGCGCCGAGCCGAGGATGCGCATCGATCAGCTCCACCTGCTCCTCGGGGGGCATCGCGGCGGCGATCGCTCTGGCTCGTTCGAAGAGGGCCTCGGCCGAACCGAAGGGCCGAGCTGCGGCCAACCGGCCAAGAAACCGAGGCGCGCCCTCGAACAGCGGCGCCACGGCCGCCACGAAATCCGACGCGGGCATCCGGTCGAGCTCGTCGATCGCGGGCAGGCCGGTGGCCATCGTGGGCTCGGCGGCGGTCTCAGCTGCCACGGTAGGCGGTCATCGAAAACGGGGCGAGGAGGAGCAGCAGGTGGTAGCTCCGCGTGGTGTCGGTCACTCGGAAAGCCAGGGCCATCGTTCGGAAGAACGCGGCGTTGTCTGCGGCATCGAAGCGCAGCCGGTAGTCGCCTGCCTGCAGCAGCCG
>WNGB01008680.1_pt1 | contig 14392 bp, 11 predicted proteins | sample 5400681 | NCBI WGS metagenome assembly WNGB01 (sample SAMN13153367, study PRJNA577476) | soil metagenome | isolation source: 115 cm soil or saprolite under grassland replicate 2 | place: USA:California | collected 2016-06-15 | reverse complement strand
TTTAGCCCGGCGTTTCAACGCCGGGTAAGATGTGGGAAAAGCTCGCGTCGCGTCAGCGACGCTTGATTTCAGGCGTCGCTGACGCGACGCGGAGGCTCTCACACACCTACCGTGGGTTGAAACCCACGGCTAAATTCAAATGCCGCTATCGCGGCAGGAAGACCTGAGCAGTTACGGTTTTTCAGGCAAAACACTAAAAAACTTAGTTTTCAGAGTACTAAGTACTCTGTAAACTAAGTTTTCTTAAGTTGTATGTTATCGGCAAAAACTTTCTGGTAATGCTTGTTCATTTTGTCTCTGGCGACTTCGATGGAGAACTGCCAGTCAATTTTGATCTGCTTGTCACTTCGCTCTTTGATCAAAGCTAAGACTTCTTTTTCTAACTGCTCGATGGTCGGAATCCGCCGGTGCAGACACTGACGAGCGATAGCCGAGAACTCGATCTCAATCATATTGAGCCAACTAGCGGCCTTCGGCGTGTAGTTGAACTCAAAACGTTGCGCCAGGGCAAAAGCTTCATCGGCTGGCAGGTTCTCATAGAACGAATTCGCAGTGTGCGTATTCAAATTGTCTTGCACGAGCCGAATCTTTTTCGCCTTTGGCCAGAGAGCCGATAGCTCCTGGCAAAATAAGGTGTATTCCTTCTTCGTGCGCTGTGAGTACACCCGCGCCAGTCGTTTTCCAGTCAACGGTTCGATTGCCGCCAGTAGCGCGGCAGAACCGTTCTTCTTATAGGCGTAATGCTCTTTGCGGATCTGTCCACTCTGCAATGGGAGAGGATCCAACTCTTCGCCAATCAGAAAGCACGGGCGTTCATCAAAGCAGACGACTGGGTAATACCGATCGTAGGGCAACGCGTAGAGCCATAGCAGACGCTCCATCTGGGCAATGAACTGAGCATTGATCTTGCCCAGACACCAAGTTTTGTTGAGGTGCGGCTTCAATTCGTTTTTTTCAGAATCTTGCCGACCTGTGTGTGGGAGACCTTTTTGCAGTAGCCCAACTCGATTACTTTGTCAGCGAGCAGTCGCAGGTTCCAACGCGCATGTCCTTCTGGAGCCTCGCTGCAAGCCAGGGCAGTAATCTTCGCACGTTGCTTGCCGTCAATGGCGATCGGACGACCCGAACGCGGCGCGTCTTCCAGGCACTTGAGGCCTTGTTTCCGGTAGTTCTTGCACCACGATGAGACCGTTACATGACTGACACCTAAGGTTGCGGCAACCTCTATATGCCCGGCACACCAAGATGTGGAGCCGGTGCTGACAGAATATAATCGTCGCGTTGAATACCTTTCCGGAAAAAGGAGGCGCAATGCTGAGCAAACCAGACTATCTGGAAGCTACGCGACGTTTTAAAAACAAGAAACTCAATGGTCACGAGCGGCAGCGCTACCATGCGCTGTTGTTGGTGACCAAAGGCTACAGTTACCGGGAGACCGCCGACATTCTCTTTGTGGATGAAGAGACGATCAGTCGCTGGGCGCAATCCTACCAAGAGAAAGGACTGGACGGCCTGAAGAATGATCCTCGCTGGGGAGGGGAGCATGGCCAGCGTCACCTGCAAGCGGACGAACTGGACAAGCTCAGTAAGCTGCTTGAGCAGGAAGCGATGCCAGGCACTGAGGTGGGCAGCGGATGGACCATCAAAGCGATTCGCGTTCTGATTGAGGAGCGTTTTAGCCTTCGCTACAGCCAACGCGGGGCGCGGAAGCTGATGCGAACGCTCAACTGGAGCTATCAGCGCGGGCGCAAGCTGTACATCAAACGGAGCCAAGCCGAGCAACTGCGCTTTGAGTTTGAGACGGCGGAAGTCCTTGCGGAACTGGCCGCCAGTGGGGAGAAAGTCACGCCCCTGGCCGGCGATCAGAGTAAAGTTTATCTCGAGGGAACGATCGCGAAGCGCTGGAATCCGGTCGGCAAGCAGCCTCTCATCGCGGATGGCGCGCGAGGCAAAGCCGCCGAAAACATTTATGGCGCTCTCCATTTGGGAACCGGAGAGGAAGTCGTTCCGTTTGTGATTGACTGGCAGGACTCGGACGCGACGATCTGCTGGTTGGAACAAGTGCTTGAGACTTGTCCGCGCGGGAAAATCGTCCTGTGGATTGATCAGGCTCCGCATCATACCAGCGAAGAAGTGGAAGAATGGTTGGAAGCGCACCGCCGTCTGCGCGTGATTCACTTCCCGGCTTACACGCCGGAAGAGAATCCCAAAGAGGCGACCTGGAAAACGCTGAAGGAAGAAGTCTCGCATCACCACTGGCATGAGACGAAGGAAGAATTGAGCAAAGCAATCGATGGTTTCTACCAAACGGCTCGGAAGCATACCGTCAGTTTTCTCGAAAAATTCGGCTACTTTTGGCGCGCTGGCAGAATACATCTATTACCTCAACCTTCGTAGTAACTCAAATCCAGATCTTGGTGTGCCGGACATATAGGTAAGTCTTACCGCGATCGAGTTCAAGCAAACCGGTGGCGCGCTTGAACTTTTTAGCTGGCAGTTTTCCTTTAGCGATCAAGGACTTTAAGTATTTTCGGTCGGCGTCGCTTAGCTTGACATGCTGCTTTTTCATCTTCCCATTTTCAGGGAGATGTCACTAAAATGCAAAGAACTTAGTTTACAGAGTAATTAGGGTTTTGCCACAATTTTATAACTACACACAATTGCGGGTCTAACTAGAGGGTATTATTAACTTTGAGCATTGAAAATAAAGGATTTCTGGCTTTTCAATCTTATATTTAGCCTTTTGAAAGCTACTTTGCTTGGAAACCCAATAAAATCAAGGGGCAAAGTTAATAACACCCTCTAAATCCCAGTCTCGGGTTGACCAAATCAAAGGGTTTGCGTAAGCAATACCATTTACCTGAGCCTCAATGAAGCATGTGGCTCAGAAAGGCGGCAGCCTGCCATGCCCTTATCCATTCGGGATTAGTGATCATAAGTGGTCTCAGGTTACCTTACCCCCTTATTCTATATTCTATCAAGGACTTCAACAATCGGCAGACAGTCACACTTGGGTTGCTGCGATTCCTGGTTACAAATGAATGCGGCGGTTCCTTGGTGTGTTTAGCTATCGCCTGAAGTTTTGAAGCGATGGATAAACACCTGGTCGTTTTACATCTGGCCCGGGCCTATACGGATATCGACTAGTAATTTAGGGAATTCGCCAACATTTTCTGGCTAACCGAAGGCAAGACGAATCTCATGACAAGCCATAAAAATCATTCAATGGGTTTAAGACGCGATGGGTTTGTGTCCTTCAATGGTTTCGATTACATCGAACTTTATGTCGGCAACGCATACCAGGCGGCGCACTTTTATCGCACAGCTTTTGGTTTCTTTCCTGTGGCTTACGCAGGTCTCGAAACTGGTGAGCGTGACCGGGTTTCTTACATTATGGAGCAGGGACAAGTTCGGTTAATCCTGACGGCTGCTACATCACCCGAAAGCCAAGTAGCCGAACATGTCCGGTTGCATGGAGACAGTATCAAGGACATTGCGTTTGTCGTAGACGACGCTCGGCAGGCATTTGCGACCGTTGTCGAACGTGGGGCGACACCAATCATGGAACCATCCATGTCCGAGGACCAATATAGTCGTGTGATCAAGGCGACGATCGCAGCCTGCGGTCATACTGTTCATTCTTTCATTCAACGAGACGGTTCACAGCATGCATTCTTTCCTCAATACCGGACCCTCACGAAGGAGCTGCCAGCCTTATCGTCTGGCCTCGAAGCGATCGATCATGTCGCAATCAGTGTAGAAAATGGGACCTTGGATCAATGGATCGATTTCTACAAAAACGTACTGGGTTTTCACCAATCCCATCAGGAAGATATTTTTACCGAGTATAGCGCGATGATTTCGAGAGTGGTGCAGAATGGTAACGGGAGCATCAAATTTCCGATCATGGAGCCGGCATTGGGACAACGTAAATCACAGATTGAGGAGTATCTTGAATTCAATAGAGGGCCGGGCGTACAACATGTCGCATTCTTGTCTACGAAGATTGTAGATACTGTCCGACTTCTCCAGAAAAACAGCATCGAATTTCTCCATTCACCTGATACTTACTATCAGGAGCTCGAAAGTCGAATTGGCGAAATCGATGAGGATTTCAACTCGCTTCGCGAACTGAATATTCTGGCTGATCGCGACCAGTGGGGATATCTGCTTCAGATTTTTTCCAAGCCCTTACAAAGTCGTCCGACACTCTTCATTGAAATTATTCAACGCGTCGGGGCTCGCGGTTTTGGCGGCGGCAATATCCGGGCGCTATTTGAAGCGGTTGAGCGAGAGCAGGCTATACGCGGAAATTTATAGCAATGAAATTCAAACGGTTTCCGATGAACAAAGAGGTTCAATCCCACCAGCAGACACAAATGGTTAAGCGCTCGGCATTACAGGATATGCTTGTGGAAGCGTCCCGTCCGGGCGTCCTTTCATTTGCTTTAGGGCTGCCTGCGCCGGAGCTTTTTCCTACCTCTGAGTATGCGCGGGCGATCGATCACGTACTTTCCACTAAGACGCAGGCTTTGCAATATGGGCCGCCTTTCCAGCCGCTGAAGGAACAAATTACTAAGCTCATGACCTTACGAGGGGTTGAATGCAAGCCAGAGCAAGTTTTCTTAACCTCAGGAGCTCAACAGGGGATCAGTTTATTGGCGCAATTACTGCTTCATTCAGGTCGGCAGGTGATTGTTGAGGAATTGGCTTATACTGGATTTCAACAAGTGCTTGAGTCATATGAACCTGAGATAATATCTGTGCCAACGAATATCGAAACCGGAATGGAAGTGGACGTCGTTCAAAGATTACTGGAGCAGGGAGCTCGTCCAGCCTTTATTTACACTGTCACCGACGGGCATAATCCGCTCGCGGTCAGCATGAGTAATGTTAAGCGCATACACTTGATGGAAGTGGCAAAGCGATACTGCGTGCCAATCATCGAAGATGATCCGTATGGATTCATATATTATCATGATAAACTGAATCCGCCGTTACGCGCGATAGATGATCAATGGGTTTTTTACGTTGGTTCTTTCTCGAAAATCCTTGCCCCTGCTCTGCGCGTCGGGTGGATAATTGCGCCGGAAGCTTATATCACTCATTTGCCTAACATTAAAGAAGCTAGCGATATCAATACATCCACTTTAAATCAATACGCAATCTCCCACTATCTTGATTCCGGGCATCTTACGACCCATCTTCAGACACTGCGTGATGAATACCGCATCCGCCGTGATGCGATGCTCAGTGCGCTAGACCGACATTTTCCTAGAGCCTCACGTTGGCATAAACCAACCAGCGGTATATTTATTTGGGTTGAGTTGCCAAAAGGGATTGATACAGTTGAAGCGCTAAAAATTTCGTTAGAAACAGAGCGAATCGCCTTTATTCCAGGGCAGGCCTTCTGTGTTAATAATGATTGTCAGGCATCTCATTGTATGCGGCTTAACTTCTCAAACTCTTCTGTCGCAGGTATCGAAGATGGAATCCCGCGTCTTGCGCGCGTATTGACGCGCTGAGAGTGATTGAATCAACAAAACGCTGTTTACAAATGACGGGGACATTTGCAGATATTATTGGCATTGTTGAGCGAACATACTTTTTAAACATGTTTTGAATGGTCACATCGCTACTGGTCAGCAAAAGAAATACTACGAGCGACGGCATCGAGTTGGCCAGACACTCATCGACAGTAAGACATGCGAGAAGCGCTTCGCCTTAGACAACGAATTTCAGCAAATTTATGGAGAAAGTGAGAATCATATGATCGCCAAGATGAAGGAATATCAGTTCCAAGCAGAGACCAAAAAATTACTTGATTTGATGATTCATTCTCTTTACACCAATAAAGAGATCTTTCTGCGCGAGTTAATTTCCAACGCTTCGGACGCTCTAGATCGATTGCGTTTCGAGGCCTTGACTGATCCGACGTTGTTGGAAGAGAACGACAAATATGAGATTCGTCTGGAAACTGACAAGGAAGCAAGGACTTTGTCGATATTCGATACTGGAATCGGGATGAGCCGTGACGAGGTCATGGCCAATATCGGAACGATCGCCAAATCGGGAACCGATGAGTTACGGAAAGGTTTGGAGGCGGCTACTTCCGCACAAATGGCGGCCGATTTGATCGGGCGATTCGGCGTCGGATTTTATTCCTCTTTTATGGTGGCCGATAAAGTGGTATTGACAACGCGCAAGGCAGGAGAGACTACTGCAACAAAATGGGAATCGGTTGCGGACGGCACGTACCTCCTCAGCGAAGCCGAACGTGATCGGCGGGGTACGACCGTTACGTTGTTTTTGAAACAGGCGGATCCGGAAATCGGCATTGAAGACTTTACAGACCAATGGGTGCTCTCGCGCATCGTGAGAAAATATTCCGATTTCGTCACCTATCCGATAATCGGCAAATACATACGTGAGGAAACAGGCAAAGAGGGGGGATTGGTGAATGAATCTGAGTCCACAATCGTGATCGAGGACAAAATTCTCAACTCGATGAAACCGATCTGGAGCCGGCCTCAGACTGAAGTATCGGAGAGCGAATATGCCGATTTTTACCGGCATGTCTCGAATGATTGGACCCCGCCGATGAAGACCCTCCCGCTCAAAGCCGAAGGGACGATCGAATATCAAGCCTTGTTATTTATTCCCGTGCAGGCGCCTTACGATCTGTTCTACCACGGCTATCAGGGCGGGCTGCGCCTGTACGCCAAGCGGGTGATGGTGATGGAGAATTGTTCGGAGTTGCTGCCCGGCTATTTGCGGTTTATCAAAGGAGTGGTCGATTCGGCCGACCTGCCGCTGAATATCTCGCGCCAGACGCTGCAACAGGATCGACACATTAAGCAGATCCGGAAATGGCTGGCGAAGAAAGCCCTGGATGTTCTGTCGGAACTGTTCGAGAGGAATTTCGATAATTACCTGAAATTCTGGAACCAATTCGGCAGGGCCTTGAAGGAAGGAGCCTCGTCAGATTACGAAAACAAAGAGCGAATCCTTTCGCTACTGCTCTTTCAATCATCAGCGGATCCTGAGAAATTAACAACCCTGAAGGCTTATGCTGAACGAATGAAGGACGGTCAGGACGAGATCTATTATCTGACCGGAGAATTGCGCAGTGTGGTCGAAAATTCCCCGCACCTGGAAGCGTTCAAGGCGAAGGGATATGAAATCCTGTATTTGACGGATCCGGTTGATGAATTGCTCGTGCAGTCCCTGTGGGATTATGAGGGGAAGAAACTGAAATCGGCGGGCAAGGGCACACTCAAGTTGGGCGACAATCAGGAAGAGAAGGAAAAGATCCAGGCGGAGCTGCAGAAAAAAGAAGAGCAAGCTACGGAACTCTTTGCAGCCATGCAGAAGGCAGTGGATGAACATGTGAAACAAGTGCGTCTATCCAGTCGCCTGGTCGCCTCACCCGCCTGTCTGGTCGGCACCGAAATGGACTATAGCCCGCAAATGGAGCGACTTTTGCAAAAGGGTAAGGGGGGCGGGCCAAATCAGCGTCGCATTCTGGAGTTGAATCCCAATCACGAGATCTTCGTCAAACTGCAGGAGCGGTTTCAACAAAACAAAGAGGACGGAGTGATCGGAGAATTCGCCGAATTGCTGTTGGGCTATGCCTTGCTGGCCGAAGGCTCGGAAATTCCGGAGCCGGCGAAGTTCAACAGGGTGGTCGTCGAGCTGATGCTTAAGACGCTGTAACGTATCGAGTCAAAGGTGGAGCCACATAATTCATGCGCATTTTCGCCGTCTCAGATTTGCACACGGACTTTGCCGAAAATCGGCGCCGAATTGAGCAGATGTCGTCAGCATCTTATTTGCAAGATGCGCTGATTGTGGCTGGCGATATCGCCGACGATTTGAAGGTTATTGACTGGACCTTGCGAAAGTTGCGCTCGCAATTCGGCCAAGTATTTTATGTTCCAGGAAATCATGAGTTGTGGGTCCGCAAAGGGGAATACGACTCGGTCGAGAAATTCCGGCAAGTTCTCCGCTTGTGCGATGAGGTTGGAATTTATACGCGCCCTGGTAGGGCGGGGAAGGCTTGGGTTGTGCCGCTCTTCTCGTGGTATGAATCCGATTACGACCAAGAGGGGAAGGCGGATGTCTCATCGCTGGAGGGATGGGCTGATTTTTATTTCTGCAAATGGCCAGTCGAGATGGGAATTGTCTCGAAATACTTCCTCAACCTGAATAAATCGCGGATCAAGAAATATGATGGTTATGTTATCTCTCTATCGCATTTCCTGCCGCGGCGCGAGTTACTGCCTGCCGTAGAAATGCTCAGTTTCAAAGGGCTGCCGCTGGTAGCCGGCACGCCTTCGCTGGATTGTCAGATCAGAGCGATCAATGCGGCAGCGCACGTTTTCGGACACAGCCACATCGATTTCGACCAAGTGATTGAGGGAGTCAGATATATCCACCACGCCTTTGATTATCCGCGAGACAAAGGATGGTCGAAAGAGCCTTTGAAGTTAATTTACGAATCCGCAGCGGAAGCTGAGACCGATCATCGGGAGGGAGAGGTGTGAGCGATAAATTGTCAAACAACTGGATTCTTTTCCCGATGATGAATCCGGCGGCTCAGTTACGTTTGTTCTGCTTTCATTATGCGGGCGGGAGCGCGCAGGTCTTTCATTGTTGGCCTGGGCGTCTGCCCCCGAATGTAGAAATGGGAACGATTCAGCTGCCGGGTCGCGGCCACAGACTTGGCGAACCTCATATCAGAAAACTGTTGCCGCTCAGCCACATCGTGGCGCAAGAGTTGCTTCCATATCTGGACAAGCCTTTCGTTTTTTTCGGTCACAGCCTAGGGGCGTTGTTGTGCTTTGAAACAGCGCGCAGCCTGCGCCGCGAGAACCAGCGACAACCGATTCATCTGTTTGTTTCGGCAACTGAAGCGCCTCATCGTCGAGGCATGGAGGAATTGCTATCCGGCTTGCCGAAAGGCGTGTTGATCGAAAAACTATATGAGTTCAACGGCACTCCGGCGGAAGTGCTGCAAAATGATGAACTGTTGGATTTCATGTTGCCGACGATCCGAGCGGATTTCGAACTCTGCGAGACTTATGAATATCACCCGGAACCACCGCTGGAATGCCCAATGACAATTTACGGCGGGCTGAATGATCGTGAAGTCGAGGCGGAGAGCTTGGCAGCCTGGAGCGAAATGACTGTTGGAGCCTGTAAGATACGAATGTTTCCCGGAGATCATTTTTACATCAACAATTCGCGATCGATTTTTCTGCCAACCTTCGCGGGCGATTTGCTTCGATTGCGCCCGCAAAACTGAACCGAGAATTTCCATCGAACAACACTTCAAGGAGAAAGATTCAATGTCTTATAAAGTCTATATGTACAACCTCCCCAAAGTTTCCGAAGACGGCAAGCAATCAATTCCTATCCCTGACAGTAAGCTAAAGGAGTTTGATGGCGTCGATGACGCAAAGATGTTTGCCGCCGAACATAAGAACAACTTCGATCGGGTCGTGCTAATGCAAGAAGACGGCGAAGGGCAAAAGATGGTAGTGAGATATGTAGATGGTTTGTAACACCAACACAGACCGTCAAAGTGGACAATGCCGCGGGCGAGAGAGATATGATCGAGACCGCCCATATGCTGTCCGACAAATGGGGCCTTCCTCCCGTCGGCGATGATCTCGTGGGGAGGAGGCACATGTTTGGAGGTAGTCGCTCGATCATCCCGCGGATATGATCGCGACACTATCAAATTTCCTTTCGCAGGATGAATATCAAAGAGCCGAGAGATTCCATTGTCCCATAAATCGCCAGCGTTAAATTGCGGGGCGCGGAATTTTGAGAAAGATCATTTCCGACTCTTGCCTCGCGCCACACCAGAACTGAACGCGATGGATCACCTCGGATCGCTGGCTTCTAGAATCGACAACCTACGAAAACTTATCGGCGTTCATTGATTTTATAGAAAGGCGTCATCGGCAGCCTCGGTGGCCATCTCGACCACAAGGGAGACGGCTTGCCAGGATGGATCATTCTCTCGCGAGGCCGGCAGCTTTTACAATTCTTGGTCGAAGGCGTTCTGATTGCCCGTAAATTGACCGATTCTGGCTAAAGACAAGATGGATGCCATGGATACCTCAGTACTGAATCAGACGAAGCTGATCATATGGGATCTCGACGATACTTTCTGGGACGGTACGCTCTCCGAGGGGGGGATTTGTTTCCGTCAAGAGATGCTAAGCGCAGTGATCGCTCTCACCCGGCACGGAATAATTAGCTCGATCGCCAGTAACAACGATCCGGGAGAGACGCGCGCCACTCTGGAAGAGCATGGCGCGTGGGAGTACTTCTTATTTCCGCAAATAGGCTGGCATTCGAAGGTCGACATGGTGCGATCCATTCTTGCCGACGTTCAGCTTCGTCCTGAGAACGCCGTCTTTCTCGATGATAAGCCACGCTTGCGCGAAGCCGTGATGACGGGGGTGCCGGGTCTGTTAGAAGCCACAAGCGCACAACGCTTTACGGCAGCATTTCGCATGTGGGGCGCGGAAAGGCCCCATGCCGATGAGCAGCTCAGTCGTTTCCACCAATATAAACTCCTTGAGCGCCGGCGTTCAGCCCAAAGGCTCCTCTCAATGGAGGGCCCAGGCCTCCCTGAGGATTTCCTGCGGCATTCTCGGATTAGATGCGCGGTGGTTCCGGTCTCGGAGGAGATCTTTGAACGGGTTCATGAGCTAATCCATCGAACGAATCAACTCAATTTTACGGACAAGCGGATCGATCGCGACGAGCTTAGGCAACTGGTGTGCGGTGAAGACACCGAGTGCCGGGCCGTTCACGTCGAAGACGCGTATGGCGACTACGGGATCTGCGGCTTCTATGCGATTAGAAGGGGGCCGGCGCCGCGGATCACGCATTTTCTTTTTTCCTGCCGAATTCTACACATGGGGATCGAGGGCGCGCTCTATGCTCGCTTGGGGCGACCAGCCATTGACTGCTGTCAGCGGCAGCTCGCGGCAATAGAGAGAGTGCGGGCGGATGCCGCTGCCGTGGATTGGGTTGACGTGCGAGACGCCGAAACAGTTCACGACTCTTCGCAGGCCGAGCGGGCCGCCGCTGGCGGGAAAGCGAGGGTCGTGCTGATTGGCCCTTGCGATCTTTCCGCGGTCGCTCATGGCATTAGGATCTGGTGCAGTGGACTAATCGACACCAACAGCCGTTTGATGTTCGTAAACGATGAGGGGAAACATATCACGCACTTCGGCCATTGTGCGTTCCTCGACATGGCGCTACGCCCTGAAATTGCCCACCGCCACCGGGAAGTTCTCATGGCCTTGCCCTGGTTCGATCCGATGCTTCTCGACATTGATTTCTTGGATGACGGCTTGGCGACCACGATCGTCGTGTCCGCAGTAAGAAACGCTCAGTGTGCGGAATATCGTCATGAGTCTGGGGACTTTACAGTGCCGCTGGACTACTTTCGGTTCGGCGGTCGTAATGTAACTCAGCGCACGAACTGGGACTTCATTAGCGGCCACATAGCCGACTATCACGGCAGATGCCCGGATGGGTTCCTTCAATGGTTCAGCGAGCATTTCTGTTGGCTCGGGTTACCATCCGCCGAGCGGTATCTCACCAGCCTGGTCCGATTAGTCGCGAAGCTTCCACCCGCAAGTCGGCTGATCCTCATCAATGTGCCAGACGTGGAGCATGTCACGATCTACACGCGATCTCAGACGGAGGAAGATCTAGTCGCGGCCTGGAAGGAGCAGCATCGCAGGATCAACCGTGCCATCCAGCAGTGCGCGCAGCAGTTTGCGGAACGCGTTGGTGTCATTGATCTGAACAGGCACATCCGCAGCGAAGCCGATTTTGCCGAGGACGATTCCACGGCATCTGCCGCATATGAATGCTTCTACCGGTTTTACCACTACCAGCGTCGAGTTTTAGTTGGCGTCGGGGTTGATCTGCTGCAACTCATGGCCGGTTGGGGAATGATGGGAATTACGCCACAGACCATCACCGAACTCGCATCGCGCGCATTCACCAACTCACGATAAGATCGCCAGATGCCGGGAAGACAAGTCGGGATGATCTTTCGCAACATCAGCGCCAATCGCAGTGATTTTCTAGTAAAGGGATAGCGCGATTGGGTAGACTTGTGAGCGCTGCTTGAAGTCAAGGGGTTTACAGGCCCAGTCCGATCGCCGGTGTAACCGTTGCCAGGCCCGTGCCCACGATATTGGCCTGCAAGAAGTGGACGAATGGATGAGTTAATGAGTGAAATAACATCCAAACTGATTGAACCATATGGCGGACAATTAGTGAGCCTGGTGGCACAGGAGGATAGCTATGAAGAGTTAAACACCTATGCCAAAAGGTTACCCTCTATCCGACTTTCGGAGCGGTCACTTTGCGATCTTGAGTTGCTGGCCGTTGGGGCCTTCTCGCCGCTAGACCGTTTTATGGGCGTTGGTGATTATCAGCGAACGCTGGATGAAATGCGGTTGCTGAACGGCGCGCTGTTCCCACTGCCTATAGCGCTGCCGGTCAGCGAAGAGGCATTATCAACCATACGTCTTGATCAGGATATCGCTTTGCGAAATGCTTACAACGAGCTGTTAGCGATCATGACGGTTGAAGAGATTTACCGATGGGATTTGCGGGAAGCTGCTGTGAAGGCTTTAAGGACTGAGAGCTTGAAGCATCCGCTTGTTTCAGAGATGCACAGGTGGGGAAGATTCAACCTCTCAGGTCGATTACAGGTATTGCGTCTGCCATGTCATCACGGTTTTCAATCGTTGCGACTGACACCGCAACAAGCGCGGGAAAGGCTGGAAGCGGGAAAGCGGACGGAAGTTGTCGCCTTTCAAACGCGAAATCCAATGCATCGCGCCCATGAAGAATTGACCAAACGCGCCATCGAAGAGCTCGAGGGGGTATTACTATTGCACCCGGTCGTGGGAATGACCAAACCAGGAGACGTGGATTACTATACACGCGTGAGAACCTATGTTGCTTTGACCCAGAGATATTATGATCCTGGCCGTGTGCTTTTATCCTTGTTACCCTTGGCCATGTGGTTTGCCGGTCCTCGTGAAGCACTGTGGCATGCTCTGATCCGGCGTAACTACGGCGCTAACCATTTGATCGTCGGCCGTGACCATGCGAGCCCCGGGACCGATCACGAGGGGAGACCTTTCTATGACCCCTACGAGGCTCAAGAACTGGTGGCGCAATATCAGAATGAGATCGGGGTCGCTGTAATCTCTTTTAATGAGCTGGTATACGTTCCGGAAGAAGGACGGTACATGGAAGCCTCTGCCGCATCACCTTCCATGAAAATCATCAATATCTCAGGCACTCAGGTCCGCGAGCAATATCTGAATAAAGGCCGGCGGTTGCCAGAATGGTTTACTCACCCCGAGGTTGCCGAGATCCTGGCTCATGCATATCCGCCTCGGCAGCGACAAGGCGTTTGCATCTGGTTCACAGGTTTAAGCTGTTCCGGGAAATCAACTACCGCTGAGATCCTGACATCGATGTTATTGGAACGCGGGCGCCGGGTTACATTGTTGGATGGTGACGTCGTGCGGACTCATATCTCAAAAAGGTTAGGGTTTTCCCGTGAAGATAGAGACTTGAACATTCAGCTCATTGCGTTTGTCGCGTCTGAGGTCGTTCGCCATGGAGGGGTCGCAATCACGGCCACTATCAGCCCATATCGTTCTACCAGAAACGACATCCGCAATATGGTGGGAGAAAGGCATTTCATAGAAGTATTTATGGACACTCCATTGGAACTGTGCGAACAACGAGATATCAAGGGCCTTTATATCAAAGCTCGACGCGGCGAGATCGAGAACTTTACCGGTATCAACGATCCTTACGAGCCCCCTCTGCGTCCTGAGATCAGATTGAACGCCGTTGAATATTCTCCAGAAGAAAATGCCAGACAGATTTTAGACTACCTGCTTGAAAGCGGTTTTCTTGATAGTGTTGGTTGAGGTTGATCCGCGCTGTATACCACGCTCGACATCCTCAGGTCACGCGCACTTCCAGAGCGAACTAACAGTACGAACAGGCGCCATCGTTTACGACGTGATAAGTCTCATAGCGATGGAAGGTGAGGATTTCGTCCAGGGCAAACGCATTATAAATTCAGGAATCACTCGGTTTGAGGTTGAGAATCTTCAATAGATAAGCTTCATCGAGAGCCGCTACGAAGCGTTTTGTTTTGACGCCACGTTTGAGCGTCTTCTCTTGCTGTAACAAGTTGTGAGTGATCTTTCGTACCGTGTCCTTGCGGTGAGCCGTCGTGCGTGAAATTCGCCTCTGGCTTATCCTCCGTCGATGTCTAATTTCAACGGAGGTTCCAAATGAAGACACCGCTTCCAAC
>WNGB01008678.1_pt1 | contig 14392 bp, 13 predicted proteins | sample 5400681 | NCBI WGS metagenome assembly WNGB01 (sample SAMN13153367, study PRJNA577476) | soil metagenome | isolation source: 115 cm soil or saprolite under grassland replicate 2 | place: USA:California | collected 2016-06-15 | reverse complement strand
GGCCCGACCCCGCCCGTGCCCACCGGAGGAGATGAAGGCTGCGGGCCTGGCGATGACGGCGTCCCCGGCGTCGGGATCGGCACCGTCAGGGGAGGCCTCAGCGGACCGGACGGCCGGGGCGCCGCGGCCGTGCTGCCGCGCCCGGCTGGCCCCGGCCCGGCCGGTTTCGGCGCGACCTGGCCGAACGCGGCCGGCGCGGCGAGATGCGAGAGGAGGAGGAGCGCGGCACCGGCCGCGACGTTCCTCGTACGTGGGCTCATGGTTCGCAAGGGTCGCATGGGGGGATGGTCACTTGATCGTGTAGTTGAGGGTGACAGGCTTGCCTCGCCGGGTGATGGAGACCGACAGGCTGCTCGACTCGCGGACCTTGGTGTAGACCTCCAGCGCCTTGTCCATGCTGTTGAGCTCGAACCCGTTGACCGCGTGCAGGGTGTCGCCGTTCATGAGCCCGATCTTCGCGTACACGGAGCTGGGCCGGATGGCGTAGAGCTTGAAGCCGTTGGGCTGGCCGTTCTTGACCGACGGGACGATGCGCGCGCCGCGCGACACCGCCGTCGGGTTGGAGAGCACCTTCTCGACCAGCGCGCGATCCACCTCGTAGGTGCTGTCGTCGATCTTGCGCACGCCGGCCTCGACCGCGGCCAGGAGCTCGTCGCGCGCCGCCCGCGGATCGACCTCGGTCTCGACCGGCGGCGCGAACGACACGGTCGACGACGGGCGAGGCACCTCGCCGCTGAGCAGCGAGACGCGCTCGACGTGGCCGGTGGCGCGGTTCTCGAAATCGACGTACTTGCCGAGGATGCGGTTCACCGGCCCGGCCCCCGGGATCTCGTTGCCCACCCAGTAGGCCCCCTGCTTCTCGGTGGACGTGTTGAGGATGGTGGCGAAGGAGTTCATCTCGTCGGTCGACACGTTGGTGGCGACCAGGCGAAGCGGCAGCGAGGTGATGGGCGGGTTGTTGGGGTCGATCGGCGCGGCCGCGGTCTCTGCCGCGGCCGGCTCGGGGGGCAGACACGTGGAGCAGAAGATGTTGCGCTCGGCCAGCGGCGTGCCGGACTTGCTCGGCCCCCGGTCCTGCTCGGCGATCGGGCTCACGAGGGGCGGGTGCGCGACCGGGCGGCGGGCCGGCTTGTCGCTGTCGGCCAGCGCCGTGGCCTCGATGATGTGGCCGACCGCGCTCGCGGCCAGCGCCGAGCAGAGAACGACCGCCGCGGCGCCGACCATCCAGAAGTACTTCTTGATGTAGACGTCCATCCCCATGGCTCAGGGTCTCCTCGCACGGGAATCGGCATCGATCTCCACATCCTCCACGTCCTCCAGGTCTTCCACGTCCGGCTCCGCCTCCTGGTCTGCGTCGTCTGCGTCGCGGCCGGCCTCCGCCTCGGCATCGGAGTCGGCGGTCGTCTCGAGCCGGCGGTAGATCGTGCGCGTGGCGATGCCGAGCAGCTTGGCGGCCAGCCGCTTGTCGCCCCGGGTCTGGCGCAGGGTCTCGAGGATGACCTGCATCTCGATCTCCGCGAGCGGCGTGCCGATCGCGAACGAGAGCGACGGGGCGCCCGGGCCGCCCAGGCTCGTCGCGATGCCCAGCCCCTTGCCGGCCAGCGCGGCCGAGGCGGCCGCCGTGGCGAGATCGCGCGGCAGATCGTCCTCGCCGATCGCGCTCTCGCGCGACAGCACCACCGCCCGCTCGATCGCGTTCTCGAGCTCGCGGACGTTGCCCGGCCAGGAGTGGCTGCCCAGGAGCTCGAGCGCGCGCCGGGTGCAGCCGGCGATCGACTTGCCGTTCTTCTCGGCGTAGAGCTGGATGAAGTGCTGGGCCAGGAGCGGGATGTCCTCGCGCCGGTCGCGCAGGGGCGGCACGTGGATCGGCACGACGTTGAGCCGGTAGTAGAGGTCCTCGCGGAAGCGGCCCTCGCGCACGGCGCGCCCGAGATCGACGTTGGTGGACGCGATCAGGCGGATGTCGATCGGGATGGCGCGGCCGGCCCCGCCCAGGCGCTCGATCTCCCCCTCCTGCAGGACGCGGAGGAGCTTGACCTGCACGTGGCGCGACATGTCGCCGATCTCGTCGAGCAGGAGGGTGCCGCCGTTGGCCGCCTCGAACCTGCCCTCGCGGCGCTGAGTCGCGCCGGTGAAGGCCCCCTTCTCGTAGCCGAACAGCTCCGCCTCCAGGATCGACTCCGGGATCGCGGCGCAGTTGATCGGCACGAACGGGCGGCTGGCCCGCGGGCTGTTCTCGTGGATGGTGCGGGCGAGGAGTTCCTTGCCGGTCCCGCTCTCGCCGAGCAGGAGGACCGTCGCCTCGCTGGCTGCCGCCTGCACGGCGACGTCCATGGTGCGCCGCCAGGCCAGCGACGTGCCGATGATGGCGCGGCGGCGCCGCTCGGCCAGCTGGGCGCGCAGCGCCCGGTTCTCGATCACGAGCGACTGCTTCTCGAGCGCGTTCTTGACGATCCGGACCACGTGGGCGCGCTTGAGCGGCTTGGTGACGAAGTCGTAGGCGCCCTCCTTCATCGCCGCGACCGCGGTCTCGACCGTGCCGTAGGCGGTCATGAGGACCACCTCGGTCTCCGGCGCCACGGTCTTGGCTGCCTTGAGCAGGTCCATGCCGGTCGTGCGCGGCATCATGAGATCGGTGAGCAGGACGCTCACCCGCTGCTTGCGCAGGATCTCGAGGCCGGCGGCCGCATCCGACGCGGTCAGGACATCGAGACTCTCGCGGCGGAAGATCCGGGACAGCGAGTCGAGGATGCCGGGCTCGTCATCGACGACAAGGACGAGCTTGTGAGTGTCCCAGGTGGTGCTGCGCGCGGGGCCGGCAGCGTCCCGGGGCGCTGCTGCCGGCAGGTCGGCGTGGGCCGAGGAAGCGGAGTCCGACTGCGCTTCCAGTGGGCGGGTGACGTGTTGCATGGAGGTCTCCGGCGTGGGCAACTACAAGGCCGGTGCCATCCCGCATTCCAGGTCCGCAGCCCTGAATTCAGGCGGTTGCGAGCCCCACGGTCCGACCCTGTCGGGTCGGATTGTGACAGATTGGCAGCCGTGCGATAGCAAGCTGCCAGTCTGGCAACGAAGGGCCGCCGCTTTCAAGCCCCAAGACGCGAGACCCTTCGGGTCATCGCGCCGTCTCCCGACTCACTCCTCGTAGTAGTACCAGCTGCCGGCGCCGTCGTCGTAGTACTCCCAGTGACCGCCATAGTAGTAGACCCAGTGGCCGCCATACCAGCGGCGATAGTGGCCGCAGTGATCGTGGTGGTAGTGGGCGTCGTGGTCCGCGAGGAGCGCGATCTCCCCGACCACGGCTGCAGTCCAGAGCGCCGCCACCGCGAGGTTGCCGATGCTGTTGGCCGTGCGCGGCGACATGACGCAACCGGAAGCCAGCGTGCCCGCGAGAGCGAGCGCGGAAACCGAGGCGAAGGAACGGCGAAGAAGGAAACGCGCCATGACTGATCGGAAGGACTGCAACCGGTGTGCCTCGCCCGTTCCGGCCAGTTCCGAGGCTTTGCCGCTCCACCGACCTCGGCCTCGGCCGGAGAAGCGTGGCGAAACAGCGACAGTGGTCCTTCTCATCGGCAAGCCTCACGTCGCTTCGATCCGATGCCCCCGAAAAAAGGTGGCTGTAACCAGGGCCGAGCCAGCCAAGGCGCCAGGGATCGCTGTGGGGCAGCAGGCGCGCGACACCAGCCTTTCATTCCGATGCGCGCCCGCTGTCCACAGCGGGGCGCCCGGCGCCGAGCTCGCCGCGGTCGCTCGGCGCCGCGAACTACCCGGAGGCGCCCGTGGACGATGACCGGTCGCCCTCGGCCGTGCGCTCGAGTCCCCTGCGGGGCAGCTGCACGCGGAAGCGGGTGCCGACCTCCGGCTTGCTGTCCACCTCGATCGAGCCACCGTGGCGCTCGACGATGCCGTGCACGATCGACAGGCCGAGGCCGGAGCCCTCGCCGACGTCCTTCGTGGTGAAGAATGGGTCGAAGATGCGGGGCAGGACCTCGGGCGGGATGCCGCGTCCGTTGTCGCGGATCTCGATGGTCACGGCGCCCGGCCCCTCGTAGGTGGCGACCCGGATGGTCGCGCTGTCGCGTCCGGCCACCGCCTGGGCCGCGTTGGTGAGGAGGTTCATGAACACCTGGTTGAGCTGGCCGGCGTGGCCGCGGATGCGGCCGACCGCGCCGTAGTGGCGCTCGACCTGGATCGACTGCTTGAGGAGGTGGCGGAGGAGCTCGAGCGAGTCGTCCAGGCTGCGGTTGAGATCCACCTCGACCACGCTCTCGTCGTCGGTGCGCGAGTAGTTGTGCAGGGCCTGCACGATCGCCTTGGTCCGCTGGGCGCCGCGCTGCACCACGCGCAGCATCTCCACCACCTCGTCGCCCGGCCCGCTCGCCCCGTTCCCGTCGGCCCCGGACGACGGTCCGCCGTCCAGCTCGACCCCCGCGATGCGCTGGATCGCCTCCTCGAGCGGGCCGACGGTGTTGACGATCGCGTTGACCGGGTTGTTGATCTCGTGCGCGATGCCGGCCACCAGCTGGCCGATCGACGCCATCTTCTCCGAGCGGACCAGCTGGTCCTGCGCACGGGTGAGCTTCTCCAGCGTCTCGGCCAGCTCGCGGTTCTTCTTGGCCAGGTCCGCGGTGCGGCGCTGCACCGCGCGCTCGAGGTCGAGGTTGACCTCCTCGGTCGAGCGCAGCTTCTCGCGCAGCGCGCGCCGCATCTCCTCGAGCGCGAAGGTGAGGCGGCCGATCTCGTCACCCTCTCCGCCGGACGTCACCGGCTCGGCCAGCTCGCCGCGCGCCATCCCGTCGGCCCGCTGCTCGAGCCGGCGGATCGGCTTGACGAACTGGGCCACGGTGAAGACCACGAAGCCGGCGCAGGCGCCGAACAGGAACAGGAAGAAGAGGAGCAGCTCCTTGACGGGACGCACCAGCGACGGACCGCGCCCGCGGTAGTTCGGATAGAAGACCGCCAGCCCGCCCAGGTCGTAGCGGGCGCCGTGCCAGCTCACGACCAGCCGGCCGCGCCGGCCGTCCAGCGAGTAGGCATCGAGCCCGATGGCGGTATCGACGGTGCTGGGCAGCTGGAGCTGGGCGCGCCCATACCAGGGCAGCTCCGGCGCGCCCATGAGGCCGCCGCCCGCCGACATCACCGCCGCGCCAGGCTGCCCGGACACGTAGTAAAAGACCGCGGCGGTCGCCTCCGGGCTGCGGCGCGCGGCCCTTCCGGCGCGCTGCTCGTGCGCGCCGGCGACCTGGCGGAGGACGTCCTTCACGAGGTCTGCGGTCGGCGCGATCTCGCGCGCCGCGGCGGCCCCCTGCACCTCCGAGCGAATCCAGGTGAGCCCGAGGTCGGCTTGCTTGGCCGTGAACTCGGTGACCAGGTTCTTGTACTGGATGAAGCCCCAGAACAGGGCAAGGCCGACCGCGAACAGGACCAGCCCGCCGAACGAGATGAGCAGCTTGCCGCGCAGAGACAGGCTCGGGTGGATCGCCCGCACCGGCAGGTGGTGCACGAGCGTCATCTGATCGAGCAGCGGCCGGACCGTGTCGCGGTGCCACAGCACCTGGTAGATCGACGCGCCGATCGCGATGTCGAGCCAGATGCCGAGCATGAGGATGGAGTCGTCGAACGGAAAGCCGAGGTAGCGGCGCGCCAGCCAGGACGCGACCACGGCGGCGAGACCCCACAGCGAGATGTGAGCCAGCGCGAGCGTGTAGGCCAGGCCCTGGCCGCGCCGGTAGACCCGGCTCGACAGCGCCTCGCGCTGGGCGCTGGAGCCGCGCAGGTAGACCTCGACGAGCCGGCGCGAGCGGTGCGCGACCAGCGTCATGCCGACCAGGGCGAGGAGGAGGGCGGACGGGATGACGAGCTGGAGCTGCAGCGTCTGCTCGAACGAGATCGGCAGGAAGTAGTAGGTGAAGGCGGCGATGGCGGTCGCGGTGCCCGCCGACACCACCATGGCCACGTGGATGAGAGCGCCGAAGTAGCCGTCGGCGAACTGCTGCAGCCTGGGGACGCCGGCGAACATCCGGCGGCGCAGGCGGGCCAGGATCGTCTGGTACCAGATCGAACGGATGAGGTTGACCGAGAAGGCGCACAGCCCGGTCACCGCGATGAACTCGATCAGCTGTCGGATCGTCCAGTCGCCGTAGCGCGCCAGGTAGAGGCCGTGACCGCCCGCGACCGCCATCCAGAGGCCGGTGCGGAGGAACAGAGACCGGCGCGGCAGGCGCCAGGAGGAGCGGTAGGCCGCTTCCGCCAGTTCGCCGGGCATGCGCTGGCCGCGGCGCTTGACCTGGATGGCGCGATAGATCGGCGACAGCCACGAGCCGATCGCCGCCCACCAGGTGAGCTGAGCACCGGCCAGGGCCGGCAAGGCGACGCGCAGAAGGACCGATCGATCGCCCAGCGCGGGGCCGAACAGGCTCATGACCGGCCACACGATGGCGGCGAGCTCGAGCGCGGTCAGGGCGAAGCCGGGGAGGACGAAGTGGCGCTTGAAGCCGAGCGCGGCGGTCTCGTCGCCGCCGTCCTCGCGCGTGGTGTGACGCTCGCGCCGGGCCACGCGGCAAGTCTATCTCATGATGAGGCGATGGTGCCCCGCGGCCCTGGCCACCGGGTGCGGCTGTCTCTCACCAGCGACGTGGCCGATCGATACGCGGACGGCGGACTGTCCATCGGCTTCTGGCACTGGCGGCGAGCCTGTAGTATGTCCGGGCCCATGACCAGGTCGCTGCCGATCGCCTTCTCGACTGTCCTCGCGCTCACGTTCTCGTTCACCGCCTGCAAGAAGGAGAAGAAGGCGGCCGACACCACCGGGACGACGGCCGCGGCGAGTCAGCCCGCGGCCGACAAGGCCGGCGCCGGCGCGCCCGACAAGGCCGCCGAGACCCCGCCGCCTCCCCAGCCGGAGAAGAGCGAGCCCGCCGCACCCGACGTGCGGCCGCCAGTCGCCGAGGACCTGGCCGTCTACACATCCGACCTCACCGGAGACGGCCCGCTCGTCGCCACGATCGAGACGTCGATGGGCGCCATCCACTGCGAGCTCCTCGACAAGGGCGCGCCGGTCACGGTCGCCAACTTCGTCGGCCTCGCCCGCGGCATGCATGCGTTCCGCGACCCGGCCAGCGGCAAGGTGGAGAAGCGCCCCTACTACGACGGGACCGTGTTCCACCGGGTCATCCCGGAGTTCATGATCCAGGGCGGCGATCCGACCGCGAGCGGCAATGGCGGCCCCGGTTACGAGTTCGCGACCGAGGTCTCGCCGGACCTCAAGCACGAGCCCGGCACGCTGTCGATGGCCAACGCCGGACCCAACACCAACGGCAGCCAGTTCTTCATCACCGAGGTTGCCGAGAACCGCCTCGACGGCAAGTACAACGTCTTCGGCCGCTGCAAGGAGCTGGACGTGGTCAAGAAGATCGCCCGCGTTCCGACGGCAGACCAGCCGGGCAGCCCGGGCGAGAAGTCCCGCCCGGTCGACGAGGTCAAGCTCATCAAGGTCACCATCTCGCGCGGCCAGCCGGAAGCTGCCCCCGGCGACGGCAAGAAGGAGAAGAAGGAACAGAAGGAGCGGAAGCCGAAGGACGAGAAGGAGACCCAGGCCGGCTGAGCGGCCGCTTCACCAGACCTCGCCGAGCGGCAGCACGAAGCCGCGGAGGAGCGGCTCGGCGGACACCGTCGCGGGGTCATCCAGCACCTCGACCGCACCGCCCGATCGATAGATGTGAACCTGGCGCCGCTCGGGATCGATGAGCCAGCCCTGCTCGGGCCCGCACTCGATGTACTCCTCCATCTTGGCCTGCAGATCGGGCAACGCGTCCGACCGGGAGCGGAGCTCGATCACGAAGTCCGGGCAGAGCGGGACGAACCGCTGCCTCTGCTCGGGGGTCAGCGCGTCCCAGCGCGCCTTCCTGACCCACGCGACATCGGGCGAGCGCTCGGCACCGCTCGGCAGGATGAACCCGGTCGACGAATCGAAGCCGATGCCAGTGGCGTCCTCCCTCGCCCAGTTACCGAAGGCGACGGTGAGGTTGAAGTTCCGTCGGCCTGTCTCCCCACCGGTCGACGGCATGATGATGAGCTCTCCTTCGCGGGTGCGCTCGACCCGGAGCTCGCGGTTCATCCGGCAGAACTCGAACAGCGCCTCGTCGGTCATGGGGTGCGCAAGTCGCAGCCTGAGTGGGAGTAGATCTCGAGGCGTCAGGATCTCCACCATCTTCACCGCCTGAGCTCGCACCACCATGCAGTCAAACATACCACGCGCGACCTACCTAGAAGATGAGCCGGCCGACCACCTCGGCGGCCGGCGCCGGGATCAACTCGATGGCGAGAAGGTGCTTCCCCGCCGCGTCGCGCGCGGCGGCGCACGCGGCCTCGATGTCGGCGAGGTCGCCGGTCATGGTGAAGAAGGCCTTGCCGGAGATGCCGACCGCGAGCTGCATGTCGCGCAAGGCCACCGGGGCGGCCTTGCCGGCCGCGTCGGCGGCGCGCACGGCGGCGCACACGGTCGCGGTCTCGACGATCGCCGCGGCCCCGACCGGGCCGGTCAGCCATCCGGCCGCGTGAACCGGCGGCCCGAGCATGTCCCAGATGGGCGGGTGAAGGCAGGCGAGCTGCAGATGATCGACCAGCGCCTCGGCGGCGGTCTCGCGCCCGGCCGACATCGCCTCGCCCACCTCCTCGACGCCGCCGGCCAGGATGACCAGGTGCTTGCCGCCGGACACCGGGCGGGACGCGACCAGCTCCACCTCGGCGCGCTTCACCAGCGCGTCCGCCGTCAGCACGCCGCGCGCGACGAGCGACAGCTCGAGAAGACCGAGGGCAGGACCGCGCGCGACTTGCTCGGCCATCCAGCCCCCGCTACACGAAGCGGAACGCTTCCTTGAGCGTGCAGCGCCGCTCGCGTGTGAAGTGGACCGCCGTGGTCAGCCCCTCGCCGGTCGGGCTGGCGATCGTGAAGGAGGTGTAGCCCTCCCCGCCCAGCCCCAGCCCCGCCAGGTTGCAGTCGTTCTTGACGAAGATGGAGCAGTTGCAGACGCGGGCCATGGCCGCCATGTTGTCGATGTTGGTCGAGTGCATGACCGCGGTGTGGTGGAAGCCGTGCTCGACCCGCACCGCCGCCGCGATCGCCTCGGCCGCGTCGCGCACGCGCACCAGCCCGATGACCGGCATGAGAAGCTCGTGCTGCACGAACGGGTGCTGCTCGTCGACGTCGCACAGGAGCAGGCGCAGGTCCGGGCCGTGGCCGCGCTGGCCGATCTGCTCGGCGATGACCGAGGCGTCCTTGCCGACGAGCTTCTTGTTGGTCGAGTCGCCGTCCAGGACGACCCGCTCCAGCTCGCGCACCTGCCGCTCGCCGACGAGGAGGCACCCCTTGCGCTCGAGCTGGCGGATGAGCTCGTCCGCGATCGCATCGACCGCGATGATCTCCTTCTCCGCCGTGCAGATGATGTTGTTGTCGACCGAGGCGCCGCGCACGATCGCGTCGGCCGCCTTCTCGAGGTTCGCGGTCTGATCGACCACGGCCGGCGGGTTGCCCGGGCCGGCCGCGATGACCTTCTTGCCCGAGCCCATGGCCGCCTTCACCACGCCCGGCCCGCCGGTCACCACCACGAGGCGCACGGCCGGGTGCTTCATGAGCGCCCCGGCGCTCTCGATGGTCGGCTCCTCCACGCTCGCGATCACGTCGCGCGGACCGCCCACGCCCTGGATCGCCTCGTTGAGCAGATGGACGAACCAGTTGCAGACCCTGGCCGCCGACGGGTGCACGTTGAAGACGACCGCGTTGCCGCCCGCGATCATGCCGATCGCGTTGCACAGCACCGTCTCGGTCGGGTTGGTCGTCGGGGTGACGGCCAGGATGACCCCGTACGGCGCGCGCTCGGTCAAGGTCAGCCCGTCGTCGCCGGTGAACGCGACCGGCCGCAGGATCTCGACCCCGGGCGTCTTCTCCATCACCAGCCGGTTCTTGCCGATCTTGTCGGCGGCCCGGCCCAGCCCGGTCTCCGCCACCGCGTGGTGCGACAGCTCGTCCAGGTGGCGCGCGGTCACCTCGCGCATCGCCGCGATCATGCGGCGGCGCACCGCCACCGGCGCCTTCTCGTTCGCCTCGAACCCGCGCCGCGCCGCCAGCACGGCCGCGTCCGGATCGGCGTGGACGCCGAGCGTCCCGCGCGGGATGCGCGCCGCGTCCGCCCTGCCCGGCTCGGCGCCCACCGTCCCCCGGGCCGGCGGCGGGGCGGTCGGCCCGCTCGCGATCCGCGCCATCACCCGCTCCACGATCTCCGCGATGCGAGCCTCGTCGAGGTGGAGCGCCGCCACGGGCCGCTACTCCTTGACGTAGCGGGTCTCGCCGCCCATCTCGACGAGGTCGACAATCGCCATGACGGTGTGGTCGACCGGCCGGTTGGTCGTGACCTCGGTCTGGCGGGCCGAGCTGCCCGCGGCGTAGAGCACGACCTCGCCGACCCCCGCGCCGACCGCGTCGGCCGCGACCACCGGCGCCCCGCCGGGCGCGCCGTCCACGTCGCAGGGACGCACCAGGAGGAGCTTGAGCCCCTCGAGCGTCGCCTCCTTGCGCGAGGCGACCACGGTGCCGACCACCCTGCCGAGGATCATGCCGCCCGCCTACGGCTTGCCCTCGGCCGGCAAGCGGCCGAGCGGAAGCGCCGAGTCCACGTTCGCGTGGGGCCGCGGGATGACGTGCACGGCGATGACCTCGCCGACCCGCTCCGCGGCGCGCTGGCCCGCCTCGGTGGCCGCCTTCACCGCAGCCACATCGCCGCGGACGATCGCGGTGACGTAGCCTCCGCCGGTCTTCTCGTAGCCGACCAGCTCGACCTTGGCCGCCTTGACCATGGCGTCGGCCGCCTCGACCATGCCGACGAATCCCTTGACCTCGATCATTCCGAGAGCGTCTGCCACGTGGGACTCCTTCCCCGCTACCGGTCGATGAACTTCTGGACTTCCTGTCCCGTCACGCCGCTCAGCGCGGCACGCGCCGCCTGGCTGGCTGCGTCGATCTCCGCCTCCGGGCCGGACAGATAGAGCCGGCCGAAGGCTCCGTGCGGCGTCACGTTGACCAGCGACACGTGGGCCGCCTTCTCCGCCTCGTTGGCCGCCAGCACGGCGTAGCCGGCCGGCTCGGTCTCGAGGATGAAGAGCGACTCGCCGGGCAGCACCATCATGCCGCTGGAGCTCCGGTTGATGATCTGCGTCTGGTAGGCCTCGACCGAGCGGATGATCTGGCTGGTCAGCACGCTGGGCCGGAGCCGCTGCTCCTCGTCGAGCTCCAGATGCTTGAGGATGGTGCGCCCGGCGGCGAGCACCTCGCCCTGATCGTGATCGTGGATCTCGAGGAGACCGTAGGCGCGCTCCACCACCTGGACCGCCGGTTGCACTCTGGTCGCCTTGAGTGCGGCGTCGGTCACGCGATTGATGGCGATCCCGGGGGCGATCTCCACCCACAAAGATGCCTGTCCCGGAACCGGGAGGAAGCCGCGCGCGGTCTTTCCCACGAACGTCGCCAGTTGCGGCTGGAGAGCGTCCAGAAACGTGTACGTCCTGAGACTGATGGACATCGGCGGAGCGAACCCTATCACGCTGAATCAAAAAGGGTAAAGAGGTCGGACCGGCATTGACACGAGCAGGCTCGTGCCGCGACTCTGCGCGGATGACGCGTAGACGAGCCGGCATTCTGGCCGGCCTGTTGTTCACGACCGGTGTCGCGCTCGCGCTTCCCGCGCTCGGGCAGACGCCACAAGCCGCGCCCCCGCCGGGCCGATCCGGTGGCAGCGCGTTATCCCTCGCTGCTGTCCTCGAGAACGCCGTCCGCCAGAGCCCTGCGCTCGCGACCGCCCGCATCGATGTGGCGGTGGCCGAGGCCGGCGTGCTCGAGGCGACCGGCCTCGAGGACTTTCTGTTCAACGCGACCGGCTCGTACTTCCGCCGGCGCACCGAGCCGCCCCCGGGCAACCTGTTCGGCACGAACGACCTGGACGAGGTCACCGGCGCGCTCTCGCTCAGCAAGCTCCTCTTCACCGGCGGCACCATCTCGCTCCAGGCCAGCGGGACGCGCGACCGGCTGCCGATCTTCAACCTGGACGCGGGCGCCCTCGTGATCGGCACGCAGGCGAGCACGTCGGTCACCGCGCAGATCCAGCAGCCGCTCCTGCGCGGGCGGGGCGAGACCACGACGCGCGCGCCGCGCACGCGGGCCCAGCTGGCCGCCGAGCAGGCCCGGCTCCAGCGCGAGGTCGCGAGCCGCAGCCTGGTCCGCGACCTGGTCGCCGCCTACTGGGAGGTCGCCTACGCCTGGGCGGACCTCGACATCCGGCGCAGCAGCCTCGAGCTCGCGCGCGAGCGGCGGCGGCTGACCGAGGCGTCGGTGCGGGGCGGCGCGACCGCGCCGACCGAGGTCCTGGCGGTCGACCAGGTCCTCGCGCAGCGCGAGGAGGACGTTGTCGTGTCCGAGCTCGGCATCACCCAGCGCTCGCTCGAGCTCCGCCGCCTGGCCGGCCTCGAGATCGCGGCGGACCAGATCGACATCCAGCCCGGCGCGCCGCTGGCCGCCCAGGTCCGGCCGATCGAGATGGCGAACGTCGTCGCCCAGGCGATCGCGCGGAGCCCGGAGATCGCGGCCCTCGAGGTGCGGGGACGCGGCGCCCAGCTCGAGGTGGAGGTGACCGACAACGGCCTCCTGCCCCGCCTCGACCTGCGCGTCTACGGCGGCCCGCTCGGAGCCGGCGAGGACGTGGGCGACGCGCTCAAGGACATGACCGACGGGGGAGGCTACCAGGCGTTCGGCGAGCTCGTGCTCGAGCACCGGCTCGGCAATCGCGCCGCGCGCGGGGCGTCGCGCCGGACACTGGCCGAGCGGGAACGAGTCGTGGTCAACATGGCCGACGTGCGCCGCCAGATCGCGCAGTCCGCGGCCGAGGCGGTGGCGCTGGCCCGCTCCGCCGAGAAGCGCATGCAGCTCAGCAGCACGGCCATCGATCTCACCCAGAAGAACATCAAGGCCGAGACCGGCCGGTTCGAGCTGGGCAAGTCGAGCAACTTCGACGTGCTCCTCCGCCAGGAAGAGCACACCCAGGCCCGCCTCCGCTACGCGCGGGCCGCGGCCGACTACCTGCGCGCGACCGCGTTCCTCGAGGCGTTGACCGGCGAGATCCTGGCCCGCTACGGCATCAAGGTGGAGTAGTCGGCGGAGCGGGGCAGGTCCGTCCGGCCATGCGACCGATCGTGCCGCTGGGCTCGTTGCTCGCGCACCTCGCGCGTCGCGGAGCCCACTCGGCCGCCGACCATGCGGTCCAGCGCGAGCTCGCCGCCGGCGCGCTGGCCGCGGCGCTTCCGGCCGGGCTCGAGCTGACCTGGCTCGGCACCGCCGGGTTCCGCTTCCGCTACGAGGGCCACACGCTCCTCATCGACCCGTACCTGACCCGCCTGCCGCTCGGCCGCTTCCTGTCCCGCCAGGCGGCGCGGTCCGACGCCGAGATGATCGCCCGCCACATCGACGCCGCCGACGCGGTGCTGGTCGGCCACTCGCACTTCGACCACGCCCTCGACGTGCCGCTCATCGCGGCCGCGACCGGCGCGCGGGTCTACGGCTCGCGGTCGACCGCCCACCTCATGGCGCTCCACGGCCTGGGCGACCGCGCGGTCGAGGTGGAGCCGTACCGGGCCTACGACATCGGCCCGTTCCTGGTCAGCTTCGTGCCCAGCGCCCACGCGCGGCTCCTGTTCGGCGTGTCGGTGCCCATGTCGGGCGACATCACGTGCGATCACGTGGACGGCCTCCACGCCCGCGCCTACGGCTGCGGTCAGGTCCTCGGCATCCACGTCCGCGCGGGCGGGACCGGCTTCTATCACATGGGCAGCGCCGAGCTCGAGGATGAGGCGATCGTCCACCGCGGGGTGGACGTGCTCCTGGCCGCCATCGCCGGCCGCGGCTTCAGCCCGCGCTTCCTGGAGCGCGCGCTCCGCCGGCTCGAGCCGCGCCTGTTCGTCCCGCACCACCACGACGACTTCTTCCGCCCGCTCGACCAGCCGATGGAGCTCTCCTTCAACGTCGACCTGGCCGGCTGCGTCGACGAGATCCGCCGGCTCTCGCGCTACGTCGAGGTCGCCACCCTGATGCCGCTCGAGCCGGCCGCCGGCTGAGGCCCGGCTCGGAAACGGAACGCGACCCCGGCCTCGGGGCCGTGACTGGACGCTCGCGATGCGCGCGCGACCCGCGCGTTCAGAGGTCGCGCCGCGGAGAGTCGACCGCCCGGGACCCGGGCACCCGGCTCAGCACGCCCGCTCGAGCGGGATCTCCGGCCCACTCCGGCGGCGCAGCGCACGACGGAGCTTGGCCAGGGCGCGCGCTTCGATCTGGCGGATGCGCTCGCGCGACCGGCGG
>WNGB01008677.1_pt1 | contig 14393 bp, 16 predicted proteins | sample 5400681 | NCBI WGS metagenome assembly WNGB01 (sample SAMN13153367, study PRJNA577476) | soil metagenome | isolation source: 115 cm soil or saprolite under grassland replicate 2 | place: USA:California | collected 2016-06-15 | reverse complement strand
GCGCCTCGATCCAGCCGCTCCAGCAGATGAAGCAGGCGGGCGTCAAGGTGATCGAGGTCGACACGCACGTGAACGACAGCTCGATCTCGCTGTCGCAGATCGCCACCGACAACCTCGGCGCTGGCAAGCAGGCCGCCAAAGCCCTGGCGCAGCAGGTCGGCAACGCGTCCGGGTCAGTGATGATCGTCAACGTCAAGCCCGGCATCTCGACAACCGACCAGCGCGCCCAGGGCTTCGAGGAGGAGATCAAGAATTACCCGAGCCTCAAGTACCTTGGGGTGCAATACGATGACGACGACCCGGCCAAGGCTGCACAGATCGTGAAGGCGACCTACGCGGCCCACAAGGACCTCGTCGGAATCTTCGCGGCCAACCTGTTCTCGGCGGAGGGCTCGGCCACCGGCGTGAAGAACGCGGGCGCCAAGAGCGTCAAGATCGTCGCCTTCGACGCGAGCCCCAAGGAGGTCGAGGACCTCAAGGCCGGGACCATCAACGCGCTGGTATCGCAAAAGCCCTTCGACATCGGCAAGTTCGGCGTCGAGCAGGCTGTTCACGCCCTCAAGGGCGAGCCCGTGCAGAAGCAGATCGAGACCGGCTTCGTGGTCGCGACCCAACAGAACATCAACGATCCCCAGGTGTCCAGGTACCTATACAAGTCCAGCTGCTGACCGAGACCCCCTCTTGATGCCCATCCCTACAAGTCACAGCGATGGACACTCAGCAATGCTCGACCTGGCGCCATGACCGGCCGGGGCGTCGCCACTCCCGCGGCGGCGCCCCGGCCGTGCGCACACTCCTCGGCCGGGGCCAGGGGGCACTGTTGCGTTGGCCGTGAACAAGTCCGAGCAGCGACACTGCCGGCATGAGAACCCGCCGCCCTCGCCCTGCCCTGCCCAACGGTCCGCCTTCACTGGCTTCCGGTTCCACCCGAGGTGATCGTCCTCGCGGTCCGCTGGTACCTGCGCTTCGGACTGTCCTACCGCGACGTCGAGGAGCTCCTCGTCGAGCGCGGCGTCCAGGTCGACCACGTCACCATCTACCGGTGGGTGCAGCGGTTCACGCCGCTGCTGGCCGACGCCGCCCGACCCTGCCGCCACAGCGTCGGGGACCGATGGTTCGTGGATGAGACCTATGTGAAGGTCGCTGGCCGGTGGCGGTACGTCCCGAGCGGCCACGTACCCGATGGTGCTGGAGGAGCTGCTGGCGGCACCGTGGCATCGAACCGAGCAGTATGCCAACAACCGAGTTGAGGCCGACCATGGGCGGTTGTGGTCGCGGCTGCGACCGATGCGCGGCCGCAAGCAGGACCGCAACGCCAGGCTGATCGTTGTCGGTCATGCCTTCGTCCAGAACCTTCGACGGGGACATTACGAGCTGGCCGCGGAGGAGCCGACCACCGGCGGGTGGCCGTCGCGTTCGATGAGCTCGCCATGGCGATCTGAGCCCAGACAGAGATCACGGCTCCGCCATGCCTTGGCCCCCGGCAACGCAACAGCGCCCATGACACTCCCGACTTCTGACACCCCACGGGGCCACCCTACCTGCTTGAGCATCTCGCCGAGCTGATCGCCGACCATCCAACCGGACGTCACCGCGGACCCGGTAACCCATTACGATGAATCGGGATTACCGCGCCCCACAGCCATGTCCGACTTTGCGCGTCCTACGCCCTCGGCAGTCGCCTGGACTGGTTACGGTATGTCAGCGCTTACCGCAGCTCACGGAGTCCGGAGTCAGTCCTCGTAGTGGTATCGGGCCTGAATGATGATCAGCTCATCGTCGGTCGCGCCGTAGACGAGGCGGTGTTCGTCATCGATCCGCCGGGACCAGAAGCCGGAGAGGTTGCGGCGCAGTGGCTCCGGCTTGCCGGTACCTTCGAATGGGGTGCGCCGGGCCTCCTCGATCAGCCGGAGCAAGCGGCGCAGCATCTTCTTGTCGGCCGTGGCCCAGGAGGTGAAGTCTTCCCAGCCTTGAGGGTGGAAGACGATGTTCCTCAACCCAGCTCGCCCTCGTCGGCCATGACCTGGAGCTCTTGCATGGTCTTGGTGATCAGGGTACGGCCGCGGCGTACCTCGTCAGCGGCGGCCATGAGGCGAGCCGCGTTTGCGGGTGAGCGCAGTAGGTAGTCGGTTTCCTGCATGGACTCGTAGTCGTCGGCCGCGACGAGATACGCCCGCCCGTGGTTTGAGATGATCTCGACAGGAGTCCGGTCATCGTTGACCTGCTTGATCAGCGGGAACAGTCGCTTGCGCGCTTCGGTTGCCGTGATGGCCATCGGAATGCCTCCCTCGTATGGTACAGCAGTATGGTACCACACAATGGTGCAGCGATATTGGGCCGTGGGTGCAGCCTTACGGTTGTGGAGGCTCCCTCGAGCGCGCCGTGGCAACGTTGGCCGTGACACAAGTGCGAAATCTGGCCGGATAGCCCAGATTCACCGCCGCGACCGAGTCCTACTCGCCGCCGCCAGCCGGCTGCTCCCCCGACAGCGGTGGGCATCGTCGCTTCTCGTCACGCCCCAGACGCTGCTGCGCTGGGGCCGCGCACTGGTCCGACGCAAGTGGACCTACGGCAAGCAGCGCACGCATGGCAAGCCACGGACCGACTCCGAGGTCGTCGCGCTCGTGCTGCGCATGGCGAGAGAATTCCCGGTGGGGCTGCGTGCGGATCTGCGGGGAGCTGCGCAAGCTCGGCATCCGGGTGGGCGCCACGACGATCAGGACCCTGCTGCGACGCCACGGCCTGGGCCCGGCGCCGCGACACACCGGAGCGAGCTGGACGCAGTTCCTTCGGGTGCAGGCCGCGGGGGTCGTGGCCTGTGACTTCTTCACGGTGGAGACGATCCGGCTCAAGACCCTCTGCGTGTTGTTCTTCGTCCAGCTGAGCACCAGGCGGGTCGTTGCAGCCGGGGTAACGGCGCATCCCGACACGGCATGGTTTACTCAGCAGGCCAGGAACATCGCAGGTCAACCCTCGAAAGGTCAGGCGTCGCGATGTGCTGGGCGGCCTTATCCACGAGTATCACGAGGTCGCAGCGTGATGAATCAGGATTTCCGCGCCCCACACCGTGCGAGTGGAGGGAGCCGTCGCCGAGGCCGCCAAGACCGGCGGTTCTATTGGCCGCGGGTGTTGGCGGCGATGAACGACGCGACTTTGGCGGCGACCGGGGTGAACCCCGATCCGCCCGCGCTATTGAGCAGCTCCCAGCCGTGCAGGCCGTCGAACTGGCCCGAGAGCACCTCGAGGCGCTTGTCGCGGGTCCTGGCCGCCTGGTACATCGCACGAGTTTCGTCGACCGGGGCGTAGCGGTCGTTGGTGGCGACCACGAACATGGTCGGCACGGCCAGGCGCCTGACGGCGGTGCCGGCGTCCAGCGGGATGCCGCCGACCAGGTTGGTCGGGTCGACCTCGCCCGACAGCTCGACCACGGTGTCAACCGGTGGCCGCACCCTGGTCCCCGCGATCAGCACTGCCGAGCCGCCCATGGACGCGCCGACCAGCGCGACGCTGGTGACGCCGCGGTGACGCAGCTCGGCCACGGCGGCGGCGACGTCGTCGATCACCCGGCCCTTGGCGTCGCCTTCGGGACAGGCGGAGAGGCCGAAGCAGCGCAGGTCGATGTCCAGCGCGACCATGCCGCGCTTGCCGAGGTAGTCCGCGAATGGCCAGAAGCCGCACAGGTCGGCGGGGTACTCGTGGACGAGCACCACTCCGGTGGTGCCGCGGCCGACGATGACCCCGTCGAGGACGGTGCCGTCGGCGGCCTTGAAGCGCAGGAGGGTCGCCCTGGTGTCGGGCGGCCCGCAGCGGGTGCTCGGCTGCTGCAGCGGCTTGAGCGCCACCGCGGTCGTGGTGGTCGCCTGCGCGCCGCTGGTGGTCGTGGGGGCGCCCCCGGACCCGGAGGTGCCAGAGCACGCGGCGGCCAGCAGCGCCGTGACGGTGAGAACCACCACGACCCGCAGCGGTCGCCCGCGGCCGCTCCGGGACTGCGTCTCAGGGTGCATGGCCATGCTCCGAAAGAAGCCGATGATCATGGACCGGACCTGACCGCCGTTCGGCCCGTGAGCAGGTCGATGCCGTGGGCGTCACCAGGCAGGACCACGGGCCGACGCGACGACGCCCTGGTGGCCGTCTTGTACAGCTGCGGGGTCGCATCGGCCGCGCCGAACAGGTCGCCCTTGGCCACGACGAACAGGACCGGCGCCCTGAGCATAGCGGCAAACGGCTGCACGTCCTGTCCCCACCTGGCCCATTGCGGTGACAGGCTCACCACCGCACTGACCGGTGGCGTGATCACCGGCGCTGCGATCAGCGAGGCCTTGGCGCCCGAGGAGGCGCCGGCGAACATGATCGTGCGCACTCCCAGCCCCGCAGCGTGGCGGCGGCCACGTCGACATCGCTGGACGGGCCTGCGGTCATGCCGTAGTCGTAGAGCAGCACCCGGAACCCACGCCATCGTGGACGGCTGCACGCCTCCCGCCCCCGCCGGGGCACTGTATCCGGTTGAGATGTAGGGGCGAGGATGGGGCAGCAAACCCGCGCAGGCCGTCCTCGATGCGGCCGTGGGCGCCGCGATCGGCATGACAACCCTGCGCAGACCCCCCAGCAGGCGAAGCACGCCGCGGCCACGCTGATGGCGAGCAGCGCGGGTTGCCGGTCCCAGGTCCTGAGCTGCAGGTACAGGTGGAGGAGGGACGCCGTGACGGCATCGAGCGCTGGCCGGAAGCCGACCGTGACACTGGCTGGCGTGCTGAGTTGACCAAATGCCTCGAAAACGGCGCTGGCGATCACAATACCGAAGACGACGCCGAAGCGCTGCAGCATGCTGTCGACGCCGGACGCCTTGCCGACCTCGTCCGGCGCGGCCTCCATCTGCCATTGACGCGATCACGCTGCGTGCGTCATCTATCGAGAAGCGCTGTGCGGATGCTGAAGGTGGTGAACACCACGGCTGTGGACCTGCTGATCCAGCGGTGTACACGCTTGCGGCGCAGCCAACGTTGCCCTCGTCGCGCGACCATGGCCAGCATGACGTACCAGGCGGTGGCGCACATGGCATGAAGGGCGATGAGTGCCAGCGTGTAGGTCACGATGGGAGCGTGCGCGGGGATGAACTGCGGCAACATGGTGACGAAAAAGACGCCAAGCTTCGGATTCAGGGTGGCGGTGAGCAGCCCGAGACGATATCCGGCCGCCGATTGGTGCGCGGGTTGCGGCTGTGTCGCTGTCGGTTCCCGCGTTTCCCGCCGTCGGGAGGCAACAACCGCCGATATCGCGAGATACAGCAGATAGGCTGCGCAGCACCATCGGAATGCTGTGTAAATGTTGGCGGAGGCGCGCAGGGCGCTGGCCAGACCGGCCGAGACCGCGACCGCCCAAACCATCAGTCCGGTACCGATGCCAAAAGCTGCGCGCCAAGCGGTGGCCACGCCGTGGCGGGTTGCGACACCCAGGACCAGGGCCGTGTCCGGGCCTGGCAGCAGCGTCACGATGACGGCTGCCGGTAGGTAGGCGAGCAGGGAGTTGGCGAGCTGCATGGCGATCCCCGTTTCGATCAGTCCACAGTGGACCCAGCGGTCAGGTTGGCGATCGCTGCGGTCATGGTTCGCGCACGGTCCGAGGCGGTGGACGCCGCGTGCTCGGCGACGTCCGGGAGGAGTTGGCAGCCGCCGCCACAAGATCCTCTGATCCGCGGGACCAGCAAGCCACTCGTCCGCAGTCGTCCCGGCGCGCTCGGCCATCGCGCTCCCCGCGCTCAGGCGGGGTGCACGACCCGGTAGCGCAGGTGCGTGGCCTGCGGTGCCTCGCGGAGGTGGACCAGTTCGAGCTCGACGTGCTCCGAGCCGAGGTGGTCGAACAGCCGGCGGCCCTCGCCGAGCAGGACCGGGATGAGGTGGATCACCATCTCGTCCAGCAACCCGGCCCGCAGGCACTGCCGCGTGATGTCGGCCCCGTGCAGCAGGACGTCCTTGTCGCCGGCGGCGGCCTTGGCTTGGGCGACGGCGGACTCGACGCCGTCGGTCACGAACGTGTACGTCCCCTTGCCCTCGGGCACCTCGTCCGGCGGTTGGTGGGTCAGGATGAACATGGGTACGCCGTCGTGATGGTCGCCGCCCCAGCCGTTGACGAGGTCATAGGTACGGCGACCCGACAGCACCGCGCCGGTGGCGTCGTACTCGTGGTGTACCGCCCTCGCCGTTGCCCCGTCGTCGGACCACGCAAAGAGCCGCTCACCGCCACGGCCGGCCGGCTGGCTCACGGCGTCGTCTGGCCCGGCGATGAACCCGTCCAGGGACATCGCCATGAACAGCACGAGCTTCGCCATCTCCTACCTCCGCACGTCTTGGCTGCCTGCCAGGTCGCAAGCGTGGAGCGTCAGACGCATGACGTCCAATGCTTGTTGTGACAGTAATTGATAAGTAGCATTGATGAATGCTGGACACGACCCGGCTGCGCGTGCTGGCGGCGGTGGCGCGCACGGGCTCTGTGACCGCCGCCGCACGGGAGCTGCACTACACCCAGCCCGCCGTCAGCCACCATCTCGCCCGGCTCGAGGCGGAGACCGGCGCCCAGCTGGTGCAACGGATCGGCCGGGGCATCCGACTCACCCCGGCCGGAACGCTGCTCGCCGACCGGGCGACCGAGATCGTCGGCCGCATCGAGGCGGCCGCTGCAGAGTTGACCGCGCACGTCGGGCTCAGCGCGGGACGGGTACGGCTGGCCGGGTTCACATCGGTGCTGAGCACCCTTGTCCCCACCGCCACGGCCAAGCTGCGCCGCGAACATCCAGGCCTGCGAATCAGCCTGACCGACACCCATCCACCGGAGGCGTTGGCGCTGCTGCGGGCCGGCCTGGTCGACGCCGCCCTGATCTTCCGATACGACCGGTCGGCACCGGAGCCCGACGACATCCGGCTGATCCATCTCCTGGACGATCCCACCTACCTGCTGACCCGCGACGGCCCGCCGGACCTGGCCGGTCACCGCGACTCCACCTGGATCGCCGGCTGCCAGCGCTGCCGCACCCACCTTGTCGACATGTGCGAGCGCGCCGGCTTCGAGCCGGAGATCCGCTACGTCACCGACGACATGGTCCTGATGCAGGCCCTGGTGGGCGCCGGCCTAGGCGTCACCACCATCCCCGGGCTAGCGCTACGCTCGCATCGACTCGACAACATCATCGCCACCGAGTTGCCCGACGCCACCCGCCACATCTACACCGCGACCTACGGCCAGCCGCCCGATCCCCCCGCCACCACGGCACTGCTCACTGCGCTGACGGCCGCGACCTTACGACTTGATACGCCATTGACTTAGGATCGCGGCGTGTTGGCTGACCGGCCGGCTGACCCTCGCTCAGCGCGGGGCTGCCCGGTCCGAGACCAGGCCTGCGACCGCCAGGTAGGTCTCGCCGAAGTATTCCCGGCGGCCGAGCCAGCACTGCAGCGCCGGTACATTGCCGCCAGGGGTGCCCGGTGACCGCCACCACCGCGGCGGCGCCGGTGGCGGCGACCATCACCCTGCAGGCCGCGGCCGATGCCTTCCTGGCCAGCCCGCGGCGCGCCAACGTCAACACCCACCGCGTCCAGGCCGGCGTGCTGGACCGGGTGCTGGAGCGGGCTCGGCCCTGGCCGGGTGCTTGCCGAGGCCGCCGACGGCGAGGCCGGGGACGTGCTGGAGGAGCTGTGGGGCGCGGCCGCCGCGGCGGCCTTCAACCAGCGCCGCGCCGTGATGGGCTACCGCGTCTTCGGCCTCGCTGAGCGGCTGGACCTGATCCGCTGGCTGTACGTGCGCGCATGGCAGGCAGGCGAGCGTCCCAGTGTGCTGTTCGACCTGGCCGCCAACCGGCTGGTGGAGGCCAAGGTCCTGCTACCCGGCGTGACCGTGCTGGAGCAGCTGGTCGCATCGGTCCGCGACCGCGCCGCCGCCCGCGCCTTGCGGCTGCTGGCCGCCGCACCCAGCGAGCCGTCGAGCGACATGGACATGAACAGCACGGTCTTCGCCATCGATGCTCTCCCTTCGATCGCTGATTGCGCTACCCGACCTGTTCGGGCTGGTCCGGATCGACCAACTGGTCAGCGGGGCTTGATCGCGGCCGATAGACGTGAATGGCGACGCCCGTGGGATATGTCGTCGCTTCAATGAGTTCGAGGTGCAGCGGGGCGGCCAGATCCTTGAACAGGGGGAGCCCGGCGCCGAGTGCGGCTGGCTGGATCACGAGTCGGTACTCGTCGACCAGCCCGAGCCGTGACAGCGCCTGCGCGAAAGCGGCGCCACCGTGGGCGATCAGGTCGTCGCCCGGTTCGCGCTTGAGACGCCTGATCTCTTCGCTGAGGTCGCCGGGGGCGATGCGTGTCTCGGGCCAATCAACGTGTCGCAGGGTGTTCGAGAAGACGACCTTGGGGATTTCGTTCATCAGCCGCGCGTACTCGCTCTTCGACGTCGGCCAGAAGGCGGCCACGTCCTCGTCGGAACTCATCGCCCCACTCAGTGCCCGACCTTGCGTAGACGAGAAGGTGAACGCGTCGCTGAAGGTCTTCGTCTCGACGAGGCGCAGGTTCTTCTTCACCGTCGAGGCTCATGAACGCGTGCGCGTGGATCTCCCATCGTTCCACCTCGTTGGCGTCTCACCAGCCGCGGCGGCGATTACCCGTTCGAAGTGGAAGCGGGAGTGGTGTGCTTGGGCGGCCAGCTCCGTGGCACGCTGCGGGATCGCGTCGAGGGTCGGCGGCAATCCGGTCCACGAAACCGGAGAAGTGGCCTCAACAGGACGTTCGCTCACAGCGACCACCCTGTCCCAGCGGAGCGCCGAACGCGAGGCACGTGCCTACGGCGCAGAGGCAACTGTTCTCGTCGTCTGTCACATCGGCCGCCACCATCGTCCGTCGATCCCGCTTCGACGATCTCACCGGTCAAACTCATCCAGTGCTGCCTCTTAGGACCCGGTAGCGCAGGTGTGTCGCGTCGCGGCCTTCGAGTCGCCGGATGAGCTGCAACTCGATGTGGTTGGTGTCCCTTGCTTCGAACAAGCGGCGGCCAGCGCCCAGCAGGACCGGAACCAGGTGGATCTCCAACTCGTCGAGCTGGCCGGCCTGAAGCAACGCTTGCACCACACCCGCGCCGTGCACCATCACGGCACGATCGCTCGCGGCGGCCCGGGCGTCGGTGGCGCATGCGACGACGTCGGTGTAGAACTTCGCGCTGCCCGGCGGCACGTCGCCTTCGTCGACGCGATGGGTCAGCACGTGGATCGGTACGCCGTCGTGATGGTCGCCGCCCCAGCGATCGGCCAGCTCGAAGGTGCGCCGTCCGGAGATCACGGCCCCGGTGGCCATGAGCTCGCCGAACACCTGCCCGTTGGTACCCGGGGACATCCGGTCATCGAGCCAGTTGAACAACCGCCCGCCGTTGCGTCCCATCTCCTGCCCGGCCCGGTCGTCTGGTCCGGCGATGAAGCCGTCCAGGGACATCGACATGTAAAGCCGGATCGGCGCGGTCATTGATGCAGTCATCAGCGTCGCACCTCGTAGCGCAGATGCAGCACCTTTGGGGCCTCCAGCGTCCGGACCAGTTCGAGCTCGATGTGCTCGGGCTTGAGGCCGTCGAAGAGTAGTCGGCCCTGGCCGAGCAGGACGGGGACGAGTTGGATCTCAAGCATGTCCAACACCCCGGTACGCAGGCACTCCTGGGCGGTGTTGGCGCCGTGCAGCGTCACATCGCGATCGCCGGCGGCAGCCTTGGCTTGGGCGACGCACGACTGGATGCCGTCGGTGACGAAGTGGACCTGCTCGTAACGGTTTTCGGCCGGCGGGCGGTGGGTCGGCACGAAAATGGGCACGCCATCGTGGTGGTCGCCGCCCCAGTAATCGACGAAGTCGCCCGTACGCCGCCCGGTGATGACCGCCCCGGTGGCCATCATCTCGTCGAACACGACCTGGCTTGGCCCGGCGCTGAGCCGATGGGCCGCGACCTGGGGTCCGCCGTCGTGAAGCAAGTCGTGCAGCCGTTCGCCGCCGGCGCCAAAAGGATGGTCCATGTCGTCACCGGACCCGCTGATGAATCCATCCAAGGACATCGACATGTACAGGATCAGGCGGGACATGACTCCTCTTTCCAGGTTGGATCAACCAGGTTGCGGAAACGCGAACAACGAGTCGGAGTCGTCGGTCCCCTTGCAGGATCGCCACATCGAGACGATCGCTGAAGGTAGCCGTTGGATCCATCACCTTGCCGTCTCCCTACCAGCATCAACTCCTCATTCTTCGTGGTCGCCGAACGACAGAGCGGACTGTGACGGATGTTGGCTTCAAATCGCCTTCATGATGGCTTCACCATGCTGGGATCGTGATATTTATGTAATTGGTTACCAATGGGCATCTAGCGACCTTGATCCACGTTGCGTAGGTCCGCGTTGCCGAGATCCAGGCGCATCGGCAGACTCCTAACCGTCAGAGAAGGTCACCCTGCCGGGTGCGCTCGCGTTACATGCTGCGCCTGCAACACGGCCGAAGTTCTGACCGGGGCAGCCCGGCCCGGATACCAGCGTCATGCGGATCCTCCCAACTCGGGAGGCCCGAATGGGTGCATGCGAGACCAACTCCGCCGACTGTCCCAGGCCTTCTCGTCGCCTGATCCTGCGCCGGTCCTCGCCGGCGTCAAGGTCGCTCGTCCAGTCGGGCGCTCCACCTTGACCCCGGCTGCGGCCGGCGTGACCGGCCACCACAAGAAGGCAGGTGTTTCCCCGCCCCTTGACACGGCCCGACCGCATGGGTGCACGTAACCCTCTGGCAGCCACGGTGAGCTGTGCGGTGCAGCGTGTTCGCCAGCCACCCTCCACCCACCCCGACGAGTTCACTCCGTCCGATCCGGTCGGTCCCACGCTGGGTTGGGCATGGTCAGCTCCTCCTCGGACCAGCAACCCGAGCAGATGTTGGCTGATCCAACGCGCAATCTGGGTCACGAAGTCAGACGCAAACCAGCTCGGTGAACGCGGTGGTCATGACGCTGACCTCGACCCGGTGAGGTGGCGGTGGAGCCATCCGGCCACCACGGTGTCCACCCGCGCGGCCTGGGGGGTCTGGGGGGCAGGGTCCAGCCCGGGTTCCTCGGCCAGGGCGTGCGCCATCTCCGGAATGGTGGTCAGCGCGGTGCGGTCAGGCGCGTTCCTGGACAGCACCTGCCGGAGCTGCTCGGCCGGGGCCCGGATGCCCTCCTCGTCATCCAGCGCGCCCACCACCAGCAGCACCGCGGCGTCACGCTTGACCAGCTCCCCGGCACGGGCGACGAAGTCCAGCCGCTCCGCGGCCGCCCGCGACTGCTCGGTCCACGGGTAGGTGACCCCGAACCGCCGCTCGTTGGCGGCGACCACGCCCGCGAGCCGGATCGCCGGGCTGACCAGCGCCACGGCACCCACCGGCAGGTCCGTCTCGGCGAGCACGCTCAGCGCGACCAGCGCGCCGACTGAGGCGCCCACCAGCCCCAGCGGCCCGTCGCCAACCGGCAGCTCCTGGCGCAGAGCGGCCAGCGCCGCGGGGAACTCCTCGACGGCCTGGCGGCAGGTCGGGTCGAACACCTTGAGCACCGCGTCCTCATAGCCGAGCTGGAAGAATGCCTCGAGGCCACCCTCGGGCAGGCGGCTGCCGCTCAGCGGCAGCCCGAGATATGCGCGCCAGGCCGGCAGCCCGTTCAACGGCAGCGCAGCCGCCATCGCGGTCTCACTGCGCGGCGGGTCGTGCAGGTGCCAGACCACCACCAGCGGCGCACCCTCCAGCTCCCCCTCTGGGGGCAGCGCGACGTAGGGCACATGGCCGGCGACACCGGTGATCTGCCGCATTGGACCTCCCTATTGCTTGGCCTTCTGATCGGCAAGTGCTATCAGCACACACCGACAACCGCTGTCAGCAGTCATCGACAACGCCATCCTTGGGAGGCATTGGGCGGACGTGGCCTATCGAAGCACGTGGCGACTTCAGATCACTTTCAGCTTAGCTTCACGGTGAGCGGCCTGCCTGGAGTTCCGCACGTAATCGGCGGGCAGCCAGGGTGAGCTGTGCGGGGCGGCGGTCGTCCGTGGCCTCGCGCCCTTGGCGAGCGGGCAGGCCCGCTGGATCAGGGGCCGAGCCCATACGCGCGCAACGACTTCGGCGCGTCCGACCGATTCGGGTTCGCCGAGGTAGCCTGCAAGACGAACGCGGCCGGCCGCTGTGAGCCGCAGCTTCCCCGGCCCCGGTCACCGCGCTCATCTTCGACGTCGTGTGCGGGATGAACTCCTTGAGTATCTCCTCGGGAACAATTCGTCGAGCGGCGCCACCTGGTAGTCGGCGACGTTCTCGATCGACACCTGCGCCCGTCCGGCCAGCGGATGATCGCGTGCGACCGCGAGCACCCCTGGCTCTCGCGATAGGATCGGGCCGATGACCAGCCTGGGGCGCTGATTGGTAGGCGGATCGCCATCACGTCGATCTCGCCACGCTGCAAGGGGCCGTCCCCACCGCTGGGCCCGCTGCGAGCGCCGACGCGATCGCACAGGTCGCCACGCACGCCGAGCGCATCGGGCTCGGCTCGGTGTGGGCATTCGAGCGGCAGCTCAACCCGACCGGCGGGGTGCAGGTGGGCGGGCAGAACGTGCAGCTGCCCGACTACGACACCGTGTACTCGCCGCTGGAGGTGCTTGCCTTTGTCGCGGCGAGGACCAGCAGGATCCGGCTGGGTACCAGCGTGATGGTCGCCCTGCTCCACAATCCGGTTGCCTTGGCGCGAAGCCTGGCAACCCTTGACCGGCTCAGCAACGGTCGAGTCGTGGCCAATCTGGGGCAGGGGTGGATGCGCGAGGAGTTCGAGGCCGCTAGGGTTCCCATGAGCCGCCAGGGTGCCGGCTTCGCCGAGTTCGTCGATGCGCTGCGCGCGGTGTGGGGACCGGACCCGGTCAGCTTCGCGGGGCGCTTCTACAGGATCGCGTCGTCCAACCTCAACCCCAAGCCAGTACAAGCGGGCGGCTCGCCGATCATCATCGGCGCCACCACCGCTAGGTCGCCTTGCTTGGGATGATGTTCACAACCAGATCAAGTTTCAGGCAGCAAGCACCTGCCGGTCGATGAAGGTGTCGAGCGTCTGGTTGAAGCCACGCCAAGCCACCGCCAGCGGGATGCGCCTGGCCGGCTCGGGTGGCAGGGCCGGGTCCAGTACGGCAAGGCCAGGAGCAAGGACCCGTCGGTCGGCCTTGGTGAACAACACTGCCACCCGCCGGCCCAGTGGGGGAGCTGGTAATGCTGGGAGCCTGGCAGGCGCTGGATGAGGCCCTTGCGGATGAGGCGACAAAGATCATGGGTGGCCTGGCGGGAGCCGTAGCCGGTGTCAACAGCGCGGCGACCAGCTCGACCAGCTGCTGGTTGGTGAAGCCGGCCAGCGGGTGGCAGAACCCGAGCAGTTCCGCCAGCACTGCCATGACCCTGGGATCGTCAAAGCGCATGCCGGGGGCATGCAGGCCGTCGGGGTGACCGACGGCCGGGTCACCTGGGCCAGGGTGACCACGTCGGGAGCGGGAGGGGCGTCGACCGCTTGGGCGTCGCACAGACGCCGGTTGGCCTGCTCGCCAACGGCCCGGAGGGCTCGCCAGTTGTCGCTGCCCACACGCCGCCCGATCCCGAAATCGCGGGTGTCGCCGATCACCGTCTGGGTGCGCAACGCCCAGTGCTCCTTGAAGTACGGCTTGATCCGGCTGGACCGGTAGTAGCAGACAAGCTGCGGGTCGATGCCCTTGGTGATGACCTTGGTCCCAAACCTCCCCGGGGTCTGCCTGCTGGGGCGGCGGTCGAAGATCAGCGTGACCTGGGAGGCCGGCCGATGTCGAGGTGGTCGCCGATCACGCCCTCAAAGAACGCCCGGCCGGAGGCGGGAGGGTCGAACACGCGGGTGTCGGAGACCTCGAACTGGCGCACCGCCAGCTCATAGACGTAGCCGGCCCGAAGGTCAGCGGTGGTGAACGGTGCCGGCAGCCGACGCTTGAAGCGCCAGAAGAACTGCTTGACCGCCCCGGGCCCGAGCCGGTCGCAGATGCGCTGCAAGGCGGCCGGATCCTGGCAGGCAGCAAAGCCGTTGTCCAGTGCGGTGTAGCCGATCCGGCTCGCTCCAGCTGCCGTTTGGCCCACTTGTGCCCGTTGAGCCACAGCCAGACCGGGTATGGCGCGTCGGCGTTGGTCTTCCAAAACACCCCACCCACTCGAGATCCCACAGGTAAGAGTAAAAGTGGTTCACAAACGCCATCTGCCGGCCCCACTCCATCTGCGGGTGCGCCGCATGCTGGTGGCCTTTGGCCTTCACGAGCGCCACACCGACGCCCGCTCCTGCGCGATCCCGACCAGCACCACCCGCCATCCCCACCCTGCCGGGCGGCA
>WNGB01023547.1_pt1 | contig 14395 bp, 3 predicted proteins | sample 5400681 | NCBI WGS metagenome assembly WNGB01 (sample SAMN13153367, study PRJNA577476) | soil metagenome | isolation source: 115 cm soil or saprolite under grassland replicate 2 | place: USA:California | collected 2016-06-15 | reverse complement strand
GTAATGTCAGCCGGCGGCCAGGCCGGCTCTTCTCGACGGCCCGACGTCGTCACAACTGTCGAGGGCATTTGCCGAGACCGATCTACTGCGGCTGCGTGGTGGCCCGCTCACGCCAGACCTGGATAATGTCGGATCGCAGCGCGCTCGGCATGCCGAGACGCAGTCGCTTCCAACCGTGCGGTATTCCCCCGTTGGGGACTACGTAGGCTGCGGGCCTGACCATCGGCCGGGCACGCAGCGGTTGTGGGTGTGGATCAGTGCAGCTGATCTAGCGTCCACGACATGAGCGCCCGGGCGGCGCCGGAGATGGGGCCGGTGAGGCGGCGGCTTGGCGAAGATGGCTCGGGCGGCGCCGGGCGGTGATGCCTGCAATGGCGGCAAGCGAGACCTTCTGCCGCCCGGTCTTTCTCGCTAGTACGGCAGCTTGAGTTCGTTATACATCAACGGTTCTGGATGGCGAGTCGGCGTTGGTAGTGGGCTGTGCGGGCGGTGGCTTGGTGTCGTCGTCGCCAGTTCGACCAGGTCAGGATGTGGTCGGCGAGGGCCCGGCCGATGTTGCGGGTGCTGAGGATCAGCGCGGCGATCAGGCGTTGGGCCTCGTTGACGGTGACCGGGATCAGGGTGCAGGCGGCGATGTCGTGTTCGGTGGCCGGTGGTGTCTGATCGTGGTGGGCGGCCAGGACGGTGATGGTGAGCGCGACCATGGCCAGGGTGGTGTGCCGGTGCCAGCCGTGCCAGGAGCGGGTCTGGTACTGGTCGAGACCGAAGGCGTCTTTGCTGATCTGGAAGCCTTCTTCGATGCACCAGCGGCGTCCGGCGACGGCGACCAGGGTGGGTAGCGACACGCCGACCGGGTGCCAGGTCAGGTAGTAGGCCAGAGTGTTGTCGCTGCCGCGGCGTACCAGCAGGCTGTGGTTGCCGGCGGGGCCGTCGATGTGGACCCAGGCCCACCGGTACAGCCGGGGCCCTTTCGAGCCCAGACCGCACGAGTAGGTCTGCCACGCGTTGGTGGGCAGCAGCGCGGTCAGCACGTCCACGCGGTAGCGCTGGCCACCGCTGCGCACGTGTTGGTCGCGGGCCACCGCAACCACGTAGGGCAGGCGCAGGCCGCGCCCTTGGTGGCGAACCCGGTACCGGCGGGCACGCCCGCGTCCGCGCAGCGGGTCGGGTCGTCGGTCCAGGCCCGGGGCAGGTACAGGACCCGATCGATGAGCAGCCTGGCTCGGTTGGTGGCGTACGCCAGGAACACCGCGACCTGACAGTTGTCGACCTTGCCCAGGGTGCCGGAGTACTGGCGTGCCGTGCCCACCGAGGCGGTGCCCTTCTTGGCGAATCCCGTCTCGTCCACGATCAGCAGCCCATCGCCGGCGCCAAGCACGGCTATCACGCAGCGCAGCACCGCGTCGCGCAGCACGTCGGCGTCCCACCGCGCCGCGCACAGCAGCCGCTGCATCCGCCCCGGATCCCGGTGCCCGGCCTGCTGGGCCAGCCACCAGCAGTTCTTCCGCCCGACCAGCGACAGCAGACCCTCCACATAGGACCATGCCGTGCGGTCACCTCGACCCGGCCGAAACAGCCGGCGAACCAGTCCAGCCACAGCCCTTGCATCGCCTGCCACCAGCGAGAAACGTCGTCTACACTGCCGCAAGCGGCCACCACACGATCTTCAGATGTCGACACAACGGATGATCATCGTGAGGTGGCCGCATCCACTCGGTTCGCGACACGCCACCTCGACCAGTCCGCGATCACGCCGGGCAGAGCAGCGAAGATCAGCGATCTATAACGAACTCAAGCTGCCGTACTAGGCTGAAGCGTCATGCCCTGCTGTCGCTCCCATTGAGCTTGTCCGGTGATGTTCGGCACAGCCGCGCCTCGCGGCCGTAGTGGATGGCCACGTTCGCCGAGTTCCACTGTTCGACGACCTGCAGTCCTTCGTGGATCTCCCGGCGCAGCGTGGGGCCGGCGAGATAGTCGGCGATTCTGTGGAATCAGTTTTGTCAAGTCCGTCCCGCTCCGTCCTGGCCGCCTCTTGGTCAATCGACGGGTCGAGTTAGCCGCCCGGACCGGCCGGGATCGTCGGACGCAGTCGGTGTCCTGACAGCGTGACGGCGTCGCCGGTGGTCGACTGAAGGCCAGCAGCCCGGTGGTTACACCATGAGCGATGCGCAGCCGCCCACGCAGATCATCTCGCTACCCGAGGGCGGTGGGGCGGTGGGCGGGATCGGCGAGACGTTCGTCCCGGACGTACAGATGGGCACGGGTCGCTGCACGGTGCCGATCGCGGTGCCCGACCGCCGGCGCGGGCTGCGACCCAGCCTGGACCTGGTGTACAGCTCGGCGGCCGGAAACGGACCCTTCGGGCTGGGTTGGACGCTGACGGTGCCGGGCATCGCCCGGCGCACGTCGGGCGGGCTTCCCCGGTACGACGACGCGCGGGACACGTTCATCCTGGCGGGCGTCGAGGACCTGGTGCCGGTCGGCTCGCCCGACCCGACCACCACCCGGTACCGCCCGCGCACCGAGGGCCCGTTCCTCGAGATCACCCACCACCGGAACCCGGCCGCCCGCGTGAACCACTGGACCGTGGCCGCCCCGGAGGGTCTCGTCCACCGCTACGGCAGCCTGCCGGCCGGGGGCGTCGGCTGGACCGACCCGGCGACGCTCGTCGATCCCGACCATCCCGAGCGGGTGTTCGCGTGGAAGCTCACCGAGACGCGCGACCCGTTCGGCAACCGGATCGTGTACGAGTACGACGCCGACGAGGGCAGCACGGCCGAGCACCGGTGGCGGCAGCCGCTGCTGCGCCGGATCCGGTACGCCGACCACACCGGCGGCGCGTTCCTGGTCAGCGTCACGTTCGACTATGCGGGCCGGGGCGACGAGTTCTCTGACCACCGGGCCGGCTTCGAGATCCGGACCACGCGGCGGTGCCGGGCCATCACGACGGTCACCCATGCCGGGGCCGACCGGTTGGTGCGCCGCTACGAGCTGGGTTACGACGCCGACCCGTACAACGGACTGTCGCTGCTGCGGCGCGTCGAGGTCGTCGGCTTCGACGACGCGGGCACCGAACACCGGCTCCTGCCGCCGCTGGATCTGGGCTACACGACGCTCGAGGTGGGCAACCGCTCGTTCCGGCCGGTCGGCGGGGCGGAGCCGCCGCCCGGACCGGGCCCGGGTCGGGAGCTGGTCGACGTGACCGGAAACGCGCTGCCCGACCTCCTGGAGCTCGACGGCCGGGCCCGGTTCTGGCCCAACCTCGGCGGTGGCGTCTTCGACCGGCCGCGGCCGATGCCGGCCGGTCCGGCCGGGGTGTCCCTGGCCGATCCGGGCGTACGGCTGCTCGACGCCGACGGCGACGGCAGCCCGGACCTGCTGGTGACCGCCGGGGTCTGGGGGCCCGGCCGGCCGGGAACCAGCCCGCGCGTCGGGGACGGCAGCGGCGCGGCGGTGGGGCATTTCCCGTTGCGGTTCGGCGGCCGGTGGGGCCGGTTCCGGCCGTATGCGGCCGCGCCCGGCGTGAGCGTCGCCGACCCGCAGGTCCGCCTGGTCGACCTCGACGGCGACGGCGTGACCGACCTGCTGCGCTCCGGGACCCGGCTGGAATGCTGGCTGCACGAGGCCGACGGCGCCTGGAGCGGGCCGCACCTGGCCCGCGCCGGGTCCGACGGCCTGCCCCGCCTCGACCTCGCCGACCCCCGGCTCCGGCTGGCCGACATGACCGGCGACGGCCTGGCCGACATCGTGCTCGTGCATGACGGTGGGACCGTCTACTGGCCCAACCTGGGGCGTGGCCGCTGGGGGCGGCAGGTGTCCATGAGGGACAGTCCTCGGCTGCCGCCCGGGTACGATCCCGGGCGCCTGTTGCTCGGCGACGTCGACGGCGACGGCTGCGCGGACGTGGTCTACGTCGGCGCGGACGCCACGCTGGTCTGGTTCAACCGCAGCGGCAACGGGTTCGCATCGCCGGTGCGGGTCGACGGCACGCCCGCCCCCGGCCCGGCGGCCGACCTGCGGGTGGTGGACCTGCTGGGCACGGGCACGGGCGGCGTGCTCTTCAGCCCCCGGGGGCGGCCACCGAGCCGTCCCTCGATGTACTTCCTGGACCTCGCCGGCCCGGTCAAGCCGCGCCTGCTCACGCGCATCGACAACAACCTCGGCGCCACGACCGACGTGGAGTACGCGCCGTCGACCCGGTTCGCGCTGGCCGACGCCGCCCGGGCCAGCACCCGTTGGCGGACCCCGCTGCCGGTCGTCGTGCCAGTCGTGGCGCGGACGGTCAGCCGGGACGCGATCTCCGGCGGCCGGCTGGTCACCGAGTACCGCTACCACCACGGGTACTGGGACGGCGTCGAGCGCGAGTTCCGCGGCTTCGCCCGGGTCGACCAGCTCGACACCGAGACGTTCGCGGCGTACCACGCGACGCCGGGGGACGCGGCGGTGGATCCGGAGATGTTCTCCCCGCCCGTGCTGACCATGACGTGGTTCCACCCCGGAGGTGTCGGCCCGGCCGACGGCGACTTCGCCGAGCTGGACCTCGGCGGCGAGTACTGGGCCGGCGACCCGGTCCTGCTCGACCACGCCGGACGGGTCAACGAGTTCCTGGCCGGGCTGCGCGACGGCGCCGGGCGGGTCGACCGGCGCGCCCGCCGCGATGCGTTACGGGCGCTGCGGGGCAGCGTGCTGCGCGTCGAGACGTACGCCCTCGACGCCTCGACGCGCCGGGAACGGCCCTACACGGTGACCGAGCACGCGTACGGGCTGCGCGAGGTGCCGTCGGCCGGCGAGCCCGGCCGCCCGCGGGTGTTCTTCCCGTACCTCGCCGCCTCGCGCACCACGCGGTGGGAGCGGGGCGACGATCCGTTGACCTCGTTCAGCTTCGCCGACGACCACGACGCGTACGGCCATCCGCGCCGGCAGACCTCGGTCGCCCTGCCGCGGCGATCGGCCCGCCGTCGGCCGGTCACCGCCGCCGTCGTGGGCCAGTTCACCCCGGACTCCACGACGGTGCTGGCCAGCCACACCCGGGTGGAGTACGCGACACCCGACGCCGGGGTGTACATCCACGACCGCGTGGCCCACAAGCGCGTCTACGAGCTCGCCGACCCGCCCGGGGTGACCGAGTCCGACCCGGCCGACGTGCGGGCGGTCCTCGCCGACCAGGCCGCCGTCGCCGAGGCGGTGCGGTCGGCGTTCGCCGACTCCCGTGGCGTGGTGCTCGCCGGCCATCGGGTGCACCACTACGACGGGCCGGCGTTCACCGGTTTACCCGCGGGGCAGGCCGGCCGGTACGGCGCCACCACGCGCACCGAGACCCTGGTCTTCACCGGCGACGTGCTGGACCGGGCGTACGGCGCCCACCGACCGTCCTATCTGGAGGGTTCCGAGTCTCCCCCGGCCGGGGCGCCGGCCGGCTTCGGGACCGCCCTGGGCTACCATCGCGAGCCGGCCGGCTGGTACGCGGACACGGCCCGCGTGTGCCACGACTTCCAGGCCAACGCCGGGCTGGGGGCGCCCGTCTCGGCGCTGCCCGAGCTGGGCCTCGTCGTCGCCGTGCAGGACGCGCTCGGCCACCGCACCGACATCACACCCGACCCTTACCGGCTGCTCCCGGCCCGGGTGCGCGATCCCCTCGGCCTCGAGGCGAGCGCCGAGTACGACTACCGCACCGGAGGGGTCAGCCGGGTCGTCGACGCCCACGGGCACGCGACGAACCTGCGCTACGACGCGATGGGCCGGCTGACCGCGACGTTCATCACCGGGCGCGAAGGGGAGGGCGGCACCGAAGCACAGCCCGATGCGGCCTACGCGTACGACCTGCTGGCGTTCGTCCGCGACGCCGCGCCGGTGTCGTCGCACACGACCCGGCGGGTCCACCACGCCGCGGAGAACTTCTCCGACGAGGTCATGGAGCTCCGCGAGTACTCCGACGGGTTCGGCCGGCTGGTGCAGCGACGGGTGGGCGCCGACGACCTGGCCCTCGGCACCGCGGGTGACGACTGCGGGCTGCTCGTGCCCGACGCCGCCGGGGTGCCACGGCCCGTCGCGGGACAGGTCGGCGGCCCGGCCGCCGGCACCCGGGTCGGGGACCGCGTGGTGGTCAGCGGCTGGCGCGGCTACGACAACAAGGGCCGCGTGGTCGTGGAGTACGAGCCGTTCTTCGACCGCGGGTGGGACCCGCGACCGCGGGACTCCGCCCGCCGGGGCGAGCACACGACCACGTACTACGACGCGCTGGGGCGGCCCGTGCGCACAGTCCGGCCGGACGGCGCGCAGATCCGCAGCGTCCACGGCTGGCTCGCCGACCTGACCGATCCGGACGCGGCGGCCCCGTCGGCGTGGGTGAGCACCGCCTACGACGTCAACGACCTCGCGTCGCTGTCGTCCGGGCCGGACGGCCCGTTGGCCGCACGGGCGAGCGCCGCGCACCATTTCACGCCGGCCACGGACGTGCGCGACGCGCTGGGACGCACCGTGGGCCAGATCGTCCGCAACGGCCCCGACCCGGCCACGGACTGGCACGCCACCCGGTCGACCTACGACATCTCGGGCAACCCGCTGACGATGGTCGACGCGATGGGCCGCATCGCGTCCCGCCACGCGTACGACCTCGCCGGCCGCGAGCTGCGCTCGACGAGCGTCGACGCCGGGGAGCGCTGGTACGTCCCGGACGCCGCCGGCAACACCGTGTACTCGGCCGACGGCCGGGGCACCGCGATCCTGCGCACGTTCGACGTGGCCAACCGAGAGAGCGACACGTTGGCCCGCGACCGCCCCGGTGACCCCCTGACCATGCGGGAACGACGGGTGTACGGCGACGGCGGCGACCCGGCCCAGCCGGCCGCCCAGCGCGCCGCCGCCCGCGCGACGAACCTTCTCGGCCGAGTGAGCCGGCACTACGACGAAGCCGGTCTGATCACAGTGGAGGGTTACGACTTCGCCGGGAACGTGACCGTGCAGGGGCGCCGCGTGATCGGCGACGCCGCGATCGCCGCCGCCGAGGCGACCGGCGGGTGGACGGCCGACTGGGCCGCCCCGAACGCGACCGGCGACCTCGACCCCACCCAGTACCTGACCCGCACCCGCTACGACGCGCTCGGCCGCGTCGTGCGCATCGACACCGACGTGGCCGACCGCCAGTCGCAGATCGTGCCGACGTACGGCCGGTCCGGCGCGCTGGTCTCGGTGGCCGTGGACGGCGTGCCGTACCTGCGCCGGCTCGCCCACGACGCCCGCGGGCGGCGTCTGCTGGCCGTGTACGGCAACGGCCTGATGACCCGGTACGCGTACGACCGCCGCACGTCGCGACTGACCCGCGTGCGAACGGAGGCGTACAGCGCGTCGGGCGACACGTGGACCGGACGCGGTCCGGCGCTGGAGGACCTGACGTACACCCACGACCTGACCGGCAACGTGCTCACCATCACCGAGCGCACCACCGGCTGCGGGGTGGCCGGCACACCCGACGGCCCCGACTGGCTCGTGCGCCGGTTCACCTACGACCCGCGGTACCGTCTGACCTCGGCCACCGGACGGGCGTGCGCGAACATCGGCCCACCGCGCCCGTTCGCCGACGTGGCCCGGTGCGGACGCGACGAGCCGTACGCGCCGGGGACGCCCACCCACAACCAGGCCAGCGCACCCAACGACACCGAGGGCTACACCGAGACGTACGCCTACGACCCAGTCGACAACCTACTGGACCTGGGCTACCAGGCGTCCTCCGGCACCTGGCACCGCCGGCACGGGCTCGGCGGCCTACCACCGGCCCAGTGGCCGAGCGCGCCGGACAACCGGCTCACCAGCGTCATGGCCGGGTCCCAGACGCGCGAGCTGCGCTACGACGACGCCGGGAACCTGATCGCAGACAACGGCGAGCGGACATTCACCTGGGACCACGGCGGCCGCCTGGTCGGCTTCCGCGTGCAGGCCGGCCCACAACCGTCCACTGTGGCCAGATATCTGTACGCCGGCGACGGCACGCGGGTCAAGAAGTGGGTCCGCCACAGCAACGCGCCGAGCACCGACGAGAGCACCGTCTACATCGACCGGCAGGTGGAGCACCTGCGCTGGGCCAAGGCCGGCGGCGGGGACCAGGTGGTCCTGCACGTGCTGGACGGCCCGCGCCGGTTGGCGACGATCCGCACCGGCGCCGCCCATCCCGACGAGGTCGGCCCCGCGGTGCGCTACCACCTCGATGACCAGATCGGCAGCTGCACGCTCGTCGCCGACGACGCCGGCGCCTGGCTCAATCGGGAGGAGTACTTCCCGCACGGCGAGACGAGCTTCGGCAGCTTCGCCCGCAAGCGCTACCGGTACATGGGCCGGGAGCGCGACGAGGAGAGCGGCAACACCTACCACGGGGCCCGGTACCACTCCCCCTCGCTCGGTCGCTGGCTTTCCCCCGACCCGGCCGGGGTGGTGGACGGGCCCAACCTGTACGGGTTCGTGCGCGGCAACCCGATCCGGCTGACCGATCCCGGCGGCACGAACGGGATCGACCCGGCCACGGTCTCGGAGACGGTGGAGGTGTTCATGATGGGGGCGCCGGTCGTGACCACGGTCGCCACTACGTCCGTGGCGACGTTCGCGCGCTGGGCCGGCGCGACCGCGCTGAGTCGTTTTCCGATCGGGTGGACCGTGCCCGCGGCCGCCCCGGTACCCGCGGCGCCCCCGGGAGTGTTGCCAGCGGTTGGCGTCGGGGCGCTGAAGCTCGCGGCCGAGCTGGAGGCACGCCGGCAGCGCCAGCGGGAACGGCGGGACGCGCCCGCGCCCCGGGACAGCGGGGGCCCGCGCGCGGCGCCAGCGGCCAACCCGTCCAAGGAGACCGTCGGCGACAAGCCGGGACCGCGGGAGAAGGTCGGGGACCCGCCGGCCGAACTGGGTCGGAGGTTCGAGTTCCCCGCCGCCACGATCGAGGGCGACGTGGAGATGGAGCTGGCCCCGCCGATGCCGCCGCTGCACACGGTCGTACGCGGCGAGTTCGGCCGCATCAGCAACACGATCTCCTACCCGTACATCCTGATCATCATGACGAACAACGGCGTGCGGTTCAAGCCGGGCCAGACCACCCAGGATCCTCTGGCGCGCTTCCGTCAGCATTACGAGCAGACCTGGGAGAACATGCTCATGGCGATGTTGGTGCTCAACCCGATGCCCCGACCCAACGCGCACAACGTGGAGAGCGCACAGATCGGCGCCGCGGGTTATCTCGGCGTGAACCAGCGCAAGAACACGATGACCGAGATCAAGGGCGGCGGCCCGTACCTCGGCGTCATCGAGCGGCCGTACGTCGGCGTCATCGGTGTGATCGGCAACCGGTTCTGGTACCCCTGCGACTTCTGACCACCATCGCCCGCGCCGCCCACGACCTGCGCGGTCCAGTGCTCGTTCACGGCGACGGGCCGCGGGCCGGCCGATCCAGACCGCGACCGGTGTCCCTCCCCGTCGGGCGCCGACCCCCTCCCCGTCGGGCGCCGACCCCCTCCCCGTCGGGCGCCGACCGGCGTCGCTCCCATCGGGACGAGATGATCGCGACAACTTCCCGGAAGTTGTCGCCTCACGGACGGACGGAGACGACATTCCGGGAAGTTGTCGCGATCTTGGGACACGCGACGCCCTCGGGGTCAGGTGGGCCATGCAGGGGTGCGGCCGCGGTAGCCGACGACCACGAGCAGGTCGGTGAGGCCGCCGCCGGCAAGCCAATCGCGGACCTCCTCGCCGTCGGGCAGGGCCAGCTCCCACCGGCCCACCGGCCGCCGGCCGGTGATCGGCAGCAGCGGCCCGCCGTTGCCGCGCCGCGTGCTGACCACGCCGTCCACGATCGCGCCCGTACCGCCGACGCTGGCGGTCGAGCCCCCCTCGAGCAAGCGCAGCTCCACCGTGGACAGTTCGGCCGGCGGCGGGGTGGCGGTGACGAGCGACACGGCGACCTGGGCGATGGCGAGCTCGTCGAGGTTGGGCGGGAAGTCGGCCCGTCCGGTAGTGAACGACACCCGCAGCGGGGTGGCGGTCTGCTCCGGGTTGTGCAGGTCCCACCACGCGTCGGCGAACTCATAGCGCAGGCTGAACCCGCGCTCGCCGTCGGTGCTCTGGTCGAGGTCGCGCACGACCTCGGCCCGCAAGTCGAAGCTGTCCAGCGCGGTGTAGTCGACGGTGACGAGCACGTCGGCCAGCGACGCGAAGTCGAACGGGTTGGCCGCGCGCGGCAGGCGGAGCTCCCACGTCGTGTCGACCCCGAGCCCCTCGAACGGGTCCCGTAGGCCCGAGGCGGGCTCGAACCGGAACACGCCCGTGTCGCCCAGGGCGGAGGTCAGCGCGACCGACTCGGGCGGGCGGTGCACGATGACGGGCTTGAACACGTCCGGTCCGACCACCACCCGGGACAGCCCGCCCGCGGTGAGCGTGGCGCGAATCCCATCGATCGGCGGGGCGAACGCGACAACCGAGACGGCGACGCGACGGATCATGCGCAGGTAGTGGCCGGGGAAGTCGCGGTCGTAGAGCCGCAGCGGCGTGAGGAACGTCATCACGCCGTCGGTGCGCAGCCGCTGGAAGCCCAGCGGGTCCAGCTCGGCAAGGGAGAACGTCCTGCTGAGCTGGAGCTTGCGCCGGTTGGTCTCGAACGCGTACTGGTCCAGCGCGGCGATGTCGCGCAGCAGCCGCTCGGCGCCGGTGATGCCGCGGCGGTCCGGCCCCGAGTCCGCGCCGTCGAGGGCGGCCAGCCCGGTCGCGGGCGGCTGCCAGTAGTCGGCCCGGATCGCCGGCGGCTGGCCCTCCTGGCGCTCGAAGGCCAGCTGCTGGGCGGCGAGCTGCGCGGTGGCCGTCGCCTGCTGCAGGAACCACCGGTAGCAGCGCTCGAGCACGCCGGCCATCCAGTCGAATAGCTCGACGCTGGTGAACTTCGTCTGCTGGAACTCGAGGATCTGCTCGGCGAAGTCGACCCGAAGCTCGCTGATCTCGCGCTCCTGCTCGGACACACGCACGCCGTCCTTCTCGATCGTGACCTGCTGGGCGGCGATCTGCCGGTCGCGGCCGGCCAGCGCGCCGCGAAAGCGCCAGTCCTCCAGGCTGCGGGCGTACCCGGCCCGCAGCGAGTTCCACTGCGACATCGTGCTGGCGTTGGCGGCCAACCCGCCCAGGGCGCTCGCGGTGGCGGCCGCGGCCGCTGCGGCCGACGACAGCTTCTCGGCCGGGTCCTTCCCGTAGTACACGGCCACGGCGTGAAGGCCGGCGCCGGCGAGGCTGGCGATGGACGCGGCGATCTGGAAGCCCGAGGCCCACTGCAGCCAGTCCAGCGCCTCGCGCTCGAACTCGTTCAGGCCGCCGTCGACCAGCTCCTGGTAGTGCTGCTGCTCGAACGCGGCCCGCCGCTCCTGCAGCTGGGCCAGCGTCACCCGGTCCTCGGCCTCGTGCACGCGCAGCTCCTGCAACCGCACCTCGGCCCGGGCCACCCGCACGTCCTGGCGCGCGCGGAGCAGGTTGAGCGCCTCGGCGTCGCGTTTCTCCAGAGTGGACAGCAGCATGCCCTCGAGCTCCTGCGCCTGGACGGCCAGGCGCTTGGCCTGTTCGGCCAGGGCCGAGTAGCGATACGGGGTGGGCGGCGGCGATGCGGTACCGGGCAGGACCAGCTCGCCGTCCGCCCCGATCATCGGCAGCCCGCTGCTCTGGTCCGTCGGTGCGGCGTACGCCTCGAGCTGGCGGCGCATGCCGGCGATGTTCCGACACGTGTGGATCTTGAAGAGGTTGAGCTCGGCGTGCAACCGCAGCGCCTTGCACATCGGGTTGGGGCTCACGCAGAACGTATCCGTCGCCGTGGGCCGGGCGAACCACAGCGGCGTGCCGTTGGTCCACATGCCGACGTGGGCCAACGCGGCGGCCAGTGGCGCCTCGTCTCCGAGCGCGAGGTGCCGCTCCCGGCGCAGTCCCGGCAGCCGGTCCAGCGCCTCGCCGACCCGGTCGGCGGGCGCGATGGTGGCCAGCGCGCCGAGCGCGGCCCGCTCGGCCCGCACGGCCAGCGCGTGCGGGTCGTCGCCGCCGGCGTCGAGGACCGCGGCGATCTCCCGGACGGCGGCCTCGCGGTGGTCGGCGTCGGCGACCCCGGCCAGCCGCCGTTCCAGGCCGTGGGCGGTGGCCAGCAGCAGCGAGTGGGTGGCCGTCGTCGGCACCCGTACGGCCACGTCGGCGCAGCCGCCGTAGTGCTGGTTGACCACGGGCAGGCGCAACAGCTCCCGTGCGGTCTCGTAGAGGATGCGGGCCCGGGCCAACGACTCCCCGGTGTCGCGGGTGAACTCGGCGTCGGCGTAGTCGAGCAGGCAACCGACAAGCAGCTGCAACGTGCCGCGCGTGTACGTGTGCGGGCGCACGGCGGCGATCGCGTGCGGGTCCAACGGGTCGCGGACCCAGTCGACCAGCCGGCGGGCGTAGTCGAGCGGGTCCGCCTCGGCCTGGTCCGGCAGGCCGTGCGCGTCGGCGACGAGACCGGCGAAGGACTTGCGGAGGGCATCGGCGACCGTGTAGTCGTACACCAGCCGGAACCAGTCCAGCGCGGCCTCGTACGCCTGCGCGTCCTGCAACGCCAGCGCGATGCACACCGGCAGGTCGTACAGCGCCTCCCACACATACCGCTGCACCGTCGCCGACCGGCCGGCGTTGTCGGCCAGGGCCTGGGTGCTCACGGAGCGGCGGGCCGCGGGCCGGAGCTGGTCGTCGAGCAGCCAGCCCGACGGGGACTGGTAGAGCGGGGTCAGCGGCACGGGCGGATGGCACCGAGCCGGCCCGGTCGAGGTCCGCACGAACAGGCGGGCCAGCGCCTTGTCGGTGGTGGCGACGCCGTCGACCACCATCTGCTCGTCCTTCTGGGGGAACTGGATGGCGTACAGCCGCGTCGTCATGGTGCCCGGCTGAAGCACGAGCTGGTCCGGTGCCCCCCGTCCGCGGGCTCCTCGCCGGGGTTGCCGCGCCGCGCCCACTCCGCCGACGAGGTTGCCCGCGACGCCGAACGCGAAGCCGCTCGGCTCGGTCGCGCCGGTCAGCCCGCCGGTGAACTCGACCCAGCCCCCGGCCTGCAGGTCGTACTTGCGCAGCCAGATCTGGCCGTTGCCGAGCAGGGCAAGCTCGTCGCTGCCGTCGCCGTCGAAGTCGCCGGCGACGATGGCCAGCACCGGGGTCAGCTGGTTGGTGAGATCCACGCCGGGCAGGAACCCCCACGAGCCGCGGATGGCCGGGTCCGCGGCCGACGGCCCGGGCCGGAAGTCCATGACGGGCACGGTCGTGCCCGTGTTCGGGGCTCCGACGGACGGGATCACGGCGATCTCGTCCCGGCCGTCGCCGTCGAAGTCGCCGACGGTCGCGCCGAACAGCATCATGGCACCCTCGTCAAGGTCGGCGACGGTGCGCAGCGGCCAGGCGGGGTCGACTGGGCCGAGCGGCGCCCACTGGCGGGTGCCGGCCCGCAGGTCCAGCGACCACCAGTCGTTGCCGCGCGAGATGTTGTCCGTGTCGGGGGCGATCGCCGCGGCGGCCTCGTCGCGACCGTCGCCGTCGAAGTCGCCGGCCACCATGATGCCCGGCACCGCGTCGGTCGGCGAGAACCGGAACGCGGCGCCCATGGTCTTGTCCTGCGCGGTCCGGTGGTCGTGGCCGGTCTCGACCGAGGTCAGGTCCATCCGGCGGACCAGGCCGGCCCCACCGGCGCCGGCCGACGCCCCAGTACCCGCGCCGAGGATCCAGACCAGGCCGCTGCCGTCGTACGGGGTCACCGCGAGCTCGGCCCGGCCGTCGCCGTCGAAGTCCCCGGCCGCCACGCACCGGATCACCCGGGGCGCCGACCAGCCGGCGCTCGACGGGCTGGCCGTCCACTGCTGGGTGTCGGGCCGGAACCGGGCCACCACGGGGTGGCTGCCGACCTGCGGGGGGATCCAGACGATGTCGTCGCGCCGGTCGTTCGGGTCGGTGGCCGAGAAGCGGCCGGCAGTGACGAACGCGTCGGTCGGAATCGGGTCCGCAGGCCGCGGCAGCGCCGTCCAGTTCGTACCGTCGAACCGCATCACCATGGCCGGGCCGGCCACTTTTGGCACCATGACCAGCTCGTCACGGCCGTCACCGTCCACATCGGCCGTAAACACCAACCGCGGCACGACGCCGGCCGCGGTCAGGTCCACCCGCCCGCCCCCGACGTTCTGCCAGGAGCCGAATCCGGCCAGCAACGCGAAGTCGTTCGGCTCCCACCCGGTGCCCTTGCCGTTCAGGGACCGCGACATCCGCGTGGTCTGGCGGGCGTCGGCCCGTACGGTCACGTACTCGAAGCCGATCTTCGGTGGTTCCCAGAACCGGGTGGGGAACAGCCAGGCCGAGAACTCCTTCACCCCCTCGGGCGGTTCCAGGGGCGTGG
>WNGB01018256.1_pt1 | contig 14396 bp, 9 predicted proteins | sample 5400681 | NCBI WGS metagenome assembly WNGB01 (sample SAMN13153367, study PRJNA577476) | soil metagenome | isolation source: 115 cm soil or saprolite under grassland replicate 2 | place: USA:California | collected 2016-06-15 | reverse complement strand
GCGCTGACGACTATGTGGCGAAGCCCGACATTGACGCTTTGATTGAAAGCGTCCACAAACTTCTCTCAGAAAGAGAATGCGCGGCGACATCTTAGAACAACCCGCGCAGACCTTGTAACGCAAACTGTTAGTTTGCGCGGGTGGTCGTAACGCAAACTGTTAGTTTGCGCGAGTTGTTGCAAGTCGACCTGTTGGAATTGCGCGCAATTACACTCTTATCGCGCAACAGAGAACATTCATTCCCAACAGCGTTCGCTTGACACGCCGGTTTACGCACGTATAATTTTTCTTCCGTTGCGGGCCGTTAGCTCAGTTGGTAGAGCAGCTGACTCTTAATCAGCGGGTCGGAGGTTCGAGCCCTCCACGGCTCACCATTATTTTCCGGTAACTTGCGGCAGGTTCCGATGAATCATTGGGCCTGCCGCTTTTCTCTTGTGACCAACTTGTGACCATCTTTTCGACTACGCTGTTGTCGATACTCTGACAGAACGGTAATCGCCCCACGCTTTCCCTGATCGGTTGCGTGGATGTATCGCATGGTTGTCACAATCGAAGAGTGACCCATCAACTCTTTGATCTTCACAACATCCACGCCAGCATCGGCTAGCCGCGTACCAAACGTATGGCTACTTCCTGCTCGAATAATTCGACCAGCAATTTTTCACTGACACGGTCAACGGCGTAAATTGTGTCGCCTTCCGATTCGTCGTCAGAAACTTCAGCGAGCTGCTCTACTGCCGCCTGCTCACACGCTGCAACCACCGCATCGCGCACCCGCTCATGAATGCGGCGAATTGGCCGGAGTAACTGCTTCGTATCGAGCGCGGCGCTGATCATCGCTGCTCCTGCAGGACGTGCTTGTAATGTATGTCAGATTGCGATCGCAGTTCCATCGCCTTCTCCTCCGGCGCGGTGTCGGACAGAAAATTGCCGCCGCCAATTTCGGGTCCGGCCAGGTACTTAAGCAGATTCGGCCGTCGCAGAGGTGGGTGAAACTCGATGTGGAAGTGGAAGCTCGTAGTCGCCGCCGTCGGTTGGGGCTTGATGTAGCGGCATCACGTAGGGGAACGGCATCTGCCAGAGGTTATCGAATTTGACCAGGACCTGCTTGAGCAAGTCGGAAAAGTCGCGCAGTTCAGCGGACGAGAGACTGGCGATACTGGGATGTGTCGCTTTTGGCGCTACGAAGACCTCGTAAGCATAGCGCGCGAAGTAGGGGATGAAGGCAATGGCTGAGTCATTCTCGCAAATTACGCGGCGACCGTCTTCAAGCTCGGCCTGGATTACGTCCTGGAAAAGGATGCGTCCCGCTTCTGCCAGATGGCGTTGGCTGGCACGCGCTTCCGTCTCGATAGTCTTGAAGACAAAGTTGGTCGCATAAATCTGGCAGTGAGGGTACGGGTTGGAGACGCCGACAGCTTCGCCCTTGTTTTCAAAGATGAGCACATGCCTGATCTCGACGCGGGCGCCAAGCTCTCGGTATTGTTCCTGCCACACGCCAAGCAGGCTTTCGATCTCGTGCGGCTCAAGCTCGGAAAGCGCAAGCTTGTGGTTTGGGCTGTAACACACGACGCGGGCGATGCCACGCGCGGGTTGACTGCGGTAAATGCCGGGCGGCCCCTGGAGCGTCTGCGGAGCATCAAAGCCTACGCACGGGTGATCGTTGTCAAAGACAAACGTGCCGCTGTACTCGTCGTTTCGCTTCCCGCTCACCCGCAAGTTACCCGGACACAAATAGCAATCCTCAAGATATTCGGGCAACAGCTCTTCGTTGTGCTGAGTCGTCTCGCCGCTCCACGGGCGATCCTGCCGGTGGGCCGCTACGATTACCCACTCCTCGCGCAAGGGATGCCAACGTTCTTCCCAGTACATACACTCACACCGCTGTTAGTTTTTCCGACCAGTTGACGTGGGGGCGTCGCCAGTATAGTTGACGATCAATCAAGCGCAAATGCAGATGGATCTTTCAGGGTGCGAGTCCGATGCGACGCAGCAGAGCAGAAAAGCGCGGTTCTGATCGCAGGGTGTCAAACAGCGGCTCGACCTTCAGGAACACAAGCCAGTTGAAACGCTCGTCGGCCGCTTTCTCCAAATAGTCGAGCGCCTGCGCTTGCTCACCGAGTCCGGTATAGACAACCGCGAAGTGATAGGGCGAGACGTATCGTTGCTTGCCTAACTCGTTTAACTGTTCGATAACGTGCAAGGCCTGCTGCTTCTGGCCGGCACCAGCGTAGGCGTAGCCGAGACCGGCCAGGGCGTCGAGTCGATCTTTTTCCAGCGCCAGAGCCTGATGAAACTCCTTCACTGCCTCTTCGGGTTTTTTCATCTGAATCAGGACATAGCCAATTTCAACGTGCGCACGCGGAAAATTTTGATCTATCTCCAGCGACTTGCGGTGCGTAGCCAGCGCCTGCTCAAACTGGCGCGCGTAGTAAAGATGTCGTCCCAGGTCAGAGTTGATTGTCAGCGAGAACGGTTCCAGATCGTGAGCTTTCCGGGCCTCGGCGTTGGCTTCGTCGGCGCGTCCCATGGCCGCAAGCATCGCGGAGAACCATTGATGAGCCGTGGGGTAGTTGGGGTTGAGCTCAAGTGCACGTTTGAAGTGCTGTTCGGCTTCACCCCAGCTCCACTCGTAACGATAGCTGACCGAGGCCAGTGAGGCGTGTGCCTCAGCCAGAGTTTCGTCCAGCGCTAAAGCCTGCGTCGCTGCGGTACGGGCTTTCCCGCTCCATTGAGGCGATGGCCCGACGTTGTAGACGTTGAGCAACCAGTAGCAGTCGGCCAGACCGGAATAAGCTGGCGCATATTTCGGGTCCTTTTCCAGGGCCTGGTTGAAATAGTCGATGCCGCGTTGCAAACCGTCCGCGCTCCGCTTATTCCACTGGTAACGACCTTGCAGGTATAGCTGATAACTTTCGGAATTGGTGGCGTAGTTCTTGACCAGTTGCTGCTGCTCGGCTCCACTCAGTCGCAAGCGCAGATTGCCGGCGATGTCGCGCGAAAGCTCCTCCTGCAGCCCGACCAGATCAGAGAACTTGCGCTTGTATCGATTCCCCCAGATGTGACTGTCGTCCTGGGTATCGATCAACTCGACGCTAAGTGAAAGATCGTCGCCGAGCTTCTCGAGCCGGCCGGTTAGAACAGCCTGGACGCCCAGTTCGCGTCCTACTTTCTCGGGATCCTCTCGTCCTTTGAAGTGAAACACGGAATTGCGGGAGCGCACCTTGACGGTTGGCAATTGTGAGAGGCTGTTGATAAGACTCTCCGTAATGCCTTCTGAGAGATACTCTGTGCCGGAATCCGAGCCGGGGTTCGTAAATGGCAAGACCGCCAGCGATTGAAAGGCAGGATGGCTTCCGCGAAAGGCGTACCGATAGATTCCCAGGCCCACCAACACAAACACGAGAACACCGACAACGAGAGCGAAAAGTTTTTGCCGGCCCAATCGCTGGACTGCACTTCCGATGACGGCGCCCCTCGGCGCGATTGAGGATACTCCTCCACTGAAATGCAGATCCTGGCTGGCTTCAGGATCTATTTCGCGCAATACGGCACGTAGTGCGTCGCGCAGTTCGGCGATGCTTTGATAGCGGTCTTTCGGATCTTTTGCCATTGCCCGATCGAGGATTTCCTGAAGACGGACCACGATGGGTGAATCCTCGCCGCGCGCCTCGGCTATCGGCAGCGGAGCATGATGCAACACTGCGTAACGCACCTCGACAACGCTCTTCCCTTTGAAAGGCCAGCTCCCCGTAAGCAGTTCGTAAAGCAGGACGCCGGTCGAGAAGATATCCGCGCGGTGGTCCACGCGCTCGCCGCTGGCCTGTTCAGGGGCAGCGTAGGTAGCCGTGCCATAGGGCACACCCAACTCCGTCAAGTGCGGGTCGTTCGTATCTCCTTCGCTCCCCTCAAGTAGTTTTGCCAATCCAAAGTCGAGCACCTTGACGCGTCCGGAATCCATCACCATCACATTGCCGGCTTTGATATCTCGATGCATGATTCCCCGCGCATGGGCAGCAGCCAACGCGTCCGCAACCTGAATGGCAATTGAAAGCGCAGAGTTCAACGCCAACGGTCGGCCAGCGACGAGTTGTCGCACGGTGCGTCCTTCAACATATTGCATCGCGATAAAGCGGACCCCGTCTGCTTCATACAAACCGTGAATCGTACAGATATTTGGATGGTCCAGTGAGGCGGCGAGTTTGGCTTCGCGGCGAAAGCGTTCAAGACTTGACGGCTTAACTGTCTGCTCCGGCGGCAGCACCTTTATCACGGCAGTGCGGTCGAGGGTTGTATCGATCGCCTTGTAGACCTCTCCCTGACCTCCCACGCCGATTGCTGAGAGTATGCGGTAGTGATCGAGAAGGGTTCCCGCGGCTATGTTCATGACCAACCACGCGAATTTAGAAAGCTGCGACGCAAAACCAGGTGGGCCCGATTTACATCACTCGACGTTGAGCAACCGAAGCACTTTAGCCAGGTCCTGCCCCGGCAACGCTTTGATGAAAGATTGGCTGCGAATTACGATATCACAACGCGCACTCTCAGGAACAATGACCAAATCTGTGAGAAGGAAAACTCAGTGTGGAGGGGCAAACTAACGACTCGCTCAGGTGTGTGAACGTCTTAACTCGACTTCCAAAACCGTGTCCTCCAGTTGCTGCGTCACCGGAGGGGAGATCCACGCCAACTATTGCTTCCTCTGCCGGCATAACTCGACCGCGTGCTTCAGACCCGCTGCCACCTTCTCGGAGTCCGCTGGCGTCCGTACCCAGAAGTGACCCATGGCCCCGTTGACAGTCACGGCTTCGAGTTTATCCGCCCGGTTGAAAATGCTTTTCCGAATCGCGTTGCGTGTGTCGCCCACTGCCCAGAACCAGACCTGCCCACTCGGCGACCCGTTGAACCTCGCGGGGTCGAGGCCAGAAAGGTTTAGGGTCCACAACTCGCGCGTCCCGTAGCCGGCGGAGACAGGATCTAAGCCGTCCGTCTCGGTCGTGCTCCAGTAGCTGAGCGTGCAGCCCTTCGCTTTGATGAGGCGTGTGCCACGGTTCCAAACATACTTGCCGTCGGGGGACACGGCACTGTGTTGTTGTGTAAGTTGCTTGCCGAGCCAGGTCATTGTCTCTTCGAGAGACATGGCGGAGTCGAAAGCCTGGTCACGGCCCTGGCCGTGTGCGAATGAAAAAGCTCCCAGCACACAAAGAAAACTAAGGCAGAGCAGTCGGCGGACTTGTCGAGATTTCATCACCTTTACTCCTTCGAAAATGGAGCGAGGTATCCATAACATTTACCGCAGCAACGCGGCGGCGCTCGTAAAATTTCAACTGCGTATTCAGATCCGGTCCCACTTCCTGATTAGCTTTGTTCGTTCCAACGCAGACGTCGCGCACGTTTGCATCGGGATCAAGGCAGGTCACTAAACCCAGCCATGCTTTGCGCGCGGCCGGACCGTAAGTTTTTTTGGCGAGCCAGCCGTTCTTGACGCCCGTGATCATGGCGAAGGCAAACATGCCCGTGCCTGAAGTTTCGGCCCAGGTCTCAGGGTGATCCACGAGCTGACGCCAAAGTCCGTCTGCTCCCTGGAACTTGAGCAGCGAAGCCATCATCGTGGTGTATCCGCTGAGGATGCGTGCGCGCTTGGGATGGTTTTTGGGAAGCGAGCGGAGTAGCTCGGTCATCCCAGCTGCCTGCCAGCCATTGCCGCGGCCCCAGTAGAAGGGTGAATCTGCGGCGTGAAAAAAAAGACCATTAGGTTGTTGCAACTTGTCGAGATACGCCGTCATCGTCAGGGCGGCGTGGTCCAGGTATTTGGTGTCGCCGGTGGCACGGTAAGCCTGCACCTGTATCGCCGTTATCATGTACATGTCGTCAACCCAATAACGGGCCTCGGCGGTAATGCCGTCGGCTGTGGTCTTGTCCCATTGCTTATCAGCCAGTCCTTTGCCCAGGTCGAGATACCGTCGGTCTTTGGTCTGCATATAGATCTGCAGCGGGACAACACCAAAAACTCGATAATCCACATGCGCGTCCGGGGAGATATGTTTGGCGCCTTCTGCAGTCAGGAATTGACTGAACTCTCCGATCAATTTTCGTTCGAGTTCCTTGTCTCCGGTCAGTTGAGCGACGGTTAGAGAACCATACCAGGCGCAGACCTCAGGGTAGATCACGTATTGCCGCTTACCTGTCTCAAACTCGAGCTTACGCGCGAGAAAGTTCTCGGCCACACGCTTGCCTACCTCTTTTGGCGACGTCCCCGCGGGCCACTTGCCGAAGTAATTCGACTGCGCAGTCGCAGGTACGCCGTTCAGAGCGATTAGGATTCCGGTCGTCAGCAGCAACGCCAGGACTCTGCATTGTCGTAACATGGTTTTCTCCTCTAAACGTTTTTCTATTCACTCGGCTTACAGTCGCCATCCCGCTCGCTGGGCAGGTTCAAGGGAGAGACCTTGCGCTAATTTGCAGGTCAGGAAGGAGGGCTTGCCCCCGCTCTTCGTTTGATTACCTCAGTTCATGAAACTAATTCCGCACCTCCAGTTACCTCACGCGTAACTTAAGGTGCTCAATTTCTTTCATGATTGAACTTGAATGACGAAGAGCGGGGGCAAGCCCTCCTTCCTGACCTGCAAATTAGCGTAAGGTCTCTTGAGTTTTCACCCAGCCTCTACCGCATGGTGGTACTAACCTCACGACTCCGTGGCATGAGTGTCCGCACCGTATTAATAATGATCGCCTTGCTCTGAAGGCTGGATGCAGTGGCCTCGAGTGTTATTCGACCCGCGGCGGCTTTGGCCTTAAGTAGAGCAAAACAGCGACCTTGATAGGCCTTGCGTTCCACTGCCTGAAACTGCTCGTGACTGTTGTTGTTACCGCTATCAACGGCGGCAACAACACCGGGGCCGGCAATCTTGAAAGTAATCAGGTCGCCGGCATTGGGAACGAGCACACCATTCTCGTCGACTACTGTCGCGGCTACGTAAACGACATCATCCCACACGGGAGCCACAGTATTGCGATCGGCGGAGAGCATGATCCTGGACGGTTTGTCTGCGGTTTGCAGTTCGTAGGTTGCGGCGACACGACCCTTGTTCATGCCTATAGCTTTCAGCGTGCCCATCTCAAAAGGCACTTTCCAATTGCGGGGCGCGTCGTCGCTGGGTCGCGGTTTCGCACCGAGCGATTTGCCGTTGAGAAACAACTCCACCTGATCGCAATTGCTATAGACCTCGACGTTTTCGTCGTGCGCCGTTACTACACGCGGCGACCAGTCGGAGAACAGCACTTGTGGGCGGCGCTCCTGCAGCAGGTCGTAACCGGGGTCGGTGGGCAACGAAGGTGTAGGCGCGACGCGGCGTGCCATGTAGACCATTGGCTTGTCGCTCCACCAACTCTGGCGCTGGAAGGCCAGCGGGCGCGGCGTGCCGGTGCGATCGATCAAGCCGGAGTTGTAAGCAACGGTGGGCCACCGCGGCGATTCACCGATGTAGTCAATACCTGTCCAGAGAAACTGTCCGGCATACGGCGGGTTGTCACGGAGCGCCAGCCAGATCGTGCGGTCGTGGCCGTTCTCAGTGCCGAGAATTTTCCGCGTCGGCTTCTGTTGATGCGCCGCCAGGATCTCATTCTCGCGGTAGTTCTGCCCAACTACGTCCAAAAGATCAGCCAGGCCGTTGTCGTAATCATGACTTACGTTAGGTCGAAACAATGCCTGCGTAACGGGACGCGATGGATCGTTCTCGTGAAACGTCGCGACTAACGAAGCAAGAATCTGTTTGGCAAGTTCTGCCTTCGGCGTGTCGTGAATTTCGTTGCCGGCGCTGTAGACGATGATGCTGGGATGATTGCGGTCGCGGCGCACGGTGTCGCGGGTATCGATCAGCGACCAGTCCTTGAAATAGAGATGATAATCGTAAGGATTCTTCGCGACGGTCCAGCAGTCGAACATTTCGTCCATGACCAGAAAGCCCATGCGGTCGCACAGGTCGAAAAATTCAGGCGCGGGCGGATTATGCGCGGTGCGGATAGCGTTGACGCCAAGCTGCCGGAGCAACTCGAGCCGGCGCGCCCACACAGCCAGCGGGACGGCGGCGCCAAACGCGCTGCCGTCGTGATGCAGCGCGACTCCTTTGAGCTTGAAATTGCGGCCGTTGAGCCAGAAGCCCGTCGCGGGATCGAAATGGTATTCGCGAATACCGAACGAATTCGTCTCGTCATCAATGGTGGCATTGCCGGCGCGGACGCGCGTAACGGCACGGTAGAGGTGGGGCTGATCGATGTCCCAGATTTGCGGCGCTTTGACGAGCAGCTCTTGCTGCAAATCAACGGACTGACCTGCAGCGATTGTTTGCGACCTGGTCTCCGCAGTGCGGACAGCGTGCCCGCTTGGATCGTATACAGTAATTTGCAGACTGACATTTCGCGCTATTTCAGACTGATTGACGACAGTACTCTGCACGCGCACGGTTGCTTTGTCGGCCGCGACCTGCGGTGTGGTGATGAACGTCCCCCAATGTTCGATGTGGACGGGATTGGTCACCACCAACCGCACGTGGCGATAGATTCCCGCGCCCGTATACCAGCGCGACGCCGGTTGACCAGAGTTGTCGGCACGGACAGCGACTACATTAGTTTTGTTATTGCCAAAGTTGAGATGGCCGGTCAGCTCGTAGCGAAAGCTGACGTAGCCGTAGGGACGCTTGCCTAGATGGAAACCGTTAATCCAAACGTCGCTGTTGGCCATGATGCCGTCAAAATCGATAAACACATGGCGACGTGAATAGTCTGACGGAAGGATGAAATGCTTGCGATACCAACCAGCGCCGGCAGGCAGAAAGCCGCCTGCACCGCCGGTGGGGTTGTTCTTGTCAAACGGTCCTTCAATGCTCCAATCGTGCGGCACGTCAAGCTTTCGCCAGTCTGCATCATCAAAGTCCGGTTTCTCAGCGCCGGGTGCATCCGATTTAAGAAAACGCCAATCGCTGTCGAACGATGTGGTAGCTCGAAGCCTCGCTGGTGAAGAAGGGGCCGCGGCGATGTTCACAGTAGGTCCGATCAGCAACCCAACCACCACCAACACGAGTGTTCTGATAGATAACGACCTGATCATTTTCTATTTGCCATTTTTCATTCGCGATTCAGTGCAAGAGTTCAGTTGAAATCTATGCTGAAAGCGTTCGCTAATTTTAGCCCAGGGTTTGCTTTGAAACCCTGGCGTAGAAGGTTCACATTTATCTCGTCGCAACTCTGAAGGAGTTGCGACGGTGGGTTACGAATTCTTCGGAAGGTGACGCAACTCTTTCAGAGTTGCGCATTGCAAAAAAAATTAATCGTGGTCCCAGGGTTGCCAGAGCGCAACCCTGGGCTGGAATTCGCGAACGCTTTCAGCGTTAGTGGGGCGTTGCTTTTTCCGCTCCGAGTCCGGTGTTCGCGCGTACGATAAGCTCTGTGAATTTCGCCTCCGCCGAAGACTCGCGTCCCAGAAGTGTTCCGACAAAGGCCCCGAGAAAGCCCAGTGGGATGCTGAGGATTCCGGGATTCTCCAGCGGAAAAATCGGAGCTGCTTGAATCAAATGGCGCGCGGCGCCAGTTACTGTTGGGGGGTCGACTGACATGATACTAGGGCTGATGATGATCAATACAATCGAAGCCAATAACCCAGTGGCCAGTCCCGCAACGGCTCCTTTCGTGTTAAATCGTCTCCAGAAGAGGGAAAGAACAATCACCGGGAGGTTAGCCGATGCCGCAACTGCAAAAGCGAGCGCCACAAGAAAGGCCACGTTGGCCGAGGGCCCGAGCACAATCGCTATCAGAATGGCGATCCCGCCGACCACGAAGGCGGTGATCCGCGCGACCCTGACTTCTTCGCCCGGCGAGCGCTCCGTGCCACGATGAACGACGTTGGTCCAGAAATCGTGTGCAAATGAGGTTGAGGCGCTGATAGTCAGTCCAGCCACTACCGCAAGGATCGTCGCAAAGGCAATTGCAGAGATGAAACCAAAAAAGACGTTACCGGCGAGCGCCTGGGCCAGCAACGGAGCGCTCATATTGGTGCCGCCGTTCTTAGCAATGAAATCGCGCCCGACGATGGTTGCTGCGCCGAAGCCGAGAAACGTCGTCATGATATAGAAACTGCCGATCAGCACCATCGCCCAAACAACACTCGTGCGGGCAGTCTTGGCATCAGGCACGGTGTAGAAACGCACGAGTATGTGCGGCAATCCGGCAGTGCCGAAGATCAATGCCATCCCCAGCGAGATCAAGTCGAGCGCACCATACGGCGGCTTATACCGCAACCCCGGTTGCAGGAAGTTCTGCGTCACGACTCCGCCCGTAGCATCGTGGTACGTCACCTGGGTAATGGCCTGAAAGAAGTTGCTCAAACTAAAGCCGAAGTGGCCCAGGACGAGGAGGCTCAACATGAGCGTCCCGGCCATCAGGAGTATCGCTTTGATGATCTGAACCCACGTTGTTGCAAGCATGCCGCCGAAGACTACATAAATGATCATCAGAGCGCCGACGCCAATCACAGCGGTGTGGTAAGTGATTCCTGAATCTTTGAGCAAGAGCGACACCAGGGCGCCAGCACCGACCATCTGAGCAATCATGTAGAAGGTGCTGACGGTCAAAGTGCTCAAGGATGCCATCGCGCGCACCGGGCGCGGGCTGAGACGATAGGCCAGCACGTCAGCCATTGTGTATTTGCCCGCGTTGCGCAAGGGTTCTGCCACGATGAGGAGCACGGTCAAATAAGCTACCAACCAGCCGACTGAATACATGAAACCATCGTATCCTTGAAAGGCAATGATGCCCGCGATGCCAAGAAAGGAGGCGGCGCTCATGTAGTCGCCCGCGACGGCGACGCCGTTTTGCCATCCTTTGATTTGGCGACCAGCCGCAAAGTAAGCGCTGGAGCCGCTCGACCGCCGCGCCGCCCAATAAGTGATCGCTAACGTAATGAGAACGAAGAAGAGGAAGATGACGAGCGATGTTGACATGACTCAGTTCCCTCCTCGCAACTCATCGAGTTTAGCGATAATTTGATGAGCCATATCGTCCCACTTGCCGGCAACGCGCACATAGAGGGCCGCGATGATCCAAGCCATGAAAAATTGTGAGAGGGCAAACAGGTAGGCGATATTAACGACACCGAGCACTTTCCTGGCCATCAAATTCGGCGCGTAGCCGACCAATAGCGGCAAAGAGAAATAGTAAATGACGAAGAAGACCGTCGCGGGGATGATAAACTTCCGTTTCCTCGCCAGTAGTTTTTTGAACTCTGACATCGCTGCGACACGATCCCAATCGGCGACATCAATATCTTCGTCAGCCGTAAGTTCGTGCGCAGGCTTGGGCAGGTCGCGACCAAGCGGAGCAACATCCGTCGCAGCGCCCACCGTGGGCGTTAAATCGCCGGGCTCCGGTTCCACCGGAAATCCTCGAGGCATAATGTTTTTCCTCCGGTCCGTGTCTAAATAGCCGATCTATTTTCCTGCCCGCGTTAAGACAATTGCCGGACGAGGCGGTGTACGCATTCCCTCGCCCATATAGAAACTGGTGTGTGGGGGCTGGTTGTAGGCCACGTTCTGCCAGGCCACACTCAACCGGTACTCAGGATCGTGCATGAAAGTGTAGAAGCGGTATTTCGTTGGGATAGTGGTGGTATAAATGCGCAGCTCCTTGTTGCCGAGGGTCCGCCAGATTACCTCCTCTCGCCAATCGCCCAGTATGTCTGCGCTTAGCACCGGCGTCGCTTTCGTCCCGTTGTTCGAGGTGCAGCCTTCGGCTATCAGCAGTTCGGTCTCCGAACCGTCTGACCAGTTCCACTTCGTAATGCGGTTGCGATCCAGCAGTTCACTCAGAAGGTCTCCGTCCCAGAAGACACCAAAGTTACATGAGCGCGGTGTGACTTCGGAAATCGTTCGACCCTTAGCATCAAACAAGCCGGCAATATCCGCTCCTCTCACCCAACTCTCATAACCTCTGTAACGTGGATCGATGTCGAGAGCTAATCCCCGTCCGGGACCTTCGCCATCCGGGCCTGCTTTTACAGAAGCTTTTTTCCAGATGATCTCGCCGGTTCGAGCGTCGCGAAAACTCGCGCCGGCGTCGTCGAAGCGTTCTTGGATGTCGAACACTTCGAGTCCAGGTCGATCGGGATCGAGGTCAGACAAATGTAGTGCGTCGCCGTGGCCCAACCCGGTCGAGTAAAGTCCTTTCCCGTTGTCATCTATTGCGCAGGCGCCAAAGATGATCTCGTCTTTGCCGTCGCCATCAACGTCTCCGACGCTGAGGTTGTGGTTGCCCTGACCGCTGTATGCCTTATTGCCCGGAGTTCCATCTTCACTGTCGAACGTCCAAGCGCGGCTTAGCTTGCCATCTCTCCAGTTCCACGCGGTAAGCACAGTCCGCGTGTAATAGCCCCGACTCATTACCAGGCTCGGCCTTTTGCCATCCAGATAAGCGACACAAGCCAGAAAGCGGTCGACGCGATTGCCGTAACCGTCGCCCCAGATTTCAGCCAATTCCTCGGCGGTTGGGTTGAGCTTCGTTGGATGTCGTGGCGGTATGAAGTTGGTCGTGGCCAATGCGGCCCCGCTCTGCCCGTCAAATATCGTGAGGTACTCCGGACCGGACAAGACATAGCCGGTCAAACTATGTTTCTGGTTACGGAATGTCGCGAAACTCCCTTCCGGCTCGCGCCAGTCCGCGTTTGGATCGCCGATGATCTTTCCCTGCCCATCAACCGTGCCGTCCGCAGTCTTACAAGCGACCTCTGCTTTGCCGTCGCCGTCGAAGTCGTAGACCATGAACTGCGTGTAGTGGGCGCCCTCGCGGATGTTCTTGCCAAGGTTGATTCGCCATAGAAGAGTGCCATCCAATTTGTAAGCTTGAAGGATCGGTTCAGTTGTCAGCCCGGCACTTCCGTTATCGCGCCCTCTACCCAGCTGATGCAGAACGATCTCGTACTCTCCGTCGCCATCGAGATCGCCGACCGACGCGTCGTTCGGGCTATAGCCCGGTGGGGTCTGAAGCGGGATCGATAAGTACTGACGCGCGGGGGCGTTTGCCGGCAAGGTAAACGGCGTGCTCACTGCCTGCTCGTGACCGCCGAGCACGGCTCTGACGAAGTATGAGTTCGACTTCGACAAGTCGGGTTTGGTATCGACAGTGTTCGTCATATCTCTAATAGGATTGTCGTTGAGTTTCACTGGCCTGGCGCCGCCCGTCGAGACGTACACGTTGAAGGCAATTGATTCAGGGTCCGTTCCGAGTAGGCGCCAACTCACGAACACCTTGCCGCCACCCTGATTGACAGCCACCACACCGCGACCGAGATTTTCCATCTGCCGTTGGGCAAGCGCCCTGGTCGCAAGCAGTGTCATCAGCAAGCAGACCATGACCAAACAGAGCCTCAAACATGATCGGATCATTTTGATTTCGCCGTGAAATTGGGGCGCACGATTTTGGCCGGCTTATATGCAGGGACCGATTTGGCACGCGCGGAAAAATATTTGCATAACGCACAATGCTTCAGTCCCTTTAGCCCGGCGATAACACTCGCCGCATTCAACTCGGCACCAGCCAAACTAGTGTGCGTGTGCTCGTCTCCGAACAGAGGCTCCACTTTCTCGACTCCAAGTTCGTCATACTTCCGGGCAATGATCTCGTTGAGGTCCAAAAAGGCGACCCCTTCAGACTCGGCCACCGCTTGGGCCCACTTCGCGTAATCCTGCGACCGAACGACCCTGCCGTCTTGCCAAATCTTTCGGGGCACTAACGAGCAGACAATAGGCGTCGCGCCTTTGGCCTTCGCGTCGGCGATAAACTTTCGCAAATACCAGCCATAGGAATGCACCACCTCGTGCTTCCTTGTTAGCAGGTTATCGATCTCTTCCGTCTCTTCCCCGGTCCCTTTGATCGTACCTCGCGCGCGCGAAGTGTCGTTGAGTGGTCCGGCGTCGTTGTGGCCAAACTGCATGATTACAAAGTCGCCTGGCTTCAGCATTGCCAGGACTTTGTCCCAATGCCCACCGGTCAGGAAGGTACGACTGCTCAATCCGCCGACCGCACGATTGACGACGTTGATCTTCTTCGTGTTGAAGTACGCGACAAGAGGTTCGCCCCAACCCCACTGACCGCCGGCACCGTCGCCTTGGCCGTTCCTGACTGTCGAGTCGCCAATAAGGAAAAGAGTAGGCAGCTTCGGATCGGCGGGCTCGGGTAATGGTAGTCTAGCTCGCGGAGCAGCGTCCTGGGGCCAGGCGGCCACCTCTGTTCCCATATCCGAGAGGTAGCCGCATAACAAGCAAGGCTTGAGTCCTTTCAAACCAGAAACGACGGAGGCCGCGTTGAGCTCCGATCCGGCTGGACTCGTGTGCGTGTGATCGGTGGCGAAC
>WNGB01036847.1_pt1 | contig 14398 bp, 16 predicted proteins | sample 5400681 | NCBI WGS metagenome assembly WNGB01 (sample SAMN13153367, study PRJNA577476) | soil metagenome | isolation source: 115 cm soil or saprolite under grassland replicate 2 | place: USA:California | collected 2016-06-15 | reverse complement strand
CGTGTGGGGATGCCGATCAGGTCGGCGTCGGCGAACTTCTCCCCGGGTCGCAGATCGCGGTCATCCAGGAGCACGTCCTTCCCCGCCGCATCCAACTCTGCCGCGACCCGCTCCCCCTGTTCCTCGAGGCCCGTCAAGACGACCACGTGCACGTCGCATGGCGCGACGGAGGCGGGCCAGACGATCCCCTGCTCGTCGTGGTGCTGCTCGACCACGGCCGCCATCGTGCGCGCGAGGCCGATCCCGTAGCTGCCGCCGAGCAGCGGCTTCTCCTTGCCGTCCTCGTCCAGGAACGTCGCTTCGAGCGGCGTCGAGTAGAAGCTGCCGAAGTTGAAGATGTGCCCGACCTCGATCGCGACCTGGAACTGGAGGGCGCCGCCGCACTCGGGGCAGCGATCGCCCTCGGCCGGCTCGCGCAGGTCTGCAAATCGCGGCGTATAGTCGCGGCCCGCCTCGACCCCGCGGAGATGCCACTCGTCGCGGTTTGCCCCCGCGACGAACTGCCCCTCGCGCAGGGTCTCGTCGGCGAGGATCTCGCCCTCGAAGCCGATCGGGCCGAGCGAGCCGCCACCGGCGCCGAAGGCCGTCCGGATCTCGTCGTCCGTCGCGGGCCGGGACGCGCCCGGGAGGGCGTCGTAGAGTTTTGTCTCGCTCAGGTGGTCGTCACCGCGGATCAGCGCGAGCACCAGCGTCCCGTCGTCCTTGACGACCGGCATCGCCTTCGAGGTCGCAGTCGCGTCGATCCCCAGGAACTCCGCGAGCCCCTCGATCGTCGTCACGCCCGGCGTCTCGACCTCCTCGGGACCGTCGAGTCGATCCGGGAAGCTCGGATCGCGGGGAATCGCCCGGGCGACCTCGAGATCCGCCGCGTAATTGCCGTTCTCGCACAGGACGAGTGTGTTCTCACCGGAGCCGGAGGGCGCGAGGAAGTCGATGCTGAACTTCCCCCCCATGACTCCGCTCTCCGCCTGCACGTCATAGGTCTCGAGCTCGCAGCGCTCGAAGATCTTCTTGTAGGCCTCGCGATTCGCCTCGAAGCTCCGGCGCACCCCGTCCTCGTCGCGGTCGAACGAGTACGCGTCCTTCATGATGAACTCGCGGACGCGCAGGAGGCCGCCGCGGGGCCGCGGCTCGTCACGATCCTTGACAGCGAAGTGGTACCAGAGCTGGGGAAGCTGTTTGTAGGACTGGATCTCGCGGGCGTGGAAGGTGACCGTCTCCTCGTGCGTAAACGGGAGAATGAAGCGGCGGCCGGTGCGGTCCTCGAGGTGGAAGATCTCCGGGATTGTGATGCGGCCGGTCGCCTCCCAGAGCTCCGCTGGAGTCAGGAGAGGCATCAGCATCTCCTGGGCGCCGATCGCGTCCATCTCCTCGCGGATGACCTGCTCGATCTTGCGGTGAACGCGCCAGCCGAGCGGCATGAACGTCCACACGCCCGCGCTCACCTGCCGAATGAAGCCGCCGCGGACGAGCAGCTTGTGGCTCGCCGCCTCGGCGTCGGCGGGGTCGTCGCGCAGCGTGGGGAGAAAGAGCTGTGAGGCCCGGGCGATCATCGTTGTCGCCCGAGACTACTCGCTGCCCAGCGGGATCAGAGAAGCCTCGGCCATGGCGAGCGCCGCCGGTTTCGCCATCTTGAGGCGCTCCGGCCGGGCCATCCCCTCGGCGATCCAGCTGTCGATCTCGTGGAAGAGCTCTTCGACGAGGATGTCGGAGGAGACTTTCTTCAGCACGCGGCCGTGCGCATAAACGAAGCCGACGTCGCGTCCGCCGGCGATCCCGAAGTCGGCGTCGCCCGCCTCCCCCGGCCCGTTGACCGCGCAGCCGAGCACGGCGACCTCGAAGTGCTGCGGGTACTCGCGCAGTCGCTCCTCCACCTTCTCAGCCAGTATCTGGACGCCGACGTTGTCGCGCCCGCAGGAGGGGCAGGCGATCATGATCGGGCCGCGCTCGCGCAGGCCGAGGGCTTTCAGGATCTCGAAGCCGACCTCGACCTCCTTGACCGGGTCGGCGGTGAGCGAGACGCGCAGCGTGTCCCCCACTCCGTCCACGAGTAGAGCGCCCATTCCGACGGCGCTCTTGATCGACCCGGCGAAGGGCATCCCCGCCTCGGTCACCCCCAGATGCAGCGGATAGGGAACCTTCTCGGACAGCATCCGGTAGGCGCGGATCATCGTCGGCACGTGACTCGACTTGACCGAGATTTTGAAGTCGCGGTAGTCGAGCTTCTCGAGTAGCTCGACCTCCTCGATCGCCGCCGCGACGAGCGCTTCCGCCTGGTCCTGTTGCGCCAGCTCGCCGAGATGCTTCGGAAGTGAGCCGGAGTTGGCGCCGATCCGCATGGGGATCCCGGCCTTCTTGGCGGCCTTCACGACCTGCTCGACCTTGTCGGGGCCGCCGATGTTGCCGGGGTTGATGCGTACGGCTGCCACTCCGGAGTCGATCGCCTTGAGCGCGAGGCTCGCGTTGAAGTGGATGTCGGCGATCACCGGCATCGGTGACAGGCGCACGATCATCTTCAGCGCCTCGGCGTCCTCGGTCTTGGGCACCGCGCAGCGCACGACCTCGCAGCCCGCGGACGCGAGCGCGGCGATCTGCGCGGTCGTCGCCTCGACGTCCCGGGTGGGGGTCAGCGTCATCGACTGGACGACGACGGGCGCGCCTCCGCCGATCGCGACGTTGCCTACGGTGATCGAGTGCCTGCTGGACACGCACCGATTGTAGGCCAGCTAACCCCCAATACGGGAAAGATCGTTCGAAAGCCCGACGAAGAAGAGCAGGACAACGAGTGCGATCCCGACCGCGGAAACGCGTTCGTAGATCTCACGCCGCACCGCGCGCCCGCGAATGCCCTCCACGATGGAGAAGGCGATGTGGCCGCCGTCGAGCGGCAGCAAGGGCAGCAGGTTCAGCAGCGCCAGTGAGAGCGAGATGAGGCCCAGTACCCAGAGGTAGCTCTGGATGCCCTGGTGGAGGGCGCTCGAAGAGCCCTGGACGATCCCGACCGGGCTGGCGATGTCCTTCCGGCCCGAACCGTGCACGAGCCGGCCTAACGACGAGCCGATCTCCTTCGTGACAATCCCGGTGAGCTTGATCGAGCGCCAGACGGCCGCCGGCGCTCCCAGCCGGCTGCCGCGAAAGACGAAGCCGAGGCGGTAGACGCCGTCCTCCTTGGTTGCCCGCGCGGTGAGGACGAAGTGATGTCGCCCACGCTCCACCGAGAGCAGCAGTGGTTTCCCGTGCGAGCCGGTGATCGCCTGCCGCAGCTCCGCGGGGGTCATCTCGCGGCCGTTGATCCCGACGAGGTTGTCGCCTGATTGGAGACCGGCTTTGGCAGCCTGGCTGTGCGGTATGACGGCCTGAACCGTCCGTGTCGCCGCCCCCCCGCCCGACATGTAGAGGGTGCCCGGCCCCGCGAAGATGACCACGATGCGCTTCCAGACGGGCTGGCGCCAGTAGGCGCCGCTGATCAGCCCCTCACGCACCTCGCGGATGCCCCGCTCGGCCCCACGACGGGCGCCGGGCGCAAGGCTGGCATGGTCGACCGACCATTCGAGGTCCTCCAGCGCGGTCCGGCCGCCGTCCATGTCTCCTTCGGCGAGCAGGCGCTTGAGGCGCTCGACGGGACCGACCAAATTCGGCGCATCCTCCAGGGCCTGGCCCAAGTGGACGTCCACGTCCGACGGAGCCGGACGGTGCATTCCCGGGATCTTCACGTAGCCGCCGAGCGGAATCGCGCCGATTCCGTACTCGGTTCCCTTACGGGTCACCTTGACGAGAGCCGGCGGAAAGCCGAGGTAGAAACGGCTCGGGGCCATGCCGACCGCGCGGGCGGCGACGAAGTGGCCTGCCTCGTGCACGAGGATGAGAAGCGCCAGGCCCAGAATCGCGATCAAAACGCTCATGCGCGCTCCTCGCCGGCGTCGCCTACCGCCGGGCGAAGCCCGGCTTCGGAGACGCCTGACGCCGCTGGCTGCAGGACGCTGCGCCCTCGGCGCGAGTCCGTACCTCGGCGTACTGTCCTCGCGTCTTGGGCTTGCCTCCTTTTCCAGCGGCGCCCGAGAAGCGCGCAGGCGGCCGAAGTTGACGCGACGCTCACGAGGCCACTCCCACTCCCTGCTCGGCTGCACTGCGCGCTCGGGCGTCGACCTCGACCAGATCGTCGCGGTCACGCGCCGGAGCGCCCTCGCTAGCTTCGAGTGTTTCCTCAACGACGGCCGGAATCGCGAGGAACGGCAGTCGTCCCCCGAGGAAGGCGGCGACGGCGACTTCGTTGGCTGCGTTGTAGGCACAGGGATAGGTTCCACCCTGCTCGCCGGCCCGCCGGGCGAGCGCAAGCATCGGGAATGTCTCGAGGTCCGGGGGCTCGAACTCGAGCACGAGCCCGGACGCGAGGTCGAGCGGCTCGATCGGCGTCGCCGCGCGCTCCGGATACGTGAGCGCGTACGAGATGGGCACCCGCATGTCGGGATAGCCGAGATGGGCGAGGGCTGCGCCGTCCCGGAAGCGCACCAACGCATGCACGATCGAGGTCGGGTGCACGACGACCTCGACGCGCTCGTAGGGCAGCGCGAACAGGAAATGCGCCTCGATCAGCTCGAGGCCCTTGTTGGCGAGCGTCGCCGAGTCGATCGTGATCTTGGGGCCCATGGTCCAGGTTGGATGCGCGAGCGCTTCCTCCGGAGTTACGGCGCCGAGCTCGTCGCGGTTTCGGCCGCGAAAGGGCCCACCGGAAGCCGTCAGGACGAGCGATTGGACTGCCTCCTTTGCCCGTCCTTCGAGGCACTGGAAGGCGGCGCTGTGCTCGCTGTCCACGGGCAGCAGCAGCCCCCCACCCCGCTCCCACGCGGCCAGCGCGAGCTCGCCGGCGACGACGAGGCTCTCCTTGTTCGCAAGCGCGAGCTGAACGCCTCGCTCCAGCGCCCAGAGAGTCGGATCGAGCCCGGCGAAGCCGACGACGGCGTTCAGGACGATCTCAGGCTCTGCGCGCTCCAGCAGCTCGGTCAGGTCGCCGCCGACCTGTACGTGCTCCACGTGGTGCTCCGCCGCCAGCTCTGCGAGGTCGGTCGAGCCCGACGAGAGCGCGCATGCTTCGAGATCGGGATGGGCCGCGATGATCTCGAGGGCCTGGCTGCCGATCGAGCCGGTCGCGCCGAGGACGGCCACACGCTTCATCGGACCAGGTTACGCGAGGCCGAACGCCAGGAGGAAGTAGAACGCGGCCACGGCTGCGAACAAGATCGCGTCGATCCTGTCGAGGACACCGCCGTGGCCGGCGAGCAGCGTTCCGGTGTCCTTGATCTCCAGATCGCGCTTCAGGGCGGACTCGAACAGGTCGCCGAGCGGCGCGACGACGGCGATCACCACTCCGAAGAGGAGTGAGCGCGGGATGTTCATGAACCCAGCTTTATAGAAGGCGAAGAAGGGGACGAGCACGGCGACGATCGTTCCTCCCACGAATCCCTCCCACGTCTTCCCGGGCGACGTCAGCGGCGCGAGCTTGTGCCGCCCGACCAGCCGGCCCGTGAAGTACGCAGCCGTGTCGGCGGCGAAGACAGTGATGACGACCGTCAGGGCTGCGAGCTGCGCATGAACGGGGATGTCGCGAATGAGCAGGACGTGCCCGAGACCGAGGGCGATCCAGCCCGCGCCGAGCGCCGTCGCCGCTACAGAAACGGTCGTCGGCTGTCTCGTGTCGGCTAGCCCTTTGAGGACGAAGGCCAGTGCGAGGGTCGCCATGAAGCCGCCGAGCATCCAAGGCAGGCCTCCCAGCTGCGCGCCGATCAGCGCCAGGAACGCCCCGGCATAACCCGCGAGCGCAAGGGGGCGCAGTGAGCGCGTCATCACCCAGAACTCGTGCAGAGCGATGAAGGCAGCCGCGAGGATGAGGATGAACAGCCACCAGCCGCCCAGCCACAAGAACCCGATGACGAGCGGCAGGCCGAGGACGGCGACGGCGATGCGAGACCAAAAGGAGCTCATCGGTCAACCCTTGGCCGATGAGCGGTGGAGGGGGTGTGGGGGAACCCTCGGCATTTTCCCGCTCCACATCTGCTTCTGAGGAGGGGGTCCACGGGGGAACCAGGGGTTCCCCCGTGCTCCAACCGGGAGGTTCCCCCACACCAGGTTCTAAGAAGGGGGCTCGCGGGGGAAACATGGTTTCCCCCGCGGGAGCGAGCCGCAGGCGAGCGACTCATCGGCCGCCGAAGCGGCGGCGGCGGGTCGAATACTCCTCGATCGCCGCGTGCAGTTCCCGCTCCCCGAAGTCCGGCCACAGCCGGTCGACGAAGACGAGCTCGGAGTAGGCGAGCTGCCACAAGAGGAAATTCGAGATTCGCTGCTCGCCGGAGGTCCGGATCAGCAGGTCCGGTTCCGGCAGCTCGGGTTCGTACAGCGCCGCCGCGAAGGCGTCCTCGTCGACCTTCTCGGGGTCGATCCCGGACTCGACCAGGCGCTTAGCGGCCTCGACGAGCTCCGCGCGCCCACCGTAGTCGAACGCGATCCAGAGGTCAATGCGCGTGTTGCCCGCGGTGTCCTCCTCCATCGCCTCCATCCGGGCCCGGAGAGCCTCAGGAGCCCGGTCACGCCGGCCTACGAACCGCGTGCGGACGCCCTGAGCCGCCAGGTCCGGAAGCTCGCGCTCGATCGTCTCCTCGAAGATCTCCATCAGCGCCTCGACCTCCTTCGACGGACGCGACCAGTTCTCGGTCGAGAACGCGTACACGGTCAGAGACTCGACGCCGAGGTCGATTGCCGCCTCGACGGTACTGCGCAACGAGCGTGTGCCGGCCCGGTGTCCCTCAGCTATGGGAAGGCCACGGTTCTTGGCCCAGCGCCCGTTGCCGTCCATGATGATCGCGATCGAGCGCGGGACGTCGGGCAGCTCGCGCGCGCGGCGCCCGCGGATCTTCTCCAGCACGGCCTTGGCCGGGACCAGCTCGGCGACGAGTTGGGCGAAAAGAAAGCGCTGTCTCATACGAGCGTCACTTCAACGGAGCCACTCGCGTTCCTGGGGCGCTGCCAGGGGCGCGAGCTAGACCTCCATGATCTCTTCTTCTTTGTGCTTGAGAATCTCGTCGATCGTCTTGGTGTGCTTCTCGGTCAGCTTCTGCACCTGATCCTCGGCGCGGTGCTCGTCGTCCTTGCCGACGTCACCTTTAGCCGAGAGCTCCTTCATGTGGTGGATCGCGTCGCGCCGGATGTTGCGGATGGCCACCCGGCCGTCCTCGGCGATCTGGCGGACGATCCGGACGAGCTCCTTGCGGCGCTCTTCGGTGAGCTGAGGAATCGGAAGGCGGATGATCTTGCCGTCGTTCGACGGCGTCAGGCCGAGATCGGACTCCTGGATCGCGCGCTCGATCCCCTTGAGTGAGCTCGGGTCGAACGCCTGGATCGTGATCATCCTCGGCTCGGGCGTGTTGATCGTGGCAAGCTGGCGAAGCGGCGTCTGCTGCCCGTAGTAGTCGATCTGGATCCGGTCGAGCAGGGCGGCCGACGCGCGGCCTGTGCGCACGGTGTTCAGCTCGTTGCGCGCAGACTCCACCGACTTGTCCATCCTTCCCGAGGCGTCGGAGATCAGGTCGTCGATCACGACGAGCTCCTCGGCTCGGGGGTGGAGATCAGCGTCCCAACAGGCTCGCCGCCGACGACGCGCCCGATGTTCCCGTCGGCGAGCTCGAAGACGTAGATCGGCAGGTTGTTGTCCATGCAGAGGGAGAGCGCCGTCGTGTCCATGACGCGCAGCCCGCGCTCGATCACCTGCAGGTGGGTGAGCTCGGGGAGGAACTCGGCGCCCGGATCGACGTTGGGATCGCCTGCGTAGACGCCCCCGACCGCATGCTTGGCCATGAGGATTGCGTCGGCGCCGATCTCGAGCGCGCGCAGCGCCGCGGCGGTGTCGGTTGTGAAGAACGGATTGCCGGTGCCGGCCGCGAAGATGACGATGCGCCCCTTCTCGAGATGGCGGATTGCCCTGCGGCGGATGTAGGGCTCCGCGACCTCCGAAACGACGAGGGCGGACAGGACCCGCGTGTGGGCGCCGCGCCGCTCGAGCGCGTCTTGCAGCACGAGCGAGTTGAGGACTGTGGCGAGCATTCCTGCGTAGTCGGCGGTCGCCCGGTCCATCCCCTCGGCCGCAGCCGCCATTCCGCGGTAGATGTTCCCCGCGCCGCTGACGAGTGCGATTTCGACACCCGTGCTCTGCACGTCGACGATCTCCTCGGCGATCGCCTCGATCCGCTCCGGGTCGATCCCGTACTCGCGGTCCCCCATCAAGGCCTCGCCCGAGATCTTGAGCAGCACCCGGCGGAAGACGGTCCGGCTCTCGGCCGCCTTCGGTGCCGCTTCTGTCCCCGTGCTGGTCATCCCGCCAGCTGGAAGCGCTCGAACTCGAGCACCTCGGCGCCCTCCTCTTCGAGCGCCTGGCCGACGGTCTTGTCCGTAGCGTGGACCCAGGGCTGCTCGATGAGCACCCAGGTCGCGAAGAAGCGCTTGTTCAGCATGCCTTCGACGATCTTCTCACGCGCCTGCTCCGGCTTGCTCTGGACCTCGTCGGAATTGGCGTAGATCTCCCGCTCGGATGTGACGACCTCGTCGGGAACGTCCTCACGCCCGTTCCAGCGAGGGTCCGCCCAGGCGATGTGCATGGCGACATTGCGTGCGAAGGCCTCCGAGCCGCCGCGGAGCTGGACGAGCACACCGAGCTTGTTGGCGGGCGGATTCTCCGCCAGGTGCGTGCTAAAGGCGGCGTCGAGCACGCGCTGGGCGAATGCGCGGAACTCCTCGTTCTTGGAGACGGGCTCCGTCTCGCAGCCGATCGCGACCATGGAGCCAACGCCTCCCTCGATGCGGGCGAGGACGATTCCCTCCGGTGTCTCGCGTCCGGCGCGCTTCGCTGCCTGCGCAGCTCCGCGCTCCCGTAGGAGCCGGACGGCAGCTTCGATGTCGCCGCCGGCCTCTTCCAATGCGCGCTTGCAGTCCATCATCCCCGCGCCGGTCTGCTCGCGCAGCTCCTTGACGAGGCTCGCCGCGATCGCCGTCATGTCGTCTCGGCCTCCTGCGGGGTCGCTTCCTCGGCGGCCGGCTCCACCGTCTCTTCGTGTTGCCCGAGTACTTCGTACTCCGGCTGCTCGGCGACTTCCTCAGCCGCAGGAGCCTCCTCGGCCTCGATTTCCGGCACCTCGGCTGCGGCTTCGGCGAGCTGCTGTGGCGCGTGACTCTTCCCCTCTTCAATCGCGTCGGCAATCGCACGAATGATGAGCTCGCACGAGCGAATGGCGTCGTCGTTTCCGGGAATGACGTAGTCGGACTCGTCGGGATCGGCATTGGTGTCCACGATCGCGACCACGGGCGATCCGAGGCGCCTCGCCTCTCGAACTGCCAGCTGCTCCTTGCGCAGATCGACGACGAACACGGCTTCGGGCGGCCTGCGCATGTCCGCCACGCCGCCGAGATTCTGGTCCAGCTTCTCGAGCTCGGCAAGCATTCCGAGGCGCTCCTTGGGGGGCAGGAGATCGAGCTGGCCTTCCGCCTGGAGCCGGCGGAGCTCGTGCAGCCTGTCGATGCGCTCTGAGATCGTGCGCCAGTTCGTCAGCAGCCCTCCGAGCCAGCGCTGGTTGACGTACGGCATGCCGACGCGGGTGGCTTCGGCGGCGATTGCGTCCTGAGCCTGCTTCTTCGTCCCCACGAACAGCATCGTCCCGCCGCGCTCGCCGAGGTCGCGGGCAAACGCCTGCGCCTCTTCGAGCAGTACGAGCGTCTGCTGGAGGTCGATGATGTAGATGCCGTCGCGGTCGGAGAAGATGAATCGCTTCATCTTCGGGTTCCAGCGCCGCGTCTGGTGGCCGAAATGGACGCCCGCCTCGAGCAGGTCTCGCATTGAGACGGCGGTCACGGCTTCCCCTTTCTGGTTGGTTGACATTGCCTCCGGCGGCCCCAGATGGAACCGGCGCCTAGCGCCGGCACCCCCATCCGGCTCACCCGCCGGGTAGTTGGAATTGGTGCATCCTAGCCGAGACGGGCCTTCTCCAGCGCGGATTCGAGATCCCGTGGAAGCGGAGAGGAGGCCTCGATCGCCGCCCCCGTAACGGGGTGCGTGAACGCAAGGCGCGAAGCGTGCAGAAACTGACGGCTCAGGCCGAGGTCGCCGGCAACGCCGTAGACAGGATCTCCCGAGATCGGGAGGCCTATCGCCTCCAGGTGCACCCGGATCTGATGGGTTCTTCCCGTCTCGAGCCGCACGCGTAGCAGCGCGTGCGCGGGGAGCAGCTCGCCGACCTCGAAATGGGTCACCGCCTCGCGGGGGGTCGCGGTGTCGAGCGAGTGGTGCGTCGGATCGTTGCGATCACGTCCCATCGGCGCCTCGATCCGTCCCGATCGGGAGCGCGGCGTTCCGCGAACGAGCGCGGTGTAAATGCGCTGCAGCTTCCGGCTCCGCATGAGCTGCTGCATCCCCCGATGCGCCTCCTTGGAGCGGGTCACGACGAGAAGGCCGGAGGTATCGCGGTCGAGACGGTGCACGATGCCGGGTCGGCCCGGAACCTCACCGCCGGCGATCCCGCGGGCGAGAAGTCCCTGCACGAGCGTTCCCGTCGGGTGGCCGGGAGAAGGATGGACGACGAGGCCGGCCGGCTTGTCGACGACGAGCAGGTGCTCGTCGTCGTACACGACCCCGAGCTGGAGCTCTTCCGGGTGAAGCTCGGCTGGTTCGAGCGCGGATGTGTCGATCTCCAGCGTCTCGCCGCCGGCCAGGCGATAGCTTTTCGGCTGGGCCTTCCCATCGACGCGTACCGCCCCCAGGCTGAGGAGGCGCTCTGCCGCCGCCCGCGACGGAACCTCCTCCAGACCCGCCAGGAACTGGTCGAGACGGGCGCCGGCCGCGTCTTTAGGAACGTGAACCGTTGCCGGCCCTCGCCCGGCGGCGCGGCTCTCGGTCGTTGATGAGCAGCGAGGCGAAGAGGACGAGGACGCCGATCACGATGAAGGAGTCGGCCAGGTTGAACGCCGGCCAGTAGCGGAAATCGAGGAAGTCGGTCACATGGCCGAGCCTCACCCGGTCGACGAGGTTCGAGAGCGAGCCGCCGATCACGAGGCCGAGCGCGGCCGGGAGAATCGGGTGGCGAGCCCCCGAACGCGCGAAGAAGAGCAGCATCCAGCCAACCGCGACCGCCGTCAGCACGATCACTACGACCGTTGCGCTCGCGAACAGGCCGAACGCGATCCCGGAATTCTGGACGTGGTGGATCGAGAAAGGCCCGGCGACGTGGAGGCCCTCGTCGAGCGAGAGATTGTCGGAGACAACGTGCTTCGTAATCTGGTCGGCGAACACCGCCGCGAACGCGACGGCCACGAGCCCGAGCCATTGCAGTGGACCCGCTGCGAGCGACCGCTCGGCGGCCGATACCGGTGTCAGGGCGTCGGTGGTCGCGCCCATACGCACGTCGACGACCTTTGGAAGAGGCTCACTCATACCCGGGCGGCCTTGCGCTTGCAGTCGATGCACTGCGACGTGTATGGGAGCGCCTCGAGCCGCTCGACGGCGATCTGTTGCCCACACGTGACGCACTTCCCGAACGCACTCTCGTCTATGCGCACCAGGGCGCGGTCGATCTCCAAGAGAACGTGCTCTGAGTTCTCCTCCAGCGTGGAGTCGATCTCCCGGTCGAGAGTTTCAGACGCGTTCTCTGCCAGATGGTCGTCTATCCAGGTCTCGACGGCGGCCTCGTCGCCTGCGCGCGGGCTTTCCTCGTGCAGGTTCTCGATCGCGGCCAGGATGCGTTTCCGCTCTTCGAGGAGCGCCTTGCGGAAGTGGTCGACGTCGATCACCGTCACCTGGAAGGCTTGCGCCCCTCAGCCGCCTCGGAGGCAAGGCGCTGTTCGGCCTCCGTGCTCGACAGGCCCGCCACGGTGACGAGCTTCTCTCTCGATGCATGGCCGCTGACCAGGCTCACGTTCCGCCGGGGAACGGACAGCGTCTTGGCGAGCAGCCGCAGCGCGGCCTCGGTCGCCCGCCCGCGCTCGGGCGCAGGCTTGACGCGGACGCGCCAGGCCCCGCCGTGCCGGCCGACGATCTCGGTCCGCCCCGAACCGGGCGAGACGCGCACGCGGATTCGAGCTGCCGCCTCCATCGAGGAGACAGGATAACTAGGCGGCCTTCTCCTCCGGCTTGGAGATCTCGGGCTTCCGCTCTTCCTCGCGGTTGGTCTCGAGCGTTGCCAGGACTGAGCGGAGCGTGGCCTCGAGGCGCTGCGACTCGGTGAAAAGGCGCTCGCGCTTGCCGACGGCTTCGCGTGTGATCGAACGGGCCTCCGAATGCGCCTCGTTCACGATCAGCTCGGCCTCCTTGCTGGCCTGGTTCTTGAGCTCGTGCGCCGATTTCTCTGCCGAGATGAGCGTTGTCCGAAGCAGCGTCTCGAGCTCCTTGTAGCGAACCATGTCGGACTCGAGGGCCTCGACCTTGTCTGCCAGGTCGGCCCGCTCGCGCCACACGTTCTCGAAGCTCTCCACGATGTCGTCGATTGCGCGGTCGACCGTGGTGCGGCGGTAGCCAAACAGGCCGTGGCCGAGCTCGAGGTGGCGGATCTCTGCTGGTGTCAGTGACATTGCGGTGAACCTCCTTGGGTCAGTGGAACCTGCCGAGGAGCCCGACGATCAGGCGCTCCACGAGGAAGAGGACGAAGATGGCGACGATCGGGGACAGGTCGAAGGCGCCGAGCGGCGGCAGGATTCGCCGGAAGAGCCCCAGGTATGGCTCGACCACGTCGCGCAGGAACTGCTGCATGCGGTTCAGCCAAATCGAATACGGGAGCCTGACCCAGGAGAGGATGATGTAGATCAGGATCAGCAGCCCGTAGACCGAGGCAAAAACCTCGATGAACAGCTGCGCCGAGTGGATTGCGTCGGCAAGCAGCACAACTATGGCGTCTACGCCCATTCAGAATCATTTCGGCCTCCAGGGCCGCCTTCCTTGAAGATAGAGGGAGGTTCGGTCGGCGCCGCTAGCCAGGCTTGTGGGTTACGGCGCAACCCTCGAAGAATTCGCCCCAGCAGTGGTCGCCGTTGCCACTACCGTCGTCGTGGTCGGTGCCCGGGCCGCCGCGGAGGATGTCGCGGCCCTCGTTCCCGACCAGATGGTCGCCGCCCGCGTTTCCGAAGAGGAAGTCCGAGCCGGCGCCGCCGAAGAGGAAGTCGTCGCCCGCGCGACCCAAAAGTTGGTCGCCACCGGCGTTTCCGTTTATGTGGTCGTCGTCGGGCCCCGCGACCATGACGTCGTTGTCGTCTCCACCGCACGCACCCGCTGCGCGCGGGGTCAATCTCAGGCCTGGTTGAAGAAGCCGCCGCGCTCCAGAATGCGGGCCCGCTCTTCGGCGGAGACCTCGACGTTCCGCGGCGTGAGCAGGAAGACCTTGTCGGCGACCCGCTGCATCCCGCCTTCGAGCGCGTACGTCAGCCCGCTCGCGAAGTCGATCAGTCGCTTCGAAAGCTCCTGGTCGGCACTTTGGAGGTTGAGGATGACGGGGATCGAGTCCTTGAACTTGTCCGCGATCTGCTGCGCGTCGTTGAAGCTGCGCGGGAGGACGAGGTGCACCTGCACCGATGCGGACGACGACGACGGCTGCGCCGCTCGCAGACGCGCAGGGCGCGCGACCTGGGTCTCCGCGGCCGTCTCCTCACCCCAGTTCTCGTAATCCACGCGGCGTCGCCGCTCGGAGAGGCGGCGGACGTTCGGGCGCTCGCCGTACGAGCGTTCGAGCTCCTCGTTCGTGGTGTAGCCGTCCTCGTCCCAGTCCTCCTCCTCGGCGATGCCGAAGTAGACGAGCGTTCGGTTCCAGAGGTCTGCAAATCCCATGGTTTGCGGGATCTTACCCCCCGGTCCCGCCGTACAGCACCTGCCCGAGGCGAATCAGGGTGGCTCCTTCCTCGACGGCTACTGGATAGTCCTGGGACGTTCCCATCGAGAGCTCCGAGAGGCCGTGCTCCTCCGCAAGCTCTCGCAGCCGCCGAAAATACGGGCGGGACTCCTCCGGGTTGGAAGCGAGGGGAGGCATCGTCATGAGGCCGCGCACATCCCCGTAGAGCTCGAGGAAGCGCGGAAGCTCTTCGGGCGCGATGCCGGACTTGGTCTCCTCGCCGGAGAGGTTGATCTCCACCAGAGCGGGGATATCGAGCCGCCGCGCCGCGGATTCCGACGAGAGGGAGTGCACGAGTTCGCAGAGGTCGTTCACGACCTTGGCCTTGCGGCTCTGCAGGTGCCCGATGAAGTGCCAGCGGAACGCGTCGCCGTGGACCGCATGCTTGGCCTCGAGGTCCTGCGCCCGGTTCTCGCCGACGATCTCGATGCCTGCTTCGACGAGCACGCCCATGTCCTCGGCGCTCACGTACTTGGTCGCGGCCACGATCTGAA
>WNGB01015250.1_pt1 | contig 14398 bp, 12 predicted proteins | sample 5400681 | NCBI WGS metagenome assembly WNGB01 (sample SAMN13153367, study PRJNA577476) | soil metagenome | isolation source: 115 cm soil or saprolite under grassland replicate 2 | place: USA:California | collected 2016-06-15 | reverse complement strand
TGAGCCGGGTCGCCTCGGTCACGCACTCCGACCCTTGGGGACGTCCATTTCGGCGCCAGGCACGGACGCTTTGGAGATACCTGGGGGCCTATCGCCGCGGAGGTCTCTTGGCCCTCCGTCCGCCCCCACGCAAGGATCGCGGTGAGCTGCGCGCGCTCGATCCCCAGGTCCTTGCGCGCGCGGTAGCCCTGCGGCAAGAGGTCCGCTCACGATCGACCTCCACTCTCATCGACATCGTGGTACGTGAGAAGAAGGTCGCAGTAGGCCACATCGCGCGCTCCACCCTCGACCGACACCTGCGCCGCCTGGGCTGTACGCGGCGGCTGCTACGCAGCCTGGGCCAGAAGGTCTTTCGCCGCATCCAGACCAGCGCTGTCTTCGAGCTCGTGGTCTGTGACTTCCACTACGGTCCCTACGTTCGCCCCTTCGCCGGCGCGGAGGTGATACGTCGTGCGCTGCTCTGCGCCTTCATCGACCACTTCAGCCGCTTCGTCTGCGAAGGTCGCTACTACCTCCACGAGGACTTCGCCGCTCTGCGCTTCGGGTTTCGCCGTGTGCTCCTGGGCTTTGGCCGCCCGGTCAAGCTGTACGTGGACAACGGCGCCTCCTACCAGGCCACCCGCTTCCATGCCGCCTGCGACGCGCTCGAGATCAACCTCGTCCACTCCAGGCCCTATCGGGCCGAAGGCCGCGGCGTGATCGAGCGTTTCAACAGGACGCTAAAAGAACAATTCGAAGCCGAGGTCCGGGAGCGCGAGGAACCGCTGACCCTCGACGAGCTCAATGCCTATTGGGAAGCCTGGCTTGGCGAGCGCTACCACCGCGACATACACTCCGAGACTGGGGAAGCGCCCGCGGTCCGCTTCGCTTCCGCTCAGGATCTGCGTGCGGCCCCCGAGCCGGCCCTCCTCGACGAGCTGCTGCGCCTGCGTGAGCGGCGCAGCGTCCACAAGAAATGGTCGACCGTGGAGGTCGACGCCCGCCGTTACGTGGTCGATCCCGCAATGCGTGGCCGGAGGGTGGACGTGCTCTACGATCCCTTCGCGCCCGAGTACGTGCTCGTGGTCTTCGACGGGCGCGTCATCCAGCGGGCCTTCCTGCAGCAGCCCGGCCAGGTGCCGCCCCAGCCCGAAGCGCCGCCCTCGCCGGCGGGCCCGGCCACCGATTACCTTGCCCTGCTGCGCGCAGATTTCGAAAAGCGCGCCCAGGCCGAGCTCTCCGCGCTCCAGCTGCGTCCGGCGCGGACGAGCACCGAGATGCCCCTGGCGGAGCTCGTGACACTGCTCGAAGCCTGTCGCGGCTCCCTGCTCAGTCCCGACGAGCGCACACGCGCCAGCGCCCTGTGGCGCAAGCTTCGTCCCCTCGAAACCGGCCTCGTCCGTGACGCCCTCGCCCTCGCCCAGCGCCGCCTGGGCCACCGCCTGCACCTGGACGTCTATCTCGAACATCTGCAGTCGCACGTCGTCCGACTGCGTTGCAAAGGAAAGAAACCATGACCCTCGAAGAGCACTTCGGCCTCACCCAGCCGCCCTTCCCAAAGGCCGCCACCGAACTCTCGCTCCTGCGACACTCCGCCCTGCAGGAAATCCTCGACAAGCTCCGCTTCGCTCTCTCTCGTGACACCATCGCGCTTCTCGTGGCCGAGAGCGGCTGCGGCAAGAGCACCACCCTCGGCCTCTTCGCCAAGAGCCTCGACGCAGGCAGCTACCTCGTGCTCGCGACCTCCCTCACCACCGTCGGCCCCTTCGGCCTGATCTCGCACTTGGCCGCCCTGAGCGGACTCCGCCCCTCCCGCTTCAAGGGCGACACCGCTGCCACCTTCATTGCCCATCTGCGCGGCCTGCCCAAGCGCACCGTCCTCCTGGTCGATGAGGCACACCTAATGCCCGACCCCTCCCTCGAGGACCTCGGCCTCCTCACCGCCTGCGACTTCGACCGCCGCAGCCCCTTCGCCCTCGTCCTCGTCGGTCAGCCCTTGCTGCGCGAGAGGCTCAACGAGCCCCAGCACTACTCCCTGGCTCAGCGAATCGGCGTGCGCCTTCGACTCAGGCCCCTGAGCGAGTCCGAGATGCCACTCTTCCTCGAACGCCACCTCAAGGCGGCGGGCGCGCCCAAGAACCTCTTCGAACCCGACGCCATCGCCGGCCTCTTTCAGCACACCCGTGGCGTGCCCCGCCTCGTGCAGAACGTCGCCCTCACCTCCATGCTGGTCAGCATGGAGATGGGCAAAAAGCTCGTGGACATCGCCGCCGTGCAGCAGGCGGCCGCCGATCTGGACGCGGCATGAAGCGCCGCCGTCGCAAGAGCATCCGCGTCCGCTTGCCCGAGCTCTCGCCTCGCGAGGCCGCCGCACTGTCCTACCTCTTCGACCAGCTCGACCTCGCCCTGTGGAACCTCTGCGGAAACAGAATGACGCTTCTCTGCGAAAGGGAGGGTGTGCCGCTACTCCTCACTGACAGCGAATCCGAGCAAACCGCTGTCAGGAAGCGTGGGCGCTAACAGCATACCCGGGTATGCAATGGTTGAGCCGTTGGGCATTAACGGAGCTGAGGTTTACCTCGGCTTGGACTTGGCCACCGGCTCTCGGGTTGCACTCAAAGTCTGGTCCGGGGTGCACAACTCGGAGTATCACAAGCACGAAGCTGCATCAGCTCGGCTTCGGCATCCCAATATCGTCGAAGTACTGGAAGTCGGTGAGACACCGCGGGGCCCATTCTCGGTCTTCGAGTGGCTGCCGCCCCCCACGGCAACGTTGGCTAGCAGGATCAAGGCTAAAGAGCTGTCTGGGCTTGATGTAGTCAAGGTCCTTGTCGCGGTGGTCCGTGCGGTGCAATACGCACGAACCCAAGGTATGTACTTGGTTCAAGTCCATCCTTCAGATATCGTGTTCTCCGAGGCAAACGTGCCGAAGCTGCTGCCCGTGTTTGCTGAAGATACGGCTCCGACTACTGAACGAGACGATCTGCATCAGTTGGGGAGTCTCATAGCATTCGCGACGCACGGACGATCAACTGTCAAGCCGTGGCGTACCCTTCGCACGATAGGCGTCGAGTGCGCTGGTGCTCCAAGCTCCCAGGTGGAGTCAATGGAGGCATTGGCGAGCATGCTCTCAGATCTTGTTGGGGAGTCGGATCTGGAGCCGGGGAGTGGTCCAACAAAGGGATGAAGCTGACGAAGCGCGGTCAACTTCGGAGCTTCGCAGCTTATCCCCGTGTTATCCGGACTTCAGCGCGGCTGACAGAGTGGCGAGATGAGAACACTCTCGCACCATGAGGTGAGGGCCTTCTACGACCGATTCGGGGCCAGGCAGGACAGCCAGGCCTTCTATGAGGACTGCGCCCTCCACGAGCTAGTCCGACACTCGAACTTTGCCCACGCAGGCAGCGTGGTCGAGTTCGGTTGCGGCACTGGCCGCCTTGCTCAGCCTTGCCAAGCGGATCGGGCCATTCCACCGGACGCGGCGATATCCTCTTCACGAGACCAGCAACGTCCGTGCGGCAGGGTGGTTCGGATTGTTCCTTCGGCGACTCGCTGCGTCCCTGGGGTCTCACCGGTGGGACGCTCGCCTTCGACCACAACGGCAGGCCGGTTCGGTTCGGGATTGGCCTGGCAGAGCAGGAGGCGCGTCAGGTTGCAGCGGAGCTTGCTCGGTACATAAGGGAGGCCGCCACAAGGCGCTGGGCCTGACGAAGCGCTGCTATCATCGCGGACGGTGTGGGGCCTTCGCAGCTCAGCGCCAGTGTTCGGGCGTACATTCGAAGGGCGGATGGAAGGAGCTGATGTGCCGAGAGAGCTCGGGCCTGGTCGGGCGATCATTGCAGCATGGCGGACGAACAACCGGGCGACGACGTACCTTGCTGTCTGGTCGAGACAGGTCCCGGGCATCTCGCGGCTGACCGTCGGGATGATTGCCGCCCACATCCACAACAGCCGGTGCAGCTGGATCAGAAGCATAGGCGCTCGACATGGCGTGAAAGTGCCGGGGCTGGTCGACTTGCGTCGGGTCCGACCGAAAGAATTGGTGCGGGCGTTGTCGCGCAGCAGCAAGGGCATGATTGACCTCCGATTGAACTAGGCATCGCCCGTGGTGGCCGCGTGCCCCGGGCGACGTGGCTGAACTTCCCGACGGACTTGGAGCACTTCCTAAGCTACTTTGCCGCGCACGAGGCTCATCATCGGGGACAGCTGGTCATGGTGGCACGGCAGCTGACGAGGTTCGCTCGGGAGTAGCGTGACGCCGAACAAGGGGCTGACTGACGAACGGCGCGACGGGAGGACTACAGACCATGACACTCCGGGCATTCGTGGTGGTCGCCTTGGTGGGTACGGTAGCCGCTTCGGTCGCACCATGGCAGGGCCATGCCGGAGCCTCTGATGTCGAGGAGCAGCTCGTTGCCCTCATGCGAGAGATTGACCGAGCCCACCAAACCTCGGACGCTGTGACCTTGGAGCGCATCTGGGCCGACGATTACGTCCTTACGGACTACCGTGGGACCGTCAAAGAGCGAGCGCAAGCATTGGCGGAGTGGAAAGCCGGGGAGCATCGCTACGGCTCTTACGTGAGTGACGACATACGCGTCCGAGCTTATGGAGATGCTGCGGTTGTGACGGCACGCGTTACGCGCGCGAGCCTGAGCGACCCGCAGAATGTCGGCCAGTTCAGGCACACCCGAGTATTCGTGCGGCGACATGGTCGCTGGAGACTCGTGGCTACGCAGGTCACGCCCATCGCGCCGCAGAAATAATGGGGCCGTCCAACCACCAGATGTAGGGCAACTCGAGGAAATTACGAGGCTTGGCTCTCGGCAGCCCAGAAAGCCGAAGTTGACCTTGACGCCAGGGATGTCGTCGTCGAAAGGGTGCCCGTGGACGTTGACGCCGTTGCGGACTGGTGCAGGCGCCAAGGCCGGCCATTCAATGGCGCGGCGCGCGCGGAGTTTGTGACCGAGGCCATGCGAAAGTGGACCTTGAAGCCATAGGTGCGTGGGACGTCGTCGAACAAGCGGCGGACGGCGCCGACGCAAGCGATTGGAACGCCGCCGCTGATCTGGGGGTTAGCCCGACCTCAGAACGTCAGCCAACCGTGAGTGTCCCCGCCCAACAGCGGACGCCGCCGAGGCCCTCGTGACACGCGCACGCGTGCATCCCGTCCTCGTGATGGGAGCCACCGGCCGGGTCGGGCGTGCGGTGGTCGCCCACCTGCTGGACGCGGGCGTGCCGGTGCGCGCGCTCACGCGCCGACCGGCGACGGCGGGGCTGCCGGCGACCGTCGAGGTCGTGGCGGGCGACCTCACCGTGCCCGAGTCGCTCGACGCGGCGCTGCAGGGCGTAGGTGCGGTTTTTCTCCTCTGGACCGCGCGGCCGACCATCGCTCCTGCCGTCGTCGAGCGTCTCGCGTCGCACGCGCGGCGCGTCGTCTGTCTCTCCTCGCCGCACCGGACGCCGCACCCGTTCTTCCAGCAGCCGAACCCCATGGCTCTCCTCCACGCCGACGTCGAGCGCCTGATCGCGGCTGCCGGACTCGCGTCGACGATCATCCGGCCGGGGATGTTCGCGTCGAACACGCGGCTGTGGTGGGCGTCCATGATCCGGGACGGCGACGTCGTCCGGTGGCCCTACGGCGCGGCCGAGACGGCGCCTATCGACGAGCGCGACATCGCGGCCGTGGCGGCGCGCGCCCTTATGAGGACGGGCACACGGGCGGGGACTACGTCCTCACGGGCCCTGAGTCGCTGAGTCAGGCCGAGCAGGTGAACGCCATCGGGGCCGCCCTCGGGCGACGGATCCGGTTCGACGAGCTGTCGCCGGAAGAGTTTCGGCGCGAGATGGGGAGTCGCATGCCGGGTCCGGTCGCGGACATGCTGCTCGCTGCGTGGCGGGCGACGATCGGGCGCCCAGCCTTCGTGACGTCGACCGTGGCCGATGTCGTCGGATCGCCGGCGCGCACTTTTCGTCAGTGGGTCGCCGATCACGCCGACGCGTTTCGGGGACGCCCGGCGAGTTACGAAGTCTGAGACACGATGAGACTCCTCCTGGGCTGCACCGGATGAGGGCCAGCGCCACGTGGCATCTCCGGAGCGCTGCAGGATGTTCGCTTAGGAACGCCTTAAAGGCACTGCTTCGCTCCTAGACCGAGAGGAGGTCGCCGTCCGGCAGGTCGCCGTAGAATGGCGCACAGCGAGGAGGCCTGGCCATGATCATCGGTGCGCATTCGATCATCTATAGCAAGAACCCAGAAGCCGACCGGGCGTTTCTGCGCGACGTGCTCAGGCTCCCGAGTGTGAACGTCGGGGATGGATGGCTGATCTTCGGACTGCCCCCCGCGGAAGTGGCCGTCCATCCATCCGACGAGAACGACGTGCACGAGTTCTACCTCATGTCCGATGACATCGAGACGCTGATCGCGGCAATGCAGAAGCGCGGCATCCCTTGCGGCCCGGCACAGAACCTGGGTTGGGGTTTGCTCACGCGGGTGACCCTGCCTGGCGGTGGAAAGCTGGGTATCTACCAGCCACGGCACGCGCGGCCCAAGGCGATGAGTCCGGGAAGGAAGACGCACGCGACGGCACCAAGGGCAGCCAAGAGAGCCCGAAGGACGAGCGCGCGAGGGGCGAAGGGGCGGCGCTGACAACGGGATGAAGCTGGCGGCCGACCTGGGCGGAGGGGGTGGCGGTCGTGATGTTGTCGGGGGCACATGGGGCTACCGGCGCCGCCCGGCCAGGTGCTACCTTGGCCCGGTGAGACGCGACCTTCCCGCCCTCGCCGGCCGCGAGCACGACCTCGTCATCGTGGGGGGCGGGATCTACGGGGTGGCCGCGGCCTGGGATGCGGCCCAGCGCGGGCTCGCGGTGGCCCTGGTCGAGCGTGAGGACTTCGGGGCCGGCGTCTCCTGGAACAGCCTGAAGACGATCCACGGCGGCCTGCGCTACCTGCAGGGGGCCGACTTCGCGCGCCTGCGGGAATCGGTCCGCGAGCGTCGCGCGCTCCTGCGGATCGCCCCCCGGCTCGTGCGGCCGTTGCCTTTCCTGGTGCCCACCTACGGCCACGGCCGGATGGGCCGGGAGGCCCTGGCTCTGGCCCTCGCCGTGAACGACCGGATCAGCCACGACCGGAACGACGGCCTGCCCGAGACGCACCACATCCCGCGGGGGCGGATCCTTTCGCGGCGCGAGGCCCTCGAGCGGCTGCCCGGCTTGCCCGAGCGCGGCCTGAGCGGAGCCGGCCTCTGGTCCGACGCGCAGGTGGCCAGCAGCGAGCGGCTGACCTTGGCCTTCGTCCACGCCGCGGCCGAGGCGGGAGCGGTGGTAGCCAACCACGTCGAGGCCGTGGGCTTCCTGATGAGGGCGAGCCGGGTCGCGGGCGTGCGGCTGCGCGACACCCTGACCGGCCATGAGCTGGAGGCCCGGGCCCGCATCGTCTTGAACTGCGCTGGCCCCGGGGTCGACGCGCTCCTGGCCGAGGCCGGGATCCGCCGCCGGCACGCTCCGCTGCTCCGGGCCTGGAACCTCGTGTTCGCGCGAACGCCGTGCGTCCCCTTCGCGGTGGGGGCGCGCCGCGAGGGCCGCTTCCTGTTCCTGGTGCCCTGGCGCGAGCGGACGATCGTGGGCACGGCCTACGCGCCGGCCGAGGCCCCGGTGGAGGACGCGGTCGCAGCCCTCCGCGAAGCGGCCCTCCAGGCATTCCCCTGGGCCGGTCTCGAGGGGGCTCCGGTCGTCCTGGTCCACGAGGGCCTGCTGCCCGGCCGCGGGGGGGCGGGGGGCCTCTCGACGCGACCGCGTCTCCACGACCACCAGGCCGAGGATGGCGTGGCCGGCCTGGTCACGGTCCAGGGCGTGAAATACACCACGGCCCGGGGAGTGGCCGAGAAGGCCGTGGACCTGGTCTTCCACCGTCTGGGCCGCCCGGAGCCGCCCTGCCGCACCATGGAAACGCCGCTCCCCCGCGCCCGTGGGCTCGAGGGAAGCCTCGAGGCGCAGACCCTCGAGGCGATCCGCGAGGAGATGGCGGTGACCCTGGCCGATGCGGTCCTGCGCCGGCTCGACCTCGGCAGCGCAGGCCCCCCGCCGGGCCCCGATCTGGACGCGGTGGCCCGGACCATGGCCGCCACCCTCGGCTGGGATGCGGAACGGGAGAGGGCCGAGCGCGCCGCGCTCGCCAAGCGCTATCCGGCCGCATAGAATGGCGTCGAAAAGGGCTTCCGGGCCGGGCCCCGGAGTGCCGGAGGGCTGAGATGCCGCCGCCGACGGATCGCCGAACCCCGCGCTCTCCCGTCCGTGCCGATCCCCGCGCCCAGGACCGGACGATCCGGGCCCTCATGTCCGTGGTCGACGACCTCACCGTGGAGCGCGAGGAGGAAGGCCTCCTGCGCTCGACCCTGGAGCACGTGGTGGGCTCGCTCGGCCTCGCCGGCGGAGTCACGTTCCTCCTGGGCCCCGACGAGACGCTGGTGCCGCTGGCCGAGCTGGGGTTGCCCGAGACCCTCCGCGAACAGGCGCACGCCCTGGCCCTGACCTCCCTCGAGCGCGGCCGGCCCACGGTCCACGAGATCCCGGCCAGGGGGTGGCTCGCCGCCACCCCCCTCCACGCCCGCCAGCGGCAGGTGGGGGCGCTCCTCCTTCTCGACATGGGGGACGATGCCCTCTCCCCGGATCTGGAGCTGCTGGAGGCGCTGGGCAACCAGATCGGCAACGGCCTCGAGAACGTCCGGCTCTACGCGGAGCTGCGGGCCTCCTCGAGCCGCATCGAGATGCTCAACCGGATCACCGCCGCCGTCACCTCGGGCTCCGACCTGCGGACGATCGTGCCCGCGTTCGCCCGGGAGATGGCGGCCCTCGTTCCCTTCCACCGGTTGGGCTGCGGCTTCGTGAACGACTCGGGGGACTACATCGAGGTGGTCTGCGAACCCGAAGGGGCGTGCTGGGGCCTGGGGGACGTGATTCCGGTGGTGGGGAGCGGCCCCGGCTCGGTGGTCCTCAACAACCGCGCGGTCCTGCAGCGGGACCTCGTGCACCAGCACCGCTTCATCGAGGACATGCGGCTGCTGGAGGACGGCATCCGCTCCTACGTGCTCCTGCCCCTGAACTCCCGGGGGCGTAGCATCGGCATCCTGGCCCTCGGCTCGGAGTCGAGCGGCTCCTACGACGACTCGACCCTGGCCCGGCTGCAGCCCCTGGCGGACGCAGTGGCCCTCGCTTTCGAGAACGTCCGCCTCTTCCAGAAGACCCGCGAGCTCTCCATCACCGACGAGGTGACCCCCCTCTACAACTTCCGCCACTTCCACCAGATCCTGGACCGGGAGCTGAAGCTGGTCGACCGCTACCGGTCGGTGCTCTCCCTGATCTTCGTCGACCTCGACCGCTTCAAGCCGATCAACGACCAGTACGGCCACCTGCGGGGGAGCCGCACCTTGCGCGAGGTGGGCTTCCTGATCCGGGCGGCGGTGCGGGAGACCGACTACCCGTCCCGCTACGGCGGCGACGAGTTCGTGATCATCCTGCCCCAGACCGACCACGGCGCGGCCCTCCTCCTCGCCGAGAAGCTCCGGCGGCTGGTCGAGGGGCACACCTTCCTGCAGGAGGAGGGGATCAACGCCCGCATCGGGTGCTCCCTCGGCATCGCCACCTATCCCGCGGACGCGTCGACCAAGGAGGCGCTCATCCGGCTCGCTGACCAGCGGATGTACGAGGACAAGGAAAACCGGAAAGCCGGGCGATGAGGCGGACGCGCGGGTGAAGGAATCGGCGGGGACGCTGCTTTACCGGCGGAACGGCTTCATGGTCGAGGTCCTCATCGTGCACCCTTCGGGTCATTACAACCGCCGCGCGCCCTGGAGCATCCCCAAGGGCAAGCCCGAGCCCGGGGAGGACCTGGAGACCGCGGCCCGGCGCGAGACCCGGGAAGAGACGGGCCTCCTGGCCGGCGAGCTGAGGCCGATCGGCAGCATCGAGCTCGCCAAGAGCCGGAAGCGCGTCCACGGCTTCGCGGGCCCCGCTCCCGACACGACCGCGCCACGCTGCGCCTCCTGGGAGGTCGACCGCGCGCAGTTCGTGCCGGTCGACCGGGCCCGGGATATGCTGCACCCGGCCCAGGCGCCGTTCGTGGACCGTCTGCTGGACCTGCTGAAGGGGGAGTGACCGGGCGCACAGTCGGGGCCCGCGCCCGCTCGTTACTTCAGGTCGAGACCTCCCGGGGCCCCAACCGCCCGCCTCTTGGCGGCCAGCCGGGCGATGGGCAGCGAGGGCCTCGGGGGGTCTGCCAAGCTCAGCGGGGCGCAGCCATCCGCGCGGCCATGGGCAGGCCGGCCACGCGGCGCGCGAGACGGGGGATCGACCGAAGGGCGGCCAGCCGGGCCGTGGCGGGCGCCGGCAGGGCCGTCCCCGACGTCCCCCCCTCAATCTCCCGGCGTCCGAAAGCCTTCGGCTCGCCGACCACGGTCATACCCAGCCGCTCGGCCACCGCGAGCACGCTGGCCATCACCACCGAGCGCAGGCGCGCCCCGGAGACGCGCAGCCAGACCACCCAGGCCAGGAGCAGCGGGCTCAGGGCGAGCGCGGCCACCGGCCGGATGCCCCAGGCGAAGACCAGCAGGTAGCCGAGCAGCACCAGCAGCGCCTTCTGGAAGAGGGTGGCCGCGGGCTTGAGGCGCACGCGGGTGAGGCCCTTGCCGCCGCCGTGGTTCTCGGTCACGGTCACGAGGTCGGCCTTGCACCAGCGGTCCCCGTAGAACCGCACGTCGTGGCCGTTCCAGCCGGGATCCACGCGCACGAACCAGCCGGCCTCGGCGGTCAGGCTCAGGACCGACTCGAGCAGCTTCTCGCGGCCCACCCCGTCCTCGCTCCAGAGGTCGAGCTGCCGGCGGCGGAGCAAGCCTCCCGCCCGGTTCTCCCAGACCCGCCGCAGGCCGTGCAGGGCCTCCGGGATCACGATCGTCTCGAACCGGGTCTTGTAGCGCGCCCAGCCGCGCTCCACCGGCTGCGCCACGTGCATGGCGGCGATCAGCAGGCGCGACCACCAACGACGCTGGTGCTCCGGCAGGCTGGCCTGGCCCGCCACCAGGGTGCTCACTCCGACCGTGGTGAGCAGCATCAGCACGGGCAGGATCAGCAGGGGGTTCGCGAGGGGTGAGTAGGCGAAAGGGCCGAGCACTCCCGCCCGGGCGAGGACGGCGCCCGGGTTCAGGACCGGAGCCAGGCCGAGCATGAGGACGACTGCGGCCCACCACTCCAGGCTCAGGACCATGAGCGGCCACCAGACCTGGGGCGCGCTGTAGATCGTCTGGAACATCCCGCTCCCGAAGACGCCCCGATGGATGATCGGGTCGCCCACGGAAAGGGCGAGGCCGGCCCGGGTGTAGATGCGGCCCTTCCAGGAAAGGTCGGCCCGGAAGCCGCGGAACTTCTCGGGGTGCTTGCGCTTCAGGAGCCCCTCGGCATCGCCGTAGCCGCGCTGCTGTTTCAGGTAGGCCTTGACGGTGGCGCGGCGGTGGTGCCAGACCATGGCCGCGGGAGCGAAGACGATCTGGTCCCCCTCCTCCTGCAGCCGCCAGCACAGGTCCACGTCGTCGCCCGCCTTGGTGTAGACGGGGTCGAAGCCGGAGGTCGCCCGCAGGCGGTCGGCCCAGAAGGCCATGTTGCAGCCGGGGACGTGCTCGGCCACGTTGTCGTCGATCAGGATGTGGGCCGGGGTGCCCGGGCTCGCGGAGACGCAAGCCGCGACGGGGCCGTCCTTGGTGGGGAGGAGGTTCGGTCCCCCCACGCCGGTGGCTCCGGTCTCGAGAAGCTTGGACACCAGGAAGTAGAGCCAGTCGGGGTCGGCGAAGCAGTCGTCGTCGGTGTAGGCGATGATCTCGCCCCGCGCCAGCCCCATCCCCACGTTGCGCGCCACCGAGAGGCCGCGGTTCGGCTGGGCGTGGTAGCGGATGTCAGGGTAGCGGGCCGCGATCTCGGGCACCGTGTCGGTGGAGCCGTCGTTGACGAGGATGACCTCGTAGTCCGGGTAGCGGAGCGTCTCCAGCGAGCGCAGGCAGCCGTCGAGGGTCTTCGAGCCGTTGTAGCTGCAGACCACGACCGACACCTTGGGATAGCGCGGCAGGGCGGGCAGCGGGCTCTCCTCGCGGAAGACCTTCGCCACCCGGTGGAAGGCGGGCTTGGGCGAGCGGTCGCGCCGGACCAGGCCAAAGGCCCAGTCCGTGATCGGATGGCCGCCCGTGAACCACTCGTCCGTATAGGAAAAGCAGCAGGTCCCGGCCAGGCCCTGGCCGTAGACCTCGTCGAGGTGCATGGCCAGGAGCTCCGCCTGCTCCTCCTCGCCGTTACGCAGCGAGTCGATCCCGTATTCCCCGAGGACGAGCGGCTTCTCGTCCGCCTGGTTCTGCAGGCGCTGCAGGTAGGCCCGGAACTTCTCCCGCCGGTGGAGGTAGACGTTCATGGTGTAGAAGTCCACCGACCGGGGGTGCAGGTACTCGGTGGGGGGGAAGCTGGCGAACGTGACCAGCGACCGGGGGTCTTCCTGATGGGCAATGTCGACCAGCTCGTCGATGAAGCGCTCGACCTTCTCGTGGCCCAGCCAGCGCACGACGTCGGAGGGAACCTCGTTCACGACCGACAGGGCGAAGAGGGCGGGGTGCTCCCGGCCCGCGCGCGCGGCCTCCCGCACCGCGCGGCGGCCCGTCTCCATGTCCTCCCTGCTCTCGAGGAAGCAGCGGTGCTTGGACCACGGGACGTCCACGAAGACCTTGAGGCCGAAGGCGTGGGCGGTGTCGAGCAGCTCCCGCGGCGGCACGTGGTACACGCGGATCGTGTTCCCGCCCAGGCCGCGGATCTGGCGGAGGTCGGCCTCCAGCTGATGCTTAACAGGGAGGGCGACGCCGCTGGCCTGCGGCTCGAAGGGTCCGTAGGTCACTCCCTTGACCCAGAACTTCTGGTCGCCGAGACGGAAGAACTTCCCGTCGAGCGTGACCCGAGAGGCCTGCGGCGCGGCTGCACCAATTGGGGCAGCATCCTGCCCCAGGGCGTGCATCCCCGCTTGCAGCTCCCTGGCCTCCGGCCCCGCATCCCAACGCATCCGCCCTCGAAGCACACCCACGAAGTCCCTCCCAATCAGTCACTTGTGCCGGCCACTCCCTCCGGGCGGCCCGATCACGCCCGCTCCCTGTCAGCGCAATGTCGCGGGGACGTCATGATCCATGGCAAGAGCGCTGCCAAGCCTCGCTTCGGGACTCCGCTCTGAGTTCTGTCTAACGACCCAGGCGGCGCGCCGAGGCGATCAACATGTAGCCGGAGGCGGGGACGAGCGCGTCGAGGCGCGAGACGGCCCACACGAACGGGTAGATCGCGGCGTAAGCCCGGAACATCTTCCGGTGCTTTGCCACGTCATCCCCCGTGACGACCAGGCCCTTGGCCGAGCCCCCCTTGCCGAGGCGCCCGACCCCCCAATGGATCGCGGTGTCCACCGCCTCGGAAAAGAACCGCGAGTAGGTGCGGTGCCGCTCCAGCTCGAACTGCGGGGCCAGCAGCTCCCGCAGCCGCTCACTCGTGTAGCCCGGGCGCACGTGGCCGTGCTTCTCGTCGGTCTGGCCGATCGCGTGGCGGAAGCGGCGCAGCAGGGTCCGCTTCAAGTGCGGGGTGTTGACCACCAGGCGCCCCCCTGGCCGCGTGATCCGGGCCAGCTCGGCGGCGAAAGCCCGCTCGTCCGGGACGTGCTCGAGCATGTCGACCACGGCCACCCGGTCGAAGACGGCGCTCGGGAACGGCAGGCGGTCCCCGCGCACGAGGTGGACGTCGGTCTCGACGAGGCCGCGGATCGACGCGACCGCCTCCTCCGTCAGGTCGCCCGAAGCCCAGCTTCCACCCCCCTCGCGCAGGAGCAGGCTCACGACCCCGTTGTCGGAGCCCAGGTCGAGGCAGCGCAGGCCCGCGGTCGGTCCCAGCAGGCGACCGATCTCGGCGAGCTTCCGCTGCTTCAGGACCGACTTGCGGAACAGGGCCACCGCCCAGTCGCGGTCAGCCACGGCGCTCCAGCCGCGAGATGACCGGCGAGCCGAGGAGGGCGGTGAGGCCCAGGGCGCGCGCGCCGCCCTCCAGCCCCCGCGCGAGGGGCGCGCTCCCGAGGGCGCGGTAGAGCGCCATGGGGAGGAGGAACTGGGGGCGGCGGGCGGTGGCGAAGAAGCCGGCGGCGGCGAAGGCCGAGGCCACCTCGGCGTCACGGAAGACCGTGAACGGCCGCGTGTTCCCCTCCACACCCCGCTTGAGCCCGAAGAGAGCCCCCGACGCCACGTTCAGGCTGCGGCGCGTCGGGTAGTCCACGACCACGGCCCGGCGCGCCAGGCGCGCCAGCTCGGCGATCAAGGCCGCCCAGCGCGTCACGTGGGGGAGCAGGCGGAAGGCCAGCACCACGTCGA